>CAJICH010000034.1_pt1 | contig 116800 bp, 108 predicted proteins | sample 9199591 | NCBI WGS metagenome assembly CAJICH01 (sample SAMEA7708332, study PRJEB35096) | sediment metagenome | biome: marine neritic benthic zone biome [ENVO:01000025]; feature: sediment [ENVO:00002007]; material: shallow marine sediment [ENVO:03000034] sea grass bed [ENVO_01000059] ...
CCGAGGGCCTAAGCTATGCGCTGCCCGTACAACCGGGCCAATCTCCCATTCTGCCAGATTTCTACGTCAAATCACCCTTCGATGGACGCCCGGCCTCGGCTGGGAACGGTACCATGATTGCATTCGAGACTGGCAGTCAAAAGCAGGTTCGTGACCTTCACTCCGCGGCGCTTGCCGCAGGCGGTTTTGACGAGGGCCAGCCGGGCTTCCGCGCATCCTATGGGCCTCATTTTTATGTTGGCTACCTTCGCGACCCTCAAGGTAACAAGATCGCATTGTTCTCCAGCGATCCAAACGAACCCGGACGAGACGGATAGCGAACGGCCCTGAGGTGACCTTGGGCTAAATGCACTGGTTTGCAGGTGCGTGCTCCGAAGCCGCCATTCGCTGCGACGGCATACCATTTGAGCTGACTAAGGTCAGCTCAGCGGGACAATGCGGGACAAACCTGCCGTTTGAGCAAGATCTCGAAGGTCCGGTTAGATCTCGATTGCTGCCGTAGGGGCTATTTCTCGAATGTGCCATTTTAAAACCTTCGAATTGGGAGCAAGTTTTGGCGCATTGAATCGATACGAACGTTTGACGCCCCTAATCGAACGTTCGGCTTGCGAGAACGAGCCTCGTCTAGCCGAGTTCGGTCACGGTGCGGCCTTCTGGCCGTGACGATTTCGTGATATTTGGGAGCTACTATCGGCGGTCCGAAACATGAAAATGCTTGTCCAGAATGAGCCGTAAGGTCCTGATCGTTGAAGATAACCCGGAAATCGCGAAGCTTGTATCCCTGCACCTGAAGGACCTTGATTGCGAGGTTGCGCTGGCGGCGGACGGTCTGCGTGGTCTGGATGAGGCTCGTGCCCAGCGGTACGACCTGATCATCCTCGACCTCATGTTGCCGGGCCTGGAGGGGCTCGAATTGTGCCGGTGCCTGCGCGCGGAGACCGATTACACGCCGATCCTGATGCTAACCGCCAAGTCCTCGGAGGTCGACCGAGTGGTGGGTTTGGAGATCGGTGCCGACGATTATCTGACCAAGCCGTTCTCGATCAGCGAACTTCTGGCCCGGGTCAAGGCGATCTTCCGTCGGGTCGATGCGCTCGTCGCCGACCGTTCAGAGGCGCCCAGGCGCCTGAATCTGGGCGCTATGACCATCGACGTCGAAAAGCGGACCGTTACGGTGGCCGGGCAGCCGGTCGATCTGACCACCAAGGAGTTCGATCTCTTGCTACAGTTCGCCGAACATCCGGGCCGGGTCTACTCGCGCCAGCAACTCCTGGACCTGGTCTGGGGCAGCGGGCACATCGGCTACGAGCACACGGTGAACTCCCACATCAACCGCTTACGCGGCAAGATAGAGACGAACCCGGCCGAGCCGGGGTACGTTCTCACCGTGTGGGGCATCGGCTACAAGTTCAACGACCGACTAGCAGCAGGCTAGTGGTGCATACTCTCTATGGAAAACTGGTGGCGGCGCTGTTCGCGCTGGTGACGCTGATCAGCCTGATCTACGTCGTGCTGACCGTGACCACCACCCGGCTCTACCTGCAAGAGGTCAACCAGAAGCTCAACCAGATGCTCGCCGCCAACATCGTCGCGGAGACCCCGCTGCTCCAGGGCGGGAAGGTCAACCACGCTGCTTTCGAGGGGCTGTTCCATTCGCTGATGGTGATCAACCCGAGCATCGAGCTCTATGTGATCGACGCCGAAGGCGTAATTTTATCCTACAACGCACCACTGGATCGGGTGAAGCGCGACCGAGTTTCGCTCGCGCCGATCCGAGCTTTCATCGCGGGCACCGAAGAGTTCCCGATCCGCGGCGACGACCCGCGCAGGCCGCAAGGGCGCAAGGTGTTCTCGGCGGCGGAGTTGCGCGAGGGCGATCGGCTGGTCGGCTACCTCTATGTGGTGCTGGGCGGCGAGGAGTTCGATTCGGTCGCCCGAATGATCCAGGGCAGTTACATCCTGCGCCTCGGTGTCGGCGTCGGGCTGGCCAGTCTGGCGCTCGCGCTGATTGCCGGGTTTTGGTCATTCAACTGGCTGACCCGGCGCCTGCGACGGCTAAGTGCGGCGGTCGAGGCCTTCAAGCAGGGTGAATTCCAGGCCGCCATGCGCCTCAGCTCCTGGCGCCGCGGCCTGGGCGGCGACGAGATTGACGAGCTCGGGGTGACGGTCGAGCACATGTCCCAGCGAATCGTCGACCAGATCCACCAGCTGCGCCAAGCCGACGCGACCCGGCGCGAAATGATCGCCAGCATCTCGCACGACCTGCGCACACCGCTCGCCTCGTTGCAGGGTTACCTGGAAACCCTGCTGATCAAGGAGAGCGCTCTCTCCGAGACCGAGCGGCATCACTACCTAAACCTGGCCACCAAGAACGGCAAGCGCCTGAGCCAGTTGATCACCGAACTGTTCGAACTGGCGATGCTGGAGAGCCAGGGCGCGGAGCTCCATTTCGAACCCTTTTCCTTAACCGAGCTGGTGCAGGACGTGGCGCAGAAGTTCGAGCTCGAGGCGGAGAGACACGGGCTTATCCTGGAGACCGAGATCCCGGCGGGAGCTCCCTTCGTCTCGGGCGATATCGCGCTGATCGAGCGGGTGCTAGAGAACCTGATCGAGAACGCGATCAAGTATACCCCGGAGGGCGGCCGCATCCGAATTTCGCTCGTTCTCGGACCGGGGCGCATCGCAGCCCGCGTCAGCGACACCGGGATCGGCATCCCGGAACACGAGATCCCGCGCATCTTCGAGCGCTTCTACCGGGTCGAGAAATCGCGCGGCGACGGGCCCGAGGGCACCGGCCTGGGCCTGGCGATTGCGCACCGCATCCTCGACCTGCACGGCAGTTTGATCACGGTCGAGAGCAAGCTTGGAGACGGCGCCTCCTTCTCCTTCAATCTCCCGACCGCAGCCTGAGCTGGCGCGCCTCGCGCAAACGTGAACGCCAGGCCGCCATCGGGATACATTTGTGAGAAGTCCGTGAAATCCCCGTGACGTGACTGCGGCATGTTGGGTCTTAAGGCGGCGAAAGCTTCGCTGCTCAACATCACAGAGAAGGATCTGGTAATATGATCAAAAAACTCCTCGCAGTCTTTGCCCTGGTTCTGGCCAGCATCACGTTCTCACCTGCCAACGCAACCAATCAGCTCGCGACAGCGATCAGTGGACACGATGCAGTGGCCTACTTCAAGGACGGTGCGCCGGAGCCGGGCAAAGCGCGTTTCCATCACTTCTGGAACGGTGCTGTCTGGTTCTTCAGTTCCGAAGAGAACCGCGACACCTTCTCGGCAGATCCAACGGCCTATGCGCCTCAATATGACGGCTACTGCGCATGGGCTGCGTCGCAGAACTACAAGCGGCCCGGCGACCCGAACGTCTGGCAGATCGTCGATGGCAATCTGTACCTGATGGTCCATGAAGGCGCCCGGGAGAAGTGGCGCGCCGACATCCCGAAGCACATTGCCCAGGGCGACGAGAACTGGGTGCGCATCGCGCCCTACTGATCAGGTCGCAAAAGAAGAACATGCGACCCGGGGAATCCCGGGTCCATGATTCCTGATGGACACTATCCAACATTAGCCCGCCCCGGCAGAGCGGCCAAACCCGACGGACACCACAAACACATGCACTCAGACGCAACATCGGTCTGCCGCGGACTTGGAGACTGATTCCCGCGCTTCGGAGCCGTTTTCAGCACGGCCCGGGCAACGCGGCGCAGATCGATGCCGTTGAAACTCTCCAGCGGGATTTCGGGCAGCCGCGGAATGATGTGGAGGTTGGCCAGGCTCAGATTGGCCTCGAAATGGCTTTGCGCTGCCGCGATGCGCTTCGGGGCTCATTCCAGATGACCGCACCACCTGCCGGAAGGTCGGAACGGGGTCAGAAATACGCCTAGGGCGCATTAACTGAGCGTCCGGTTTGTCGCAGATCGCTGCCGTTTGGACGCAGCGCAGCATTTGGTAGATTGGGCTCAATCCAGACGTTCGCTGCAGTGAGAAAGAGCTTCTGTTCAGGGCCGGCCACTTGGGCCGACCCGTCTGGTCAGATCACGACAGCCTCTGCGATTGCCAGTGCATCCTCAAGTTCGACACCTAGGTATCGAACGGTGCTGTCCATCTTCGTGTGGCCGAGGAGCAGCTGAACCGCACGAAGATTGCCGGTCTTTCGATAAATCTGCGCGACCTTCGTCCGCCGCATCGAATGAGTCCCGTAGGCACTTGCCTCAAGACCAATGGAGCGGACCCAATCTCGAACCAACCGCGCATACTGCCGTGTCGAGATATGGACCGGGTCATGGAACCGCCCTGGCCAAAGGTGCTCCTGTCCGGTCATTCTTTGGTCGTCTAACCATTCCCGAAGCGACTTCCTCGTTCCCTCGGTCAACTCGAACCGCACGGGTTTTTGCGTCTTGCTCTGCAGGATCGATGTTCGCTCTTTGATTTGTCCGGCGGCGTATACGTCGGCGACCTTCAGACGAACGAGATCGCAACCCCTCAGTTTGCTGTCGATGGCCGTGTTGAACAGAGCGAGGTCTCGCCGATGCTCGGCGATCTCTAGGCGCACGCGGATAGCCCAGACATGTTTCGGCAGAAGTGGACGCTTCTGGCCGACGATGCGCCCTTTGTTCCAGGCCGGCTGCTGAGGGCGAATGGCATGTAGATTGATAATCTGCATGACGGATTCTCCGATCCGCCGCGCCCATCCGCATCACCGACCCAACGTCGGCGCTGCATCGTAGCAGTAGGGCACTGCGCTGCGTCAGATGACCGCTTCGAGCCCAAACTGCGAAATGCTGCACCGCGACTGAACGGCCGTTATCTGGCGAAGACCAGACGCTCAATCAGAGCGTGCTATGCGTATTCCTGACCCACAAACGACCTAAACCCGATTATGGTAGCGGGACCGGAGTCTCACTGAGCGTGCGAAGATAGGCAATCAGATTAGCGCGTCGTGCGGGTTCCGATAGGCCCGCGAAGTCCATCTTAGTGCCTGGCGCCACTTCCGTTGTGCGAGCAATGAATTTGTTGAGCGTTTCGTAGTCCCAATCGCCACCGAGTCTTGCGAGCGCCTTCGAGTATTGGAAATCCGGCAGTACAGCGACCGGCCGCCCAACGACGTTCCAAAGATGGGGACCAACGTAACCCGCATTCGAGCCGTCTATTCGGTGGCAACGAAGGCATATCGCAGCCTCAGCCTCACCTGCGATTGGATCTGCCTCAGCGAGGAAGGGTGTCACTGCATCTATTGGTCCGGGCTGCGCTCCGGAGGCCCTCAGTCTTTTGGCTGTGGCACCATGGCCGCCGACCTCCGCATAGTGGAGTGGCGGGCGACCACTCGTCGTCAGAGCATTAACGTCGGCACCGTTCTGGATAAGCAACTCGGCGACCGCAACACTCCCGGCCGCAGCGGCCGCATGCAGGGGAGTATAGCCCTGATCGTCGCGCCCGTTCGGATCAGCCGCAGCTTCAAGCAGTAAGCGCACTATCTCGAGCGCGTCTGTTTCCGCCGCGGCTGCGAGCGGAACGCGTACATCGCCAGCTCCAGGCGCTGCGCCCGCGGCGAGGATTGCCTCGACCAGAACAGGATTGTTTTGCATGATCGCCATGACCAGCGGTGTCTGTCCGGCCACGTCGGTATTGGGATTGGCGCCGTGTTCGAGCAGCAGCATGGCCACCTCGGCTTGACGCCCAAACATTGCCCAAGCCAACGGGGTTCCGTTGGGGTCCGACTCGTTTACGTCCGCGCCTGATTCGAGAAGGGCGCGAACCGTTGCGGTATCGCCCGAGATCGCGGCATCATGCAGCTCACCGGCGCGGGCAATGTTTGCCAGTGACCAAATCATGAATCCGAAAAGGACGGCATAAATCGGACCAACCCGTTGGGTGTTCGTCTGGGTTTGCATGGCTAGGGCAACGGGACCGGGTCGTCGCTCAATGTTCTTAGGTAGGCGATGAGAGCAACCCGTTCCTTCCTGTCTTTGACATATCCCCGATACATTCCTGAGCCTGGAACAGTGCCTGCCGGGTCCGCAAGGAATGTGTTCAGCCGCTCGAACGTCCAGGAACCGGTTTGCGCTCGCAATGCGTCAGTATAATCGTAATCCAGACTGGCAATTGGTCGCCCGACGACACCCCAAAGCCTTGGACCGTCTCCGCCAGTGTCTTCGACTTTGACCATCTGATGACAGACGCCGCATTCCAGAGCCCTAATCCGGCCCCGCTCCAGGTCCGCATCGGCCAATTCGCCGGATATGGGTTTGACCTTAATTGCCGCTGCACCAAACTTCCGCAAGATTTCGGCAAACGCAGTCCGTTTCTTTTGCACTGCAAGATGGATGGGCGGCTCGAAATGACTGTTTCTGGCATTCACATCTGCTCCATGGTCAATCAGCAAAGCCCCAATCTCAACAACACCCTTTACCGCGGCCTCGTGAAGCGGCGTGTTGCCAAATTCGCCGCCAGTCACATTTGGGTCGGCGCCGTGCTGCAAGAGGATTTTTGCGATCTCCAAATGCCCACGCCGCGCCGAAATGTGCAGTGGCGTGCCCCAGTTTGACTGGGCGTTCGGATTCGCTCCGTTCGCGAGAAGGACTTTCGCGATCTCCAGGTGACCGCCCTGCGACGCGAAGTAGAGCGGTGTCGCAATGCCTTGCGGGTCCGGCTCTGCACCTGCTTCTAGTAGAGCAGTGACCTTCGCCAGGTCCCCGCCACGGGCCGCTACCGTCAACTCGGAAGGCTGCGCAGCGACCGGTGCTGCTTCGAGCGAGGCGAACAGAAGAGCGAGAACAACAAGCAACCTTGGCATCGGCTCCTCCATTAATTGGAGAACCATACCACGATAAAACTTTGTTGTGTCGCTTGGATCATTCTTCGAAGATCTCCTGAATGCCTGCTTTGGGTTCGAAGCAGGCATCTACTGCGGCATCCACGAATGACTGTATCTGGCACACTCGAGAAATCGCGCCTGCGGCGGCAATCAGGCTCAAACCGGACCTCCGAGATTTTGATCGAATGGCAGGTTTGTCCCGCTAAGCCGACTTTGCTCGCGAACGCAGGTTTGCAGTTGCAGCGAACTACGGCTTTGAGCCCAAACTGCCGGATGCTGCGCCGCATTCTAATGGCAGCAATGCGCGGCAAACCCGTCGCTCTTTATGCCCGCTCTATGCGTATTCGTGACCCAATCCCGACATACGTCGCCGGCGATTTGAACTGCTTCGGCCGCGCCCAAGCCGGGTCGCATTGAGATCGCCTGCGCTCGACTGTAGGAACGTGATCGAGCTTGAGCCTTGGGTCGATTGCCGCCATTGATGTAATCTTGTCTTGATAAAAAAAAGCCGCCCGGATGACCGGCCGGCTTTCCAGGGATGAACCCTTAAGTCAGATTTCGCCCGCCGTCATTTGCTTGGCAATGTAGTCCGCTTGGCGTATCGCCAGCGCGACGATGGTCAACGTCGGGTTCTCCGCTGCGCCGGTCGTGAACTGGCTGCCGTCCGAGATGAACAGGTTGGCGATGTCGTGGGTCTGGCCCCACTTGTTGACCACGCCCTTGCCTGGGTCGTCCGACATCCGATTTGTGCCCAGGTTGTGGGTCGACGGATAGGGCGGAGTCGGGAAGGTGCGGGTGGCGCCGACCGCATCGTAGACCGCCGATCCCTGCCCGTAGGCATGGTTGCGCATGGCTATGTCATTCGGATGGTCGTTGAAATGGACGTTCGGAACTGGCATCCCGTATTGGTCCCTGGCCTCCGGGTGGAGCGTGACCGCGTTCGTCTCCTGCGGCATGTCCTCGCCCACCAACCACATGCCGGCCATGTTCTCGTACCCGTCCATCGCCGAGGCGAACTCGCGGCCCCAAGCGCCCGGGTTCAGGAACGCGGCCATGAACGGCAGGCCGATCGAGAGGGTCTCCATCTCGTAGCCGCCGACGAAGCCGCGGCCTGGGTCGTTCTTCGACTCGTCGGTGATGATCCCGGCCATGGTGGTGCCGCGCCACATGCGCACCGGCTTTTCGAAGATCGCGTAGACCGAGCCGGTCATGTGCCGCATGTAGTTCTTGCCGACCTGGCCCGAACTGTTGGCGAGCCCGTCCGGGAACATGGTCGAGGCCGAATTGAGCAACAGCCGCGGGCTCTCGATCGAGTTGCCCGCCACGCAGACCGCGCGGGCCGCCTGGCGCTGCTGGTTGCCGTCCTTGTCGGCATAGACCACGGCCGAGACCTTGCCCTCGGCATTGTGCTCGATGGTCAGCACATGGGAGTGTTCGCGCACCTCCAGCTTGCTGGTTGCCTCGCCGGCGGGAATGTCCACATAGGCCGTCGACCACTTGGCGCTGAACTTGCAGCCCTGGAAACAGAAGCCGACCTGCTGGCAGGCGGGGCGGCCGTGCCGGGGCTGGCTGTTGATCGACATCCGGCCAGTATGGCAGTTCTGGTAGCCGAGCGCATCGGCGCCCGCCTTCATCACCTTGAAATTGTTGTTGCCGGGCAGGCCGGGGATGTCGTTGGTCCGCGTCGTGCCCATCTTGTCCTCGGCCTTGGCGTACCAGGGGCCCATCTCGGCCGCGTCGATCGGCCAGTCGATGAGCGTCGCGCCCTCGACGTCGCCATAGGTGGTCCGCGCCTTCCATTCGTGCTCCTGGAAGCGAAGCGAAGCGCCGGCCCAGTGCACGGTCGAGCCGCCGACCGCCTTGACGATCCAGGCCGGGAGCCCGGAAAAATCCTTCGCCACCCTCCAGGACCCGGAAGTCGTGCGGGTATCCAGCCAAGCGAGCTGGCTGAAGCTTGGCCATTCGTCGTTGATGTAATCGTCGGGCAGGTGGCGGCCGCCGGCTTCGAGCGCCACCACGTCCACGCCCTTCTGGGCCAATTCGTTGGCCAGCGTACCGCCGCCGGCGCCGGTGCCGATCACCACGACCACGCTTTCGTCATTCAGATCATAAGGGGCTGCCATGTCTCGATCCTCCCTGTCGGCTCAGAGCCATGCGATGTCGTCGAATCCGTGCTCGAGATAGCCGCCCTTGGAAAACGACTCGCCCTCGTAGCCGAAGATCGGCCAGACTTCCTTGTTGTTGTAGAGGCCGGTGACGAGCCCTCCGCGCACGGCCTGGAAGAAGGGGGTACCTTCGATATCGCGCAGGAGCGCGACCCGGTCGATCTCCCAGCCAATGCCGAGATAGGAGCCGTGGCCCGCGGCCTGGGCGCGGGCGTCGAGATCGGCGATGCCGCCTTCGGTAAGGGCTTTATGGGCCGGGTCGCCGGCGGCGGTCTCGTCATGCGACTTGACTGCAGCCGCGTAAAACCGGTCGGCCACCTTATCGTGGGGATAGATGTCGCGGGCCATCTGAATTAGGCCGGCCATGGCCTGGGGCGAGAGCGCTTTCAGCTCCATCGCCCAGGCATCCGTGGCATGGGCCAGGAAGCCGGTTCCGGCGACGAACGCGGTGCCGAGGGCGCTGCCCCGTTTCAGGAGTTCGCGCCGAGTCAGGCCACGCGGACTGGTGGTTGTGATCATGTGGTCCTCCCTCATTGCGCCGCGCCTGGGCGCGGGCATCGCCTTTTGGTGCCTAGCGGTAGCGCCCGTGCTTTTGCAAAACCTCGATCTTGTAGCCGTCCGGGTCCTGGACGAAGAAGAAGCGGGCCATCAGCGTGCCGTCGCGGTTGAACTCGACGATGTCCCGGGGCTCGAGCCCGGCGGACTTGAAGCGCGCGTGCTCGTTATCCAAGTCGTCGACCGCGAAGGCGATGTGGCCGTAGCCGTCACCGAGCTCGTAGGCGTCGGTACGGTCCTTGTTGACGGTCAGCTCGAGCTCGAAGTCGGCGTCCGGGCTCCGCAGATAGATCAGCGTGAAGCTGTCGAAGTCGAACCGGTCGGCGACCGAGAGCCCGAAGGCCTTTTGGTAAAAGTCGACCGAGCGCGCCTCGTCAAGCACGCGAATCATCGAGTGAATGGCTTTGGCCAAACCAACCTCCCCCAGCCGATCCTGTTGCGATCAATCGGGGGAAGTCTACAGGCCCGCAGCCGTGGCCGGGTGTTAGCGGGCTACTACTCGGCCGCGATGCCGGGTTGCACGGCTCCGTGGGCTGCACGGTCCAGGTGTACCAGGCAGGCGCAGCGCAGGAGCGAGGTGAAATTTCGCGCCTCGCCGTGCAGCTCCAGCACCTCGGAATGCAGCGTCGAGATGAATTGCGGCACCGACACGTCCTCAGCCGCGGCAATCTCGGTCAGCACGTTCCAGAAGGCGCGTTCGAGGCGAATGCTGGTCGACTGGCCATTGAGCCTGAGCGACCGGGTCTCGTATTCGTAGTTCGCCGGATCCTGCCCGGCGAAGATCTGGCACATGACGGCTCCTCCCTGATTTCTCCCAGGATTATTGGTCACATTACCCACTAGCGCAACAATCGACGGGAATGCGGAAGGGGAGCGGAGGCCAATCACCCTTGTCTTCGCTCCTACGAGATCGACAACCCTGAGACGAGCAACGAAATGAATTTCAGCTGAACGATGCTATGAGGTTCAACAAGAGGGCCGCTGTGAAGAATGACGCCGCGAGCGGTGACGGATATGTCGCCTTATGGCACGAAAGAGAATTTCCGGACCTGGCATCCCTAGGTCTGCCCACCGCCGCATTGCCGGCGCTCCGGGGTGCTCGTGCCGGAATGTCGGGTCTTGGTCGCATTGTAAACGCGGTCGCTAAGTAATGCTGAACTTTGTAAGCTCACCCCAAGCCGACGTAGATTGCTCAGAGCCGATTTGGCTTCTTGATCAAATTCAGCCCTTGCCTAGATATGGGATCGTGCCCGCTACATCCGTGGCGTCGATGGCATTGAGCTTGCTCACACTGCCTGCTTGCCGGGCGTTGCCGTAAGGCGCATAAGCAGGATCGTTGGCGAAGGCTTTAACCGACTCTTCATCTGGGAACTCGATGAGTGCGATTAGTGTAGTATCCAACGGATCACCTTCCAGGTTCGTGATATTGGCACTACGCGCCAGGTATTTGCCGCCATGCTTGTGAACAATGTCGTGCACCTTGGCGGCGTATTCAGGCACCCAGCTGTCATCGGTGATTTTCACATCGGCGATTACATAAACACTCATTTGAGCTCCTCCTGTCGACCCCGGCCTCCCCCAGCTCGGGGAACATGCCCGAACGCAGCCTAAGGTTCGAGCAGTTTCTTTGAGCCTGAATGCCTACGCTCGTGTTTGATCGCTTGCACGCACTCATGGTCTGGATCGGGACTACGTCGGGACTTGGCACTTTGTTGACATACCCTCAAAGTCTGCAATCGCGATCAAACCGGACATTTGAAACTTTGCGCGAACGGCAGGTTTGTCCCGCTCTTCGGACCTTGATGCATGACGCAGCGAAGGTCGGCTTCGAGCCCAAACTGCGAAATGCTGCACCGCGACTGAACGGCCGTTATCTGGCGAAGACCAGACGCTCAATCAGAGCGTGCTATGCGTATTCCTGACCCAAAGAAGACCCTCGAGACGACGTAGATGGCTCCCTGCGCCATTCGGATTTTGCATTATAGTGCACATTCCGGGTAAGGTTCTCAAAATCTGCAGCGAATCTTTGGGGGGCGTGGGCCGACGGGAAACCGGAGGAGAACATGGCCTATGTGGACTGGTATATTGAGGGAAAGGCATTTGGAAATTGCAATTGCGTATATGGGTGCCCCTGCCAATTCGAGGATAATCCGACTGATGGCTACTGCCGCGGCTTCGAGGTTCTCCATATAGACAAAGGGCATTTCGGCGATACCGATCTCGCCGGCATTCGCACCGCCATACTATATGCGTGGCCCGGCCCAGTCTTCGAAGGCAATGGGGAGATGCAGGCAGTTATCGATGAGAGCGCAAACGACGCACAGCGTGAGGCTCTTAGAACTGTTTTGCACGGTGGCGAGACCGAAGAGGTCAAGACACATTGGTGGGTTTTCCACGCCATGTGCAGCAAGGTGCATGACACGCTCTACAAGCCAATCGATTGTGAGGTCGACATCGAAGCGCGCACTGCGTGCGTCTCGATTCCGGACGTGCTTGAATCGACTGGCCGACCAATCCGCGCGCCGCATAGCGATGGTGCTGAGCATCGGGTGCGGATCGATATCCCTGGCGGCATCGAGTTCGATTTTGCTGAAGTTGGCAGTGCTTCGACCAAGGCGACGGGTGCGATCAAGCTTGATCTGAACGACAGCTACGGCCAGTGGCACACGATGCGCCACGCGCCGGCAGGAGTCGTTCGTTAACGCGCCTGCTTGCACAAATATTTTTCTGCACGGCCATGAGAGTGTGAGGGGTCTCGCATCGCCGTGGCTGCAATCTTGCTGCTTTGCGGGTGCGGTTCAGGTCGAGTGCCTGAATTCTGCATCAGTAAGACTGCAAAGAAGGGGAAAACAATGGCTGGAAGAGATTGGTCGATCGAAGGCCGCTGGGTCGAGTATTGCAGCTGCGATCCGGGATGCCCGTGCGAGTCGATGGCCGACCCGACTCATGGGCACTGCACTGGTGTGGTTGGCTTCATCGTCGACAACGGTCACTGTGACGACGTCAGCCTCGACGCTATGAAAGTGGCCGCGACCTTCTATTTCCCACGGGCGATCCACCACGGCGACGGTCACATGCAACCAATCCTGGAGGACACGATCAGCGAGGAGCAGAAGGACGCGATCTTCTATATCTTGACCGGCGAGGATCAGCCGATTGGAACGATGTTCCAGATCTTCAGCGTTATCGTCGAGCACCATCACGACCCCGTCATCGGCAAGCTCGACATGGAGATTGACGTCGCCAAGCGCCATGCACGTATCGAGGTACCGAAGTCAGTCCGGGCGTTGTCCGAGCCCATCCGGAACCCGGTCACTGACGAGGAGCATCGTATCGTGACCACGCTGCCAAATGGCTGGGTGTTCCACGAGGCCGAAGGTGCCGTCGGCCACACCAAGAGCATCGGCGATCTAAAGTTTGAGCTGAATCGTCGGCACAGCTCTCTAGCTTACATCGCGTGGGGACCGAACGGACTCAAATACGATCTTGACGACACGCGGCGGCGGTTCCCGCTGGCCTGAGGCTCATGTCAGAAGGCACTCTTGAACGCGTTCTGCGTCACGACCGCCAGGTCGTGATTGCTGCGATTGCTGCGATTCTTGTTGCATGCTGGGCTTATGTTCTTACCGGGGCAAGCATGGGTATGCCGGCGTCCAAAATGTCGTCGCTTTCCATGGCGCTTGGACCTGCTGTCGCGCCGGGTGACAACGGCATGGACGGTATGTTGCGGGCAATGGCGATGCCCATTGACTGGACCACCGGCTTTTTCGTTTTGATGTCTTTTATGTGGTGGATCATGATGATCGCCATGATGCTGCCGAGCGCGGCGCCGATGATCCTTCTCCACAGTGCAATCCAGCGAAAGAGCTCGGCAGGTCGTGCGCCCTCTGGTACGGTGGCCTTCACAGGCGGTTACTTAATCGCCTGGGCGGGGTTCAGCTTGACGGCGGCTGGATTACAATGGTCCTTCGAGACTGCTGGCGTTCTATCGCCAATGATGCTGAACAGTACCAACACGCTGTTTGCCGTGGGTATTTTGCTTTTTGCTGGACTCTACCAACTCAGCCCGATCAAGCAGGCCTGTCTCCGCCATTGTCGGGGACCGATCCAGTTCCTGACCCGGCATTGGCGCGCCGGGACGGGCGGCGCGTTTTGGATGGGGATGCACCATGGCGCCTATTGTCTAGGCTGCTGTTGGGGGCTGATGGCGATCTTTTTCTTCGGTGGGATAATGAACCTCTACTGGATCATCGGTCTTGCAGTAATCATGCTGCTCGAGAAGCTGATGCCTATTGGAGCAAAGCTCAGCCTATTCACAGGCGGTCTCTTCCTGTTATGGGGAACCGCGTACCTGTATGTCGCGTTGGCATGAGCTGACATAACAGGTCGTTCTTTTGGCACGTTCGAGAAATAGCGCCTATGGCAGCAATCAGGACCGATCCGGACAATCGAGAATTTGCGGCAACGGCAGGTTTGTCCCGCATAGCTGCCATCCGGGTCTTTCTGTAAGGCTGCCTGCTTCGGGCCATAGGACGACCTTCACCGCCCGACAAAGCCAAATCGGTCCTCAGACCGAACGCTGACGGTCAACCAGTTCGGATTGCCTGGAAGAGGATAGGGTGACGGCGCCGTTGGGGAGAAAGTGTGCAAGCCGTGGCGCTTTTGCCCTTTGGTTTATTACGTTAGCTCGAAACCATCTGCATGTTCTGGCGGCGGTGGCGGCGAAGAAACAAATGTCCAGCGTCACCCAAACCCATGATCCGTTTGCCAGTAAAGACAAAGGGTTATGTCTTAGAGATGCGTGCCAGCGGTCGCCCGGGGGAGTAAAATCAAAAAAGCCTCTTGTTTTCGTCCCTTAACCCAATTCTAGCAGTAGGGATAGATGAGAGCGAACATGTTCGCACCTAATCCCTTCGGATTGCGGAGTAAGCACAGAGCCAATTGATTTGCTCAATAATCCGGCGGGCTCCAAAATCGTTTCTGCGCTCGTTTCCTCGTCCGTTTGGTGACATAGTGGTGATACAGAAAACTAAAGGCCCGAATAATATCTTATAAGTCTCTGATATCATTGGTGCCGGTCGAGGGACTCGAACCCCCGACATCCTGATTACAAATCAGGCGCTCTACCAGCTGAGCTAGACCGGCCCTTTGGCGTTGGATGGCAGTGATACCGGCGCGTTGGCGGCGCGACAAGCCCGCCCATTGCCTCGGATCGCCCAAAAGTCCAATATATGCGAAAGGAACAAAATGACGTGGCGCGCCGGGCTGGGCAGCGCCCGTCAGAAGCCCCCAAAGTGAAAGGGATAGAAACGATGAACACCGGATGGGCGCGCTGCGCCGGAACATGCCTGATCCTGGCAGCGGTGGGCGGATTGTCGGCTTGTGATCGGGTTGGAAACCCACTCGAGGCGCTGGGCGCGAAGATTCCACCGCCGGACGAGTTTCAGGTGATCGCCTCGAAGCCCCTCCAGATGCCCGCAAACGGCAGCCTGCCGGAGCCGACGCCCGGTGCGAAGTCGCCCCTGGCGCCCGATCCGAACCGCGAAGCACGCGTCGCGCTTCTGGGCACCGAGGGCACCGTCGCGGGCGCTGCACCCAGTGCCGGCGAGCAGGTTTTGCTGACCTCGGCCAATGCCGCCGCGTCGTCGGACGACATCCGGGTTCAACTGGAAGAGGACAAGCGCCGCGAACGGGCCGGCGAGAAGTATGAGCCGCCGGCGCTGGTTGAATTGCTGGGTTCGAAGGATTCGGCCAAGGTCAACGACAAGGACGCGTTGGATCCACAGGTCGAAGCCGAGCGCTTGCAGCGCGAAGGCAATGCGACACCGGTCGACCCGAATGCAGAATTCGTCGAGGACCAGCCGTCGGTGCAAACCGAAATCTCGGAATACCCGCCGGGCCGTCCGCAGACGCCGTTCTCGAAGGACACGACGGTCATCAATAATTGATGAGGATGGCCGCGGCCGAATGCAGGGCCGGGCTTGGCGCCGGGCCCGGTGGTCTTAAATATCAGATCAATCCGAAATTGACGGTGCCGACGAGGTAACGCCCATGATCCATCCGACGCGGCCGATCGCCCTTGTTTTCGCGCTCGGCCTCCTGCTTGCTCAACCCCTAGCCCGGGCCGAGCCCAAGGTGACCGATTTCCAACTTGAGAACGGCATGGATGTGGTTGTGATCGAGGATCACCGCGCGCCGGTCGTCACCCATATGGTCTGGTACCGGATCGGCTCGGCCGACGAGCCGTGGGGGCGCTCGGGCATCGCGCATTTCTTCGAGCATCTGATGTTCAAGGCGACCAAGAACATGGCTGACGGCGCGTTTTCGAAGACCATCGCTGCAAACGGCGGCTCGGACAACGCCTTCACCTTCTATGACTATACCGGCTATTTCCAGCGCATCGCCGCTGACCGGTTGGACTTGGTCATGGGAATGGAGGCGGACCGGATGAAGAACCTGGTGCTGACCGATCAGGTGGTTGCTACCGAGCGCGATGTGATCCTGGAGGAGCGCAACCAGCGCACTGACAATTCTCCCCAGGCGCTATTCGGCGAGCAGATGAACGCCTCGCTCTACATGAACCACCCCTACGGCGTGCCGGTGATCGGCTGGCGCCACGAGATCGAACGGTTGAACGCCACCGACGCGGTGGCCTTCTACGAGCGTTTCTATGCGCCCGACAACGCGATCCTGGTGGTGGCGGGTGATGTGACGCCGGACGAGGTTCGAGGACTGGCCGAGAAGCATTATGGGCCCATCCCGCCCTCGGGCCGCCCGCCGGAGGCCCGGCCGGCCGAGCCGCCGCAACTGGCCCCGCGCCGGATCGAAATGACGGATGCGCGCGTGCGCCAGCCCTTCGTGCGGCGTTCCTATCTGGTGCCGACCTATGACCCTGAAAACCCGAAGGAATCCGCCGCGCTCAGCATATTGGGAGATATTCTGGGCGACGGTCTTTCGTCGCGCTTTGCCCGGGCGCTGCAACTGGAGCAGAAGATCGCCATCGACACCGGCGCCTATTATTCGCCGTCACGGCGCGATGCGACCGATTTCAGCATATTCGGCGTGCCTGCCCAGGGAGTGAGCCTGGATCAGATCGAGGCGGCGCTCGACGCGGTCCTGGCCGAGTTCGTTGCCACGGGTCCGACCGAGGAAGAAGTGGCGCGGGTCAAGCGGCTAAGTCATGCGGCGCGCGTCTTTGCCCAGGACGACCAGTCGAGCCTGGCCCGGCTCTACGGCGCCGCGTTATCTGTCGGACGCACGGTGGCCGAGGTGCAGGCTTGGCCCGACGTCATGGATTCGGTGACGCCCGAGGATGTGCGCGCCGCGGCCGAGAAACATCTGGTGCCCGCACGTTCGGTGACCGGGCGCCTGAGCCAAGCGGAGACCGAGTGATGAGGATGATCGTTCTTATCCGGGCCCATCTGGTGGCCGGGCTGGCGGCTATTGCCATTTTGATCGCAGCGCCTGCCGAGGCCGTCGACATCCAGGATCTGACCAGCCCTGGCGGCACGACGTTCTGGTTGGTCGAGGAGCCGTCGATCCCCATCGTCGCGCTCGAGATCAGCTTTGCCGGGGGTGCCCGGTACGATCCGGAAGACCGGCCTGGCCTAGCCAACCTGATGCGGGCTCTGTTGGACGAGGGCGCGGGCGACATGGATGCGCTGGCCTTCGCCGAGGCGCGTGACGCGCTTTCGGCCCGGTTCGGCTTCTCGGCTGGGCGCGACGCGATGGATGTCAGCGCGCGGATGCTGGTCGAGACCCTGGAGCCGAGCGTCGATTTGCTGGCCACCGCGCTGGCGAAGCCGCGCTTCGATCCGGAACCCCTCGGACGTGTGCGAGGCCAACTGTTGGCCTCGATCGCCCAATCGGCCACCGAGCCGGATTCGGTCGCCGGCGAGGCTTGGAGCGCAGGCACCTTCCCCGAGCACCCCTACGGCCTGCCGAGCGACGGCACCGCCGAGAGCGTGCAGGCGATCACCCGCGATGATCTGGCCGCGGCCCATGGCAGGCTGCTGACCCGGGTGAGTGCCCGGATCGCCATTGTCGGCGCGATCGATTCCGAGAAAGCGGGCTGGGTGGTCGACACCGTGCTTGCCGGCCTGCCGGAGGGGAAGTCGTTCGCGGCGACCGAGACGGACACCGCGCCGCCCCCGGGCCTGACCGTGATCGAGATGGATGTGCCGCAATCGGCGGCGATTTTCGGTCAGAAGGGCCTCTACCGCGATGACCCGGATTTCATTCCCGCCTACGTGATGAACTACGTTCTGGGCGGCGGCGGCTTTACCTCGCGGCTGATGACCGAGGTGCGTGAGAAGCGTGGGCTGGCCTATGGGGTCTACTCCTATCTCGCGGTGCGTGACGAGGCCGCGCTCTATCTGGGCAGCGTTCGCACGGCGAACGAGCGGATGGCCGAGAGCCTGGACGTGATCCGCGGGGAGTGGGCCCGTATGGCGGCCGAAGGGGTTTCGGAAGATGAACTGGAGCGCGCCAAGAAATACCTGACCGGCGCCTTTCCGCTGAGCTTGGATTCCAATGCCAAGATTGCCCGCTACCTCGTCTTCATGCAGGAAGAGGCGCTTGGGATCGACTATCTCGACCGTCGCAACGGCCTGATCGAGGCTGTGACGGTCGAGGATATCGAACGGGTCGCGGGGCGGCTTTTGGATCCCGAGGCGCTATCGATCGTGGTGGTGGGCAAGCCCGAAGGGTTGTGAAGACGAGGCGGAGCGACAGAATTTTGCGTTCCGATTGCGAAACGAATCCTCAATCACCTCCCTTCCAGAATCAGCCTGACGCATGCTAGTTCTGGTGGGATGAATGACCACAACCCCCATATGATGGGTTCGCCGCTGCAGGAAACGGGGCGAATCCGCCGGCTCTCGGAGGCGGCGGCGAACCGGATCGCCGCCGGCGAGGTGGTCGAGCGCCCGGCTTCCGCTGTCAAGGAACTGGTCGAGAATGCGATCGACGCGGGCGCAAGCCGGATCGAGATCGCCATCGCCGATGGCGGCAAGACCCTGATCCGTGTCACCGATGACGGGATCGGCATTCCGGCCGAGGATCTCGCGCTCGCGCTCGAGCGTCATGCGACCTCGAAGATCGACGGCTCGGACCTGGTCAACATCACCTCTTATGGTTTTCGCGGAGAGGCGCTGCCCTCGATGGGAGCTGTCGGGCGGCTGACGTTGATCTCGCGCACAACAGGCGCGGACGAGGCTTGGGAAATTGAGGCGCGCATGGGAGAGATCGGCCCTAGGCGACCTGCCGCCCGGGGCCAGGGCACCACGGTCGAGCTGCGCGATCTTTTTTGTGCCACCCCAGCCCGGCTCAAGTTCCTGCGCACCGACCGGGCTGAGACCGGGGCGATCACCGAGGTGGTCAAGCGCCTGGCCATGCCCGAGCCCGGCATCGCCTTTACCTTGAGCGACGTGAGCGGCGGCGAGGCGCGGGTGCTGTTCCGGGCCGCTGCCGAGCCCGGCGATCTCTTTGACGCTCGCCTGGCACGGATCGACCGAATTGTCGGCCGCGACTTCGCAGCAAACGCGCTGGCGGTCGACGCCGAGCGCGAGGGGCTGCGGCTGACCGGGTTCGCCGGCCTGCCGACTTATGCGCGCGGGGCGGCGGTGGCGCAGTTCCTGTTCGTCAATGGCCGGCCGGTGCGCGACAAGCTGCTGCTGGGTGCCCTGCGCGGGGCCTATGCGGATTTCCTGTCGCGCGACCGGCATCCGGTCGCGGCGCTTTTCCTGGATTGCCCGCCCGAGCGGGTCGACGTGAATGTGCATCCCGCCAAGGCCGAGGTGCGGTTCCGCGAGCCCGGCCTGGTGCGGGGGCTGGTTGTCTCGGCGCTACGCCACGCCCTCGCGGAAGCGGGCCACAGGGCGGCGACGACGGTTTCGGACCAGGCGCTCGGCGCGTTCCGGCCCGAGGGGCAAGCCGCGCCACAATCGGGGAATTGGCAGGGCGCCGTCCGGTATCCGGGCCGATATCCAAGCCCAGCGGAACTCGCGGCTGGGCAGGCCGCGCAGGCGCCGATGGGCTTTGCCGAGGCCCCATGGTCCGGCAGGATCGAGCCGGAACCAGAGTCTGACGCAGCGGACCTGCCTCTGGGCGCCGCGCGGGCGCAGATCCACGAGAACTACATTATCGCCCAGACCCGGGACGGGATCGTCATCGTCGACCAGCACGCGGCCCATGAACGCCTGGTCTATGAACGGTTTAAACAACAAGTGAACGAGAGTGGGGTCAGGCGCCAGGGGCTGCTGATCCCGGAGATCGTGGAACTGGGCGAGGACGCGGCGGACCGGGTGCTGGAGCGCGCCCAAGACCTCGCTCAGCTCGGTCTTATCGTCGAGCCGTTCGGCGGTGGGGCGGTCGCGGTGCGCGAAGTGCCGGCGGTGTTGGGTCATGCCGACCCGGCGGCGCTGGTGCGTGATGTGGCGGATCAATTGACCGATCTCGGCGCAAGCGACAGCCTGAAGGCCCGGATCGACGCGATCCTCTCGCGCATGGCCTGCCATGGGTCGGTGAGGTCGGGCCGGCGCCTCTCAGGTGACGAGATGAACGCGTTGCTGCGCGAAATGGAGGCGACACCGCATTCCGGGCAGTGCAACCATGGCCGGCCGACCTATGTCAGCCTGACGCTGCCCCAGGTTGAAAAACTCTTCGGGCGGCGGTGATGCAGGATCTCGTCAACAGGATCGACTGGCAGGATCCGCTGACCTATGGGGCAATTGGCGGGGCGGTCTTCCTGGTCCTGCTGCTGTTGCTGATCGTGCTGGCGCTGCGCGCGTCGCAGCGCGCCGGCCGCGCGGCGGAGCCGTTGGCGCAACAGGTCAATTCCCTCAGCCAGGGCCAGCAGCAACTGGTCGGCGGGCTGGAAATGGTCGCCAAGGCCCAGGTCGAGGCGCAGACCAACCTGCTGAAAACCGTCGAGCAGCGCCTCGAACAGGTCTCGGCACGGATGGGCGAGAGCCTGAGCACATCGGCTACCCGCACCGCCCATAGCCTGGGCGAGTTGCAGCAGCGGCTCGCAGCCATCGACAAGGCCCAGACCAATATCGAGAAACTGTCGGGCGACGTGCTCAGCCTGCAGGACATCCTATCGAACAAACAGACCCGCGGCGCCTTCGGCGAGATCCAGCTGAACGACATCGTGACTAAGGCGCTCCCCCCGGATGCGTATTCGTTCCAGACCACGCTCTCGAACGGCAAGCGGGCCGATTGCCTGATCCGTTTGCCGAACCCGCCGGGGGCCATCGTGATCGACGCCAAGTTTCCGTTGGAGCCTTACGAGGCCTTGAGGCGGGCAGAAACCGAGGCCGCCAAGCGCGACGCGGCGCGGCTGTTCCGGAACGCCGTTCAGGTTCACGTCAAGGCGATTGCCGAACGCTACATTGTCGAGGGCGAGACAGCGGATTCGGCGCTGATGTTCCTGCCCTCCGAGGCGGTCTATGCCGAACTACACGCAAATTTCGCGCAAGTGGTGCGCGAGAGTTTCGCGCACCGGGTCTGGATCGTCTCGCCGACCACGATGATGGCGACGCTGAACACCATGCGGGCAATTCTGAAGGATGCCCGGATGCGCGAGCAGGCGGGCGCGATCCGCCGCGAGTTGAACCTGCTGACGACGGATATTGCTCGCATGCTGGACCGGGTGGACAACCTGGACCGGCATTTCGAGCAGGCCCACGAGGACATCCGCAAGATCAAGATCTCGGCCGAGAAAGCGGGCAACCGGGCCGAGCGGCTGGAGGTTTTCGAGTTCGAGGAGGTGGTGGCGGAGGCCCTGCCTGGGCCGGGAAAGGTGAGCGAGACGGCACCTTAATTATTTGACTCGGTCAAATAAATGGTTGACCCTGTCTAGGAAGCAGGGAAACGGCCATGAGCAATCCGATTCAGCAACTCACACATGATATGGGTGCCTTCAACCGGTTCTATACCGGGCATCTGGGCGCGCTGAACGAGCATCTGTTGGGCAGCGAGTTCTCCCTGACCGAGGCGCGTGTTCTCTATGAGCTCGCTACTGGCGAGGACTGGACGGCGGCGGACCTTGGAGAGACGCTGCATCTCGATCCCGCCTATCTCAGCCGAATTCTCGCGCGCTTCCAGCGTCTGGGTTTGGTTGCGCGGCGCCCAAACCCCTCGGACGGGCGTAGCCGGATCCTAGAACTGACCCAGGCCGGGAAGACGAGGTTCCGCGATTTGGACGCGGCGTCTCAGCAGCGGGTCGAGGCGGTCTTGGACGAGGTTTCGCCAGACAGGCGCGACGGGCTGGCGCATGCCATCGTGGCGATCCGCGCGGCGCTGGACCCGGTGGCGCAAAAAGGTGCGGTCACGATCCGCCCTGCCCGCATGGGCGACGTGAGTTGGGCGGTGCACCGCCAGAGTGCGCTCTACCGCGACGAATACGGGTGGCACGACCGGTTCGAGGCGCTGGTTCTGGAAATCGGGGCATCCTTTCTTCGCGGCCAAGCCCGCGCATTCGGCCGCTGTTGGGTTGCCGAGCGCGGCGGTGCCATCCTGGGCTCGGTCTTCTTCGTCGTCGGCGATGATGGCGAGGCTGTCTTGCGGATGCTCTATGTGGAGCCGGAGGCGCGGGGCCTCGGGGTTGGCCGCGCGCTGGTGGAGACCTGTATCGGCCATGCGCGCGCTTCCGGCCATCGCATCATGCGGCTTTGGACCAATGACGTGCTTGTCGCGGCCCGGTGCCTTTACGACTCGCTTGGCTTCGTCCAAGTGGACGAGAAACCGCACGCGGATTTTGGCCCTTCGATGAAGGGCCAAGTTCTGGAGTTAGCGCTCTAGATCAGCCCGCGCACATCCGTCAGCCGGCCCGTCAGGGCTGCCGCAGCGGCCATGGCGGGGCTGACCAAGTGGGTGCGTCCGCCCTTGCCCTGGCGGCCCTCGAAGTTGCGGTTCGAGGTCGAGGCACAACGCTCGCCGGGTGCCAGCTGATCCGGGTTCATACCGAGACACATCGAGCAGCCGGCCAGGCGCCAATCGAAGCCTGCGGCCTTCAGGATTTCGGCGATGCCCTCCTCCTCGGCCTGGGCGCGAACCAGCCCTGAGCCCGGCACGATCATGGCGCGCAAGCCCTCCTTCACCTTCTTGCCCTCAACAAGCTTGGCTACTTCGCGGAGGTCCTCGATCCGGCCGTTGGTGCAGGAGCCGATGAAGACCGTATCCACCTCGATGTCGCTCAGCGGTGTGCCAGGCGTCAGGCCCATATAGTCCAGAGAACGCTGCGCCGCCGCCTGTTTGCCCGGATCGGCAAAATCGCCCGGCGCTGGCACGGCCGACGTGATCGGCAGCACGTCTTCGGGGCTGGTGCCCCAGGTGACGACCGGGGCAATATCCTCGCCGCGCAAAGTCACCGCCTTGTCGAAATGGGCGCCCTCGTCGGTGAAAAGCGTCTTCCAATAGGCGACCGCCATCTCCCACTGGGCGCCCTTCGGTGCCTTGGGCCGGCCCTTGAGGTAGTCGAAAGTCGTCTCGTCCGGGGCGACCAGGCCGGCCCGGGCGCCGCCCTCGATCGCCATGTTGCAGACGGTCATCCGGCCCTCCATCGAGAGCGCGCGGATCGCGTCGCCGCAATATTCGATCACATGGCCGGTCCCCCCGGCGGTGCCGGTCTCGCCGATGATGCTGAGCGTGATGTCCTTTGCGGTCACACCTGGCGCCAGGGTGCCGGTGACCTCGACCTTCATGTTCTTGGATTTCTTCTGAATCAGGGTCTGAGTCGCCAGCACATGCTCGACTTCCGATGTGCCGATCCCGTGCGCCAAAGCCCCGAAGGCACCGTGGGTCGCGGTGTGACTGTCGCCGCAGACGATGGTCATGCCGGGCTGGGTCAATCCCTGCTCCGGCCCGATGATGTGCACGATCCCCTGGCGCGGGTCGTCGACATCGAAAAGCTCGATCCCGAAATCGGCGGCATTCTTGCGCAGCGTCTCGACCTGGATCCGGCTTTGCTCGTCCTTGATCCCCTCGTTTCGGTCCAGCGTGGTGGCCACGTTGTGATCGGGCACCGCGAGCGTCGAGCCCGGCGCGCGCACCTTTCTGCCCGCCATGCGCAGGCCCTCGAAGGCCTGCGGGCTGGTCACTTCGTGGACCAGGTGTCGATCGATATAGAGCAGGCAAGTGCCGTCTTCGGACTGGTCGGCGACATGGGCATCCCAGATCTTATCGTAGAGGGTCTTTGGGGCGGTCATGGCAGTCTCTCCTGAAGGGTCTTCGCGAAGGCTGGACGGGTCATGTCCGATCCCGCAAGACCGACGCCGCGAGCCGTCCGTGGAACCGCCAGGGAAGGCGGGTCCGGTCGGCCATGGGCGGTATATGCATCGCGGCGTTCATCGCGCCGGAACCTAGTCCCGACGGGCGTTGCGCGCAAGCGGCGGCTCGGCGGCGCGGGAACAGGGACGCAGCGCGGTGAGAACCGTGAATTCTGCAATGGCGGCACCAAGGCAAGCAAGGGCACCACCATGCCGAGGAAGAGCGTCGTGGCAATTGCCGCAGCCAAAAGCGCGAGGCTGGCGGCTCGGCGGCGCATCAGCGCGATGACCGCCAGGGCCAGTGCCACGATGGCAAGCGTTAGAAGCAACGGTGCGCTTTCGCTGATCTCAAGCGGCCGCCTCCAACCAAGGACAGCAAGCTGCAATGCGATGGCAAGCAACCCCAGCGCGACCAAAGCGCGGTAGATCCAGAAGACCCAGATCACGGCAAGATGCGCTCCATGATCACCGCGTCGTCGCGGGTGCTGTCTGGGCGCAGGTAGTAGTCGGGGCGACGGCCGCATTCCCGGAATCCGGCCTGCGCGTAGAGGCCGAGCGCGGGCGTGTTCCCGGCGCTTACCTCCAGGAACAGCCGCGAGGCACCGTCAGTTTGTGCGCCATCGATACAAGCCTGGATCAGGTTCCGGCCCAGTCCGGCGCGCTGTGCATCGGGCGCCACCGCAACGGTCAGCAATTCCGCCTCGCCCGCCGCCGTGCGGAAAAGCGCGAAGCCAACCGGTTTCAGCGTTCCTTCCGCGTCCTCGCGATGGGCGAGGCGGACCCCTACCCGGGCTTCGTCGATTAGTGCAAGGATTTCGGGCCCGCTCCAGGCGCGGCTTGCACCTTCGAACGCGGTGGCGTGGATCTGAGCCAAGGCGTTGGCCAGTCGAAGATCGGTTTCCGGTCTCTCCTCAAGCCTGGTCATTGGTTTAATCCAGCATCACCGGAGGGCCGTCGCGCGGCGGATCGGCATCGGCGCCCCGCAGATAGAGCGGCGCGGGCGGGGTGCCAGGCGCGCGATCTTTGGCCAGGCGCGCAATCACGGCCGGGTCCGGCAGAGGGCCATCACCGGTGCCCTTGTCGATCCTGGGCGGGCCGAGCGGGTGGCCCTCCGCATCGAAATCCTGGCAATAGGCGGTGTCGCCGCGGCCTCGAAGGCAGATTGCGGCCGCGCCCTCGACCTCTGCCGCCAACGCCTCGAACCGCGTGATGCCGACGGCTGGGATGCCGCAGCCCAGCGCCAGGCCCCGCGCGGCCGCGACCCCGATGCGGAGCCCGGTGAACGAGCCCGGACCGGTGCAGACGGCGATCCGGGTCAAGTCACCATAGCCCGCTCCGGCCTGGGCCAGCACGTCGTCGATCATCGGAAACAGATGCTCCGCATGGCCGCGTTCCATTGCGGTGCGGCGCTCGGCGCATACGCCATTGCCGAGCAGCGCGACGGCGCATTGCGCCGCGCTGGTGTCAATTGCCAGGATCATGGAGTTGGCGCCGTCAAACCCCTACCGGCCGGACCTCGACAACCTCGGGGATATAGTGGCGCAGCAGGTTCTCGATCCCGTGCTTCAAGGTCAGGGTCGAGGACGGGCAACCCGCGCAGGCGCCTTGCATGTGCAGGTAGACAACGCCCTTCTCGTAGCCATGGAAGGTGATGTCGCCGCCGTCCTGAGCCACCGCCGGGCGGACGCGGGTGTCCAGCAATTCCTTGATCTGGCCAACGATCTCGCCGTCTGGCCCGTCATGGGCGGCGTGTTCGACCGCATGGCTGTCGCCCTTCATCACCGGCGCACCGGAATTGTAGTGCTCCATGATCGCGCCCAGAAGCGCGGGCTTGATATGGGACCAGTCCACTTCGCCCTTGGTCACGGTGACGAAATCCGTGCCCAGGAAGACGCCCGTCACGCCGTCTACCGCGAAAAGCCTCTCGGCGAGCGGCGAGGCCTCGGCGCCCTCGGCGCTGGGAAAATCCGCCGATCCCTGTGGCATGACCGGCTGTCCGGGCAGGAATTTCAGCGTCGCGGGGTTGGGCGTAGCTTCGGTTTGGATAAACATTCGGACGTCTCCCGTTTATGGGATCAGAGATGGCCCGTTTGGGCCCCAAAATCAAGAATCATTCTAAAAAGCAGGGTCGGGGTCTCAGCAAACGGCGTCGATCCGCTCCATCGACATGCCACCTGGCACGACCGTGACCGGGACCGGCAAGCGGTGGCCGAGCTTGGTGACCAGATGGCTGACCAGCGGGCCTGGGCCCTCGCCCTCGCCGGCGCCCAGCACCAGGACGCCGATATCCGGGTCTTCCTCGATGAATTTCAGCACTTCCTCGGCACGTTTTCCTTCGCGGATGACGAATTCTGGCATCACGCCGCTGAGTGCCTTCATCTCGTCGGCCAGTTGCAGGAGCCGCGCCTCGGCGGTCTCGCGCGCCTCGGCCTGCATGACGCGGGCGACACCCACCCAGTGCTGAAAATCATCCGGCTCGATCACATAGAGCATGGTGACCCCGCCGCCCGTATTCTGGGCGCGCCGCACAGCAAACCGCATCGCGTTCATGCATTCGGGCGTCTCGTCGACGACGATGAGAAACTTGCGCAAAACGGGAGCTCCTGGTTCTCGGCGCCCAGAATACTCGAAATACTCGGGGCCGGGCGCGCGGCTGTTCCGCCGCTATCGGGACCGAGGATGGCAGCAGAATGGGATCGGCGCAAGCGGATCGCTAGTTCTCGCGGCGGTTGGGCTTGGGCGGCAGGGATTTCAGATAGGCGGCGATCGCCTGAAGATCTTCCTCGGGCAATTCGGCCATGTTCTCCTGCACCGGGATCATCGTGCCGCCGAAGCTTTCGAAATTCGGCAACAGCCCCAGCTTGAGTGCCGTCGTGATCTGCCGGATCGACCAGTCGCCGATACCGTCCTTATGCTGTGTGATGTTGGGAACGGAGTCCTTGGCCTTGGGTGCCGGGCTGCCCGCGTAGGCACGGTCCGCGTCGGGCCCGCCAAGGAAATCGCGCGGCGTATGGCATTCGCCGCAATGGCCGGGGCCGGTCACCAGATAGGCGCCGCGGTTGATCTGTGCGCTGGCGGCCGGGTCGGGAGTGAAGGGCGCGTAGTCCATGTAGAGCGCCTTCCACAATCCGAGCCCGCGGCGCAGCCGGAGCGGCAACGGCAGATCATGCGGCGGGGCATCGCCCGCAACGGCCGGCAGGGTGTCCATGAACGCCTTCAGGTCCAGCACGTCTTCGACCGTCATGCGCTGGTAGGAGAGATAGGGGAAGGCCGGGTAGTAATGGCGGCTTTCCGGTGACACGCCGCGCATCACCGCATTCACGAATTCGGCCGTGGTCCAGCCGCCGATGCCGTGGGTGGGATCGGGCGAGATATTGGACGCGTAGAATGTTCCGAACGGGCTTTCGAGGCCAAGGCCACCAGAAAGCTTGAGCTTGTCGTCACCCTTGGCGCCCGGGGCGGCGTGGCAGGACGCGCAGCCGGAGGCATAGAACAAATGCCGGCCCTTGGCCGGGTCGCCGCCGTAGTCCGGAAGATCGCCCGCCGCGATGGTGCGCGGCATCGTCAGCAACCAGAAGACAGCGACACCGGCCGTGCCGAGAAGGCATGACGCAATCAGAGATCTCCGCACGGCGTCACGTCCCGGGGCTCGGGCTAGTATGCAGCAATCGCCGAACAGTCAGCGATCCGGCACACAGAGTCCGAAGGGCTTCGAGTCATCCTTGACCCGGAATGGCTTGTGGCAGCTGCCGCATGACTTCCCCATTTCACTGACGGCGGCAGCCAGCGCCGGCTGACCGTCGCCCGCTACTTCGCCAAGGGTGGCGACCTTCGCCTGGAAATCTCTGTACACCTGATCAAACTTGGCCGTATCGTCCCAAATGTCCGCCAATGCACAGGACTTACCGGGATGGTCTGCCTGCGAAGTGCCGGGCAGGAACAGCCCAGAATACGGGTATTGCGACAGGGCCGCTAGATTCGCCGCATGCGCCGAAGCTGCTGCCGCATCATAGGCCATGTCGCCCGACGCCATGCCGAAGAGCGGGCCGGCCTCCCAGACGACAAGCTTCATCATTCCCTGGCGCGCCTCCATTGCCTTTTCGCCGGCATCCTGAGAATTAGCGGCACTCGGCATCAGTAAAGCAGTTGCGGCAAGCCCTGCGCTGAGCGCCATAGCGGACACAAAATTAAACGATTTATGCATCTGTTTTCCCCTTACTCCCCCTCAATTTCATATGGTTTCCGGAATTCGGAAGCCTAAACGTTATACGACAATCGCCCGGCTGCAATTCCGACAGCGGTTCGGAAAGCTTAGATCACGGATTTGTGAGTGGCTGAAAAGCGGCTCCAAGCCTGCCGCCGCTCACAGCGCGACGAAACCCTCGCCCGAGCGATACGTTTGCAGGCCGCCGGTGCCGATATCGATGAAGGCGCCGTGCAGTGTCAGATCGCCCGCTGCGATTGCTTCGGCGACGAAGGGGAAGCTCTCGATATTCTCGAGCGACGTCAGGACAGCCTCCTTCTCCAGGGCGTCACAGCGGGCCTCTGGGTCGGAATGCTTGGCCGCGACGCGCTCGTAGCCCGGGCGCAGGATGTCCATCCAGCGGCCGATGAAGCTGGTCTCGGCCTCAAGCTCCGGCGCCAGTCCAGCACACATGTCGTGGCAGGCTTTCACGCCCCCGCAATTGGAGTGACCGACCACGACCACATGGGCGACCTTGAGCACATTGACCGCATATTCCACGGCCGCCGAGGTGCCGTGATGCCGGTGGTCCGGGCTATAGGGTGGAACGAGCCCGGCGACGTTGCGCACCAGGAACAGGTCGCCAGGCTCGGCGCCGAATATTTCGGCGGTGTTCACCCGGCTGTCTGTGCAACTGACCATCAGGGTGCGCGGACGTTGGCCTTCTTTTGCCAAACGGGCAAACCACGCCTTGTTCTCGGTGAAGCGCAGGTTGTGCCAGGCTTTGTAGCGCTCGATCAGGTAGCCCGGCAGGGGGCCGATCGCAGAAGGCTTTGTCATCGCATCCGCTCGTCGGTCAGGAGGATCCTCGGCGGGAGGTCTAGGGGATCGGACCGCCACGCACAATCCTACCGCTGCACATACCCGTCATACCGTGTGCCGTTGGGTCCGATCCAAACGACCCAGACCTGGCTGCCCTCCTCCCAGGCACGCATGTCGTAGCAGGTCCAGCTCTCGGACGGCGGCCATTGCGAGCAGTATCGGTCGCCGTCGACCCGCCAGTAGCCCCAGCTGTCGCGGCCATCGTTGTAGAGGGTGCGGCCGCTTTCATAGAATCGCTGACGTGTGTCTTCTCCGATCACCTCCGCGCCGGTCAGGATTTCGGCGATCTCCGGTCCCGAGATCGGGCGCTCTTCCGAGGCGGGTGCAGGGAGGGCTGTCAGGACGAGGCCGGCGGCAAGGGCGGTCAGGCGATTGCGCCCGCCCGACTGCTTTGATTAAAGCAGAGAAAACCGCCCCAGCCAAAGGAACTGACGATGGCCCAGATGACCGTGATCGAAATCGCCGAGCCCGGTGGCTCCGAGGTTCTGCGCGCGGCGACGCGCGCCGTCCCCGAAGCCGGTTCGGGTCAGGTTCTGATCCGCATTTCATCGGCCGGGGTCAACGGGCCGGACATCATGCAACGCCAGGGACGCTACAACCCGCCGCCCGGCGCGTCGGATCTGCCGGGGCTGGAAGTGGCGGGCGAGATCGCCGCCGTCGGCGAGGGCGTTACCCGCTGGCGCGAAGGCGACCAGGTCTGCGCGCTCACTAAGGGTGGAGGTTACGCGGAATATGTGGCGGTCGAGGCCGACCACGTGTTGCCCCTGCCCGAGAGCGTGAGCGTGGTCGATGCGGGCGGGCTGTGCGAGACCTATTTCACCGTCTGGAGCAATTTCTTTTTTGGCCACGACGTCGCGCCTGGAACGGTCTTCCTGGTTCATGGGGGCAGCGGCGGCATCGGCTCGACCGCGGTGATGCTGGGCGCCGCGCTGGGACTTCGGGCCTTCACCACCGCCGGCTCGCCCAAGGCTTGCGCTTTTTGCGAGACGCTGGGCGCCGAGCGGGCGATCAACTATCGCGACGAGGATTTCGTCGAGGTCGTGCGCGAGGCGGGCGGGGCCGGGTTGATCCTGGATTTCATGGGCGGCGACTACGTGGCCCGCAACATCAAGGCCGCCGCAATGGACTGCCGGATCGTGCAGTTGGCCTTCCGCAAGGGCGCCGAGGTCACCGTGAACCTGATGCCGATCATGCTGAAGCGCCTGACGATCACCGGGTCGACGTTGAGGCCGCGGCCGGACGAGTTCAAAGCCGCGGTCGCCCGCGATCTCGAGACGCGTGCTTGGCCGCTGTTCCCGGAAGGCAAGCTGCGTAGCGTCACCCATGCTGTGATGCCGCTGACCCAAGCTGCCAAAGCCCACCGCATGATGGAGGCGGGCGGACTGCAGGGGAAGATTTTGTTAACAAACGGATAAATCACGACCCGTCGCGGGCAATGCCGGCGGCCTCCGGGTTGGACTGAGAGGCCGGGCAATGTTAACCCCGTTCCCGGTGAGGGTTGCCCGATGGCGGCGAAGAAAACATCCAAGGCGCCAGTTAAGCGCGCGCCAGCCAAACGCGCATCCGGCAATCGCCGGCGCAAGACATATGCGCGCAAGAAACTATGGCGCTGGGCGCTGCGGCCGCTGCGCTGGGCCGCCTACCTTTTCGCCGCGATCTGCCTTTGGGTCGCCTCCTACACGGTGATCGATCCGCCGGGCGGGTTCTACATGGCCTCGGAATGGGTGCGCCTGGGCAAGATCGAGCGCGATTGGCGCGATCTTGATCAGATGGCGCCGCATGTGCCGCACGCGGTCATGGCTGCCGAGGATGCAAATTTTTGCCTGCACTGGGGATTTGATCTGAAGGCGATCGGCAACGCGCTGGCGTCGAACGCCGAGGGCAGGCGCGTGCGCGGCGCCTCGACCATCACGCAGCAGGTCGCGAAGAACCTGTTCCTGTGGCACGGGCGGTCCTGGGTCAGGAAGGGGCTGGAGGCCGGGTTCGCGGTTCTGATCGAGACAATCTGGTCCAAACGTCGGATCGTCGAGGTCTATCTGAACGTCGCCGAATTCGACGAGGGTGTCTTTGGCATCCAGGCAGCCGCCCGGCGCTATTTCACTCAGAACGCCTCGGGCCTGAGCCTGACCCAGGCGGCACGCCTGGCCGCGATTCTGCCCGACCCCAAGGGCCGCAATGCGGCGGCGGGCACCGATTTCATGCGCCGCCGCGCCATGGCAATCACGGATGGTGCCCAGACATTGGCGGCGGATGGGCGGGATGAATGCCTGAAATGATGAGTCCGTTGGCGTGCGACTAGTCGACGGGTGAATCCTTGAAGGCCGGTCAGTCTTTCCCCGGTCGAATCCCTCTGGCTCGTGTTTCACGCCAGATTTTGCACCGACGCCGCGCCAGTGATTCTTGGCGCATTCATGGCCGGAATGCGTTCCTCGCGCGCGCCTGATCAACCCCCGGTAGGGCCGCCAGACCGGTCATTCTAATGCAGGTGTTGAAATCCTAATCCGAGACCAACTGCTGCAATTTCTCCTTATTTCTCAGTAAAGTCCGCGGCTGTGGGTGAATTCGCGTGTCCGTAGGTGACACAGTTTCAGAGGGGTGGTCTGTTATGAATCAAGTGGCTCAGCTTGCGCATCCGATTGAAGGTCCCGTCAGTGACCCAGTCCCGTCCGTCGCGCCGCCGGCGCCGACGACAGCGTCCGAAACCGGGCTCGAGCTCGGATTTCTCGTCGACCTGATGTTGAAGACGATCTATCGCACGAACGCCGAGCGTCCGAGCGAGATCGCGACCGCCATGTGTCTGCCCGTCGGCATCATCGCCGAGCTGATCGAAGAAGCGGGCACGATGAAGCTGATGGAGACGCTGGGTCAGCTGGGCGCGAGCCTGACTGCCGAGATGCGCTACGGCCTGACGGGCAAGGGCAAGTCCTGGACCCGCGAGGCGATCGCGCAGAGCGAATATTTTGGCGCCGCGCCGGTGACGCTCAACGCCTTTTGCGAACAGCTCAAGCGCCAGGCGGTCAAGAATGAAACGCTGACCCGGGACGTGCTCGACAAGGCGTTCTCAGAGTTGACCCTGCCCGAGGCGCTGATGGAGAAACTCGGCCCCGCAGCGAACTGCGGCGCGGCAGTCCTGCTCTACGGGCCTCCGGGTAACGGCAAGTCGACCATCGCCGAGGCGATCTGCCGCGCGTTCGGCGGCCATGTCTATTTCCCGCACGCGCTGGTCGTCGACAAGCAGATCATCAATGTGTTCGACCCGACCGTGCATTATCCGATCGAGGATGCGGCTGAGGATGGCGAGACCCTGGTGCTGCGCCGCGAAGTCAGTGCTGATAAACGCTATGTGAAATGCAGGCGCCCCTCGGTGATCACCGGTGGCGAGCTGACGCTCGACCGGCTGGACCTGGCGCTAAATTCTGTCAGCCGGATCTATGAGGCACCGATGCAGCTCAAGGCTGCCGGCGGCGTCCTGGTGATCGATGACTTCGGCCGCCAGCGTCAGAGCCCGCAGGAGCTGATCAACCGTCTGATCGTTCCGCTGGAGAATGGCACCGATTACCTGGCCCTGCAGACGGGCCGTAAATTCGAGGTTCCGTTCGACGCCCTGGTGATGTTCTCGACCAACATCGCGCCGAAGGAGCTGGTGGACGAGGCGGCGCTGCGGCGTCTGCGCTACAAGATCCTGATCGACCGGCCGGATTTCGAGACGATGGCGACGATCTATTTCCGCACCGCGCGGAACTTTGGTCTGGAGCTTGACGAGGACACCTTGGCCTTCATCGTGGAAGAGCTTTACGGCAAGACCGAAGAGGCCCAGTTCGCCGGGTTCCACCCGCGCTTCCTGATGGATCAGATGGTGTCTATCTCGGCCTTTGAGGGCATCTCGCCCCGGATCCGGCGCGATTTCCTTTATCGTGCCTGGGGGAACCTGTTCACCGATGAATAACCTGCCCTATACGGAAGCGGCGCTGATCCGTCCGAGCGCCGCTTCCAGCAGATCAGGCCTGGCGTGATGGGCCATGTGCCCCACGCCCGGCACCACCTCGACCCGCGCATGCGGCAGCGTTGCGGCGAATCCATGGGCATGGCGCTCCGGGTTCAGCAGCCAATCCTCGGCGCCATGGACGATCTCGACCGGCATCCCAAGCTGCCCATAGCGCCGTGACTGGGCGCCGAGCACCGCATGGGTCTGGCCCAGGTCCTCGCTGTTTGCCGCGACTGTTTCGGCCCTGAGCGAGAGCGGCGCTCCCACAAAATCGAGATAGCCCGTAGGCGGCAATTGCGGCGTGAAGGCGCGGGTCACGAAGGCCTCGATCGCGCCCTCCTCGGCCCGCCGGGTCAGCCGGGCCATGTAGTAACGAACGCCCACCTTGCTGACGCCCAAGGCCGATGCCACGTCCGCTGCAAAGCCCCAAGGCATTGTAGCGCCCGAGACGCTGACCAGACCGGCCACATCATCGGGCACCTCGAGCGCCCATGCCAGCGCGACGATTGCGCCCCAGCTGTGCCCGACCAGGATCGGTCTCTCGACCCCCAGGGCGGACGCCGCCGCGCGCAGTTGCGTGGCTTGACGCGCCGGTGTCCAGTCGCCCGTGCCGCGGGCCGAGTATCCAAAGCCCGGCCGGTCCATGGCCAGAACGCGGTAGTCCCGCGCCAGGCGATCGCTGAGCGAGAAGGTCCAGTCGCGTAAATTGACATTGGCGCCGTGAATCAGCACGACGGGCGGCCCGGACCGGCCCATTTTAACAACATGGACAGGCAACCCGGCGACCTCGATCAGCCGGCCAAGCGGCGGGTGTCCCTGCTCGGCCAAAGCGGCGGGGATCGTGGTCACCTTCGGGCGCGCGCAGGCGGCCGTCGCCGCCACGCCGCCGATAAAAGCGCGTCTCAACATGCCGGATGGACCTGGGGCCGCCTGCGCAAAGATCAAGGGCGGTATGCCCAAATCGCATTGGACGCGGTAGGCGGCACAGAACGACACTCTGGCCCGGCGGCTGATGATCGGATAAATACTGCCGCACGGGACCCAGTATCCAGTTAAGCTTCTTGAGGCGTGGTCATGGGACTCCTCTACAAGGGAATCGAAATCCCGGAGAATGATGCCTAGCGGGTCGATATGGTCCGCTGCTACGACCTGCTCGAAACGGCGCCCGAGGAACCTTACGACGACATCACCCAGCTGGCGGCGATGGTGACCGGCTGCCCGGTGGCTTATATCTCGATCTTCGACGACACGCGTTCATGGCTGAAATCGAGCTATGGGCTGCCCCCGAACCGTCCGCCGCGCCCCCGCGAGTTGAGCCTTTGCTCGCCGACGATCTGCCAAAGCGATCTCCTGATCGTGCCGGATCTGAGCCAGAACCCGCGCTATGCGGATTTGCCGGCGGTCACCAACCCGCCGCACGCGAAATTCTATTGCGCCATGCCGCTGATCAATCCGGAGGGCTATGCACTGGGCACGCTTTGCGTCTGGGACCCACGCCCGCGAGAGCTTGATGCGGACCAGCAGCAGGCCGTGCGACGCCTGGCGCGTCTGGTGCTCGAACAACTGGAATCTCGCCGCCGCCTAGTCGAGATGCGCCAGGCCGAGGACGTGCAGGGCACCGCCCTGGCTGCTGCCGAGGCGGCGGTCGAGGAGCGTGAGGTGCTGTTGCACAAGCTCTTGCCGGGCCCGGTCGCCGAGCGGCTGATCGCCGGGGACCGGGTCGCGCCGCGCTTCCATGGCTCGGCGACGGTCATGTTCATCGACTTCGCCGATTTCTCGGCGCTTGCCGAGGAGCTGCAGCCGCGCGAACTGATTGACCAGCTCGACGACTACTTCCGCAGCTTCGACGCGATCGTCGCCGAGTTCGGACTGCAGAAGATCAAGACCGTGGGCGATGCCTATATCGTCGCGGCGGGCACGTTGCACGAGAACCCGGATCACGCGGTGCGCATCTGCGCGGCGGCGCATCTGATCAACGCCCAGATGGAGAAGGCCAATTCTCAACGCCGCGCCATTGGCCTGCACGAATGGCCGATCCGGATCGGCATCCATTCGGGCCATGTGATCGCCGGGATCATCGGCGATGCGCAGATCGGCTACGACATCTGGGGCGACGGCGTGAACTTGGCCAAGCGGATGCAGGAGACCTGCGAGACCGGGCGGATCAATATCTCGGAATCGACCTATGGGCCTGGTGTCGAAACAGTTCGGGACCGAGGAGCGCGGCGCCGTCGAGGCCAAGCACAAAGGCGAGGTTCGGATGTATTATCTGTTGGACCCGAAATAGCGGGCCATACGGGCGGTTACGCGCCAACCCCCTGTTTCAGCCGCCGGGCGCGGCGCGAGAGCATGTTCAACCCCTCGATCAGTGCCGAGAACGCCATGGCGCCGTAAATGTAACCCTTTGAAATGTGGGCGCCGAAGCCCTCGGCGATCAGCGTCGTGCCGATCAGCAGCAGGAAGCCGAGCGCCAGCATGACGATGGTCGGGTTTGCCTCGATGAACCGCGACAAGGGCTTGGCGGCCAGCAGCATGACCGCGACCGCGGTGACCACCGCGACGACCATGATCGGGATATGCGGGGTCATGCCAACTGCGGTCAGAATCGAATCGATCGAGAACACAGCGTCCAGAATCAGGATCTGCGCGATCGCCGCCGCGACGGTCATCTCGGCCGCGCCGGTGCCGAACATCTTGCCGCCTGGGTCTGGATCGACACTGTGGTGGATTTCCTTGGTCGCCTTCCAGACCAGAAATGCGCCACCAGCGATCAGAATCATGTCCTTCCACGAGAACGCGTGGCCGTAGAGTTCGAGAACCGGCTCGGTCAGCTGGACGATCCAGGCGATCGTGCCCAGAAGCGCCAGCCTTAGGACCAATGCCAGCCCGATCCCGATCCGCCGCGCAAAGGCCTGGCGCTCCTTCGGCAGCTTGTTGGTCAGGATCGATATGAACAGAAGGTTGTCGATCCCTAGCACAATCTCCATCACGGTCAGGGTCACCAGTGCCGCCCAGGCGGTGGGGTCGGTCAAAAGGACAAGAGTGCTCTCCATCGGATCGCCTTTCGGAATGGGATTGTTAGGGCGTCAGCCCTCGTAAATCACACGCGCCTCGCCCGCCTCGAGCGGCCCGGTTGCGCGGTTGAGGCGGAGGTGGGCCAAGGCTCGGCCGTCCGCTTGCGTGAATAATGTGCCTACAGGTCGGCCGTCTGCCGTGATCGGCGTGCCCGGTGGGGCCGTCCCCTCGACTCGGACCCGGACCAGGCGCTTCTTCAGCTCAGTTTTGTGATGCATCCGTGCGGTCACTTCCTGGCCCACATAGCATCCCTTGCGGAAATCGACGCCGTTGAGGCCTGAAAACCCGGCCTCCAGGATGTAGGTCTCGTCGGGCACCAGTTCGATCCCGGTCTCGGGAACCAGATGCCGGACCCGCAGCATGTCGTGGGCCGCGCGATCGGCTTGGGCGGCGCCACTGGCGGCGAGGGCCGCCTGGGCGTCATCGGCATAGACGCGCCAGCCAAGCACGGGCGCGCGCGGATCGGGGACGGCGATTTCTCCCTCAGGCGAGCCATCACCCCAGACCAGGGCAATCCGCAGGTCCGTCTCGGCCTCGACATGGGCGTCCCGGCGCAGGCAATACATTCTCAGCCGCTGCGCCAAGCCTGCGGCCCGGTCCGCCGCGACGTCTATCAGAATTGCGCCGTCGGGCGCTTCCAGCAGGAAGAAATCGAACAGGTACTTGCCCTGAGGCGTCAGCAGCGCCGCATAGACCGCCCACCCCGGGCGGACCTGGTCCACGTCGTTGGTGACCACGTTCTGCAGAACCGCGCGCGTATCCGAGCCGGTCATCCGAAGGACCGCGCGCCTGTCGTCTACGAAGCCTTGCAGCCCGTTCATCGCCGATCCCCAAACCGATCTCCAGTGCACATGCGCTCGAATATAGGCATCGCCCTTGGCCGCGCCCAGCGCTATAACGCGGGTCCGTCCTGAACCGGATATCGCCATGACCTTGCCGAACCCGGCCGAGCGCGCCGATGGGCGCGCCTCGCTCGCCTTCGTGATCTTCCTGGCGCTGATGACATCGGTCATCGCGATGACGATCGACGCGGTGCTGCCGGCGCTGGACGCAATTTGGGATGAACTGGGTTTCGAGGGCCAGAACGATCGCCAATTGATCGTCATGCTGGTCTTCGTCGGCATGGGGACCGGGCAGATCGTCTACGGACCGCTTTCCGACTCGATTGGGCGCAAGACAACCGCAATGCTGGGTTGGGTCGTTTTCATCATCGGAACGCTGATGGCCATGTTCGCGACATCGCCCGAGACGATGTTCGCGGGACGTTTCCTGCAGGGCCTCGGCGCCGGCGGCCCCCGGATCATCGCCATGGCGATTGTGCGCGACCTCTACGAAGGCCGCCCGATGACGCGAATGCTGTCGCTGATCATGACCGTCTTCATGCTGGTGCCGATGCTGGCGCCGATCATCGGTCAGTGGATGGAGTGGCTCGGCGGCTGGCGCGCGATTTTCGGGCTTTATCTGGCGATGGCGCTGGTCTCGGGCGGCTGGTATCTGCTGGGCGTGCCCGAGACGCTCGACCCGGCTGAGCGGCGCCCACTCAAGCCTGGACCGGTGCTGGCTGCATTCGCCGAGGTGCTGCGCACGCGCTCGACCATGTTCTACACCTTCTCGGCGGCGATGGTTTTCGGCGCTTTCGTGGTCTACCTGGCGACGGCCCAGCAGGTGCTGGAGGAGGGCTATGCGCTGGGGCCGCTCTTTCCCTGGGCCTTTGGCGCTTTGGCTTTTGCGTTCGCGCTGGCCAGTTGGGGCAACAACCGTCTGGTCATGCGCCTGGGGATGCGCCGGCTGTCACTATGGGCGCTGGGGCTGATGGTGGCGGTCAGCGCGCTGGCGGCAGTGGTATCGCAAGCGGCACCCGGCGGAGTGCCGCCGCTGTGGGCCTTCATGGGGCTGATGTCGCTGATTTTTTTTTCGGTGGCGGTGCTGTTCGCCAATTTCAATGCGCTTGCCTTGCAGCCCTTGGGGCATCTTGCCGGCACCGCCTCGTCGGTCGTGAACACGGTGGCGGTGCTGGGCTCGGTGCCGATCGGTCATGCGATCGCCAGCGCTTATGACGGCTCGGTGGTGCCGCTTTTCTCCGGTTTCGCGGTGTTGGGCCTGGGTGCGCTGATCTCGATGGCGCTCGCCGAGCGGGCGGTTCCAGCATGAGAACGCTCGCATGAGCGCGCCAAGATGACGGCCCCTGTCTCGGTCGTGATCCCGACGCTTGAGGAAGCGGACCGGATCGGCCCCTGCCTCGGCGCGTTGGGTGAGGCGGCGATGGAAGGGGTGATCCACGAGGTGGTGATTGCCGATGGCGGGTCCGGGGACGGGATCGGAGAGATCGCGGAGGCGGTCGGCGCGCGGCTGATCACGGCGCCAGCGGGCCGCGGCACCCAGCTTGCGGCGGGAGCGGAGGCGGCCCGCGGCCAGTGGCTCTTGTTCGTCCATGCGGACACTGTGCTGGCGTCCGGCTGGGGCACTGCCGTGCTCGCCCACATCCAAACGCGGCCCGATCGCGCCGGCTGGTTCGACCTGGCCTTCGATCCGCCAGGGGCGGCGGCGCGGCTGGTCGCAGGGTGGGCCAATCTGCGCTCATTCTTTCTTGGCTTGCCCTATGGGGATCAGGGCCTATTGATCAGCCGGCAGCTCTATGACGAGGTCGGTGGCTACGCGCCGATGCCGCTGATGGAGGATGTGGATCTGGTCAGCCGCATTGGTCATAGTCGCCTGGTGCGTCTCGGTGCTCGCGCGGTGACCTCGGCCCGGCGTTATCGCGCCGATGGGTGGCTGCGACGCGGATGGCGCAACCTCTCGACCTTGGCGCTCTACTACCTCGGCGCCGATCCCCAGCGTTTGGCAAGGCGGTACCGGGGCCTCTGATGCGGCGCTGGGTGGTGCTGTTCCTGAAAGAGCCCCGGCCTGGCCGGGTCAAGACCAGGCTGGGCCGCGACATCGGCATGGTCGAAGCCGCCTGGTGGTTCCGCCATCAAGCCGCGCGGGTGATCCGCGGTCTCGACGATCCGCGCTGGCGGTTGGTGCTGGCGGTCAGTCCAGATCACGAGGGCCTGGCGAGCCGCGTCTGGCCTGCCCATATACCGCGTTGGCCGCAGGGGCCGGGTGATCTGGGCGACCGAATGGGCCGGGTGCTCCGGCACCTGCCGCCCGGCCCGGTGTTGATCGCCGGTGCGGATATCCCGGAATTGACCGCGGACCACATCGCCGAGGGCTTTCGCCTGCTCGGCCGCGACGACGCGGTGATCGGCCCGGCGTCCGATGGCGGTTACTGGATGCTCGGCCTAAAGCGCGGCGCCCGGGCCATCCCGGCCGGGCTGTTTCGCGGGGTGCGCTGGTCAACACCGCATGCGATGGCTGATACGGTGGAAAGCCTGGCTCCGCTGGATGTCGCGTTCGGCTCCGTATTAATTGACGTAGACGAGGTTCAGGATCTTTCCTGAACCGATTTTCGGCCCGCAATCCTGCTAGTTCAGCGTTTACCAAGGGCGAAATATCCTGGCGAGGTGGCGAAATTGCCTTTAGCGTCAAGGGCTGGCCGGCTTAAGGGGGAGATGGGCTGAGGCTGCGATGCGAACATTGTTGCTTGCAAATGACACCGTCGGGCTCGAGATCGCTGAGTTCTTGCTCACGCGTTATCGTGACGATGTTGCCGCGGTCGTCACCACGGACGACGATGACATCAGCGCGCTGGCGCGCGCGCATTCGGTAAAGACACTTGTGTCTCAATCGGCCAATGCTGTCGCAGATGCCTTCGATCAGCCCCTGGATTTGGGCATCCTGGCCTGGTGGCCGAAGATCATCCCGAGCGAACTGATTGCCGTCCCAACCCATGGCTTCGTCAACACCCATCCAAGCCTGCTGCCGCAGAATCGCGGCAAGCACACCTCGTTTTGGGCGATCGTCGAGGAGGCGCCGTTCGGCGTGACTGTCCATTCGGTCGATGCAGGTATCGATTCGGGTGCTATCATCGCGCAGCGCGAGATTCCCTATGACTGGTGCGATACCGCCAGGGATCTGCACTCCAAGGCAAAAACCCTCACGGTGGCGCTGTTCAAGGAAGTCTACCCGGAGTTGCGCGCGGGACCGATTGCCGCGCGGCCGCAACTTTCCGGGGCCGGGTCCTTTCATCGGTCGAACGAGATCAATGAAGTGAGCCGGATTGACCTGGATCAATCCTATATTGGGCGTGAATTGCTCAATCTATTGCGGGCGCGCACATATCCGGGCTATCCGGGGTGCCGTTTCCAAGATGCAGGTGAGACTTACGATGTGACGGTTACGATAAGAAAAGTTAACGATAAATAGCGGGTGCTCATTTTGACTCGCCACTTGTTGATTCCATCTATAATTGTAATAGTATGACGGTCAAATGATTGGGGGCTTACATGGCTTGGTTTGCTGGCAGCCTTCAGAAGTCGTTGCCTTTTGGCCGTGGTTCGGTGCGTGAGTGTGAAATGAGTTCTTTGGTTTCGGGCCACTGTCAATTGGGATCGATTGAAGATCTGGAAACCGGTGACGGGCCGGTGACTGCTGGATACGACCGGATTGTTGCGCTTCTGCGATCGTCGCTCACGGAACGCGAGCTGAATTTGTTCGCCGTTCCGGTCGCCGACGAAGCGGGCGTGCTGGTGTCTTGGCGCGCGCGCTCTGGCAGAGCGCTCACACCCCTGGATATGGTCCCAGCCAGCCAGCGCGACCTGATGGTGGGCGAGCGGGACCGGATCCTCCGCAAGGTTAAATCACTGGCGGATGGAGCTGCGGAACAAGGCGACGCGAAACAGGCGGATATCGAGATACTGGCCGCGCTCTCGGTGCCGTCGGAGAATGACGATTGTATGTTCTCGGACGGTTTCGGACCGGTTCTCGTCAACTGGGGTCACGAGATCGAAGGCGACGCCGCACCCATCGAGGCGGCAAGTCCGGAGGTCGAAGCACGCAATCGTGTGCACGATCCGGCGATGAGCGACGCGGGGCGAACCTCCGAGCAAGAAGTGGTGCCCGAGATGGTTGCCGTGCACGTGGCGGTGACCGTGCCCGAGGCAGTCGTCGGTTCGGAGGACGTCATTGCATGGAGTGGCGCGGCCGATGACCCGGCCGCCGGTCAGTCCGAAATCTTGAAGGCACTGCAGGTGCCACTGCCAAAGCCACTGGCCGCGGTATCGATGGCTGGCGCCGCCGTGTTTGCGGTCATCCTCACCTGGCCTGAAATCAGCACGCCGCCGCCTCCAACGGATCCCAGCCCGCTCACGCGCGGCGAAGCGTTGGTCGCGACATTGGACGGGATCGACGGCGCGGTCACTGCACCCCACGGGATCCCCGCCCACGCACCGTTTAACGATGCGGCCTCACCGATCGCGGCCCTCTCGGACGATGCAATCCTGCACGGGCCGCACGTTTCTTGGAGCCCGGCCACAGCCACGCCAGAACGCCCCGGCGCCATTGTCGCGGGTATGTTTCCAGCGCCAAGGCCAGTGCGGCCGGTTGCACCAGCGGCCGTTGAGAATCAATCCCTTCGCGACCAGCAGCTTGGAGCGGTCGCTCTTGCAGCGGCCGATGCATTCGATCGGCCCGAGCTGGCGATTGCACAATTCCGGCGTGAGCCTGCCGGGCCATTGCAGCCACTCGCCCTCGATGGAATTCATGTGCCGCTCTCCGGCCCAGAGCTCGCTTCGCAAGATCAACCTTTCGTAGCGTCCGATGAGAAACTGGCGGAGATCGGATCCTTGACCCCACGCACCGAGCGTGCAGCGGCGGAATGGGGTTCGCAGAGCAGCAATCGTCCAGTGCAGGTTGACCAGATTGCCGACCCCTCGGAGGGTCGGTTTGCGGTCATCGAAGATGATCTCGGCCTATCGCGTCGCGGCCGCGCGGATCTTCAGTTGCGGCTGAGGCTGCTTGGCTTCGATCCAAGGGGGATCGACGGCATATTCGGGCCGAGAACACGCGCGGCGATCTCCGGCTGGCAGCAGGCGCATGGTCATCTGCCGACCGGGTATCTCGACGCAAAGCAAACAGCGAAGATTGAAGACTTGAGCGATGGCCTTTTCCGCGCATGGCAGCGACGCGCGAGCGCGCTTGCGCAGGCGCGCGCGGCCAAAAACGCCGCCGAAGCGGAACGCGATCGCCGGATCGCTGCAGGTCGTGATCGTTGGGTCGCGGCGCCGTCGCGCAGGTCCAGTGGGAACCGGACAAGCCCGGAACTACGCGGGATCGGCCCGAGCCGCCCTGGTCTCGGAAGGGCTGGGTCACCCAGGGAAGCGATCGGTGAGTTCGTGCGCTTCTTCCCCGCGGTTATCGATCGGATTGCCTGCGAGACCGGCCGCGCGAGATGCCGCCGGCGCTAACGACGTGATTGATGCGATGCGGCGGTGCAATGCCGCCTATCTACTCCTGATCCACCCGCATGCGCGCGGCGCCGGTTTCCGACACCGCTATGATCAGGTCCATCAGGCTGGCCGCGGGGGCTGAGCCAAAATCCACCAAGAAAGCCCAACCGCCCTTGACCTCGCGCGGGCCCTCCATCCGGTGGACTGCGCCGTAGAGGTCGGGCGCCACCTCGGAATACCGGCTCTGGAACCATTCCAGGAACCAGCGGCGCATCGGGCCCCAATTGGGCTCTGGCTGCTTCGCGAATACCGTGATGACCGCCGCGTCCCAGAGGAACGGGTGCAGGTCCGCCTCGAAGCTGCGTCCGATCTGGACAACCAGCGATTTCTTCGCCTCGGGCACCTCGCTTTCGACCTTGCGCAACAGCGAGCGGCCGTTCTTCGTGACCATCAGGTCGGCCCGGCTGGGCAGGTTCAGAGGCCCGCCACGCTTGATCCGCCCCGCCGGGTCGCGCAACTCGGGCTCGGGCACCACCTCGGCGCCGGACTCCAGCTCACGGGCCATCACCTCCAATATCCCGCCGATCGCCGCGTCGCGCAGCGGCTCGATCAACTTGGAGAGTGCCGGATCCGGTTGGAGCATGTGAAGATCGCTTGCCGTTCAGCCGAGCTCGAAGATGCCTTCGATCTCGACAATCACGCCCATCGGCAGGCTCGACGACCCCACCGCAGAACGCGAATGGGCGCCCTTGTCGCCGAACGCCCCGCCCAACAGATTCGAGGCCGCGTTCAGCACCAGATGCTGCTGCTGGAACGTACCGGCGCAATTGACGAAGCCGGTCAGCTTCACCACTCGCGCGACCCGGTCCAGATCGCCGGTCGCGGCCTTGACCTGCGCCAGCAGGTTGACCGCGCAGCGCTCGGCCGCCACGCAGGCCAGCGCCATCGGGCTGCCGGGCGCGGGCGCGGCGCTGGGCTCTAGGTGATCGGCCCCGGTGAGTTGTCCCTTAATCAGGCTTTCCAGCGAGCCGTCGGGACCGAGCGGAAGCTGGCCCGACACAAACAACAGATCGCCGGATCGGACGAACGGCACGTATTTCGCCAGCGGCGGTTTGGCGTCCGGGACCGTGATTCCCATTTCCGCGAGCTTGGCTTCGACCGCTCCGGCCATGATTCGAACCCTCCGATGAAATTTCTAGCTCTCTCTAGGGGGATGTGTCCGGCCAACGCAATACGCGCGGCCCGAACCTTACGCAGGGTCAAGTAAATCAATTCGATAGCAGCACGAAACGATCTGGCGCAGGACTGCGGCATCACGACATATTGCACTGCAACAAAGTTGCCGGGCAAAAGACGCCCGGTTAGACATAGGAAAGCAAAGGCCCCGCGGCAAGGCACGCGTAACCCTGGGCCGAGACGGGAGGAAAGAAATGAGCGAAGTCGTCACGCACCCAATCCCCGAAGCCGCCAAGGCCCGCGCCCTGATTGACGAGGCAAAATACCAGGAGATGTACAAGGCCTCGGTCGAGGATCCTGACGGGTTCTGGGGCGAGCACGCGAAGGGACTGGACTGGATCAAGGCGCCGACCAAGGTGCGCAACGCCTCGTTCGACTACGACAACGTCTCGATCAAGTGGTTCGAGGACGGCAGCCTGAACGTCAGCGCAAATTGTATCGACCGGCACCTGGCGACGAGGGGTGATCAGACCGCGATCATCTGGGAGCCGGATGACCCCGAGGCCCCGTCGCGCCACATCACCTATCGCCAGCTTCACACCGACGTGTGCAAGTTCGCAAACGTGCTCAAGAGCCTCGGCGTCGCCAAGGGCGACCGGGTGATCGTTTACATGCCGATGATCCCGGAGACCACCTACGCGCTCCTGGCTTGCGCGCGGATCGGCGCGGTGCACTCCGTGGTCTTCGGCGGCTTCAGCCCGGACGCGCTGGCGAGCCGGGTGAAGGATTGCGGCGCCAAGCTGGTGATCACCGCCGACGAGGCACCGCGCGGCGGGCGCAACACGCCCTTGAAAGTCAATGCCGATAAGGCGCTGGCGAACATGCCGGACGTGAAGACGCTGGTGGTCAAGCGTACGGGCGGTGATATCGCCTGGAACCCGGACCGCGACACGTGGCTTCACGAGGCAGAAGAAGGCGTTTCGGCGGACTGCCCGCCCGAGGAGATGAACGCGGAAGACACGCTCTTCATTCTCTATACGTCCGGTTCCACTGGCACGCCAAAGGGCGTGGTGCATAGCTGCGCAGGCTATCTACTCTATGTCGCGATGACCCACAAATACGTCTTCGACTATCACGACGGCGATATCTACTGGTGCACCGCCGATGTCGGCTGGGTCACCGGCCACAGCTATATCGTTTACGGGCCGCTGGCGAACGGCGCGACCACGCTGATTTTCGAGGGCGTCCCGACCTACCCGGATGCGGGCCGGTTCTGGAGCATCTGCGCCGAGCATAAGGTCAATATCTTCTACACCGCGCCCACCGCGATCCGGGCGCTGATGGGCCAGGGTGACGAGTTCGTCAAAGCCCATGACCGCTCGAGCGTTCGGATCCTCGGCACCGTGGGCGAGCCGATCAATCCGGAAGCCTGGAACTGGTACAACGACGTGGTCGGCGACGGGCGCTGCCCGATCGTCGATACCTGGTGGCAGACCGAGACCGGCGGCCACATGATCACGCCATTGCCGGGCGCCATCGCCACCAAACCCGGCTCGGCGACGCTGCCCTTCTTCGGGGTGGAGCCGGTGCTGCTCACCGACCAGGGCGAGATCATCGAGGGGCCGGGCGAAGGCGTGCTGTGCATCGGCCACAGCTGGCCGGGCCAGATGCGCACGGTCTGGGGCGACCACGACCGGTTCGTGAGCACCTATTTCGAGATGTTCAAGGGCTACTACTTCACCGGCGACGGCTGCCGGCGCGACGAGGACGGCTATTATTGGATCACCGGCCGGGTCGACGACGTGCTGAACGTCTCGGGCCACCGCATGGGCACGGCCGAGATCGAGTCGGCTCTGGTGGCGCACGACAAGGTCGCCGAGGCGGCGGTGGTGGGTTATCCGCACGACATCAAGGGCCAGGGAATCTACTGCTACGTGACCCTGATGGCGGGTGAGGAGCCGACGGACGAGTTGCGCGTCGAGCTGCGCAACTGGGTGAGGAAGGAAATTGGCCCCATCGCTTCGCCGGATCTCATCCAATGGGCGCCGGGCCTGCCGAAGACCCGCTCGGGCAAGATCATGCGCCGGATCCTGCGCAAGATCGCCGAGGATGACTACGGGTCCTTGGGCGACACCTCGACGCTCGCGGAACCGGCGGTGGTCGACAATCTGATCGACAACCGGATGAACCGGTAAGGCATGTGCGAGCGGCCGTAGGGCGGGTGCTTCGCACCCGCCTTGCAGCTGGGCCAGATCGTAGGCCCATGCGGTAGGGCGGGATTTCATCCCGCCGACCGGCGTTGTGTGTTGCTCGCCTCACCCGCGCTCCACCGCCCGCGTGTAAAGATGCCACGACGCGTGCCCTAGGATCGGCAGCGCCACGATCATGCCCAGGAACAGCGGTGCCATCGCGACGGCGGTGATGGCGGCGATGATCAGCCCCCACAGTACAATCGGGCCCCGGTTCTTCAGGACCGATTGAAAGCTGGTCACCATCGCCGTCACCACGTCGATGTCGCGGTCGAGCAGCATAGGGATCGAGATCACCGACACGGCGAACAGCAACACCGCCAGCCCGCCGCCGATGAGCGAGCCGAGCACGATCATTGTGATCCCCTCACTGCTTAGGAGCAGTTCAGCCGACGAGGTCACGTTGGTTAGCGGGCTCAGCCCGAAGGACAGCGCAAAGATCAGATGCGCCATGTAGACCCAGACCATGTAGAAAAAGACCGAGACGAAGGCCATCCACTGGATCTGGCGCGAGCCTTGCCTGAACGGCGCCGCGATCACCGCCGCCCAATCGGGTTTTTCTCCGCGCTCGAGCACCCGGCTGACCTCGTAGAGGCTGGCCGCCAGGAACGGGCCCACCAGCGGGAACCCCGCGGCGATCGGCAGAACCCAATAGGTCGATTCCCAAACCAAGAACTGCAGGAAGATCACGATCCCGATCACTGAAAATACCGCCCCGAAAAATAGGCCGAATGCCGGGGCCGTCCGGAAATCCTTCAAGCCCGCCCGAAGCGCGCCGGAGATATCAGCCGAGGTGAGCTCCCTGAGCTTCGGCGGGCCTGCCGCCTGATCGATCGTTTCCATGTTGCGATACCCTGATTGCACCGGTTCGTTGTCCGTGGCCTCAGTCCGTAGCGCGCAAATGCGGGCGCGGCATTGGCCCAGATCAAAATCGGGAATTCCGAACGGATGTGCCGATTGGTGTATGCGAAGCACCCGCCCTGCGACGCGGGCTGCTGCTGCTGTACAATTTGACGCCCCGGTAGGGCAGCTTTCAGCCCGCCGTCTCTAAAGCCCCCAAATTCGCGGCTCGGCGAATTCCAGCGAATTGCCTGCCGGGTCGCGGAAGTAGATCGAGCGCCCGCCCTGGGGCCAGTCGAAGGCGCTCTCGATCTCGACTCGGCGATTGGTCAGGTGCTTGACCCAGCCCTCGATTTCCTGGGCGCTGGCGGCGAAGCAAAGATGCCCTGGCCCGGTCGCTCCGTGGGGCGGGACGGGAAGTTTGCCTTCGCCAGGCGGCAGGCATGTCACCGAGGGGCGGAACAGGAGCAGCACTCGGTTCTGCGCGCGGAAGAACACGTGGCGCCCCGGGGCCTCGGAAAAGCGCTCGAGCCCCAGCACATGTTCATAGAAGTCCGCCGTCTCCTCCAAGTTCTCCGCGTAGAGCGCGGTTTCAAGAATGCGCATCGCGAGCCTCCTTTGGTGCTCAGTATAGACGTTCGCCTGCCGGGGGAGTCGTCAATCGTTGCTGCAACGCGACATAAATGCAACAGCCAGAATCTCGGCACCGTTTTTCTGATGTAGGTCAACGCTCTGCTTCATTGACCGTGGTCTGATTCCACCTGGCAACTGAGTCCTTATGGCGGAACTCTGCTGCGCCGCACAAGAAACCAGCCACGGAGATAGAGATGACGAACAACCTGCCCAGTATCCTGCGCAGCGCCGGCGCCCCGGTGCTTGCCCTGGTGGCGGCTCTCGCCAGCGGTCCGGCGTTGGCAGAGGGCCTCGATCTAGCCGGCTCGCTCGGGGATGGCGGCTTTTCACGCTATGTGCCACCGGTGACCAATCCGCTTTTCAACGAGACGCCGTTCATCACCACCGAGGCGCGGCCGATCTATATCTATCACCACATCCCGGACGATTTCCTAACCGGTGGCGGTACGGCCAACGTGGTTGCCCTGCAGGCAAGAGTCGCGATCACCGAACGCCTGGGCTTCATCGCGACCGCGGATGGCTATAGCTGGCTCGACTTCGATAACACCCTGCCGGACGATAGCGGGCTGAACGATATCACTGCGGGCTTGAAATACGCGGTCATTAGCGACGCGGAGGCGGGTAGCATCGCGACGCTCGGCGCGCGCTACACCATACCCGTGGGCACGTTGAGGACCGGGGGACTGGAGCTCAACGGCACCGGCAACGGTTATGTGGATGTCTTCGCCACCGCGGCCCAGTTGTTCGGCGACTTCCAGCTTCAGGGCTTGGTCGGGGCGAATATGGCGCTCTCGAACGACAATTGGAGCTTCCTGCACGCCTCGGCCCACGCGGACTATGAGGTGATGCCGGGGATTTTCCCGCTGATCGAGGCGAACCTGTTCGTCCCATTGGATGGCGGCAACCAGCTTCCCGGCAGCAACCTGACCGGCGTCGACATCCTCGACATCGGTGCGTCCGATCCGGAGGAGATCCTGACCCTGGCGGTTGGTGCGCGGGCGCGGCTCTCGGACAACATTCTACTCGGCGCGGCGTTCGAGAAGAACGTGCTGAGCAACGACATCACCGGCACGAGCGGCACCGAGGCCTCGGTCTGGGGATGGCGGGTCACCACTGACCTGACGATCCACTTCTGATCATCTGCCCGTGGCCCTAAGGGCGGGGCCGCGGGCACCTTCTCACGTTCATCCTTTCGCATTCGCGGGCGCTCCCCTAATCTCACCGCATCAAGGAGCGCGTGCCACATGAGTTTCTATCCGTCCCTGCCCGAGAAGCACCACCTGATTTCCCTCTGGAAGCGATTTCCCAAGGGCGTCGCGCCGCTACTTGCCATGCATGACGCGTTGTTGCGGGAAGACTCTGAACTGACCGCGGGCGAGCGCGAACTGATCGCCGCGCACGTCTCGGGACTAAACCGGTGCCAATATTGCTTCGTCGCCCACAGGCGCTACGCCATGGCATTCGGCATCGACGAGGAGGTCTTCGGCGACATGGACGTCGATCCGGGGCATCCGACTCTGCGGCCCCGCATGGCCCCGGCACTGGCATACGTGGAGAAGCTGACCCAGACGCCGCATGCGGTGACGCAGTCAGATTTCGACGGACTGATCGCCACCGGCTGGTCCGAGGACGGGATTAACGACATCATATTCGTGACCGGCATCTTCGCGTTGATGAACCGGATGCTGGAAGGCTCGGGCATGAAGGAGAACATGGCGCCCGCGGGCTTCACGCCCGAAAAAGCGCGCGCTGGGCGTTATTCCGACATGCTGGCGATGCTGGACTGACCAACCGGGAGGGCCTTGCGATGAGCAAAGACGAACGGGGGCGCAAGGACAAACACGGCACCAAGGGCCTGGAAGCGGCCTATTCGTTGAAAACGCCCGACGACAACGCCCGATACTACGGTGAATGGGCCGGCGACTACGATCAGGAATTCGCCCAGACCATGGGCTATGTGTTCCCGGCCCATCTGGTGGCACGGTTCCGCGCCGAGGGCGGGACCGCCATGGAGCCGATCCTGGATGTGGGCGCCGGCACCGGGCTGGTCGCCGAGAAGCTGAGCGGCGAAGATTTGGTGATCGATGCGATCGACATTTCGCGCGAGATGTTGGACGTGGCGGGCGCCAAGGGTCTCTATCGCGACCGCATCGTCGCTGACCTGACCAGATTTCTGCCGATCGCGGATGCCACATACGGCGCGGTCATCTCGTCGGGCACTTTCACCAGCGGGCATGTGGGGGCCGAGGCGTTCGGCGAGCTGATCCGGATTGCGAAATCCGGGGCGCTCTTCTGCCTGGGCATCAATCCGATCGTTTGGGAGAGCGGCGGTTTTCAACCCGCCTTCGACCGCCTGGTCGAGGAGGGCGCGATCTCGCAGCCGGAGCGAGAGCGCGTGCCGATCTATGAAGACGCGGACCACGAACATGCGGACGATCCGGGCGAGATCGTCGTCTTCCGCAAGCGTTGACCGCGCCTTATCCTGCCGTTGCGCTCAACGCCTCCCTCATCTGGCCCGCATAGCGGCGGTGGAAGAAGCGCAGGCACTCCTCGGTGAATTTCTCGTCTTCTGGGTTGATGACGTAGTGGCCCTGGTCGAAGCCTTTCGAGCGCATGCCCCGCTGCACTGCCTCGCAAAGAGAAATGTCCTCGGCAACGACGTAGTCCCGCGCCCATTTCCGGCGTTTCTCGTCGCGTTCGCCATCCATGCCCGGCAAATTCAGTTGATCCGCGTGGCGCCGGCAGCGATCGGGCGCACGGGAATCTACCCGCGAGATGAAGAAATTCGGATCGCCCGGCAAATACCCCATGATGGTGTTCGGATAGAGCAGCCAGAACGTCCCGTCGGTGAAATCCTTCTCCAGGTCCAGCGGATAGGCCGCGTTCTCGGCCTTACAGGCGCCCGGCACGTGTTGCTGCGTGTAGTTTGCACCGAAGGCGTGCTTGGTGCCCGGTACATCCAGCAGGTCCGAAAAGCTGGTATGCGCTGGCTCGCAGTGATAGCATTCCAGGAAATTGTCCACGAGCACCTTCCAGTTGCAGGCGATGTCCTGGCCGAAATATTCGATGCCCTGCTGGGGCCGCATGTCCTCGATCCCCGACACCGCCGCGCGCATCATGTCCGGCAGATCGCCCACATAGTTGGCCAGCGATGGTGCGTCCGGGTCCAGATTGACGAAGACGAAGCCCAGCATTTGCTCGACCCGCACATCGCTGAGGCAGATTTCCGAGCGCACGAAGCCCTCGGTTTTGCCCAAACCTGGCGCTCCAATCAGTTGACCCGTCAGGTCATAGGTCCAGGCGTGATAGGGGCAAACCAACCGGTTCTTCGATCCGCGGCCCTCGACCAGGACATGCCCGCGATGGGCGCAGACGTTGTAGAAGGCACGGATCTCGCTGTCATGGCCCCGCGTCAGGAACAGCTCCTGGTCGTGGATCACGGTGGTCACGTAGTCGCCCAGCTCGGCCAGGGCGCTCTCGTGGCAAACATAGTGCCAATGGCGGAAGAAAATCCGCCCGAACTCCGCCTGCCATAGGGCCGGGTCGGTATATGCCCAGCCGGGCAGGGCGCGCGATGTAGCGATATCCAGCGGCAAAGCACGCTCGGATTGGCGGCGGGGATCAAGCTCGGACGGCATGAGTCGCTCCCGATCTGGCGCCCGCCCAATCTTGAACAGGCGGGGAGCGGGCGCTCCGTTGCAGATGCGGTGATGGTGCGCCTTGGAATGCCGGGCAGTCGCGCCCCGACGCGACAAAAAATGTCGCGCCAAACTCAAACTGGCGGAAAATCAATCCACCGGCGGCGAGCCGCCTGTTTCCCGGCGCCGGTCGACGAACGCGTCGAGCGCCTCGATGGTCCCCGGGTCGATCGGGGGCGGCTCGAACTCGGCCAAGACCCGTTTCCAAATCGCGTGGGCCCGTTCGGTCGCGGTCTTGGCTCCCGTCTCGGTCCATTGCCCGAAATTGGCCCAATCCGAGACCAGGGGTTCGTAGAACGCGGTCTGGTAGCGCGCCATGGTCTGGGTCGCGGCAAAGAAATGCCCGCCCGGGTCAACCTCAGCGATGGCGTCGAATCCGATCTCGTCCTCGCCGGCGGCGAGCGGCTGCATGATCTCGGCCAACACCATGGCCGGCTCCAAATCCAGGATGAACTTCTCCAGCCCGTGGGTCAGCCCGCCCTCGAGCCAGCCGCAGGCATGGTAGACGAGGTTGGCACCGGCCAGAACGCAGCCCCAAAGCGCAAGCTGGGTTTCGTAGGCGCCCTGGGCGTCCGCGGTGTTCGAGGCGGTTCCGGCAGCCGACCGCCAGGGCAGGTTCAGGTGCCGCGCCAATTGCCCAGCGCCAAAATTCGACTGGATGTGCTCGGGTGTGCCAAATGCGGGCGCCCCGGATTTCATATCCACGTTCGAAGCGAACGAGCCGTAGACGCAGGGCGCGCCGGGCCGGACGATCTGTGCCAGTGCGATTCCCGCCATCGCCTCGGCATGGCTGAGCGTCAGCGCGCCGGTCACCGTAATCGGTGCCATCGCTCCCATCAGGCAAAAGGGGGTAATGACCAGCACTTGGCCCCAGGTTGCAAAATCGATGATCCCCTGAGTCATGGGCACGTCGAGCTGGCGCGGCGAGTTGGTGTTGATCACCGTGGTCGTGTAGGGCTCGGCGCGGAAGGCCTCCTCGTCGACGCCACGGGCGATCCGGGTCATCTCGAACGCGTCCAGTACCTGGCCGGTGCCACGGGCATAGACGAAGGGCACCTTGTCCGAGAGGGTCATCAACACGCGTGTGGTCTCAAGATGCCGGAACTGGACGGCTATGTCCTGGGGCTCGATAGAGCCGCCGAGTTTCGGGATGATGTCGAAACTCTGTTGCAGCTTGGTGGTCTCGATGAAGTCGCTCAGCGCCCCGGGCCGCCGTCCGCGTTCCATGTCGTTGATGTTCGGGCAGCCCGCACCGGGGCCGAACATCAAGCTGTTGCCGCCCATCGGAATGTAGCGGTTGCGGGCGCCGCCCTTGACGGTGAACTGGCTCGGCGCCTTGGCGACCATCTCGGTGATGAGGCCCCGGTCGAAGCGCACCATTTGGCTGTCATTATCGACCTCGGCGCCGGCCTGGCGCAGAAGTTGCCGCCCACCTTCATGCAGGACGCGGATGCCCAGCTCTTCGAGGATCCGGAGCGCCGTTTCATGGATATGGTTGACCTGATCGGCCGAAAACGCCTCGGCGCGCGGAAGGGTGTTCCAGATCGGGTGGTAGCTGACCTGGCGCGCCGAGGGCCGTTCGCCGCTTATTCGGCCGCCGATGCGACCCTTGCGCCTGCGTTCACGGGCGGTCATTTGTCCATGCCCCGGACATGACCCGGGGTCTCTCGCCGCTGCGCGTGACCCGTCGAGGTCCCGGCGCAAGGCCGGGACATCGGGAAGGGGATATTCATCCCCTCATCCGCTCGCCCTTGGGGTCCCAGGGCGAGGTTTCGATCACGCGTGCGGGACGCTCGACGCCGACGACGTGGACCGAGAGGTCGGTTCCCGGCGCCGAGAGCCCTGGTTCGACCAAGGCCATAGCGAGCGACTGGCCGACGCAGTGACCATAGGCGCCCGAGGTCACGAAGCCGACCCGGCGGCCGTTCGACCAGACCGGTTCATATCCCGCCGCATCGGCGTCGGGGCTGTCGATCTCCATGGTCACCAGCTTCTGCTTCGGTCCCGTTTCGCGCTCGGCCAGTGCCGCCTGCTTGCCGGTGAAATCCGACTTCTCCCAGTCGATCCAGCGGTCCATCCCGGTCTCGGCGGGCGTGTAGAGTTGGGTAAACTCCGCCGACCAGATGCCGAAGCTCTTCTCGATCCGCATTGACAGCATCGCATTGAAGCCGAATTCGACGGCACCGAACTCTGTCCCCGCTGCCTTCAGCATCCGGTAGAGCGAGATATGCTCGGCGCCGCCGCAATTGATCTCGAACCCCATCTCACCGCAGACCGACATGCGGCCGACGCGCGCCCGGAGCAGGCCGATATCGAGCGTCGTGCAGCCCATGAACGGGATTGCCTCGTTCGAGACGTCCGTGTGAGTCAGGCTGGCCAGTATCTCGCGCGATCTCGGGCCGACGATCCCAAAGCCGACGGTCGCGTCCGAGATGTCGCGGACATCGACGCCCTCCTCCAGATGGTCCTGGAACCAGCGCATATGCCAGTTGCGCAAGTAATAGGAGCCCATGATCCACCAGGTACCGTCTCCCCAGTTGAAGACCGTCAGATCGCCTTTCAGCCGCCCGTCGCGCGCCAGCATCGGGGCGAGCTTGGCCCGGCCGGGCTTCGGCAGGCGGCAGGCCATGATCCGGTCGAGCCAGGCTTCAGCCCGCGGGCCGGTGACCTGGTAGCGCGAGAAGCCGGAAATATCGATGAGCCCGGCGCCCTCGCGGGTCTTGCGGCATTCCTGACCCACGATGTCATGGGCGTTTGAGCGTTTGAGCGTCGGCGTCTCCTCGAAGTCCTTGGGCGCGAAGTAGATCGGAACTTCCAGGCCCCAGCTCTCGCCGAACCGCGCGCCCTCGGCCTCCATCGCGTCATAGGCGGGCGCCTTCTTCAGCGGTCGCCCGGCCCAAAGCTGCTCATTCGGATAGGTCATCACGAAGCGGCGGGAATAGAATTGGCCGGTGGTCTGGCGGATATATTCCCGGTTCGAGGTGAAGTCGCCATAGCGGGCGATATCCATCGGCCAATGGTCGGCCTCGGTCTCGCCGTGGATCATCCATTCGGCCAGCGTCTTGCCGACGCCGCCGCCTTGCAGGAAGCCCGCCATCACCCCGCAGGCGAGCCAGTAGTTGCGCACGCCGCTGACCGGGCCGACCAGCGGGTTGCCGTCGGGCGAGAAAGTGAAGGCGCCGTTGACCCAGGTCTTGACCCCCACTTCCTGGAGCACCGGGTAGCGCTCGAAGCCCAGGATCAGCTCCTTCTCGATCCGGTCGGTCTGCTCCTGGAACAGCTCCATGCCGTAATCCCAAGGCGCGCCGTCCATGGCCCAGTGCTCGTAATCGATCTCGTAGATGCCGAGCAGCACGCCGTTCTGGTCCTGGCGCAGATAGGTGAACCCTTCCAGATCCACGGTCATCGGCATCTCGAAGTCCAGTTCCTCCAGGAGCGGGATCGTGTCCGAGACCAGGTAGTGATGCTTGAGCGGGCTGACCGGCAATTCCAGGCCGACAATCCGGCCCATCTGCTTAGCCCAGAGACCAGCGGCGTTGACCACGTGCTCGGCGGTGATCGTGCCTTTCTCGGTGACGACCTGCCAGCCTTCCGCGGTTGGATGCAATTCGACCACCCGGTTGTGCTCGATCACCTCGGCGCCGCGCATCTTGGCGCAGGCCGCATAGGCATGGACCGTGCCGGTGGTGTCGAGATAGCCCTCGCGGTCGGCCCACATGCCGCCCAAGAGGCCCTCGGTCGACATGATCGGGCACTTCTTCTGTGCTTCCTCGGGCGACAGCAGGTAGCAATCCTCGATCCCGATCGATTGGAAGACGCGGTAAGCTGATTGCAGCCATTCCCATCGGTCGGGGGTGCCCGCCATGGTCAGCCCGCCGGTCATATGCAGGTTGATATCTACGCCAGACTCCTCCTGCACTTCGGAGAGCAGGTCGATCGTATAAGCCTGTAGTGCCGCCATGTTCGGATCGGCATTAAGCGCATGGATGCCGCCCGCCGCGTGCCAGGACGAGCCCGCCGTCAAGACCGAGCGTTCGATCAGCGCCACATCGGTCCAGCCGAATTTCGCCAAGTGATATAGGACCGAGGCGCCGACCACGCCGCCCCCGATGACCACGACACGGTATTGGGATTTCATTGCCGCCTCCCCGATCCGACTCATGTGATTGGGCGAAACTCTATGGAATGGCCGGGCAGTCGTCTAGACACTAATGTCCAGTGCCTGTAGGATTGCGAAATGGAAGGCATTCCGACGATCCCCGAACCTGCCACAGAAACCGCTGCGGAGCGCAGCGCCGAGACACGGGGAAACGTCAAGGTCACCCGCGAGGACTGGTTGTATCTGGCGGCCAGCGTTCTGGTCGAGCATGGGGTCAGTCAGGTGAAGGTGCTGACGCTGGCCAATCGGCTGGAGGTCTCGCGCTCGTCCTTCTATTGGTATTTCCAATCGCGCAAGGATCTGCTGGACCAGTTGCTCGACCGATGGGAGGGGCAAAACACCAAGGCGATCCTGGATCACGCGGCACGGCCCGCGGGGAATATCTGTCGCGCGGTCATGCATCTCTTCGAATGCTTCATCGACCCGCGCCATTTCGACCCCAGGCTCGATTTCGCGGTTCGCGAGTGGGCAAGGCGGTCGCCGGATGTGCGGGCCAGGCTCGACACGGCGGACGAGGCGCGTGTGGCGGCGATCCGCGATGTGTTCCTGGCCCACGGTTTCGAGGAGATCGAGGCCTTCACCAGGGCCAGGATCATCTATTTCATGCAGGTCGGCTACTACGCCTTGGTTGAGAACGAACCATTCGACACGCGGTTCTCGATGCTGCCCCACTATTTGACGGCCTTTACCAGCGAGCAACCGGATCCGGCTGAGATGTGGGCATTCCTCGAGACCGCGCGCGAATTGCTGGAACCGTGAGGGAGCACCCACGATGTCCTGGTTCATAATGCGCCGGGTGCGCGCAGAGCTGGAAGCTCGCCTGACGGCGCCCAACGGGGCTGCACGCGGGAAGCTGGAGCGAAAGTGGTACGCCGATGGCGGGGACAGTCTCAAGTTGCGGCTGCGCGAGACCGGAGTGCCGGACGGCACCGCGGTCGTCCTACATATCGAGGGGATCACCGTGCTCGGTGCGGCGATCGAGCATGGCGGCCTAAAGATCGAGCGCGAGGGCGCGGCGGATGGTCCGCTTCCCGACGCATTCGAGGGCGGTCTGGTCGAGGTGTTGAGTGACGGCGCGGTACTCGCTTCCGGCCGCCTGACCCGCGACTAGGGCAAATCTAATCGTTGCAGGTACAGCGGTATTCCATGTCGCCGTTCCACTTGACGCTGCCACCCGGCACGATGCCGGCATCCCCCCAATTCTCCTCGGTGCCTTTCCGGCGGTAGAGCAATTTGCATTGCTTGCTGGTGCAGCGCTCGCCACCAACGCAGCGCACCCACCATCCGAACCACCAATGTGTATCGACTTCGCAAAAGCCGCCAGTATTGACCCGGGCCCGGGTCCCCACCGCGTAGGCGCCGATCGCGACCAGCACGATCACCAGGATCAGGACGATCCAGAAAAACTCTCCTAACATACCTCGCTCCATTTCTTCCGGGAGCCGGCGGCGGAGACAATCAATCGACTAAATGCGGACGCTGAGCGGAACCGAAATCCGCCTATCCGGCTCCGGTCACTCTCCAGAACCATTTGCCAATTCTACACGAAGTTGGCGTTGAACGCCACGAAGGCTCACGAAAGGCGCTTCTCGAACCAGTGATGCGCGTAAGGGTTGTCGTTGAAGCGCGCGATCTCGCGATAGCCACTCGAATGGTAGAGCGCCTGGGCTTCGGCCAGGCTTTCATTGGTGTCGAGCCGGATTACCGGGAGCCCGGCCGCCCGCGCCACGTTCTCCAATTCCGCGAGCAGGCGACGGCTGAGGCCCAAGCCCCGCAGACGCTTGGCGATCCACACCCGCTTGATCTCGCCGTAACCATCCCGCGCGGTCAGGGTGCCGCATCCGATGGGTTCGTCGTAGAGGCGGGCCAGCAGGATCCAGCCTACCGGAGGGGCCAAGCCGGCGATCTCCTCGGCAACACTCTTCGGCGGGGCAAACCCGCCCGCGAAGCGTTGGTCGAGTTCGTCGAAATAGTGCGCGAGACAGCCCTCGGCCGCCCGACTGGTCGGAGGCATGATCTCGAACGTCACGGCCGAGGCCTCGATCAGCCGCTCGGCCTCGGCAAGCGCGCCGGTCAGCCGCGTGCGGCGGCTCGGGTCGAGCGGTTTCAGGATACTGGCGACCGCGTCGTCCGCGGCGCGGTCGGTTTCGGCCAGTTCGCGGCGACCCGCATCCGTCAGGCTGGCGAACCGGGCGCGCCTGTCCTCGGCCAGGGGCGCGACCATGATCAACCCTTGGCGCTCCAAAGCGCGCAAAAGCCGGCTCGCATAGCCTGAATCGAGCCCCATCCGTTGGCGTAGCCGCCGCACCTCCTGCCCCTGCTGCCCGATCTCGTAGAGCATCCGGGATTCCGCCATCGGCCGGTCGCGTCCGACGAAACGATTGCCAAGCGCACCGATGCGCCGGGTGATCGCGCGGTTGAAGCTGCGCAGCTGGGATATCTGGCCAAAATTCATTTGCCTGACTTTAGTCAGGTATTATTGGTCTGGCAACGCGACTCTGCGACTCTCGGGTATCGGTCGGCATGTTGGGGGCATTCGCGCACAGATTGCGCGCGCTATGGGGTCGCTCAATGTGTGGATGTGAAGACCGACCGAATGCCGGCAAATCCTTGCGATAAATAGAAGATTCAAACCTGGAATTCTCGATTCCGCCCTATTCGGCTGAGAGAATCTTGGGTGTGAGGACGAGCACTGCAACGGGTTGTGGGACACCGGCCATGTCGAAAGATAAAACGAACGAGCAAACGACATCAGCAGTTGAACGGACGCGAATGCGCACCGGTCTGGTCCCACTGGCGGCAATCGCAGGCGCCCTGTCGGTCGCAGTCGCTTGGGCCCTCTCGGTAAACGATCCTTATTGGCGCCTGAACGGCTCGGAGCCAATCCCGGCCTTGACCCAAAATGGGGTGACGTCACCGGGCATCGTTGGCCCGAATTCTGATCCGCTGGCCCATGTGCGCCGGCCGAGCCCGGCGCTTGCCATGGTCAACCGCGTCGCAGCGACGATCACTGAACCGGTCGTCATGCTGAACCCGATGGCGGGCTATCCGCCGATTCCGACGCCGCAGGCACTTGTCGGGCCCGCGATCGCCAGCGCGGCCGGGTATATCGCGCCGCGTATCGCCCTCAACCCGGGCGCCTCGGTCGAGATCGAGCGTGGCGTTACAGTCGCGCGAGCGCCGCTCGCCCTTCCCTTGCCGATCGCCGTTGACGAACTCGATGACGATACGGTGGTCGAGGTAATCGGCATGACATCGCCAACCATGGCCTTCGACGCTCCAACCCGGCCACATTTCGCCGCGACCGAGATCTCGGAGGCCGCTATGTCGCTCAAGCGGCCGCAGCGGGTCGAGGTGCAGCGCCGCCTTGCCTTGGCGGGCTTCGATCCGCAGGGCTTCGACGGAGTTTTCGGCGAGCGCACCCGCGCGGCGATTAAGGATTACCAGGCGGCGCGGGGCTATCCGCGGACCGGGTATCTAGAGCCGGCCGTCCACGCCGATTTGAACAGCAGTACCGAAGATGAGTATCAGGCAATGCGCCGAAGGGCCGCCGCCGCGCGCAACGCGCCTAAGGTGGCGCCAGTTGCCGAGGAATCCGATGTCGCTTCGGCCGAGTCCGGCAAATGCGCACGCGATGCCAGCGGCCTGATCATTCCGCGCCAGAGCCTGAAATGTGATTTGGCCGGTCTGTCCGAAGGCTTCGCTTCGTCGAGCCGCAGCAACACTGGCAGCGACAGCCGGTCCGGCGAGAACGACCGCTAGGCTTCAAGCGCTCCGCCGCGCAAACGCCGTCAGCAGCCCGGCGCCGATCAGAAACCCGGCGCCGGTTCGGTTCATCCACCGAAGGACACCTGGCCGGCCAACGCGCTGGCGCATTTCGCCGACGAGCAGTACCCAGACCACGGTGTTGATCGCGGCCAGCCCAACGAAGGTGGCGATCAGGATCGCGAATTGCGGAACCAGCGGCGCCTGGGCCGAGACGAATTGCGGCACGAAGGCGATGAAGAAGACAATGCTCTTTGGGTTTAGGGCGGTCACCACATAGGCGTTCCAGAACATCGGCCAGAACGCGCCCGACGCGCCTCGCATCGGAGCCATCACCAGATTCTCTGGCAGAGCACGCCAAAGCTTCACCCCCAGCCATACCAAATAGGCCGCCCCGCAAAGCTTCAGCACGGTGAAAAGCTGTGCCGACGCCGCCAGAACCGCCCCCGCGCCCGCCAGCGAGACGGTCATGGCGGTCAGATCGCCAAGCGATACGCCGGGCACAGTGGCCCACCCGCTGGTGCGCCCATGGCGCAGTGCATACGAAACGACCAGAATCACGGTGGGTCCCGGGATCGTCAGCAGCGCAGTGCTGGCCAGGGCAAAGGCGATCCAAATCTCGAGCGCCATCATCGGCTCCTGCGATTGGTCACGGGCGCGGACGCCGCGGATTCCCTCCGCCAACTAGCCCTCGAACGGGGCGCCGCACAAGAAGCAGGGTGTGCCTTCAACGCTCGGACAGGCGAACCGGCTTGCGATAGAAGATGTGATCGCCGATCCGGGCCGTGCGGTGCAGACGTTTCGACCAGCGCGGCTTGACCGACAAATTGTGATAGTGCGTCGCCTCGCCGGTAAGCACCCGCGGCTTGCCCTGCAGCATCAGCCAAGAGACCTTGCCTAGTTTCTCGAACACACCCCGGTTCCCGATGTCCTCGGCCTTGCCGTCACAGATGAACGAAAACTGGCAGGCATTGCGCCTTTCCTGGCCTTGCTGGACCACGCTGCAGACACTGTCCGGATAGGACCGGCTGTCTACGCGGTTGAGGATCACCTCGGCAACCGCGATCTGGCCCGCCAGGCTCTCGCCCCGGGCCTCGAAATAAAGTGCCTCGGTCAGGCATTGCCAGGCTGCGCCGCGCTTGCCGACCTTGACCGCGTCAATCTCGTTCAGGCTCAACACCCCGCCCAGATCGGTCACCAATCGGTCGTTCACCGATTGATCACGCGCCATGCGCATCGCAGCCGCTGTGTCGGCATCGTGCCGTTTCAGGGCCGCCAAGGCGCGGCTGGCCTCGGAGCTGGCCTGGTCGGTAGGCACCTCCAGCGCTACCTGCGCCGCCGGCAGCCCCGCAACCCGGCGGAAACTGTCGGTCTTGGCAAATGCCGAAAAGGCGGATCGGTCATCGTCGAGCAAGACAAAGACCGCGCCACGGCGCTCCTCGTCCGTAGCGTCCGACTTGCCAATATCTGCTTCGGCTGGCGACGCGAGCGTGGCTGCCACGGCAGCCGAAGCAATCATTGCGACATGCTCGAATCGCAGCATGGACTTGAATCCCATGAGCGTCCTCACCAATTGCCGCGGTTTCATAGCCGCCAGGTACAGCACAGACCCAACCCCTGGCCGCCACCCCGATGTCCGCGCACTCTCCCCGCGCGCGGCCCAGGATCCGCGATTCTGTGTGTCTTTTTTAGCGCAGTCCGCGCGGAAACACCACCCACATGTGCGCCTACGCCGCAGGTAGCCCGATTTTTCGCCGTCCTTTTTCGAGGCGCGGAATCGGAATGCCGGGTTCAGGCCCCGCCATGGTCCCCAGCCCGGATCGAAGCCTGAGCCGCCGCCAGCCGCGCGATCGGCACCCGGAACGGCGAGCACGAGACGTAATCGAACCCGCTTTCTTCACAAAATCCCACCGACGCGGGATCGGCGCCATGCTCGCCACACAGCCCGATCGAGATCTCTGGTTGGCTTTTGCGGGCGCGCTCGGTCGCGATCTGAATGATCTCGCCGACACCTTCCATGTCCAGCGTATGGAACGGGTCGTGTTGATAGACCCGCTGCGCCAGGTATTCCGGGATGAACCGTCCCGCGTCGTCGCGCGACAGCCCGTAGACCATTTGGGTCAGATCGTTGGTGCCGAAGCTGATGAAGTCCGCCTCATCGGCGATGTCGTTGGCGCGCAGCGCCGCGCGTGGCGTCTCGATCATCACGCCTACATGGTAGTCGACCATACTGTCCCGCTCGCCCCTGACCTCTTCCGCCACCTCATCGATATGGCGCTTCAGAAGTTCGAGCTCGCGCACCGCCGAGACCAGGGGGATCATGATCTCGGGCCTGACTGCCTGACCGGTCCGCGTCGCGGCCTCGCAAGCCGCCTCGAAGATCGCCCGGGCCTGCATCTGGTAGATCTCGGGATAGGCGATGCCGATCCGGCAGCCGCGCTTACCCAGCATCGGGTTGAACTCGGCCAGATCCTGGGCCCGCGCCTTCACCTTCGAAATCGGCACGTCCAGGCTGTCGGCCATCTCGGCCATCTCGGCTTCGCCATGGGGCAGAAACTCGTGCAATGGCGGATCGAGAAGGCGGATCACCACCGGCAGGCCCGCCATCGCCTCGAAGAGGTCGATGAAATCGTCGCGCTGCATCGGCAGCAGGGTCTCCAGCGCCTTGCGCCGGACCGTCGTGCTTTCCGCCATGATTACCTGGCGCATCGCCGAGATGCGGCCGCGCTGGAAAAACATGTGCTCGGTGCGGCAGAGCCCGATCCCCTCGGCGTTGAAGCCGCGCGCCATGGTCGCATCCGCCGCCGTGTCCGCGTTCGCGCGCACGCCCATTCGCCGTGCCTCGTCCGCCCATCCCATAAGCGTCGCGAAGGCACCGGAGATCTCGGGCGGGACGGTCTCGACCGCGCCGGCCAGAACCTGGCCCTCGCTGCCGTCGACGGTCACAACATCGCCGGCGCGGAAAGCGCGCCCGTCGCGCGCGCGCAGCACATCCTCGCGCCGGTCCAGTTCCAGATCCTTGGCACCGACGACGCAGGGCCGCCCCAACCCGCGCGCCACGACCGCCGCGTGGCTGGTCATGCCGCCGCGCACAGTCAGAACACCGAGCGCCGCGTGCATGCCGCGGATATCCTCCGGGCTGGTCTCGATCAGCGCCAGGATCGCGGGCCTGCCCGCTGCCGCCTCGGCCTCGGCGATGTCGGGCGAGAAGACCAGCGGGCCCGAAACCGCGCCCGGCGAGGCAGGCAGGCCCTGGCCGATCAAATCGCGCACCGCGTCCGGGCAGATCGAGGGGTGCAAATGGTCTTCCAGAAAGCCCGGGTCGATGCGCAACAACGCCTCGTCGCGGCTGATTGCGCCGCGCTCGGCCAGCTCGACCGCGATCCTGAGCGCGGCCCGGGCCGAACGCCGCGCGGGCTTTGCCTCCAAGATCTGGGTCTCCCCGTGCGCCAGCGTGAATTCCAGGGTGAATGTCTCGCCAAAGGCTTCTTCCAGCTTGTCGCTGGCTTGCACCAAACAGGACACCGCGTCCGGACAAAGTTCCTCAAGCGACGGTTCGCTCAGACCTTCTGCCTCACGCTCGGCGACGGTCAGGACCGTGGGCGTGCGCAGTCCCATCAATGCCTCCTCGCCCTGTGCCGCGGCCAGGAATCGCCCGTTCATGCGCCGCACGCCGGTGCCCTCGTCGCGGGGGTGGGCGATACCGGCGCCGCTGGGCTCGGTCCCAAGCCCCATCGCCATCGCTTGCACGATCAGGGGAAGGCCAGCGTCCTCGTCCTGCCCCTTGGCCGTGCGCAGCATCCGGGCGCGTGGGTTGCTCCAGGCTCCGGCTAGCGCGCCGAGCGCGCCCGTGAGCTGATCCCGCGGGTCTTGGGGAAAGCTTTCGCCCTCGTCCTCGATCAAACGCAGGCAGGTGCGCGTCAGGTCCTCCAGGTTCTCGACCGAAAGCTCGTCCTCCGTCTCGGCACCGGCGAATTTCATGGCGTCGAAAAGCGCATACTCGAACTCGTCTCCTTCGATCCCAAGCGCTCCGGCACCATAGGACTGGAGCAGCCGGCGATAGAGGCTTTGGGCCACGTGGCCGCCATAGAGCCGGGAGAGACCTGGCAGGGTCGCCTCGCAGACGCCAATGTTCAGGATCGTGGGCGGGGCGCCAAGCCCGCGGGGCGCCGAGCCCCGGACCGAGATCAGAAGCGGGTTCTCAGCATCGCCCAGCCGCGCGCCGGCCTTGGCTTCGAGCTTGGTCAGCGCCGCCGCCAGCGCGTCACCTGCATTGGCCGGATTGGCCGCCAAGGAAGCCGGAACTGCGAAGCCGGAGGGCACTGGCAGCCCCAGCCCGGCCGCTTGCGCGAGCCAGGCGGCCTTGGCGCCGAACGTCTCGGGGTCCAGAGGCTGGGCCCCGGCTTCCGCCCTGGCACCGATCCAACCGATTTCAGCAGCCTTCGTCATCGCGCCGTCATACTGCGCATCTTCGCAGGTGCACAAGAGGTTGGCCCAAGCGATGCTCGGACGTCATTCGCACTCAGGTGCGGTTGATACGTTTTCGATTGTGTCCAGAAACAAGGTCAACGAGTTGCCGTCTCCGGTATCGTAGACAATCAAAGAATTGCCGCGCCAATTGGGGTAGCCCTCGAACGCCTCGTTGAGTGCCTTTCGGATCGCGTCTAGGTGGTCACGATTGGCGCAAATACAGGTCTCGAGCGGCGTGCCCTCGGATGTACAGGCGGTGATCGTCTCGGTCGTGTCCTCAACCGCTTGATGGATTGCCAGGGCGAGCGCGCGTTCTCGATCAGTCAGCGCCTCGATTTCACCCGCGATGGCCGTCTCTGACGCGAGGACGAGCGCAAACGCGATCAGTGCGAATGGCGTCATGACCCCTCGATCGCCTCCCAAATTGCGACCTGGCGCATCACGCCACGGATGCGGTTGAGCAGGCACAGGCGGTTGCGCCGCACGATCTGGTTCTCCGCATTGACCGTGACCTGATCGAAAAAGGCGTCAATGACCGGGCGCAGCTTTGCCATCTCGCCCATGGCGGCGGCGAAGTCCTCGGCCGCGAGCGCATCGGCGATGGCGGGCTCGGCGGCGTCAAGCGCGGAGAACAGCTCCCGCTCCTCGTCCTGTTCGGCGAATTTGTCCTCCGGCGTGCCGGAATACTCGACGCCATCCTTCTTCTCCTCGGCCGTGACGATGTTCGAGGCGCGGCGATAGCCGGTCAGCAGGTTCGCGCCATCTTCGGTGCCCAGGAATTCCTGGAGGGCTTTGACGCGGTTGACCAGCAGCACCAGATCGTCTTGCCCGCCAAGGTCGAAACAGGCCTGGATGACATCGTGACGGACGCCCTGATCGCGCAGCGCGACCTTCAGGCGGTCGGCTAGGAAGGATAGAAGGTCGTCGCGCTGCGCCGGAAGCGAGGCGCGCAGGCGATCGAGCCAACTCCCCTCGCCAACCTCGATCTCCTCGCCATCGCCCTTCAATTTTTCCACAACCGAATGGAGCGCGGCGCCGAAGACGCCGTGATCGGCAATCTCGTCGAGCAGGTCGTGCAGAATGAAGAGACGGCGCTCCTCGGGGGTGTCGAGATTGTCGCGGATTTCGTGCTTCAGCGATTGGCGGTCGATCAGAGGTGACAGATTGATCCGCAGCCGATGGGTCAGGAGGATGCGAATCACGCCAAGCGCCGCGCGGCGCAGCGCGAAGGGGTCCTTGCTGCCCGTGGGTTTCTCGTCGATAGCCCAAAACCCGGTCAGCATGTCGATCTTGTCGGCCAGCGCCACGGCGATGGACACCGGCTCACCGGGCACGTCGTCGGATGGCCCCATCGGCCGGTAGTGCGCCTCGCAGGCCTGCGCCACTTCGTCCGGCAGGCCGGCGGCCTTAGCATAGTAACCGCCCATGACCCCCTGAAGCTCGGGGAACTCGTAGACCATCTCGGAGGCCAGGTCCGCCTTGACCACCTGCGCCGCTTGCTGGGCCAGGTTCGGGTCAGCCCCAACATTCGGTGCTATTTCGCGCGCCAGCTCGGCGATCCGCTCGATCCTCTCCGCCTGCGTCCCCAGCTTGGCGTGGAACACCACATTCGCCAGAGGCGCCGCCATCTCGTCGAGCGATCTCCGGAGATCGTTCTCCCAGAAGAACCGGGCATCGGCCAACCGCGCGGTCAGGACGCGCGCATTGCCCGCCAGGATGGTGGCGCCGTGGTCAGGGGTCTCAGTGTTCGCCACCGTGATGAACCGCTCGATCCTTCCGGTCTTGGGGTTCTGAACCGAAAAGAACTTCTGGTGCGCTTTCATCGAGGTTTGCAGCACCTCCGGCGGCAGGTCCAGAAATTCGGATGCGATCTCGCCCATCAGCGTCACCGGCCATTCCACCAGCCCGGCCACCTCGGCCAAGAGCCCCGGGTCGTCGACCAATTCCAGACCTTGAGCGAAGGCGAGCTGCTGGGCGTCGTGCGCGATCCGGTCCGCGCGCTCGGCCGGGTCCAGGACCACCTTGGCCTCTGCCAGCTTCGCTACGTAGTTCTCGAACCCGGTGACGGTGATTGGGTCTGGGGCCATGAACCGATGACCAAAAGTCTTATCGCCGGAGGCGATGCCGTCGACCTCGAAGGGCACGACCTCCGTCCCCGCCTCGTCCGACAACACGCACAGGATCGCGTGCAGCGGGCGCACCCAGCGCAGGTCGCCCGCGCCCCAGCGCATGGACTTCGGCCAGGGGAAGGCGCGGATGGTCTCGGTGACCGCCTCGGCGATGACGTCCGCTGCCGCGCGGCCTGGCCGCTCGATCGCGGCGAACCAGACCTGGCCCTTCTTGTCGTCGCGCGCCTCCAACTGTTCCTTGGTCAAGCCAGTCGAGCGCAGAAAGCCCTCCAGCGCCTTTTCCGGCGCATCCACCCTGGGGCCCTTGCGCTCTTCCCGCGTTGCCTGGGTTTTCTTCGGCAGGCCAGTTAGGTGAAGTGCCAGGCGTCGCGGTGTCGCAAAGGCGCCGGCGGCTTCGTAAGTCAGTCCCGCCTCGGCCAGTTTGCCGGTGATCAGCTTCTTCAGATCCTCGGCCGCGCGGGCCTGCATCCGCGCGGGGATTTCTTCGGACAAAAGCTCGAGCAGCAGATCGGCCATCCGTCACTGCCCTTGATGGTTCAATTGGCGCCACATGAAGGCGCGGCCGCCCGGAAAGACGGCGACGATCCGGTCGAAGCCCGGTGGATCGTTTGCTGCCGCCAGGTAGGCCTTGGCATAGCTCTTCGCCAAAGCGTCCGAGATGGTCTTGGCGCTGAAGCAGTTGAACCAGCCCGGGCCGACCAGCGGCGCGGCGTCCAGCGCCGGTGGCGCCTCGACCTCGCCCTGCAACAGGAAACAGGCGCGCATTTTCAGGGGTGAACTGTCCGAGGTGACTCCGCGCCAATCCACCACCGTGTGAACTTTACCCGCGATGACCACTTCCTCGGCCCATGTTTCCTCGTAGAACGCGTGCTGTTGGAACCACCAGAAGGCCATGCCGAAGAGAAAGGTGAAACCGACCAGCCCAACCACCAGATAGCTGCCCGTGGCAAATTTCTTCATGGCGCGGCCCCTCCGGCCGGGGTCGACAGGAAGGCGTCCGCACATTGCTTAGCCAGGGCCCGGACGCGGCCGATATAGGCTTGGCGCTCGGTGACCGAGATCACCCCGCGCGCATCCAGCAGGTTGAAGATGTGGCTGGCCTTGATGCATTGGTCATAGGCCGGATGTGCCATGACGATGGTCCGCCCGGTCTTTGCGTCCAGGGCCTCGTGGGTCAGGATCGACTCGCATTCGCGCTCGGCATCCTCGAAATGGCGGAATAGCATCTCGGTGCTGGCGGCATCGAAATTGTGCCGCGAATACTCTTCCTCGGTCTGCCGGAAGACGTCGGCATAGCTCAGCGCGATGGGCGCGTCGGGTGCGTTGAACGGCATCTCCATGACATGGTCGACGCCCAGCACATACATCGCCAGGCGCTCGAGCCCATAGGTCAGTTCGCCGGAGACCGGTTTGCAGTCATGCCCGCCAACCTGCTGGAAATAGGTGAACTGGCTGACCTCCATCCCGTCGCACCAGACCTCCCAGCCCAGGCCCCAGGCGCCCAGCGTCGGGCTCTCCCAATCGTCCTCGACGAAGCGGATGTCATGGAGGCCCATATCGATGCCGATCGCTTCCAGGCTTCCCAGATAGAGCTGCTGGAGATCCGGCGGCGAGGGTTTGATGATGACTTGGTACTGGTAGTAGTGCTGCAGCCGGTTCGGGTTCTCGCCGTAGCGCCCGTCGGTCGGCCGGCGCGATGGCTGGACATAAGCCGCCGCCCAGGGCTGCGGCCCCAGCGCGCGCAGGGTGGTCGCCGGATGGAACGTGCCCGCGCCAACCTCCATGTCATAGGGCTGCAGGATCGCGCAGCCCCGCTCGGCCCAATAGTTCGAGAGCCGCAGCAGCACCTCCTGGAACGATCGCGGTTTGGTTGCGGACATGAGGTGTGGCGCTTTAGGGATTGGTTTCGGGCTCAAGGATTACCGGCCTTCTAGGACGCCCGGCGGAGTGGGTCAACGCGGGGTTTGCGATATGGGGTTTGCGATGTGGGGCTTGCGATCGGCCGCGGTCCTGGGTAGAGCATTGCGCGGAGCGGCTAATTCTGACTAAATTAGTCAAGTTAACGGATCAAGCGTAGGCCAGGCGGCAAATCGGATGACGATGCCAAGTGAGACGCTGGAGAAGCGCCCCACCCGGAGGATGGCGTTCGACGGCTGGACCGCGGGCAGCCTGGTTCTGGCCGCCACCCTGCTGATGCCCATCGTGGCGGTCGGCTGGATGGCGCTGTTCCCGACCGAGAATGTCTGGCCGCATCTGGTCCAGAACGCCCTGCCGGTATATCTGGGCAACACCCTGGCGCTGATGGCCATGGTGGGTTTCGGCACCGCCCTGGTCGGCACCGCCGCTGCCTGGCTGGTTGTGATGACCGAGTTTCCGGGACGCCGGCTGCTGGAATGGGCCTTGCTCGCGCCGCTCGCCATGCCCGCCTATATCGGCGCCTACGCGCTGGTCGACCTGTTGGAATATGCGGGCCCGGTGCAGACGGCGTTGCGCGCGCTGTTCGGCTGGCAGGATTCGCGCGATTACTGGTTCCCGGAGATCCGCTCGATCTGGGCGGCGGGCTTCGTGCTGACGCTGGCGCTTTATCCTTATGTCTACCTGTTGGCCCGGGCCGCATTCCGCGAGCAGTCAGTCTGCGCGCTCGAGGTCGGCCGTGCGCTCGGCTGCGGCCCCTGGGGGGTCTTCTGGCGGGTCGGCCTGCCGCTGGCGCGCCCAGCCGTAGTGGCGGGTAGCGCGATCGCCATGATGGAGACGCTGAACGATTTCGGCGCGGTCGACTATTTCAACGTGCCAACACTTACCCGCGGGGTCTTCTCGATCTGGCTCGACACTTACAACGCGGGTGGGGCGGCCCAGATCGCCATGGTGATGCTGGGCTTCGTTCTGCTGTTGCTGGCCATCGAGAGGATCAGCCGGCGGGGCAAGCGTTTCCACCACACCTCGAGGCGCTACCGGCCGATCCGCCGCACGCGTCCAAAGCGCCTGCGCAAGTTCGTCGTGATCGGCGTTTGTGCCTCGCCCGTATTGCTGGGCTTCGTTTTGCCCGCGCTCGTGGTTGGCTGGCATGCCTCGGCCCATCTGGAACAATGGGCTGATGCGGGTTTTTGGCGCGCGGTCATCAACACCGGAACGCTGGCGGCGATCGCGGCGCTGGTCTCGTGCCTTGTCGGCATCTTCATGGTCTACGGCGCCCGGATGTCTGGGCAGAACGCGCCGCGCTGGCTGGCCCAGGCGACGGCGCTTGGCTATGCGGCGCCGGGCGCGGTCCTCGCCGTGGGCGTGCTGATCCCGCTGGCGGCGCTCGATCACCGGATCGCCGATACTGCCGAGGCGTCGTTCGGCGTTGATGTGGGGCTGATCCTTACTGGCTCGGCCGCGGCGGTCGTCTTCGCCTATGTGGTGCGCTTCTCGGCGATCGCACATGGTGCAATCGATGGCGCCTTCGGCCGGGTAACGCCATCGATGGAATTGGCCGCGCGAACACTGGGCGAGACCCGGGGCGGAACGCTCACCCGGGTCCATCTACCGATGATCAAGGGTTCGGTCCTGACCGCGGCGCTGCTGATTTTCGTCGACTCGGTCAAGGAACTGCCAGCGACCCTGATCCTGCGCCCCTTCAACTTCGAGACCCTGTCGACCACGGTTTATGGCGCGGCATCGCTCGAGCAATTGGATCAGGCAGGCCCGGCGGCGCTGGCGATCATCGTTGTGGGGCTCGCCCCGGTGGCGCTTTTGGCACGCAGTCTGGACAGGGCACGGCCCGGCCATCAGATGGGCGATGAGATGGTCGATTCTTTGCCGTAATGCGGGGCAGACGGAAACCAGTCGATCTTTCGTTAAAACTATTGCAAAATACCGGAGTGGTTAGCTGGCTGCTTGCAAGGCCCGTCGCCGCGTCACCAATGAGCCCCGGGGATCGCCCGGGGAGCTCGATTAGGAGGCCCTGATGCGCCGTTTTTTCAAAATTGTCATCGGCTTAGTTGTTCTGATCGTCGTCGTGATAGGCGCGGCGATCGTGCTGATCCCGCGCGAACGGGTGGTTGCCCTGGCGACCGACCAGGTGCGCGCGGCAACTGGGCGGGAACTGGCATTAACGGGCGACCTTTCGCCGTCGATCTGGCCGGTGCTGGGCGTCCGGACCGGTCCGGTGACGCTGTCTAACGCGGAATGGGGTGCCGCGGATCACCTGGTTTCGGCCGGAGCGGCCGAGATCGGCGTCGAGCTGATGCCGCTTATTTCGGGCGAGGTGAAGGTGGCGGCGCTGCGTCTGGTCGATCCGGTCGTTTCGCTCGAGGTCAACGATCAGGGCCTCGGCAACTGGGTCTTCGACAAAGAGGCCGACAATGGCGCTGGCGGCGATAGCGGCGCGGGGCGCGAGTTGCCAAAAATCGCGCTGCCCGAGGCGGTGATCAAGAACGGCACCATCCGGTTCACCGACGCCCGGACCGGGCAGCGGATCGAGCTTACGGAATTGGATCTGCAAGCGGGCCTCAGCGCGATCGACGCGCCGCTGACCCTGGAAGGGTCGGGCATCTGGAACGGAGCGCGCGCAAGCCTCGACGCGCGGATCGAGACCCCGGCGGCAATGATCGAAGGGCGCAATACGTCCGTGAAGCTTGCACTGGCCAGCGATCCAGCGACGCTGACATTCGAAGGCGACGTGCAGGCGGGCCCGGGCGATCCGGTTCCGTTGATCGACGGCGCTCTGGTCATCGACGTGGCCAATCCGGCCAAGGCGGCGGCTTGGGCTAGCGGTGCTGCCGCACCCGCCGCGCTGAGCCAGATCGGCGCGGTCAAGCTGGACGCCAAGGTTTCGGCCGGCGAGGACGCATTGGAAGTCACGGCCAAGGGCAGCGTTGGCTACAAGGGTCGCGCGGTTGGCTTCGATCTCGACGCCAACGGGGGCGACGGTTGGGCCGAGAGCCAATCCTTCACCGTCGCGGCTTCGGGCCGCGCGGATGGGCTGTTCAACGCCTCGTTCAACGGGCCGGTGTCGATGGGCGACGCGCCCGCCGCGAATGGCCCGGTCAAGGTTCAGATCAGCGATTTGCGGGCCTTCGCGGAATGGGCCAGCGGCAATGCACTCGACGCACCCGCCGGCACGTTCGAGAGCGCCGGCGCCGAGGCCAGCCTGGCCATGCGCGGCGATCGGATCGATCTCTCCGGGCTGGAATTGGCCGTTGACCAGGCCCGCCTCAGCGGCAATGCCGCGCTCGACATGGGCGGGCGGCCCTATCTCTCGGCCAACTTGAACTCGGGTCCGCTGGACCTGACACCCTTTATGGGACCCGCGGGGGGCCGTTCCGGTGGCGGCGGAGGCGGCGGCGCTCAAGGGTGGAACACCGAGCCGCTTGATCTCTCCACGCTCCGGGCCTTCGACGCAGACCTGGCGATCCGCGCGGAATCGGTCGATCTGGGTGATTTCGAGATCGGCCGCAGCGACATTGACGCACGCCTGCGTGACGGCCGTCTGGACATGCGGATCGACCGGGTCGACGCCTATGGCGGCGGGATGAGCGGTGACATCGTTCTGATCGCGGGCGATCAGGCGGAAGTGGCAACCGACCTTTCGGTCAGCCAAGTTCAACTCAGGCCATTGCTGCAGGCGCTGGCCGGGTTCGAAAGCCTTGAAGGTATCGGCACATTCCGCATCAATGCGCGCGGCCGGGGCGGCTCGATGGATCAGCTCATGCGCAGCTTGGACGGCAACGGCGGCCTGGACCTCAGCGACGGCGCAATCCTGGGCCTCAACCTGGCTGCGATGGTGCGCAACCTGACGGGTCAGACGGACGTTACTCAGCGCACCGATTTCAGTGCGGTCACCGGCACATTCGACATCACGGACGGGTTGCTCCACAACTCGGACTTCTCGTTCCTCGGGCCGCTGCTGCGGGTGGTTGGCGCCGGGACGGTGGATCTGGGCGCGCAAACCCAGGATTTCCGGCTCGAGCCGACCGCGGTCGCCAGCCTAACCGGCCAGGGCGGTGCGTTGGGTGACAGCGGGTTGGGCGTATTTCCGGTGATGATTACCGGCACATGGTCGAACCCGAAGATCAGACCCGACCTGACTGCCGCGATCGAAGGCTTCCTCAGCGACCCAGAGCGAACCATCGACACGGTTAGTGACCTGGTAAAGGATCCGGGCAGCGCCGTCGGAACCCTGTTGGGCCAGGTCGGCGGCGGCGACCAGAGTGAAGGCGGGGGTGTTCTGGGGCAAGTGCTCGGAGGGGCACTGGGCGGCAAATCCGATCAAGGCGAAAGCCAGGGCGCCAGCCCGACGGAACAGGTGCTTGGCGGCATTCTGGGCTCGGGCGGCAGTGGTCAGGACCAGCAGGGCGACGGTTCGGTGGAGCAGCCGACTTATGAGCAAGATCGCGAGAGCGGCGGTGCGCTTGGCACGCTGCTGGGCGCGCTCGGCGGCAATCGCAGTGGCGACGAGCCTGCGCCGATCCCGCAAGCGACCGAACCGGAAGAGACCGTTCTGCAGCCCAGTTACAATGGCGGAACGGCCGAATCCCAAGCCCAAACCGGCGATCTGATCGGAGGCAGTGAACTTGCGCCCGCCCGCGCGCCTTATCCGCGCCCGGCGCCGAGGACGGCGGCTCTTGATCAAGGCAGCGGCTTGCCGGCACAGCAATTCGAGCCCGAGACGGAACCGGAACCGAAACGCCCGACCGAGATCCTGAGGGATATCCTGCAGCCCGAGCAGGAAACCGAAGGCACCGAGACGGAAGGCCAGGGCCGGCGTGACAAGAAGCGGATCAAGGCGAAGGATCTGTTGAAGATCCTGAAGTGACGGCAGGCGGGCTCGGGCCTTTGCCGGTCAAGCTTTCCAAGCGATCAGCGCCGCGCCGGCGAAGATCGCCACATCGGCGATGTTGAAGGCGTAGGGATTGGCGATTCCGCAGCAGCTCATATTCAGGAAATCGGCAACCGCGCCGTACTGAAGCCGGTCCCACGCATTACCGAGCGCGCCGCCGATGACGATTCCGGCCCCGACCGCGACCGCGATCGGGGAAGGTTTTTCTGGGTCCGCCGCGCGGCGTCCAACCCACCAGAAAAGCGCGGCGGAGATTGCAACCGCCAGCACCACCAAAAGCCAGCGCATGGTCTCAGGATAGCCCGAGAGAAGCCCGAAATTGATCCCTGGATTCCACGCCATGACGAAGGTCAGCCACGGCGGCGAGACCGGGATCTCCATCCGGCTGGCCAGGTCCATGACCTCGACCACCCAGAACTTGGACACCCGGTCCATCAGGAGAACAATTCCAGCCGCGATTAGAAGCTTTCGGCGGATCGCCGCGATGTCACGCGTCAATGGAGGGCCTTGCAGAGATGAGGGATTACTGTCCGAAGCCGAAGGAGAAGGCCTCGCTGGGATCCTCGAGCTTTTGCGCATTCATCATGCACGCATAGTAGTGGCGCCGGGTCAACCGGTCTTCATAGTCGAAGATCCGGTAGTCGGCGTGCCCCTTTGGCAGCGGGTCCGGGCCGCGATAGCCCGAGAGGTCGATCCGGTGGAGCACGAATGTCATCTGCGGACAGGTCAGATCGTCGAGCGCCGGCATGGTGATGATCGCGCCGTTCGAGGCAACCATATGCGGCGCATCGCCCCAATCCTGAGCGGAAGCCGCCGTCGCGACCAGTGCAGCGCAGGCCATCGCCAGCATGGCGCGCACGGGCCGTGCGCACCGCCGATTGGCGCCGCGCCGCTGCATGTCCTCGATGCCCACTTTGGTCAATTCGGAACGTCCGTTTCCGTTTCTCGCCGTTACTCTAACATTATCGGCCAAGTCCGGCAAAACTTGGGCGGATTCCGGTTTATTCCCAGCTAATTCGCCGTCTATTCAAGGCCCGCGAGCGCCAGATCGCAGCGTCGGCAGACGCCTTCATGGGCGTGGTTGCCCACATCGTCCAGCACCTTCCAGCAACGCTGGCATTTGGTGCCGGTCGCGCGCTCGAAGACGACACCGATCGCCGGATCGTCGAGCCGGAACGCCTCGGCCGGAGGTTCGTGCGCGGCGAGCACCAGCGCGGAGGTGATGCAAAGCTCCGCCATGTCGACCGACCTCACTGCCTCGGCCATGTCCGGATCGCCGATATAGAGCACGGGCGCCGCTTCTAGCGAGGCACCGATCACCTTGTCGCGCCGGACGATCTCCAAGGCGCCATTCACCACCCGCCGGGCCGCGCGGATGCTCGACCACTTTGCGGCCAGGGCTTCGTCGCGCCATTCGGACGGCGTTACAGGGAAGTCTTCCAGATGGACCGAGTTGTCATCGCCCGGGAACCGGCTCAGCCAGACGTCCTCCATGGTGAAGGTCAGGATTGGCGCCAGCCAAGTGGTCAGCCGGTGGAACAGCGCGTCCATCACCGTCAGTGCCGCACGGCGGTGCACGCTGTCAGCCGCGTCGCAGTAGAGCGCATCCTTGCGGATATCGAAATAGAAGGCCGAGAGGTCCGATGTGGCAAACGTGAACAACTTCTGGAACACGCCCTGGAAGTCGTACTCCGCGTAGCCCTTGCGCACCTCGCCATCCAAGACAGTCAGCCGATGCAGCACCCAGCGCTCGAGCTCGGGCATATGGTCCTGATCGACGCGCAACCCCTCGTCCCATTCGCTCAGCGCCCCCAGCATGTACCGCAGGGTGTTGCGCAGGCGCCGGTAGCTGTCGGCGGTGGATTTCAGGATCTCTGGCCCGATGCGCAGATCGACCGAGTAATCTGACAACGCCACCCAAAGCCGCAGGATGTCGGCGCCGTATTGCTCGATCACCTTCTGAGGCGCGGTGATGTTGCCGAGCGACTTCGACATCTTCTGGCCGTTCTCGTCCAGCGCGAAGCCGTGGGTCACGACCGCCTTGTAGGGCGCGCGCCCGCGTGTGCCGCAGGATTGCAGCATCGAGGAATGGAACCAGCCCCGATGCTGGTCGGTTCCTTCCAGATAGACATCCGCTGGCCAAACCCCGTCGTCGCGGTCGCGCAGGGTGAAGGCGTGAGTCGAGCCCGAGTCGAACCAGACATCCAGGATGTCGGTGATCATTTCCCAGTCGTTGGCGTCGTTCCGGCCCTCCAGGAAACGTTCCTTGGCTCCGTCGGCGAACCAGGCATCGGCGCCGTCGGTCCGGAATGCCTCGGCGATCCGGGCGTTGACCGCCTCGTCTCGCAGGATTTCCGCCTCGCCATTTCCAAGGTCGCGGACGAAGCAGGTCAGCGGCACTCCCCAGGCACGCTGGCGGCTGAGCACCCAATCCGGGCGCTGCTCGATCATGGCATGCAGGCGATTGCGGCCGGATTTCGGATACCAGTCGACCAGCTTGTCGATCGAGTTGAGTGCGCGCTCGCGGATGGTCGTGCCATGCTCATCCATCCCGTCGCCCAAGGGCTTGTCGATGGCGACAAACCACTGGGCCGTGTTGCGGAAGATCAGCGGCGCCTTCGAGCGCCAGGAATGGGGGTAGGAGTGTGTGAGCTTGCCGCGCGCGACCAGCGCCCCGACCTCGGCCAGCTTGTCGATAACCGCGCGGTTGGCTTTGCCCTCCTTGCCCTTGTGGTCGAAGGTGAAGAGCCCGCCGAAGAACGGCAGGTCAGCGCGGAAGGACCCGTCCTCCAGTACGTTGTGGGTCATGGGAAGCCCGTGCCGGACGCCCACATTGTAGTCGTCCGCGCCATGAGAGGGCGCGGTGTGGACGAAGCCCGTGCCCGCATCGTCGGTGACGTGCTCGCCCGGGAACATCGGCACGTCGTAGTCCCAACGGTTTTCATAGTGCTCGCTCTGATCCACGAGGCCCCGGAACGGATGGGCACAGGTGACCGCCTCCAGCTCCTCTGGCGTGACCGTGCGCAGCTTTTCGTAGCCTTCGACCCGCGCGGCGGTGAAGACGGTTTCGGCCAGCTTGTCGGCCAGCAGATAGGTGTCGCCGACCTTGGCCCAGTTCCCGTCGGGTGCTTCTGTCACCTTGTAGAGCCCATAGGCGATTCCGGGATGGAAACAGATCGCCCGGTTCTGCGGGATCGTCCAGGGGGTGGTGGTCCAGATTACGACTTCTACACCGAGGTCTTCCAACTCGATTAGACCAGCACCGGATCCTTGGATCATCCGGATGTCGTCATTCTGTCCCCTATCACCAGACATGCGCATAGCGCGCGCCATATGCTCAGGCTCTCTGGGCCGAACCACCGGAAACTTCACCCAGATCGTGTGGCTGGTGTGGTCGTGGTATTCGACCTCGGCCTCGGCCAGCGCGGTCTTCTCGACAACCGACCACATCACGGGCTTCGAGCCCCGGTAGAGCGAGCCGTTCATGACGAACTTCATGAACTCCTCGGCGATCACCGCTTCCGCGCCGAAGCTCATGGTCAGGTAGGGGTCTTCCCAATTGCCAATGCAGCCCAGCCGCTTGAATTCCTCGCGCTGAACGTCGATCCAGTGCTCGGCGAAGCGGCGGCACTCGGCGCGCAGATCGTTGACCGGTACCTCGTCCTTGTTCTTGCCCTTGGCGCGGTATTGCTCCTCGATCTTCCATTCGATCGGCAAGCCGTGGCAGTCCCAGCCCGGCACATAGCGGCTGTCATGGCCCAGCATCTGAGCCGAGCGGACGACCATGTCTTTCATGATCTTGTTTAGCGCGTGGCCGATATGCAGGTGCCCGTTCGCATATGGCGGTCCGTCATGCAGCACGAAGGGCTTGCGGCCTTCCTTCGCGCCCCGGTCACGGAGCCGGTGGTAGATCTTCATCTTCTCCCAGCGGGCCAGCCAGTCAGGCTCGCGCTTGGGCAGACCGGCCCGCATGGGAAATTCGGTCTTCGGCAGGAATAGCGTGTGTTTGTAATTTGGCCCGTCGCTTGGGGTGTCAGCCGTGGTCTCGGCTGTCTCTGTCGGGGTGTCGGCGCTCATGGCTCGGCTCTCGGATCAGATGGATGTCTCGGGTCTCGGGCTGCGCGCGATGGCGCGCCATAACGGTTTCCCGGCGCCGCCGTTCTCAGCGGGCCGGGCCAGTAATTCGCCCGATGATCCGCGCGGGGATCCACGCGCAATTTCGGGCCACGATGCCGAGTGCTTCGATCATGGCGCGCTTATAGCCCCGCACCCGTCTGCCGTCCAGCGCGCCGGGCATCGAAAGGGGCAAACGAAAACGGCCCGGCGGGGGCCGGGCCGTGATGTTCCATCGGAACGAGCCAGGTTTACTCCTCGGCGGGTGCCTCGCCCTCGGCCGAGGCTTCGCCCTCGGCACCCTCGGCGTCTTCGCCCTCGAGACCCTCTTCACCCTCGAGTTCCTCGCCTTCCTCCTCTTCCTCGGCGGCCAGTGCCGTCGGGGCCGAGATGTTGGCGATCATGAAGTCGCGATCGGTGATCGTCGGCGCCGTGCCCGCGGGCAGGGTCACGTCCGAAATCTTTACGGTGTCGCCGATACCGAGACCGGTCAGATCAACGACAATCTCATTCGGAATGTCGCTGGCGCGCACCTTCAGCTCGACGTCGTTGCGGACAATCGTCAGAACGCCTCCCTCGCGCAGGCCGGGACACTCTTCCTCGTTCTCGAACGAGACCGGGATCATCAGGTTGATCTGCGAGTTCTGGCTAAGCCGCAGAAAGTCGGCGTGGATCGGCATATCCTTGATGATGTCACGCTGCACGCTGCGGCAGATTACCCGGTTGTCCTCGCCGTCGACCTTGAGATTGATCAGGGTCGTCAGAAACTTGCCGGCCTTGAGGGCCTTCAGCAGAACATTGTGCTTGATGTTAATTGCGACCGGGTCCTTGCCGCCGCCATATACGACCCCGGGCACATTTCCTTCACGGCGCGCGGCGCGGGCAGCCCCTTTGCCCGCACCTTCCCGCGACGCGGCTTCGATCACTGGCGGTTGAGCCATAGCGCACGCTCCTTGGGTTGGCATTTCAGAGTTGCGGCGATCCTCCAGGGGTGTAAGCGCCGCTTGGAAAGCGGCCCGTATACGCACTTTCGGTAGAATTACAAGGGCCATCGGGCGCATCGGCAGACGCCGCCCAAAGTTGCCCACAGCGTGGAATGGCGGCGGTTCGGGAAAGGACTCTGTTGACTCCCAATCACCCAGGCAGTTGATTAACCTTGCGAAACAAGAAGCGGAACGAATTCCGCGACATGAATAAGCCACTTCAACGGGAGGAACATAATGGCTTTTACGCTCTTTAAGCGCGCGGGGCTTGCCGCGGCGGCCGCGATGCTGGTGACCAGCATCAGCGTCAGCGACGCAGATGCCCAGAGGAAAGTGCGCTGGAAAATGCATTCGGCCTTCGGCGAAAACATCGCCGTGATCGGCCCGGTCGGCCACCGTATCGCGGACTCGGTTCGCGCGATGTCAGGCGGCGACTTCGACATCAAGGTGTTCGAGCCCGGTGCGCTGGCTGGCGGCTACGCCTACTACGACCCCATCAGCCAGGGCGCCTTCGAGGCGGCTTACGGCACCCCCGGCGCCAACCAGGGCAAGAACCCGGCCTTTGCGTTCCTGTCGACTTGGCCCTTCGGACCGGGCGCGCTGGAATTCAACGCCTGGATGCACGCCGATGGCGGCGGCATCGATATCGCGTCCGAGCTCTATGCCCGCGACGGCATCAAGTTTTTCTACTGCGGCATGATCCCGCCAGAGACCAGCGGATGGTTCCGTGAGGAAATCACGTCGCTCGACCAGCTCAGGGGCCTGAAGATGCGCTTCTTCGGCGTCGGCGCCAAAGTGATGCAGAAGTTCGGCGTGGCCACCCAGCAGCTGGCTGGCGGCGACATCTACCCGGCGCTCGAGCTGGGCACGATCGACGCGACCGAGTTCTCGATGCCGGCGATCGACCGGACGCTGGGCTTCTACCAGATCGCGAAGTACAACTACTTCCCGGGCTGGCACCAGCAGTCGACCACCAACGAGGTCCTGGTCAACATGGACGCATGGAACAAGCTGAGCGACGAGCACAAGGCCATGTTCCAGACCGCCTGCGACGCCAACTTCATGCATGAATTATCCGACGGTGAGTCGCTGCAGGCCGCGGCGATGATCGCCAACGAGGCTGACGGCGTCAGCAATAAGACTTGGCCGGACGAGGTCCTCGCCGAGATCGAGACGAAGTGGAATGAGGTGTTGGCCGAAGAGATCGCGGCCAGCGAGGACGTCAAGAAGTTGTGGGATCACTGGTCCAAGTTCCACGAGGAATACCAGGTCTGGGGCACGCGCGGTTATCTGAAGCAGTAAGCCCCTCTTTGCGGTCCGGGCGCTGCCTGTGCCGCATCTGACGAAAATCGTGACCGGCGCGCATCTTGCGCCGGTCGCAGCGCGCAACCGGGCCGGCCGTCCAATCCGGTCTCGGAAAGCGGAATAAGAACAGAAATAATACAACAGGGTTGGGGGACATGGACGCTCTGCTGAGCTTGGCCAACGTCTTGGACCGCATATCGCGGGGCGTCGGCAAATTTGCGAGCTGGCTGATCCTGCTGCTGATCTTCCTGATCATGTTCGATGTAGTCACCCGCAAAATCGACTTTATCAAGGAGCGTTCGGCGAATATCACGATCGAGTACGGCTTCTCGGTCTCGTTCATCCTTCAGGATTTTCAATGGCACGTCCACGGTGCCTTACTGCTGCTGACATTCGGGTTCGGATACCTCCGAAATGCCCATGTCCGCGTCGATATCTTCCGCGAGAACGTGAGCCGGCGCAAACAGGTCTGGATCGAGTTCATGGGCCTGGTCATCTGCGCGGTCCCGTTCCTCGCGCTCATGATCTGGTTCTCATGGGTCATGACCTCGTCCTCGTTTTCGCAGGGCGAGGGCTCCGAGAGCCAGGTCGGCCTCGGCTGGCGCTTCATAATCAAATCGTTCCTGATATGGGGCTTCGGGATCGCGCTCTTGGCCGCTTTGGCGACGCTCTTCCGTTGCATGGCATATCTCTGGGGGAACGACGAACAACGGGCAATCGCCGAGGAACATCTTCAGTTCTTCACCGATGTAGAGGTCCTGCCGAAGATCGAGCTGACCGAAGAGGAAATCGCGGCAGCCGCCGCGGCAGCGCTGGACGACGGTGCGAATGACGGAACCAACGGGGGGTCCAGCACATGATCGTGGAATGGTGGGACTGGTTCCTCTGGGATCATCTCTATGAATATATCGGCGCCTACATGTTCCTGGCGCTGGCGTTGACGCTGTTTACCGGCCTGCCGGTGGCATACGCGTTGGGTGGCGTTTCGCTGATCTTCGGCCTGATCGCGATCTGGCTCGAGATTTTCGACATCAACATCTACTTCGCAATCGTCAACCGAGTCTGGGGAGGGGACGGTGCCTCGGGGGCGGTGCAAAATCCAATATTGGTGGCGATACCCTGTTTCGTCTTCATGGGAACGATGCTCGAGAAATCCCGTGTCGCGGCCGACCTCTTGCATATCCTGCAGATCATGCTGAAGCGGGTGCCGGGGGGCCTGGCGCTCTCGGTCACCGTGATGGGCACGATCATGGCGGCGACCACCGGCATCATCGGCGCCTCGGTTGTGATGATGACGCTGCTGGCGTTGCCGACCATGTTGAAGCGCGGCTATGCCCCGCAGCTTGCCACCGGAACCATCGCCGCCTCGGCGACTTTGGGGATCCTAATTCCGCCTTCGATCATGCTGGTGCTGATGGCGAACCTGCTTGCGGTCTCGGTCGGCAACCTTTTCATCGGCGCGGTTTTCCCGGGGCTGGTGCTCTCGGGCCTCTACTTCATCTACATCCTTACCCGGGCCTCGATTAACCCGTCGATCGCACCGCCGATCCACGAGGACGAGATCGACCTGAAGCCCGTTAACATGTCGAACGTGCTGCTGTTCGCCGGGATCGCCGGTGCGATCGTGGTGACCGCCGGACTGGCCGATTCAACGGGTGTCTCGGAGCAGGTGAATTGGAAGCTGTTCGGGTTCCTGGGCGTCTTCTTCAGCGCCATGTGGATTGGTCATCGCGAAGGGGATTCGCTTTTCGGCGGCATCATGAAGGGTTTCGTGCCGCCGATCTTCCTGATCATCCTGGTCCTGGGCTCGATCTTCGCTGGTTGGGCGACACCCACCGAAGCCGCCGGCGTCGGCGCGTTCGGGTCGCTGGTGCTGGCTTGGGTCAACGGTACGCTGACCATGACCGTTGTGCGCGAGGTCTGCCACCGCACCGGCCTGACGACGGCGATGATCTTCTTCATCTTCGTCGGCGCGACCGCGTTTTCGACCATCTTCCGGAACGTCTATGGGGAGGAGTTGATCATCCATCTGATCGAGTGGCTCGAGCTTGGTCCCTGGCCGCTTCTGATCATGCTGATGTTCGCGGTCTTCCTGCTGGGCTTCTTCTTCGACTTCCTGGAGATCACGCTGATCATCCTGCCGGTCTTTGCGCCGGTGATCAAAACGATGGCGCCGGCCTTCGCCTCCCACCTGGGGCTGGAGGCACCGACCAACATCGCCCAAACGCAATTCGTCGAGACCCAGGTGATCTACTGGTTCGCGATCCTGGTGGCGATCAACCTGCAAACGTCATTCCTGACGCCGCCATTCGGGTTCGCGCTTTTCTACATGAAGGGCGTGGCACCGAGCGCGGTAAGGATGCAGGAGATCTATCAGGGCATCGTGCCCTTCGTGATCCTGCAGCTGATCGGGTTGGCGATCGTCGTGCAGTTCCCGAATATTGCGCTTTGGCTGCCGGCAATCATGCTTGAATAGCCGGGCCTGCGCGTGGTTGATAAACGGGGCGTGGGTCCGGACCGGGCGCGCGCCCCGGGCCTTTCGGGCATACCGGCCAATTCAGGCGCTGGAGTGAAATCGCATGTGCGGAATTGTTGGCCTTTACCTCAAGACCGAAGCGCTGGAGCCTGAGCTTGGCCGGTTGACCGCGCTGATGCTGCACGAAATGTCGAGCCGCGGCCCCGACAGCGCCGGTTTTGCGGTCTATGGAGACGCGAACGGCGTTGCCAAGGTCTCGGCCCTGTCGCGCACCGGCGAGACCAACTGGAAGCATCTGGATCATGAGCTGGAGCATGTGCTGGGCTCGGATGTGAAGGTCGCGACCCTGTCGGACCACGCGATCTTCACGACGCCTGGCGATGGGCAGACCGCGCGCAACTGGCTGATCGAAAACGCGCCCGACGTCTCCGTCCTGGCCGTTGGCTCCTCAATCGAGCTTTGCAAGGGCATCGGTGATCCCGATGAGGTCGCCAAGCGCCTGGGGCTGGCGGGCCGCACCGGCACCCACGCCATAGCCCACACCCGGATGGCGACCGAGAGCGCGGTCACAACCGAGGGCTCGCACCCGTTCTCGACCGGCGCAGATACCTGCCTGGTCCACAACGGCTCGCTCTCGAACCACAACCGGCTGCGCGAGAACCTGAAGAAGCGCGGCGAGACCTTCCAGACCGAGAACGATAGCGAGGTCGCCGCCGCCTATCTGGCCTGGCGCACCCGCGAGGGCGATACGATCGACCAGGCAATCGAGGGCGCGCTGACGGATTTCGACGGGTTCTACACCTTCGCCATCGGCACCCGTGATGGCTTCGCCGTGGTCCGCGACCCGATCGCCTGCAAGCCAGCGGTGATTGCCGAGACCGATGATTGGGTCGCCATGTCGTCCGAGTTCCGCGCCATCGCGCGGCTGCCGGGTGTCGCGAACGCCGAGATCTGGGAACCCGAGCCCGGCCGCATCTACAGCTGGAGCCACGCCGCATGACCCAAGACAATAAAATGGTGGCGCTCTCCAACGCTGAACTTGATCTTGCGGCACTCGACCGGCGCGGCGTCAACCGGACCCTGCAGCAGGCGGAGACGGGCGAGTTTACCGTCACCAATCCCGGCGGCGCCCATGCGCTGGCCTGCGGTCTGCAACACCCGGTCAGCGTGACCATCGATGGTCATTGCGGCTACTACACCGCCGGAATGAACAAAGCGGCCCAGATCACGGTCGAAGGGAATGCGGGGACCGGGGTCGCCGAGAATATGATGTCGGGCGTAGTCCGCGTCACCGGCGATGCCTCGCAATCCGCCGGAGCGACGGGACATGGTGGGCTCTTGGTGATCGAGGGCAACACCTCGGCGCGCTGCGGCATCTCGATGAAGGGGATCGACATCGTGGTCGGCGGCAATATCGGCCACATGTCCGCCTTCATGGCCCAGGCGGGACGGTTGGTGGTTTGCGGCGATGCGGGCGCGGATCTCGGCGACTCGATCTACGAGGCGCGGCTTTATGTGCGCGGCCGGGTGGCCTCGCTGGGCGCCGATTGCATCGAGAAGGAGATGCGCGACGAGCACCGCGCCGAATTGGCCGAGCTGCTGGGGAAGGCGGGGATCGATGCGGACCCGTCCGCGTTCAAGCGCTATGGCTCGGCCCGCAAGCTCTACAATTTCAACATCGACAACCTGGATGCCTACTGATGGCTGACTATTCCGACGCCCCCCGCACGCTGCCGAAGAAGTCCGCGACCTTCGATGACCATACGCTGAGCGAGATCCGGCGCGCCGCGGCGACCGGCATCTACGATATCCGTGGCGGCGGCTCGAAGCGCCGCCTGCCGCATTTCGACGACCTGGTGCTGCTGGGGGCCTCAATCTCACGCTACGCGTTGGAAGGCTACCGCGAGAAATGCGGGACCGACGTGATCCTGGGCGACCGGTTCGCCTCGAAGCCCTTACACCTGAAGATCCCGATCACCATCGCAGGCATGAGCTTCGGCTCGCTCAGCGCAAACGCCAAGGAGGCGTTGGGGCGCGGGGCCTCTGCCATGGGCACCTCGACCACAACCGGTGATGGCGGCGTGACGCCCGAGGAGCGGGGTCAGTCGAAGCAACTGGTCTATCAGTATCTGCCCTCACGCTACGGCATGAACCCGGATGACCTGCGCAAGGCCGACGCCATCGAGATCGTTGTCGGCCAGGGCGCCAAACCTGGCGGCGGCGGCATGCTGCTGGGCCAGAAGATCACCGAGCGGGTGGCTGAAATGCGGACACTGCCGGAGGGCGTCGATCAGCGCTCGGCCTGCCGTCACCCGGATTGGACCGGGCCGGACGACATGGAGATCAAGATCCAGGAGCTGCGCGAGATCACCAATTGGGAGAAGCCGATCTACGTGAAGGTCGGCGCGGCGAGGCCCTATTACGACACAGCGCTCAGCGTGAAGGCGGGCGCGGACGTGGTGGTAGTCGATGGCATGCAGGGTGGCACGGCGGCCACGCAAGATGTCTTCATCGAGCATGTGGGTATCCCGACGCTGGCGGCCGTGCGCGAGGCGGTTCGCGCGCTCACCGACCTCGATATGCACCGCAAGGTCCAGCTTGTCGTCTCGGGCGGCATCCGCAACGGGGCCGATGTCGCCAAGGCACTGGCCATGGGCGCCGACGCCGTCGCCATCGGCACCGCTGCCCTGGTGGCGCTGGGCGATAACGACCCGCATTGGGAGGAGGAATACCAGAAGCTCGGTACCACCGCTGGCGCCTATGACGATTGGCACGAGGGCCGCGATCCGGCCGGGATTTCCACCCAGGATCCGGAGCTTGCCAAGCGGCTCGACCCGGTCAAGGCGGGCCGACGCCTGGCCAACTACCTGGCGGTGATGACGCTGGAGCTGCAAACTCTGGCCCGCGCCAACGGAAAGAGCCATGTGCGGAACCTGGAGCCCGAGGACCTGGCTGCCCTGACGGTCGAGGCCGCAGCCATGGCGGGGGTGCCGTTGGCGGGGACGAGTTGGATTCCTGGGCAATGACGCAGCGGCGATAGTTCAATGGCGACAACATCACCACGGTCCCGCCCGGCGGGCACCGCCAGGCAGCGCCCGACCGCCCCCCCGGGCGGGCGCTGCCCTCCTTCCCTCGAAGCGATGATCCAGAGCAATCGACACAGTTTCTCAATGGGGCCGAACCATGACCCGCTACATGGTCATCGAGACATTCAGGGACGGCGCGCTCGACGCGATCTATGAACGGCTGCACACGCGCGGCCGAGGCCTGCCCGAGGGGCTCCGTTTCGTCGAAAGTTGGCTCGCTGCCGACGGGTCGCGCTGTTTCCAGATCATGGAGGCCGAGGACGTTGCGACATTCGATCTCTGGATGCCATATTGGGCCGATCTGGTGACGTTCGAGATCGTCGAGTTGGGAGAAAAGCCCGCCGCGAAACCGCAATCGTAGGGTGGGCTCAACGAGCCCGCCGCTGAGGGAAGCCTACAGAAAAGGATGAGGGACCAATGGCAACCGATCTGGCGCGTGCCGCCAAGCAGAAGGGCATCGAATATTTCCTGATCTCGTTCACCGACCTCTTCGGGGTGATGCGGGCCAAGCTGGTGCCCGCCTCGGCGATTGGTTACATGGCAAAGGAAGGCGCGGGCTTTGCCGGCTTCGCCTCGTGGCTCGACATGACGCCGGCGCATTCCGACATGTTCGCCGTGCCGGACCCGGACAGCCTGATCCAGCTCCCCTGGAAGCCCGAGGTCGGCTGGCTGGCCGCCGATCTGTGGATGGACGGCGCCGAGGTCGATCAGGGCCCCCGCAACACCCTGAAACGCGTCGTCGCGGCCGCCGCATCCAAGGGCTGGCGCATGAAGACCGGGGTTGAGTGCGAATACCACATCATCAACCCGGACGGCTCGGACATCGCCGACGAGCGCGACACCCAATCCAAGCCCTGCTACGACGTCTCGGCGCTGATGCGCCGCTATGACGTGATCCGCGAGATCTGCGACGGCATGCAAACGCTCGGCTGGGGGCCCTACCAGAACGACCACGAGGATGCGAACGGCCAGTTCGAGATGAACTGGGACTACAACGATGCCCTGATCACCGCCGACCGCCACGCCTTCTTTAAATACATGGTCAAGTCTATCGCCGAGAAGCATGGGCTGCGCGCCACTTTCATGCCCAAGCCCTTCACCCACCTGACCGGCAACGGCTGCCACGCCCATGTCAGTGTTTGGGACAAGGCGGGCAAGAAGAACCTGTTCCACGATGCCAAGGGCGAGTTGGGCATCTCGAAGCTCGGCTACAATTTCCTCGGCGGGCTGGTGGCGCATTCCGGTGCGCTCTGCGCGATCTCGAACCCGACGGTGAACTCGTACAAACGCATCAACGCGCCGCGCACCACCTCCGGCGCCACCTGGTCGCCGAGCTCGGTGACCTATGGTGGCAACAACCGTACCCATATGATCCGCATCCCCGACGAGGGCCGCTTCGAGCTCCGCCTCGCTGACGGGGCAGCCAACCCCTATCTATATCCGGCCGCCGTGTTGGCTGCGGGCATGGACGGGATCGCCGAAAAGCGCGATCCTGGCAAGCGATTGGATATCGACATGTACGCGGAAGGCCACAAGGTGCGGGGCGCCAAGAAGCTTCCGCTCAACATGCTGGACGGCCTGCGCGAACTAGCGAAGGACAAGGTGCTGGCCGCCAGCCTGGGCCAGGAGGCCGTCAGCGCATTCCTGAAGCTCAAGCACGGCGAGTGGAACGACTATTGCCGCCACCTGACCGCATGGGAGCGGGACACGACGCTGGATTGCTGAGAGGCGCGTCTGCGACGCCCCGGGCTTGATCCGGGGCCTCGCGCCGCTCTGCTCCGACCTCGAGGTTCTGGGTCAAGCCCGGGACGTCGGTGGGCGCTCTACCGGCCCGCCTCGCGCTTCAGCCAGGCGACGAAAATGGCGAGCGGCGGGCGCATCTCCCCGTTTGGCCGGACCAGGTGGTAGCCTGTGCCCATCTCGCCGTCATCCTCGAACAGGATCACCAGGTTCCCAGCTTCGATCTCGTGCTCGACAAAGGCGCGGGTCGTGCATCCCACCCCCTCGCCCCTGAGCAGCCCCGCCTGCAGCATGTAGCCTGGCAGATGGGCGACATCGGTCTTGCCCTCTACGGTCACGCCCTTGAGCCGCAGCCACATGGTCAACTCGTCCGTGCCGAATTCCTGCACCCAGGGCAGGTCGATCAGGTCCTTCGGTTCGCGGATCGTCCGGCCTGCGATCAGGCTGGGCGCCGCCACGACCGCGAAGCTGGTCGGCACGAAGGGCTCCGCCACCAGCCCTGGCCAGTCGCCCGATCCGTACCGGATACCCAGATCGTAGCCCGCGATCTCGAAATCCACGAGTCCGGCCGTGGGGTTCAGCATTAACTCGATCTCTGGATGCGCCGCCCGGAACCGGCCGATCCGGGGCATCATCCAGTTGACCGCAAAGATCGGGGTCATGGTGATTTGCAGCGGGCGGCCTGCTTCGCCGGCGACGATCTCGGAGATTGCGCCCCGCATCGCGTCGAAGCCTTCGCTCAAGGCCTGCCCCAATTGCGCCCCGCTCGGGGTCAGCGCCAAGCCCCGCCCGGCGCGGCGCACCAGGGCGACCCCAAGTTCGGCCTCCAGCCGCCTGACCTGCTGGCTGATCGCCGCGTGCGTGACGTTCAATTCGCGACCCGCGGCCGAAAAGCTCTCATGCCGGGCCGCCGCTTCGAAGGCCTTGAGCGTCGACAGCGTCGGGAGGCCGGTATGATCCATCTGTAACTTTTGCTAACAGGTAAGAACAATCCCTGATTCGCTCCCTGCCGTCAAACGACATATTTCTTGGGCAAGTCAAGATAGCCAGGAGATTTAGAGATGTTGGGAATACTTGCCGATAGCTTCATGGTGCCACCGGGTTTGACCGCATGCCGCAAAGCGCCCGGCCGCGCCGAAGCTGGTCTGTGGATCAGCCTTCCGCGTGCCAGCGCCGCTCGCCGGCGACGTATTGTTCGATGAAGGATGACCGGCCGCCCGCCACGGTCCAGAGCACCGGGAAGAACGCCTGGTCCATTGCCTCGGTGCCGAGCCGTTTGTAGCGGCTGTAGACATAACCGACCTCATCGGTGAAGCGTGCCTCGGACGATAGGCAATGCGAAACGACCGATCGGCGCGGGTTCGCGGTCCGGTTTGGCCCGGACCCGTGCCAAAGCCAGCCATGGTGGATCGAGCCGCCGCCCGCTGGCACCGCGACAGGCACTATCTCGGGCTCGGCAACGCCAGCGGCCCCGGCGGCCCGGCGGAAGTCTTCCTTGTAGTCGGCCGGGTTGTGGAAGGCGCCAATGGGCCCTGCCTGGCCCCAATGGTGCGAGCCCCGGGCAAACTCCATCGTGCCGCCTTCGGCGCTGACATCGTCGAGCGCGATCCAGACGGTGCACATCAGCCGCGGCTCGGCCCAGCCCGCATAGGCGCTGTCCTGATGCATGCCCAGGGTGCCGCCCGGCTGGCCATCCCGCATCGGTGGCTTCCAAAGCAGATTATCCTGGGCGAGCCTGGCGCCGGGCCAACCGTTCAGGCGTGCCACTGTCCGGCCAATCCCTTCGCTCAAGATCACGCCGGCCAGCGCCCGGTTCGACTTCCACACGTTGCAGATCTGCCGGGTCACCTGTGGGTCGTCGCCGGGTCTCCAATTCACCTCGTCGGGCATCAACCCGCTGTCGAAGTCGCCCTCGAAGCTGCGCGCCATTGCGTTGTGCAGCCGCCTTACAATATCCGGACCAATAATCTGCTCGCGGATCAGAAATCCGTCGCGCGCGAAGGCGTCGATGTCCCGCGTGGTGATCTCGAGTGACACGTCGACCATCGGCATCTCCAATGCAAAGGGGCCGGCGCGGACGCCGGCCCCAATTTCGTCGCGCCGCCGCGTTACTCTGCGGCTTCTTCGGCGAAGACCCGCTTCAGACGCTCCGGGCTTTTGGCCGCGTTTTCGTCCTCCTGCATCTCACGCTTCTCGATCGCCGCCTGCTTGAGATGGAAACCGAGCCAGAAAATCAGCCCGATGATGAACAGGATGAACTCGGAGCCGACCATCGGATAAACCGGTCCGATCTGGCTCAGATCCGCTCCGGTCCAGGTCTCGACGATGGTGGTCGACAGGAACTGAATGCTAGGCATGGTATGTCCTCCTTCCAACCCGCGTCAGGTCAACAGCCCGAGGCGCCTGGCCTCGGCAATGTCGGCCTCGGAGATCGCGATCGCGTCGACTTCTTCGGCGACCTCCTCACCCATATCGAGCCCGACAAGTTCGACGGCCGGCGGCACCCGCAAAAGCCCCATGCCGTTCAGGATCAGCGACACGATATAAGCCGGGATAAAGCCGAGCACGACGAACATGATCAGCGCACCCAGGAACTGGCCAACGGGGTTAATATACGCCACTTCAGCGTGGTAGGCGGCAGTCGCCGGATGGCCCCACAGCATGAAGCCGGCGATCACGAGGCCGATAAAGCCCGCATAACCGTGCACCGCAATCGCACCCACCGGATCGTCGATCTTGAACCTACGCTCGACCCAGAAGTGAAGCTTGTAGGCACAGACCGCACCGACCGCGCCGATCAGCATGGCCTGGATCGGATGATACAGGTCATTGCCCGCCGAGGCGGTAATGATCCCGGCCAGGCCGGCCGAATAGGTCCAGAAGGCCTCGCCCCGCGACACCACATAGCCCGCGATCAAGCCGCCCGACAGAGACATCAGGAAGTTGAACACGATGGCTGAGAGCGTCGTCGGCGTCAGGTAGATCGTGGTCGCCGTGAAGTTGACCTTGCCTTCGGCACCTCCAAGCGTTCCGTGGTCGATCAGCGGAACGTTGCACGCCACATAGAAGCCCCAGAAGCCGGTATAGATCAGGAACAGCCCGATCGTGACCAGCCACTTGTTGTGGGGGTTGATGTTGCGCGGCGTGCCGTCGGCGGCAAACTTGCCGAGCCTCGGACCCAGAACCACGACCACGCCCAGGGCAAAGCCGCCCGCGATGGCGTGGATCACGCCTGAAGCATATCATCGTGATAGCCAAGCTGGGTGACCATCCAACCATCTGGATGCCAGCCCCAGGCCGCGTCGATGATCCAGGTAAACGAACCGATGACCACGGCCAGGATCCAGAACGCCGTTGGCCGGATGCGCTCGATGGTGGCGCCCGAGACGATCGAGGCCGCCGTCCACGAGAACAGCAGGAATGCCGCCCAGAAGACGCCGTTAAGCCGCGCCCAGAAGGCGTTGCCCAGTTCGACACCGTAGCCCATGACCGGGGCGTCGCTGCCGACGGTAGGACCGCCCAGATGGGTGCCCATCAGCTGGCTCCACGGCAATGCGTTGTCGCTTTGCGTGAGCCCGCCTGTGATCCCGGGACCGTTCGGAAACGCGAAATAAATCCACCAGCCGAAGAAGAAGAACGTGATGGTGACCAGCGGGATCAGCATCGTGTTCTTCATCAGTGTGTGGAGGTGGTTCTTGCGCCGCGAGGCGCCAACCTCATACATGCAGAAGCCCACATGAATGAGGAACATTAGCGGCACCGTCACCCAGTAGTAGAACTCAGTGAAGATGACGGTAAGCGCACCAATATCGGTGTCCATGCATCATTCCCCTTGTTGGGGCGAATATTGTTCCGGTGCACTGCGCGCCCCTATTCAATGCACCATCCGAAGCGGTTGCCGGAGTTCGCCGACCTTGTCCGGATCCCCCGCAATAGTCAGATTCACTAGAGCGAACTGGCATTCAAAGATCAAGTTGGCCCGTGATTGGAGGACTCATTTTCCCCGCGCCAACTCTCCAGAGGATGAAATTCGTGCCGGCGGGGTCTCCGCCAACGAAAAATTGGGACAGAATCGGTTCATTTTTTAAAAATGTTGGTCTCAATGTGGTTCATGTGATTTAACGGTCGCGCTGGGTGAATGCCCGGATTCAAGCCAGATCTACGCCAGATCTACGCTAAAGCTACGAACGATGGCCGCGACAACAGAAGAGCATAAGCCGGCCGTCGGAAACGGGGAGACGGAGAGCCATGGAAGAACAAGTCGCTGAACTCGTCGCGAAGATCGCCGAGTTAGAGGCAAAGGCGAGTGTCACCAACACGATGTTCGCCGAGACCTACTACTACCTGACAATCCCACTGATGATCATCATCCACGCGGGCTTCCTGGCCTACGAGATGGGTGCGTCGCGGCAGAAGAACGTGCTGGCCTCGGGGGTGAAGAACATCCTCGCGTTCGCGTTCATGGTGCCGACCTTCTATTACTTCGGATGGTGGGTCTACTGGGCCTTCCCGACCGGTCTGCCGGGTGCCGCCGGCTCCAATGGCATCAGCGGCGTGGCCTATGCGAGCGAGATTGCGGCTCCTTGGGTCGAGTATATGGGCCCGAACATTTCGGACAACGCCTCGGGCGTCTTCTGGGGCGCCTTCACCATGTTCGCCGCGACCACCGCGTCGATCATGTCGGGCGCGCTGATCGAGCGCATCCAAGTGGTTGGCTTTGTGATCCTGGCGATCGTCCTCGGATCCTTCGCCTGGGTTGTCGCGGCGGCCTGGGGCTGGCACGCGGATGGCTGGCTGGTCACCCAATGGGGTGTGCACGACTTCGGTGCTGCCGGTCTGGTTCACGCGGTCGCCGGGTTCTTCGCCCTTGGCGTCCTGATCAACCTTGGCCCGCGTATCGGCAAGTTCAACGCCGATGGCAGCGCCAACGACATCAATGCCCACAACCTGCCGTTCACCGTAACCGGTTTGATGCTGATCATCGTCGGCTTCTGGGGCTTCCTGATGGCCTGTCTGATCGTGCCGGGCGAAGCCTGGTCGTGGTATGGCGACAAGTTTGCCACGATCTACGGCACGCCGATCACGCTAAGCGCGCTGGCCTTCAACATCCTTATGGCGTTCGCGGGCGGGATCATCGGGGCCTGGATGGTCACTCGGGATCCGTTCTGGATGATGTCCGGCGCCCTGGCGGGGATCATCTCCTGTGCCTCGGGGCTCGACATCTACTGGCCGCCCCTGGCCTTCGCCATCGCGTTCGGCGCGGGCTGTCTGTTGAAGCCGGCGGCTGCGTACCTCGAACGGCGCGGCATCGACGACGCGGTCGGTGCGGTGACGGTCCATGGCACCATCGGCATCTACGGAATGCTGGCGCTGGGCATCTTCGCTGCGGGCTATCCGGCCCTGCAAGGTGACGCTGGCGTTCCAACGGTCAGCTTCATGGGCCAGCTGGTGGGCAGCATCGTGTTCATCCTGCTTGGGTTCATTCCGGGCTACGTGGTTTCGCTCCTGCTCAAGTCGGTGGGCTTGCTGCGGGTCGGTGAGGAAGCCGAGATCAAGGGCCTCGACATCGTCAAGGTTCCTGCCCACGCCTATCCGGAAGGTATCAACGCTTCGATGCCAGCCGAGTAACAGACGGACAGAAGGAGACATCCAATGGGTTCCGCATTCGATACCTGGAACGACATCGCTGGCCCGATCTACATGGGCGCAAACTCGTCGTGGGAGACCATCTGGCTGGTGGTCTCGGTCGCGTGCTGCGTGCTCGCGCTGGTCGTCGGCAGCCGGCACGAGCTGGACGCCTACAAGAAAGCCGCCCGGGACGAGTAAACGCTGTCCTGGCGACAAGGAAAGGGCCGCCCCTTGGGGCGGCCCTTTTCGTTTGGCCCGGAGCTACTGACCCGTCGCTACCGGTTCGGCCGCCAGTCGTAGTTACCCTTCACCCGCTCCTTGGTCGGGTCGAAATGCGGGAAGCGGACGACTTGCGCCTTCAGCCGCTTCTGCTGGCCGTCGAGCTGGCCGACGTCGATCTGCGTGCCCAGGTCGGAATGGGCCACGTCGACCCGCGCCAGCGCGATCACCTTGCCGAGGATCGGCGACTTCACTGCCGAGGTCACCTCGCCGATCTGGGCCTTTCCGATACGCACACAGTCGCCTGGGTTCGGCACTTCGCCGCCTTCGATGTCGAGCCCGACCAGCTTCCGTCCGGGCGTCTCCTTGCGCCGCTCCAGCGCGACGCGGCCGATGAAATCGTCCTCTTTTGACTTCAGTGGCACGGTGAAGCCGATGCCCGCTTCCATCGGGTCGGTCTGATCGTCGAATTCGCTCCCCGCGAAGATCAGCCCGGCCTCGATCCGCACCATATCCAGGCCGGCAAGGCCGAATGGGATCAGTCCGTGCGGCTGGCCCGCCTCCCAGACCGCGTCGAAGACCTGGGTCGCGTCTTTCGGGTGGCAGAAGACCTCGAATCCAAGCTCGCCCGTATAGCCGGCGCGCCCGACCACCACCGAGGGGCCATGGAAATCGCCGATCCGGCCGATGGCGAAGCGAAAGACGCCCAACTCGTCCATGTTCGGCTGGGTCGGCGCGGTCCAGACGACCTGGCTCAGGATCTCGCGCGATTTCGGGCCCTGGACCGCGATGTTGCAAAGCTGCGGGGTCGAGTCGCGCACCCAGACCTGCATGTCGCGCTTCATCGCCTGTTCGCGCAGCCAGAGGCCGGAGGTGTCGTTGCCGCCGATCCAGCGGAAATTGTCGGGCCCCAGCCGGAACACCGTGCCGTCGTCGATCATGCCGCCGTGCTCGTAGCACATGGCCGTGTAGACGATCTGGCCGACGGCGAGCTTCTTCATGTTGCGCGTCACGCAAAGCTGCATCAGCGCCTCGGCGTCCGGGCCTGTCACCTCGTATTTGCGCAAGGGGCTCAGGTCCATCACCACCGCGCCCTCGCGGCAGGCCCAATACTCCTCGATCGCGCCGTGATTGGTCATCTGGTTCGGCAGCCAATAGCCGTTGTATTCCACGAAGTCGCGGGTATGCCGGGCAAAGCAGTCGTGGAACCCGGTCTTCTTAGTCTCTTCCATATCTGCCTCGGCGCTCTTTCGGTACCCGACGGACCGCTGGAAATCCTCGTTCTCGCCATAGACCCGCACCTGGATGTCGGTCGGGTTCCACCCATTGGCCGGATCGACGTCGCAGGGACAGGCGGACGAGACGCAGACCAGGTCGGTGAGCGCGCGCAGCATTACGTAGTCCCCCGGCCTTGACCAAGGTTCGTCCATTCCCAGCGCATTGGTGTCGTCGAGCAGGGTATTGAAGAAGAAGTTGACCGCCGGCCAGCCGGCCCGCGGACGGATCTGGTACTGGGCCAGATCGGCGGTGATGTTGTCCGAACAGTTCACGTGGCCTGGATAGCCGAGGTCCTCGTAATAGCGCGCGGTGCAGGCCAGCCCGAACGTGTCGTGACGACCGCAAGTGTCTTGGACAACCTCGACCAGCGGCTCGTGGTCGACCGAGAAGTATTTCGAGTAAATTCCCGGCGCCGGGTAGAGACTGCCCATCAGTGAGCGGGTCGTGGTCGGATCAATGTCACGCTCCAGCCCCTTGTCCAGGGCGCGGCGCGAGAAGGCCTGATAGTCCGAGCATTCCCGGCCCTGAACGTCGACGATCTGGATGAACTGGCCGGCCTTGACCTCGTAGCTCTCCGCCTCGCCCGGCTGGATGTTGAAATCGGTCACCGGATCGGCCAGCGGATCGGGCGGCGCCAGTCCGCCCTTGCCCGGGCCGGGATTGGCGCGGCGGATATAGAGGACGATTTCGGTCGGCGCGTCTTGCGCCTCCGGCGACATCGGCCCGCCCGCGGCGCAGACGATCAACAGCCCGTCGCAGGCCGCATGGAACGTCGCCAACGCGCCCGGCTTCGACCCGTCCTCGAAGACCAGTGCTGCGTCCGCCCTGCCCAGGTCGAAGCCCGATTTGCGGAGTGCGTTCAGCACCCGTCGACCCGACTCATCGCCGAAGGTCAGCGCGGCCTCCAACCCCTTGGCCTGACCCTGGCCCTTGGCGCCGATCATGCCCGCATCCGAGCGACCGTCCGGGGCGAAGAAGACCAGCTCGGCGGTTTGCAGCCCCTCGCGGTCCAAGATCGAAATCTCGTCGCCCTTTTCGATCGCGACAGCACGCGAGCCGCCCCCCGGAACCGGATGGCGTTCGACCCCGTGCGGCAACACCGGCAGGCCGGGCGTGATCACGCCGCCGCGCTCGTAGGGGGTCTCGAAGATGGGTTTCACGCCCATCAGTCCACTCCCAACGCTTTCCGGCGGTCGGTGGACCAGCGCAAAATGATGTGATCGAAGACCAACGCCATCAGCGCGACGCACATGCCCAGCACGAAGTTCTTGCCCAGATCAGTGCCCGCCAGCGTGCGCTGCAGCTCCTGGCCCAGATCCTGGGTGCCGATAAAGGCGGCGATGATAACCATGAAGAAGGCGAACATGATCGCCTGGTTAAAGCCGACCGCCATGGTCGGCAGGGCCAGCGGCAGCTGCACATGCCACAGCTTTTGACGGCGCGTGGCGCCGGCCATGTCGGCCGCCTCGGTCAGCTCGACCGGTACGCTTCGCAGCCCCTCGATCGTGTAGCGGGTCAGCGGCACCAGGGTGAAGATCAGGATCGAGAACACCACCGCGACGTCATTGACGCCGAAGAGCATGATTGCGGGAATCAGATAGATGAACGACGGGAAGGTCTGCGCCGTATCGCAGAACAGCAGGATACGGTTCGCCCATTTCTCGGACCGCGATGCCCAGATCGCCAGGGGCAGGCCAATCATCGTCGCCAGGATCACCGCCGAGATCACCGTATAGAGCGTGATGATCGCCCGGTCCCACCAGCCCGTGCTGGCGATGAACGCAAAAAATCCCGCCGCGATAAGCGCCGATCGTGCGCCACCCACCAGATAGCCCAACGCGGCGATCAACAAAATGACCGTTGGAACCGGCAGCCAAAGCAGGGCGTTGCGGAAGGGGATCAGGATCCAGACATTCAGGAACCAGCGAAGCCACTCGGTCACCGCCTGCACGCTGTCGATATTCAGGAAGCCCTTGATCGCCTTGTCGATTCCCTTGCCCTGGGTTAGCGATTGCTTGCGGCCAATCTCGTCCAGCACGCCACCCAGATAGCCGAACAGGCCACCTTCCGCCTCTGGGTCCCCGATTGCTTTAACGGGCACGTTCGGCAGATCGCGCACCAGGAACGCGATCAGGACGAACACGACGAAGCCGCCAAGAGTCGCCAGCGAATAGACATGGCGTTGCCACCAAGGCGTCCCGCGTTCGAAATGCTCGGGCTGCTTCAGAACCCAGGCCTTCGACAGCCGGTCCAGCATCACCGCGAACAGGACGATGGTGACGCCGATCTCGAAGCTGCGCCCCAGCTTGAACGAATTCATCATCGCCAGCAGCTTGCCACCCAGTCCCGGCATCCCGATGAAGGCCGTCAGCACCACCATGGCCAGGCACAGCATGAAGACCTGGTTGACGCCCACCAGGATCTCGGTGCGCGCTGAGGGGATATAGACGTGGCGCAGCATCTGCCAGCGGGTGCAGCCGGACATCTTGCCGGCCTCGACCGCTTCGGGCGGCACTTTGCGCAGGCCCAGCGTCGTCATCAGGATCATTGGCGGAAGCGCGTAGACGATGGTCGCGACCGCGCCCGCCGTGGGGCCGACCTTGAAGAAGATCACGGCCGGAAGCAGATAGGTGAAGAAGGGAAGCGTTTGCAGGATTGCCAGAACCGGTTTCAGCACCGCCTCGAACGGACGGGATTTCCATGCGATGATGCCCAAGATCAGCCCCAGGACGAAGGCCGTCGGCGCCGCCACCGCGATGACCGACATGGTCTGCATCGCGATATCCCACTGACCGATCAGCGCGGCCCAAACGAACGTGCCGGCGCCGATCGCGGCAAGCCGCCAACCGCCCAGGTAGTAGCCGGTCACGCCCCCCGCAGCCGCAAGCGCGGTCCAGGGGATTGGTCCCAAATGAGGCCAGCGCCTTTTGCCGTAGAGCAGGTTGGCGGTCGCATCGAGCAGATATTCCAACCCGCCGGCGATCGCCCGGGTCAGATGGATCAGCCCCAGATCGTCGCGGACGAAATTGAAGACCGCATCCAGCCAGACGGCGTAGGGGAAGAGCCCTTCCTCGACCCGGACTATGGTCCATTCCGGCAGCAGGGACCGGGCCATTGCCAGCGCGATTGCCAACACGACCAGGCCGATTGCAACCAGCTGGCGCTGTGACCACTGGCCGTCGCCCCGCCCTTGAGACCGGGTCTCAGAGGCTGAGAGCGTCGTGGTCGACATCATCCCTCGCCCAGCAAGATATCGAGCGCCTCTTGCCGGTTCATTGAGCCGATGACAGTTCCGTCTTTATCGGCGACCGGCAAAGTCGTGCGAGATTCGTTGACCAACTGGCGGGCCAGTTGAAGGATCGTCGAGCCGGCGGGCACAGGTTCGCCCTCGGGCGTGGCCCCGTTCAGCGGTTTCGCCAGCACCGAGGCATGCACCACGCGGGCCTTTTCGATCTCCTCGGTAAACTTCGCCACATAGGGCGTTTGCGGGTCCAGCACGATCTTATCCGGCGTGTCGCATTGCTCGACCGCGCCGTCCTTCATGATGGCGATCCGGTCGGCCAGGCGGAGCGCCTCGTCGAAATCGTGGGTGATGAAGACGATGGTCTTCGAAAGCATCTCCTGCAGCCGCAGAAACTCGTCCTGCATCTCGCGCCGGATCAGCGGGTCCAGCGCCGAGAACGGTTCGTCCAGGAACCAGATATCCGGCTCGATCGCCAGCGAGCGGGCGATGCCGACGCGCTGCTGCTGCCCGCCGGAAAGCTCGCGCGGGAAATACTCCTCACGGCCTTCCAGACCGACCAGCTTGACCACTTCCAGCGCCCGTTCGCGCCGCGCATGCCGATCCTGGCCGCGCATCTCGAGCGGAAAAGCGACGTTCTCGAGCACCGTGCGATGAGGCAACAACCCGAAGCTCTGGAACACCATGCCCATCTTCGAGCGGCGCATCTCGATCAGATCGTTCTCGTTGAGCTTCATGATGTCCTGGCCATCGACCAGGATCTCACCGCCGGTGATCTCGTGGAGGCGCGAGAAACAGCGCACCAGCGTCGATTTCCCCGAGCCCGAAAGCCCCATGATCACCAGCATTTCGCCGCGGCTGACCTCGATCGAGACGTCCTTGACCCCGGCGATGTAGCCATCCGCGCGGATTTCATCAAAGCTGCGACCGGGCGTCATCGACGCCAAGTACTTCTCCGGATCGGCGCCGAAGAGCTTCCAGATGTTTCTGGCCGATATAACGGGTGCGTCGCTGTTCATGGTGATCAGCTTACCAAAATCTCCCCACCGCAGGTCAATGCGGTGAGGAGGTGTCTGATTTTTCCGGGCTTAGTTTACCCAGCTCTTCCAGACGTCTTCGTTGTTCTCGAGCCAGACCTCGGCGGCCTCTTCAGGCTCGAGCTCGTCCACGTCGACCAGCTTCGCCATCTCGGCGATCTGAGCGTTGGTGAACGAGATCTTGGTCAGAACGCCGTAGGCGGCAGGCCACTTGTCCTTCATGCCGTCCCACGCGGCCTTCTTCAGGTAACCCTTGGCCGGGTTGCCGCAGTCGTAGAGCGCGTTTGGGTTCGGACCGACCGACGGATCCTTGTCGCAGCCTTCGACCCATTCCGGGAACTCGACGAATTCGCCCGGCCAGACGGCCTCGGCGAAGTTCGGGGTCCAGTTGAAGACCACGACCGGGCGCTTGTCGGCTTCCGCCGCGCCGATCTCGGCCCAAAGCGCTGCCGCCGAACCGGCGTTGATCACGGTGAAGTTCATGTCGAGGGCTTCAACGCGCTCCTTGCCGTGCTTGAGCCAGTCGACCGGCCCGTCCAGATAGCGCCCCTTGTCGCCGGTCTCGGCAGTCTTGAACAGATCCGCACACTCGTTCAGCGCTTCCCAGCTCGGCAGGCCCGGGCAGGCATCCTTGGTCCACATCGGATACCACCAATCCTCGCGGGTCACCGCATCGTGGTCGCCAGCATCGTGCAGGCCGCCCTTTTCCAGCGCGGCTCGGAACGACGCGCCGAAGGCGCCTTCCCAGACCTCGAGTTCGAGGGTGACGTCGCCCAGCCGAACCGACTCGTAGACCGCCTGGCTGTCGGTGGTCACGAATTCCACGTTGTTGCCCATGGATTCAAAAATCTGACCAACCGCATGGCTCATCACGATCTGGCTTGACCAGTTGTGGATCGGGATAACGATGGGATCGCTGGAGTCAGCGGCCATCGCGCTTGGTGCCATAAGGGCCGCCGCGGCGGCACCGATGGCGAGCTTCTTGATGGAGTTTGTCATGTCGTCCTCCCTTTTCAGGTTCGCTGGCGGCCTATGCCGCCGATTAGACTGCCGATCGGTCCATCACCTCTCGGGTCTCGGTTGTCGCCCGGGCTTCCGCGTCCCGTGGCGCAGCCCGCGGGCGCACCGAGCGCCCGCGGCATTCGCGTTCACCTCTTTCCGAGGAATGTCTTCATCGAGTCATCCATCGCCTTCCACCAAGGTGTATGGTGGGCCGGCTGCTCGTGACCGGTAACCGGCGAGGTGTGAGTGTTATTGCGATAGGTGACGATATTATCTGACTTGGCCTTCTTCCATTTCTTGAACTCTTTCTGAGTGAGTTCGATGTCGAAGGCCGGATAGTCAGTATACTTCATCAACTCGCGCACATAGTCGGCCTGGAAGTCGATCATCGCGCTGGCGTCCGGCAGGGCCTCCTCGCGGGCGGCCCAAGCCTTCATGTCGCGCGTTCGCGAACCCTTCGGCGGCAGCTTGACCTTGCCCTGAATCACGTCGCGGGCATACCAGGCCTCGGCGTCGAACATGGTGAAGGTGTACCACTGGTCCTGCATCCCGATGTAGAAGAGGTCCGGATTGTCGTTCCAGACCGCGCCCTTGTAGAGGCCGGGGCTGTAGAGCCGGTTGGTGGTTTCGAGCCGCAGCGGCGTGTCCATGAACGGGAAGCTGTGCTGGTAGCCGGTGCACAGGATGATCGCGTCGAATTCCTTCGAGGAGCGGTTCTTGAACGTGACCTTCTTGCCCTGCACCTTCTTCAGCAGCGGGCGCTCGTCCATGCCGCGGGGCCATTTGAAGCCCATGGCGGCGGTGCGGTAGGTGAACGTGACTGACTTGGCGCCGTACTTCTTGCACTGCAGCCCGATATCCTCGGCCGAGTAGGAGGCGCCCACCACCAACACGTGCTGGCCCTTGAACTCGTCCGCCGAGCGGAAGTCATGGGCGTGAAGCACACGGCCCGGGAAGGTCTCGATCCCCTCGAATTCCGGATAGTTCGGCACCGAAAAGTGACCCGAGGCGACGATCACGTGGCTGAACTGCTCCTGCAGCTCCTTGCCCGTTTTGTGATCATGCGAGGTGACCGTGAACCCGCCGCCCTTCTTGTTCGCCTGAACGAAGCGTACCGGGCTTTCGAAGCGGATCCAGGACCGGACCCGCGATTTCTTCGCGCGGCCCAATATGTAGTCGGCCAGCGGTTCGCGCGGCGGATAGGACGGGATCGCCTTGCCGAAATGTTTCTCGAAGGAATAGTCGGCGAATTCCAGGCATTCCTTCGGGCCGTTCGACCACAGGAAGCGGTACATCGAGCTCTGCACAGGCTCGCCGTTCTCGTCCGAACCGACGCGCCAGGTATAGCGCCACTGGCCGCCCCAATCTTTCTGCTTCTCCAAGCAGACGACTTCCGGAATCTTCTCTTTCTTGTTCCGCGCAGTGGCGAAGGCGCGCAAGACGCTCAGCCCACTTGGCCCCGCGCCGATCACTGCTACCCGTTTCTTCATTTCGGTTCCCTCTCTTCCCAGCTGTCAGACTTGCGACGGATTGGAACTCGATCGAGACCAATCCGGCTCAAAACCGAGAACGACCGTATCCGCCGAAAGGCCGGGGTTGAAGAGAAGATTGTGCCAGTACGTAGCCTGGAACAGCGGATTGTGTTCGGCCAGCGCCCAAACCCGGCATGCCAGGTCAAAGCGTTGGCTATAGGCCTCGAATGTCAGTGTCACCTGGCCCGCCGCGCGAATACCCGCCGCACCGGGCGATTCCGGTGGAAAGGTCGCGGTCAGGATGTCCGAGAATTCTGACGCCTTTTGGTAGTAGGTCTCGCTGAAAAAGGTCAGCGCCGCTTCGCGCCGCTGGGCCGGGTCATTTGTGCGCCTGACCATGTGCATCATCTCGGGCGTCTTCGAGAATTGCGGTGATTTCGACATCACCGTGACGATGTGGCCCATTGGCTCGGCCTCGCCCGCAAGCGTCAGCGATGGCATGATCCCCTCGCCAGGCCGCCCCAGGTCATCGCGCATCATCATCTGACGCACGCGGCACTGCCAGCGCAGGAAGCTGTCGCGCAGGGGATTGTCGATCCCCTGGAAGCGCAGCACCTGACCGCCTGGCTGGGTCATAACCCGGCCGCCTTCGGAAATCCCGGAGGATGAGGCGTCGGACGCTTGTAGTTCCGGTCGTGCGTCAGGCTGGGGATCTTGGCGCGCGCTTGCGCGACCGCGTCCAGATCGATCTTTGCCATCGCAACGCCCGCACCCACGCCGCCATCGGCCAGCACCTCGCCCCAGGGATCGACGATCAGAGAATGGCCAAAGGCCGCGCCGCCGCCGGGACATTCTCCGTGGGCGCAGGCGGCCACCACGAAGGCGCCGTTCTCGATCGCTCGCGCCCGGTTCAGCACGTGCCAGTGCGCCTCGCCGGTCTTTTGGGTGAAGGCGGCGGGTACGGTCAGGATTTCGGCGCCGGCCTGGGCGAGGTCGCGGTAGAGCTGCGGGAAGCGCAGGTCGTAGCAAATCGTGTGGCCAACCTTGGCCCAAGGGGTCTCCTCGATCACCGCCGTGCCGCCCGCGCGCACAAAGGCCGATTCCCGATAGACTTCCGCTTCCGACAGCTGGATGTCGAACATGTGGATCTTGTCGTAGCGTGCCCGGACCGCGCCCTGGCCGTCCAGCAGGTCGCCACGGTTGATAATACCGTCCTCGGGCCCCTCAACCGCCACCGAGCCGATCTGGATCCAGACCCCGGCCTGCGCCGCGAACCCCGCCAGAGCATCGACCATCGGATGGGCGCCATCGGGCGCGGCCGGAGGACGGATCACTGCCCCGTCCGCGACCAGCCCGCCGCAATACTCCGGCAGGCAAAGAAGTTCGGCGCCTGATTCCGCCGCCTCACGCGCCAGCCCCAGCGCCTCGGAGATGGCGGAATCGAAATCCGGCATCGGGCGGGTCTGCAAGCAGGCGATGGTCAGCGGGCGGTTCATTTGTGGTTTCGCTCTCTCCGATTCTGAAAAGCCCCCTCCCCGCGGCTCTTGGTGCCGGGGGGGCAGGTCCCGACAGGGGATCTTCAGAACTTCATGTATGCCTTCCTCAGCTGCACCAGCGGGTGCTTGGGCGACATCTGGAACTTGATCAGCAGTTCGCGCGCGATCATGTCGCGGTCCTGCTGGTTGTCCGGCAATTCAATCGTGTCCGGCACCCGGACCCAGCCGTTGATGTTGCGGTCGAAGACGGCCGGGTGGCCTTCTTCATATCCCATATGGACGTCTTCCAACCAGTTCAGGTCGTCCCAACCCATGATCTCCATGTATTTCGAAAGGAACGGCGTGATCCGGTCGTAATCCGGCACCAGGTTAACGTCGTAGCGATAGCCGATATGCTGGCCGATTTCCTTTTCGCGCTCGGATTCCAGGCCGTCGCTCTTCAGGAATTGATTGACATCCTTGATCTCGGAGCCGCGGTATTGTGTGCCTGCCATGTCTCTCTCCCGTTGGTGGGGTGGAACTCCACCCTACGCCGGTTGATAGGGTGGGTTTTCAACCCACCGATCAAAGGTGATGATAATCCTCGACGCCAACCGTGTGGTTGGTGCCGGCCAGCGGAACGCCCGCCATGGCCGAGGCCTCCATCGTCAGCGCCGCCAGGTCCTCGGGCTCGAGGCTGTGGATGTTGGTCTTGCCGCAGGCGCGGGCGAACAACTGTGCCTCGATGGTCAACGTGTGCAGGAAGTTATAGACCCGCTCGGCCGCTTCATCCGGGTCCAGCCGCTTGCGCAGCGTCGGGTCCTGGGTCGCCACGCCGACCGGGCAGCGGCCCGAATGGCAGTGGTAGCAGTAGCCGGGCTCGACACCCATTTCCTCCTGGAAGTTGGCCTCGGGGATGTCCTTGTTGCAGTTCAGGGCCATCATGACCGAATGCCCCAGCGCGATGGCGTCGGCGCCAAGCGCGATGGCCTTCGCCACGTCGGCACCGTTGCGGATGCCACCAGCGTAGACCAAGCTGATCTCGCCGCGCTTGCCCAGGTCGTCGATCGCCTTGCGGGCCTGGCGGATCGCTGCCATGCCGGGCACGCCGGTATCCTCGGTTGCCAGGTGCGGGCCGGCACCTGTGCCGCCCTCCATGCCGTCGATATAGATCGAGTCCGGGTCGCACTTCACCGCCATGCGCACGTCGTCATAGACCCGTGCCGCGCCCAGTTTCAGCTGGATCGGGATCTGCCAGTCAGTCGCTTCGCGGATCTCGAGGATCTTCAGCGCCAGATCGTCCGGCCCCAGCCAATCAGGGTGCCGCGCCGGCGAGCGCTGGTCGATACCGGCGGGAAGTGAGCGCATTTCGGCAACCTGGTCGGTGACCTTCTGGCCCATCAAGTGACCGCCCAGACCGACCTTGCAGCCCTGGCCGATGAAGAACTCGCAGCCATCGGCCAGCATCAGGTGGTTGGGGTTGAACCCGTAGCGCGACTGGATGCACTGGTAGAACCATTTGGTCGAGTAGCGCCGCTCGTCCGGGATCATGCCGCCCTCGCCCGAGCAGGTCGCCGTGCCCGCCATTGTCGCACCGCGCGCCAGCGCGGTTTTGGCCTCGAAGCTGAGCGCGCCGAACGACATGCCTGTCACATAGACCGGGATATCCAGCGCGATCGGCTTTTTCGCCCGCGGCCCAATGATCGTCTGGGTGTCGCACTTCTCGCGGTAACCCTCGATCACAAACCGGGTCAGGGTGCCCGGAAGGAAGGTCAAATCGTCCCAGTGCGGGATCTTCTTGAACAGCGAGAAGCCGCGCATCCGATACCGGCCCAGTTCGGACTTGATATGAATGTCGTCCATCACATGCGGCGGGAAGATAAAACTGTTCCCGATCCGATTGACGTCGCGGTTCAGCGGTTGTTTGCCCGTGGGGGCGCCACCATCAGCCATTGTCAGTGTCTCCCTCAGAGGATCAGTTTCTTCTCGCTCGGCTCGAGGTTGTCATAGTTCCACAGCTGTTTGCCCGCGACGACCTTGGTGAAGTGATCGACGCCCTTCTCTGGCATCAGCCCATATTGGCGCAGTTTCCGGTTCAACCAGGACCGGTCGAGATCGGTCAGCTCGGCCTCAATGGCATCGACGCCAAGCGAGCGGATTTCGCCGCCGACAAAGATCGTCCCGTCATACATACTGTCGCCCAGGTTCTTTCCCGCATTGCCGCAGATGATCATCCGCCCGCGCTGCATCATGAACCCGGTCAGGGCTCCGGTGTCGCCGCCGACGATGATGGTCCCGCCCTTCTGGTCGATACCTGTCCGGCTGCCCACATGACCGCGGCACACCAGGTCGCCGCCGCGCATCGCGGCACCGAAGGTCGAGCCGGCGTTCTTCTCGATCATCACCGTCCCGGCCATCATGTTCTCGCCGCAAGACCAGCCGACCCGGCCGTTGATGCGCACGTTCGGCCCGTCGATCAGCCCGGTCGAGAAATAACCCGTCGAGCCGTCGATGATCAGGTTCAGCCGGTTCAGGATTCCGACGCCCAGCGAGTGCATTCCGCGCGGGTTCTTGATCACGATGGTGCCGTAGCCCTCGGCCATCAGCTCGCGGATCGAGCGGTTCACTTCCGTTGTGGTCTTGCCGTCGGCATCGACCTCGGTCCGCTTGTTGAAATCTACATCCTGCGCGAAGGCGTAGGTGTAGTTTTCGTCCTCGGCCGGCTCGAAGAAGGTCTCCATCGAGCGGCCTTTGAGCTGCTCGGACATCATGCCCAGGTCGCGTGCGCGGGCTTCCTGCTTCTTGCCGTATTCCAGATCGGGCGTCACGCCTTCCATACCCGGACCTCCTCGTCATAAGGGTCGTAGGTGTCGATTTCCTGGGGCAGGATCGCCCGGATCGAAACCTCTTCCGAGGCCAGCGCGATCAGGTCATCGGATTCGTAGAGAACCAGCGGCTTGGCGGCCATTGTGTCCTTCGCCATGCCCAGCTCGTCCTTGGTCGCCACCAGATAGGTAAAGACACCGTCGATCTCCTCGATCGAGCGCTTCAGGCTCTCTTCCAGGGTGACGCCATTGGCCAGATTGTCGGCGGTGTAGACCGCCAGCAATTCGCTGTCGCAGTTCGACATGAACCGGTGTCCCTTGCGCTCCATCTCGCGCCGCATGATCCAGTAATTGGTGATCTGGCCGTTATGCACGACCGAGACGTCGTTGTAGGGAAATGCCCAATAGGGGTGGGCCGAGCGGATATCCACATCCGACTCGGTGGCCATCCGGGTGTGGCCGATGCCGTGGGTGCCGTTGAAGTCGTCTAGCCCGTATTGGCTCGACACGACTTCGGCGTCGCCCAGATCCTTGATCAATTCCAGGCCGTTACCCATGGACAGGATCTCGGCACCTTCGATTTCCTCGATATAGCGCGCCATCGCCTCGGTATCGCCGTCATGGCTGATGATGTAGCGCAGCGCGTATTCGGTGGCATTCTCCTTGGCCTTGATCTCGGCGCCGTGCTCGGCCAGCCGGGCCTCGACCTCCTCGATCCGGTTCGCGATCTGGCCGTGGATGCCATGGCCCTTGCCCATGTCTTCCTGCTCGGCGACCTTGATGCGCATCACATAGTCGCCCTCGGTCGGCTTGCCGTAGACGGCAAATCCGGTCGAGTCGGGCCCGCGATGCTTTAAGGCTTTCAGCATCGCCGTCATCTCGGCGCCCACGTTCGAGCTCTTTCCGCGATGGATCAGTCCTGCGATTCCACACATGGCGATGTGCTTCCTTCCAATCTGTCGGGTTGGTCTCGCGGTCCGGCGCGCGTGCGCGCCGGGCCGGATGTCTTGGAGCGGCGCCTTTAGGGCAGGCACTCCATGTAGGTCTCGTTGTCCCACTCGGTGACCGTGGACATGAAGCGCGCATACTCGTCGCGCTTGTATTCCTCGTAGAGGCGGTACATCTCGCCCGGCATGCCGCGCTTTACGACCTCGCTGTTGTCGAGGTGATCCAGCGCCTCACCCAACGACATGGGCAGTTTCTTGACTTCCTTGCCCTCGGCCATCGCCTCGTAGATGTTGCGCTCTTCCGGTTCGCCCGGGTCCAGGCTGTTGTCCAGACCGTCATCCATGGCCGCCAGCAGGGTCGAGCCCATGAGGTACGGGTTCACCATCGAGTCGACCGAACGGTATTCGAACCGGCCAGGCGCCGAAACGCGCAAACCGGTCGTGCGGTTCTGGAAGCCCCAGTCGGCAAAGACCGGCGCCCAGAAGCCCGTATCCCAGAGCCGGCGGTACGAGTTGACCGTCGAACAGCCGATCGCGGTCAGCGCCTGCAGGTTGTGCACGACGCCGCCGATGGCCTTCAGGCCTTCCTTGCCCGGCATCTGCGGGTCGTCGGTGTCGGGCATAAACGTGTTCTCGCCGCCCTTCACGTACATGTAATTGTCGGCCATGCCCGGCAGATTGTCTGGGTCGTTGCCGCACTTGACGAACTCGTCGCAGCCGCCGTGCCACAGCGACATGTTGTGGTGGCATCCGCTCGCCGAGACGCCCATGAAGGGCTTGGTCATAAAGCATGCGAAGATGCCATGCTCGCGCGCCACCTGGGCGCAGATCTGGCGGTAGGTGGTCAGACGGTCGGCGTTTCGCAGCACGTCGTCGAACATCCAGTTCAGTTCCAGCTGCCCGGGCGCGTCCTCGTGATCGCCCTGGATCATGTCCAGGCCCATCTTGCGGGCGTAGCGGATGACTTGCAGGCTGACGGGGCGCAAGCTCTCGAACTGGTCGATATGGTAGCAATACGGCTTCGAGAACCCGTCCTTCGGCTTGCCGTTCTCGTCGAACTTCAGCCACATCATTTCCGGCTCGGTGCCGATGCGCAGCTTGGTGCCGTGCTTCTTGGTGAACTCCGCATGCATCCGCCGCAGGTTGCCACGGCAATCCGAGGTCAGGTAGCCGCCCGGATTTTCCTTTTCCTCGCGGTTGCGGAACAGCGTGCAGTAGAACCGGCCGATGCTCGGCGCCCACGGAAGCTGCATGAAGGTCTCAGGCTCGGGGATGCCGACCAGCTCGGCGGCTTCCGGGCCATAGCCCAGGTAATTGCCGGCGCGGTCGGTGAACAGGTTGACCGTGGCGCCGTAGACGAGCTGGAAGCCCTTCTTGGCCACGGTTTCCCAGTGATCGGCCGGGATTCCCTTGCCCATGATCTTGCCGGTGACCGAGACGAATTGCAGATAGAGATACTCGATCCCCAGCTCGTCGATCTTCTGGCGGACTTGCTTGACCTTCTCGTCGCGGCCTTCGGCTTCGACAAAGGCTTCAATATCCATACCCACGTTGTTCCTCCCGTGTTGTCGCGCCGAACGTGGTCCGGGATCTTCCGTCCCGGTTCGGCTCCCCTGATCGCCCCGCATGCGCGGGTGTTCTTATCGCGCCTGACCGTCAACCATTGCGCGGCCAGTTCATTGGCGTTGTGCACCGAATCTGGATTTTGGTCTAGGCCTTAATTGAACCAATACGCCTAAGTTGGTCCAATTTTCGATGCTGCCACGATTCTCTTGCGGTTATCGTGACCAATCGTCGACCATGGCGCAACCAATTTTGCGCCTTTTGCATTCCTTTGGTATATGCGAGAGTTATAGAATGAAACGTGTGATAGCCTTCGGCGATGTCATGCTCACCGCAGCCGAACAGGCGGCGCGCGGGAGTGGCGTGTCATGAACGCGACCGACATCGCCGGCGCGCTGAGGCGCCAGATCTCCGCCGCCCAGTTCGCGCGCGACGACCGTCTGCCGCCCGAGCGCATGCTCGCGGAACAATACGGCGTCGCCCGGGGCACCGTGCGCGAGGCGCTGAAGCAGCTCGAGGATTCGGGCTTTGTAGAGCGCCGCGCCGGGTCGGGCACCTATGTGACCTATTCCGAGCGTGACGACACCCGTTCGATCGTCGAGACCACCCGGCCGCTCGAGCTGATCGATGCGCGTTTCGCGGTCGAGCCGCACATGGTCCGCCTGGCGGTCCTGCACGCGACCGAGTTCGACCTCGCCAAGGCCGAGGCCCATCTGGCGATCATGGAGGATTGTGACGGCGCGGCCGAGGACTTTGCCGAGGCGGACGAGCGGTTCCACATGGCCCTCGCCCATTGTTCGCAGAACGCGCTGATCGTCTGGATGATGAAGAAGATGCACGAGGTCCGCAGCCACGCTCAATGGGCGCGGATGCGCACCATTACGCTCGAATCCGGAATCATCGCCCAATACAACCGCCAGCACCGGGCGATCGTCGATGCGATCCGCGCCCGTGATGCGGAAAGTGCGGGGCGCGCGATGAAGGAACATCTGGAAAGCGCGCGGCGCTCGCTGGTCGACGCTGCGTCTTGATCCGGCGGAGCGCGGTCTCAGTGTAGCGGGCTTCAGCGCACCTGGGCCGCCGCCTGCAGCCAATTGATGTATATCCGCTCGGCCACCTGGTTCATGGACCCGATCTTGGCCGCGCAATCGGCGGCCAGCTCTTCGGCGCCACCCTCGCCGAAGGCGTCCTCTAACGCCGCCTTGTATTCGGGAATCTCCGCCCAGTTCGCGACCGTATCGGCCTCGACCTCGACGTGATACTGCATCGACAGCGCCCGTGGCCCCCAGCTCATCGCCTGGACCGCGCAATCGGGCGAGGTGGCCAGCACTTTCGCGCCTTCGGGAAGCCGAGTTATCTCGGCGCCATGCCACTGCAGGGCGTGGACGACTTCCGGCACGCCGTCCAGGAAGATGCTCTCTGCCCCCAGCTCGGTCATCTGCACCGGCAGCACGCCGATCTCGGGCACCGCTGACTTGCCGCAGGTGCCGCCCAGCGCCTCGGCCAGAAGCTGGTGCCCCAGGCAGAGCCCCAGGAACGGCAGGCCGCGTTCCTCGACGGCCTCGCGGATCAGCGCCTTCTCGGGGGCCAGCCAGGGATGCCGATCCTCTTCCCAGACATCCATCGGCCCGCCCATGACCCAAAGCGCGTCGAATCCGTCAAGTCCGGGCATGGCCTCGCCCTGATCGAGCTCGACCGGCACCCATTCATGGCCATCCTCGCCGAGAAAGTCGCGCAGAGAGCCTGGATGCTCGCAAGTCGCGTGCTGCAGGACAAGAATTCGCATGGGTGCCTCCCAAGGCAACGGATCACCCGCGCACAAGAACTTGCCGCCCCTGGTTTGGCAAGGGGTCGGGTGCTGCGCCAAGGGGTGCATTTTTTTGGTTCTCTTTTGCCTCCACGATGGGCGAGAAGTGCGAAGGCCGGATAGCGGTGCATGTGTGTGGCGCATCCGTCGCCTTGGAACAGGGGAGGGCAAAGCGTGCCGCGCGCGGTGATCTTCGATTTAGACGGCACTCTGGTCGACAGCGCACCAGACCTGCACGCCGCGGCGAATGTCTTGCTGGGTGAAATGGGGGCCGCTCCGTTGACGCTCACTCAAGTCCACGGCTTCGTCGGCGCCGGTGTGCCGAAGCTGGTAGAGCGTTGTCTCGCGGCATCGGATTTGCCGGCGAAAGGAAATAAGTTCGCCGATGCGGTCGCCCGGTTCACCCAGGTCTACGGCGCCGCGCCCGCTAACCTGACCCGGCCCAATCCGGGCGTCGAGGCCGCGCTAGGCGCGCTCAGCGCGCGCGGCCTACTGCTGGGTGTCTGCACCAACAAGCCCGAGGACCTGACCAGGCAGGTCCTCTCCGGGCTCGGCCTGGACCGTCACATCCGGGCGGCGGTTGGCGGCGACACGCTCGACGTGATGAAGCCCGACCCGAAGATGCTGGCCCATACGGCCGGCCTGCTGGGCGCCGGCCTGGACGAGATCCTGTTCGTCGGCGACAGCGAGATCGACGCCGAGACCGCGGCCAATGCGGACGTTCCCTTCGCGCTCTATTCCGGTGGCTACCGTAAACGCCCGCTCGACACTTTCGAGGACACTTTCGTCTTCCATGACTTTGCGGCGCTACCGGGAAGGGTGACGGCTATCTGAGGGCCTTCAACCGCCGCTCACGCCAGACGATCATTAGGCCCCCTGCCACGATCAGCAACGCGCCGGGAAACAGCCGCCCGAAGGGCGCTTCGTCGAACAGCAGCCAACCCAGCGCGAAGGCGGTCGGGATTCCGAAATATTGAAACGGCGCAAGATTGGCCGGCTCGGTCATGCGGAACGACAGGATCAGGCACAGCACTCCGCAGCAGCCGACGATCCCCGTCGCGCAGATCCAGCCGAGGTCAGCCGCCGAGGCTATCGGCGTGAAGCCGCCGGTCGCCAGGCAAAGGACCAGGGCCCCCGTCATCGCGGCGGTGTTCGAATAGAGATTCATCAAAGCGGTCGGCACCCCGTCATCGAACAGCCGTGCCGTGACACCAGTCAGGGCGTAGAAAGCGGCGGCGCCGAGTGGAAGTAGCGCATTTAGGCTGAAGGCATCCGAGCCCGGCCCCATCACCATCACCACGCCTGCGAACCCGACCCCCACTGCCAGCCAGCGGATCATGCCCACCCGGTCGCCGAGGATCGGCACCGAAAAGGCGGTCATGAACATCGACATCGAGAAGGCGATGGTCGAGGCGGTGGCAAACTCCAGCCGCCCCAGCGACAGGTAGAACATGAACTGTGCGAGCGTGATGAACCCGCCCCGCAGGAATGCCAGGGGCCATTGCCGGATTACCACCGGGCGCCCCTGCGCCTGCCAGCGCGCTGTGAACCAGAGTACGATGAGGCTGGGCACCATGCCGAAGATATTGCGGTAGACCGACAATTCCGCCGCGCCATAGCGGGGCGACAGGTGCTTGATCACCAGGCCCATAACATCCAGCAGAAAAATTCCGGCCAGACTGATCAGGATCGCCGCCAGCATCCGGTCGCCCGAGCCAGTGCCGATGGCGGCGGCACGGGCCTGGGACAGGCTCAAAACCGCTCGACCCAGGGGCGGAGCTCGATCTCCCATGCCCAGCTCGACCGGTCTTGCTGAAGGAAATGCCAATAGCTTTCGGCGATCGCGTCGGGGCAGAGCATCGCATCCGGATTATCGGGTCCGTCCATGCGCCCGGGCCTGTCCGGGTTCCTGATCCCGCCATCGATGACGAAATGTCCGATATGGATGCCCTTGGGGTGCAACTCGCGCGCCATCGATTGGGCAAGGCCCCGCAGCGCGAACTTGCCCATCGCGAACGGCGCCGATTGGGGATACCCCTTGACCCCGGCCGAGGCGCCGGTCAGCAGCACTGCGCCGTGTCCCTTCGGCTCCATCCGCTTGGCGGCCTCCAGAGAAGCATAGAAGGCGCCGAGAGCGGTCACCTGCACCGCCTTGGTCACCGCTTCCGGGTCGAGCTCCACGAAGGGGCCGCGCACCCGGGCCGAGGGGTTGTAGACCACCACATCCGGCGTGCCGTCGCCGTCGAGCGCCTGGAAGAGCGCCGCGACCTGTCCGTAGTCGGCGGCGTCGCAGATATGGAGGTTGGCCCCGGTCTCGTCTGCCAGTGCCGACAGTTTGCCCGTGTCGCGCGCCGACAATGCCACGCCCAGCCCCTCGCGCGCGAAAAGCCGCGCCAGCGAAGCGGACAGCCCGCTCCCCGCGCCGATGATCAAGGCTTTGGAATAGGTGGGTTTCATGGCAACCTCCTTCTCGCGACCCCGCGCGCCCGATTCTCGGACCGCACCTTCCCAGCGATAATGGAGCCGCTAATGACCATGACAACCCTGATCACCGGCGCCAATCGGGGCATTGGGCTGGAAATGGCGCGCCAGGCGGCGACGCGGGGCGACCGGGTGCTGACCAGCGTTCGCGATCCGGGAAGGGCTTCAGAGCTTGCCGCGCTGCCAGGCGTCACCGTGCTGGGCTTCGATGTGACCGATCCCGATGCGCTGGCTGATGCGGCCGCGCGGACCGGCCCTGTTGACTTGCTGATCTGCAATGCCGGGCAGCTTCGGGCGCGCGGCGGGATCGACGATCCGGAGCACACGCCCGAGATCTGGGACTCGGTCCTGATGACCAATGTGGCCGGCGTCTTCTTCACCGTCCGCGCCTTTCTGCCTTGCCTGGCTCAGGCGCCGGCTCCGAAGATCGCGGTGATCTCGTCGATCATGGCTTCGAGCCAGCGCGCGCCCGGCGGCAGCTACCTCTACCGCGCCTCGAAGGCGGCGGCGACCAATCTGGTGCGCAACCTCGCGGTCGACCTGAAGGACAAGGGCATCGCCGTCGGCGCCTATCACCCCGGCTGGGTGCGCACCGACATGGGCGGATCGAGCGCGGATATCGACGCGGGCGAAAGTGCCCAGGGTCTGCTCGCGCGCTTTCATGCGCTGTCGCTCGAGACCACGGGCGTCTTCGAGGATTACCAGGGCGAACCGATGGCGTTTTGATTGGCCGGTGCAATCGGGGCGGAAGATTTTTTCCGCCTTATCCCCGCGCCGCCATCGTGACCCCGTGGATCGCGCGCCCGATCATCGCCAGCTCACGCGGACCCGAGAACCGGTGGTCGGCGCCTTTGACCAGCGTAAGACGCGCGTCCGGACAGTCGATATGATCCAGCAGGCGCAAGGCGACCGGGACCGGCACATCGGTGTCGGCGGTTCCCTGCAGCAGCCGCACCGGGAAGGGCAGCGGCAGGGGTGAGCGCAGCACCAGCTGAGCGCGCCCGTCCTCGATCAGGCGCTTTTTGATCACGTAGGGCTCGTCGGAATAGTCCGACGTCAGCTCGATCCGGCCCTCCTGCATCAGCCGCCGCCGTTCGTCCTCACCCATCTGTTCCCACATGCTGTCTTCTGTGAAATCGGGCGCGGCGGCGATGCCGACCAGCCCCGCGATCCGCCCAGGAGATCTCTCTGCCAACCGGCGCGCCAGCAAGAGCGCGATCCACCCCCCCATCGACGAGCCGACCAGGATCTGGGGCCCCTCGGTCAGCCGGCTCACGGCCTCAAGAGCATCGTCTGCCCAGTCGCCGATCGCGCCGTCAAGAAACTCGCCCGAGCTTTGCCCATGGCCGCGATAGTCGAAGCGCAGGTAAGCCCGCCCTCGCGCCTTGGCCCAGTCCTGCAGCCACAGCGCCTTGGTGCCCGCCATGTCCGAGCGGAAGCCGCCCAAAAAAACTACTCCGGGCAGCGAAGCAGTGCTTGCCCCCGACTCCGCGGCGGCTATTCTGTGGTAAGCGATTTTTCGATCCGCGTTCAGTTCAAGATAGTCTGGGTTTGCGTAATCTGGGTTTAGGTCATCTGGACGGTTCATGTTTCAGTCGTCATCCATCGCCGAGAAGGTTACGGGCAAGCTTAGCGACAACCGCTCGGCGCCGGAAGGCCAGCGCCCCCTGACCGTGCTTCAGGTCATTCCCCGCATGGACGAGGGCAGCGCCGAACGCGGTGTCATGGAGATCACCGAGGCGATTGCCCGCGCGGGCGGCCGGGCGATCATCGCGACCTCGGGCGGCAAGATTTTGCCGCGCGTCCCCAAGGCGGGCGGCCAGGTCATCGCGATGAACCTCGAGACCCGCAACATTTTGAATTTGTGGCAGAACGCGCGGCTTCTGACCCGCCTTGTCCGGGATCTGGAGGTGGACGTGGTTCACGCACGGGCCGCCGCTCCGGCCTGGAGCGCGCATCTGGCAGCCAAGCGTACCGGCGCGCATTTCGTCACCACCTATCACGATACTGTCTCCGCGGCCGGGCTTCTGGGGCGGCGCGGTAAGGTCATGACGCGAGGCCGGCCGGTGATCGCCGTTTCGGATTTCGTGCGCGATCAGATCATCCAGCAATTAGGCGTGCCGCCGGATCAGGTCGTCACCATCCCGCGCGGCGCCGATGTCAACGTGTTCTCCGAGGAAACGGTCGGCAACGAACGCGCGGTGAAGCTGGCGAATGAATGGGGTCTGCTCGACGATCCGCGCCCGATGGTGCTGCTGCCGGACGCGCTGACCCGGACCAAGGGTTCGGAGGATTTGATCAGTGCTGCCCAGCGCCTGCGTGAGATGCGCGGTGACGATTTCCTGATCCTGCTGATCGGCGCCGAGGAAGGCTCGTCGTACGAGATGAGCCTGCGCAGAATGATCGATCAGATGGGTCTCGACGACGTGGTGCGGGTCGCCGCGTCGACCGGCGATTCCGCGGCAGCCTACAAACTTGCCTCGGTCGTGGTGTCAGCCTCGCGCGAGCCCGAGGCGTCATGTCAGCCGATCATCGAAGCGCAGGCAATGGGCCGCCCGGTCATCGTCACCGATCATGGTGCCGCGCCGGAAACCGTGCGGCACGGCGATTCCGGCTGGCTCTACCCGCCGGGCGACATGGAGTGCTTGACTGGCGTGCTGAACAAGGCCCTGAATTTAGACCCTTCGCAACGCGCCCATATGGGCATGGCGGCGCGGGCGCGGATTCATTCCGGCTATACCTTGTCGGCCATGCAGCGCGCGACGCTCGAACTCTACGAGCAGGTCACAGGGCGGACTTTCGCCAAATTGGTCTGAGGCGCCGTCCCTCCCGCCCGCGAACACCCTCTCGTCTTGACTTCCCCACCCCTCGCCGAGATGTTGCGCCCCACTTCAACCCCAAGCCTCGAGGATCCACTCCGATGAGCGAGCACGTGACGATCACCCTGCCGGACGGCGCCACCCGCGACTACCCGCGCGGCGTGACCGGCACCGAGATCGCCGCCGACATCTCGCCCTCGCTGGCGAAGGCGGCGCTCGCCTGCCGGATCGACGGCGTCTTCAGCGACCTCTCGCGCCCAATAGAGGCGGATACGCAGCTGGCCATCGTGACGGGCAAGGATGAGGCCGAGGCTCTGGAGCTGATCCGCCACGACTGCGCCCATATCATGGCCCGCGCGGTGCAGGAGATCTGGCCGGACGTGAAGGTCACCATTGGCCCTGTGATCGAGCACGGATTTTATTACGACTTCGACCGCGCCGATCCTTTCACCGAAGAGGACTTCGCGGCGATCGAAAAGCGCATGCGTGAAATCATCGCCAAGCGCGAACCCGTGCGCACCGAGGTCTGGTCGCGTGAGGATGCATTGCACTTCTACGGCAACACCAACGAGCCCTATAAGATCGAGCTGATCGAGGCGATCCCTGAGGGCGAGCCGATCCGGATGTATTGGCACGGTCACTGGCAGGATCTCTGTCGTGGCCCGCATTTGCAGCATACGGGCCAGGTCCCGGCGGACGCCTTCAAGCTGATGAGCGTCGCGGGCGCCTATTGGCGCGGCGACAGCCGCAACCAGATGCTTCAGCGCATCTACGGGGTCGCGTTCAAGAACAGGAACGACCTCAAAGCGCATCTGACCATGCTGGAAGAGGCCGCCAAGCGCGACCACCGCAAGATCGGACGGCAGATGGAACTTTTTCATCTGCAGGAAGAGGCGCCGGGCATGGTCTTCTGGCACCCGAACGGCTGGGCCATTTACCGGGTGCTCGAGGACTATATGCGCCGCCGCCTGACGGCTGCTGGCTACAAGGAGATCAAGACCCCCCAGGTGTTGGACCGAAAGCTTTGGGAAGCTTCCGGCCATTGGGACAAATACCGCGAGCACATGTTCATCACCGAGGTGGACGAGGAGCAAGCGCAGGAGAAGCGGATCAACGCGCTCAAGCCGATGAACTGCCCCTGCCATGTGCAGATCTATAACCAGGGCTTGAAGAGCTATCGCGACCTGCCCCTCAGGCTGGCCGAGTTTGGCTCGTGCCACCGCTACGAGCCGTCGGGCTCGATGCACGGCCTGATGCGGGTGCGCGGGTTCACCCAGGACGATGCGCATATCTTCTGTTCGGTCGATCAGATCGAGGGCGAAACGGCCGGGTTCATCGAGCTTCTTTCCTCGATCTACTGCGATGCGGGCTTCCCGGAGTTCGAGATCAAGTTCTCAACCCGACCCGAGATCCGCGTCGGCTCGGACGAGATCTGGGACCGTGCCGAGGAAGCCTTGGAGAACGCAATCCGTAAGGTCACGAATGCCTACGAGGTCGACCCGGGCGAGGGCGCCTTCTATGGGCCGAAGCTCGACTTCAAGCTGACCGACGCGATTGGCCGTGAATGGCAGTGCGGGACATTTCAGGTGGATTTCAACACGCCCGAGCGGCTGGAGGCGGAATACGTGACGCCCGAGGGAGGCAAGGAGACGCCGGTCATGCTGCACCGGGCGATCCTGGGCTCGTTCGAGCGCTTCCTGGGCATCCTGATTGAGAACTACGCGGGGCGTTTCCCGCTCTGGCTCGGCCCCCGCCAGGCGGTGGTGGCGACCATCGTGTCGGACGCGGATGCCTATGCCGACGCCGTAGTCGAGAAGCTGCGCGCGGCGGGGCTGAGGGCCGAGGCGGACAAGCGCAACGAAAAGATCAACTATAAGGTTCGTGAGCACTCGACCGCCCATGTCCCCGCCATCCTGGCGGTCGGTCGCCAGGAGGTCGAGGCCGGCACCGTTTCGGTCCGACGTCTCGGCGAGCAGGGTCAAAAGGTCGTCCCGCTGGACGAGGCAATCGCGGCCCTGGCCGAGGAGGCGACCCCGCCGGATCTGCGGTGAGCGCTACCGTGCTGGAAGGCATCGCGCCCATCGTGCCCGTCCGCGACGTGGCCGTGAGCACAGCGTTCTACACCGATGTCTTGGGCTTCGATCTGCGCACCGGCTCGGAGGATGGATCGTTCGCCCTGCTCGCGCGCGGCGAGGCGGGGCTGATCCTCCTCCCCGGCGACGAAGCGGCGCTTAAGGCGACGGCGGCAAATATCTGCGCCTATATCTGGGTCTCGGACCTGATGGCGCTCTGGTACGAGTTGAAGCCCAGGCTCGACCCCTTGCCCGAGGGCCGGGTGCGCGCGCCCTTCGAGCAATCCTACGGGATGCGCGAGTTCCACGTAAAAGACCCGGACGGGTTCCTGATCTTCTTCGGGCAATCGGTCTGAGCGGCTTCCGAGGCGGAGTTTGGTAGGGCGGGCTCGCAAAAGAGCCGACCGTTGGGGTCCGGTCATACGAGCGGTGGACTCTGACGAACCCACCTTACGCTCGCTCGAGCCGAGAACAATTCAAACTGAATCCGTCGGTGGCGGGCTAGTTGATCCAGATTTTATTCACGGCCTGGTCCCGAAATATTCGTGCGGACGGTGAATGGCGGCTTTGAGCCCGAAGCGGACATTCTCGAAGACTGCCGGATGGCAACTGAGTGCCAAAAGCAGGCATTGAAATGCGAGGCAATCGGCCCTTTCGTCAGGCTTGATCCCTTGCTGAAATGGCTTTGTGTCTAAAAGCGCAAGATTGGACCCCGAGATTGCCCGGGGCCCCATCGCACGGTTCTTCAGGGAAGCAGCACCTTGTCGATCACGTGGATTACGCCATTCGACGCCTCGACATCCGCTGTGACGACGCGTGCGTCATTGACCATCACGCCCTCGGTCGCGTTCACCGCGATCGGGCGGCCCTGGACGGTTTCGGGCGCGGCGCGCTGGCCGGCGATATCGCCGGACATCACCTTGCCGGCCACGACGTGGTAGGTCAGGATCTCGACCAGCTTGTCCTTGTTCTCGGGTTTCAGCAGCATTTCAACGGTGCCCGCGGGCAGCTTCTCGAACGCCTCGTCGGTCG
>CAJICH010000035.1_pt1 | contig 115601 bp, 108 predicted proteins | sample 9199591 | NCBI WGS metagenome assembly CAJICH01 (sample SAMEA7708332, study PRJEB35096) | sediment metagenome | biome: marine neritic benthic zone biome [ENVO:01000025]; feature: sediment [ENVO:00002007]; material: shallow marine sediment [ENVO:03000034] sea grass bed [ENVO_01000059] ...
CCCGGCGCAACTTCGCGCGTCAGGCAATTGGTTTGGCGCACCCACGCAACGTCACTGCGCGGCGTTCAACGCCTTGGCAACGTGCATCTCGATGTCCGGCACGGTTTGGCCCGTCAGGTCGTGCCTGAGTTCGGCCGCGACAGCGTCGGCGGTCGCTTTGGTCAAGGATTTGCGCAGGCGTCCCAAGACCCGTGGCGGCGCGACCAATACCAGACGTTCGGAACGACCCGACTGGACAGCGCGGTCGATGCGATCGGCAAGCGAATCGACGAAACGCTCCGACTCGATCCGGTGCGCGTCGGCGGGCTCCATCGCCGAACGTTGACCCGGCCCGCCATCGGACCGTCTTCCAGGACGGTCGGCATTGATCTCGCGCGATGGCGGCGCGTCGATTTCGCTCTTCCAGTCTACCCGCAGACTAGGCATGCGATCCGTTCCCTCGTTCACCAGGATCAGGGCTTTGGCGCCGTCTGCGACGACGACCCAAGTGGTCTTGGCACGGCCTGGTGACATTGGAGACCTCCCTCTGCGACAACGACATCGCGGTTCCTGATACCGGCCGCTCAGTTTAGCCGTATTGATATCGCTCAAGACGGACGCAACTGGTGCCGCTTATTTCGGTCTCGCGCCCAACCGGGCGCTCGACTATACTGAGCGCGAACTTCTTGGCGGGGGAACAGCCCGCCCGCGAGCTGTCGGAGGCGGCGATGCCGGTCGGATTGAGAGCGAATGTTTGTATCCTCGCGATCGGGATTTGCGGATTCCTTGCGTTGCCAACCCACGCGGCAGACGAAGCGCATGTCGAGACGATTACAGCCAATGCCGGGTGTCCAGGGTGCGATCTCAACCTGGCCGACCTGCGTCAGCTCAGCGTCACCCATGCGGATTTCACGGGTGCTCAGCTGCGCGAGGCTGACATGAAGCACGCCGTCCTGACAGCGGCGAACTTTACCGAGGCTGATCTTCAGCGCGCCGAACTCGAGCGCGCCCGCCTCCCGGGTGCGGATTTCACACGCGCATTGATGCGCAACGCCGATCTGGAAAAATCGGACATTGCGTCTGGGCGCTTCGAGCGCGCCGACCTGCGCGGTGTCGATTTTGGCGAGGCAGTGCTTGCGGACGCAGATTTCACGCGGGCCGACCTACGTGGGGCGTATCTGCGCCGCGCCGACCTGACCGGCGCCATGTTCCCGGGCGCGAAACTGGACGAGGCGGATCTCGAGCGGACGCAGGCGAAGGGCACGGACTTTTCCGGTGCGCGGCTGCCCTATGCGGACCTCGACCGGATCGACGCCCAAGGCGCGAGTTTTCGCGATGCCAACCTAACCGGTGTTCGGCTCTCAAGCGCGGACTTGAGCGGCGCGGACATGCGCGGCGCGAATCTCGAGCGCGCGCATCTGAGGCGCACCAATCTTTCGGGCGCCGATCTGACCGGCGTTACCGGCCTCACTAAAGAACGCCTCGCGCTCGCCTGCGGCGACGCTGTGACAAGGCTGCCCGAGGGTATGACGATCCAGCTCTGCGGTTCGTGACTCTTAGGCCGCCTCGCGCCGGAGCGGCTGCGCCATGCAATGGACCCCGCCGCCGGCCCAGGTGAACATGGTCATCTCCGGATCGTATACGGTAAAGCCGGCGGCCTTCAATTTGGCGTTCAGCCCTTTGGCCCCGGCGGTTGAGAGGATCCGGTCGTCGCCCAGCGCCACCACGTTGCAACCCAAGGCCATGGTTTCCTTGAAGCTGGCCGGGATGATCTCGATCCCCCGCCCTTTTAGCCAGTCGACCACGTCCTCCTCGGTGGTCTCGAGGCAGACCGCGGCGCAATTCTCATTCAACATGCAGACCATCAGGTCGATATGGACGTAGAATTGATCGATGGGCGCCCATTTGATCTCCCACCCCTCACCCTCGAACCAGTTGCCGACCTGTTTGGCCGCCACATGCTCGGTGCGGTGGTCGGTGTAGCCCAGAAGCAGGGCCTTGTGCCCAATCATGTTGAAGTCGCCGCCTTCGAAATTGCCTGAACTTACCATGTCGTAGATCGGGATGCCGGCCTCCAGATAGAAGCGCAGGCAGGCGGCGTATTCTCCGCGCCGGCGCGGATTGGCCATCTGGCAGATCACCGCGCCGTATGGGGTCATGAACGAGCTATCGCGAGCATAGACCTGATAGGGGTTCGCCTCGTCCAGCGGCAAGAAGTGGGTGGTGACGCCGGCTTCCGAATAGGCATCCACCATCTCGCGGTGCTGGCGCATCGCGGCCTGCTTGTCGAATTGGTAGTCCTTGCGCTGGGTGTCGCGCACCAGACTCGACCAGGCGGCATTCTCCTCGCCCATCCAGCGAAACTCCTCGACAGGGCCGAGCAGCACGTCGCGCAGCACGCCTGCCTCGGAGCGGATGCCCCAATCGGTCAGCTCGGGCGTGTCGCCGCCTGGAACCCGGGCGCGAAGCGGTGTTTGCACGATCTTGTCCATCTCTAACCTCCCGAACCGGATGTGGCCGCCGCCTCGGCGATCCGCGCTAAACTCTATCGCTTCACGCGGACCTGCGCTATGGCGAACGGTCATGGGACTGACCGAAGCGGAACTAGCGAAGCGGGAAGATTTCGCCGCGCAGTACCGGCGATCGACGGCTGCACCGATCCGGCAGGTCGATTGCGCGGTCTGCGGCTGCGACTATGGCGGCACAAGCTGGGCGGACCGGGCAGAGGTCGGTGGGATTGTCGCGGCGCTGGGGCTCGCTCCCGGGGTCTCGTTGCTCGAAATCGGCGCCGGGGCAGGGTGGCCCAGCCTCTACATGACGCGTCAGAGCGGCTGTAACGTCACCTTGACCGATCTGCCTTTTGATGGCCTTACCATCGCGGCGACGCGCGCGGCGGAGGACGGAATTGCGGAGCGATGCCAGATGGCGGTCGCCGACGCCGCGCATCTGCCATTCCCCGACGCAAGCTTCGATGCGATTAATCATTCGGATGTGCTCTGCTGCCTAGTCGCGAAGCAGGCGGTGCTGGTGGAGTGCCGTCGGGTGCTGAAACCCAAGGGTCTGATGGCATTCTCGGTCATCTATATCGCGGAGGGTTTGCCGGCTTCCGATCACGCCGCCGCCGCCGAGACCGCGCCGGAGTTCGCCGAGTTCGAGCACGGCTATTCGGAGATGCTGGACGCGACGGGTTGGGAGACGGAGACGCGTGACGACCTCACGGCCCGCTTCTCGGAGAATTGCTTGCGCAAGATCGGGGTCGAGGAGTCGTTGCGGGGCGATCTCGAACCCCTCATGGATGTGGACTTTGACGCCCGGCAGGAGCGGATGCGGCGGCGGATCGAGGTTCTAAAGAAGGGCCATCTTAAGCGCGAATTGTTCCTGGTGCGCCCGCGCCCTACAGGATCTGGCTGAGGAACTCCCGCGTTCGCGGATCTTTAGCCTCTTTGAAGAACGTCGCTGGAGGCCCGTGCTCGACGATCACGCCCCGGTCGGTGAAGTAGATATGGTCGGCGATCTCGCGGGCGAACCCCATCTCGTGGGTGACCAGGATGCAGGTCATACCCTCCTGGGCCAGATCCTTGATGGTGACCAGCACCTCCTTAACCGTTTCCGGGTCCAGTGCGGCGGTGACCTCGTCGAACAGCATCACGTCCGGGTTCATAGCAAGCGAGCGCGCGATCGCCACACGCTGCTGCTGCCCGCCGGATAGCTCGCCCGGATAGCTGTCCTCCTTGCCCTGCAGGCGTACCTTGGCCATCAGCGCGCGGGCGCGCTCCTCGACCTTGACTTTGTCCTGCTTCAGGACCAGCAGGGGCGCCATCATTACGTTCTCAATCGCCGTCTTGTGCGGGAAGAGATTGTATTGCTGGAAGACCATCCCGACCTTCTTGCGCAATTCCAGCTTGTCGAGATCGGGATCGTGCACTTCCTGCCCCTCGACGGTGATCGAACCGGCCTGGATGTCGTTCAGCGCGTTGATGCAGCGGATGAGAGTCGACTTGCCCGACCCCGAGGGCCCAATGATGCAGATCACCTCGCCCTTCATCACGTCGAGCGTGACGCCCTTCAGGACTTCCAGGTCGCCGAAGGATTTATGCACATCCTTCAGCGAGACGATGGGTTGTTCAGGGGTCCAGGCGGCAGTCATGACGGCACCTCAGAGTTTAACCGCATAGCGGCGCTCGAGCGCGATGGTGATGCGCGCGATCGGGTAGCAATATGCGAAGAACATAATCAGGGCGAAGCTGTAGAACGGAACCAGCAGCTCCGGGTGGTTATCCTCGCCCTCCATCGCCTGGCGCGTCAGCGTGATCAGCTCCTCAACGCCCAGCAGCGAGCAGAGGGGCGTCGCCATCGTCAGGATCGCATACCAGTTCATCCAGGGCGGGATCATCCGCTTGTAGCATTGCGGCAGGATGATCTGCCAAAGCGTCTGGCGGCGCGAGAAGGCGAGGCTTTCGGATGCCTCCCACTGCGCTGTCGGGACCGAGGCGACGGCGCCCCTCACGATCTCGGAGATATTGGCCATGATCGGCAAGCTGAGCCCGATCACCGCCTTGATCCAGTCGGGGATCGGGATGATCACATTGCCGATCACGATCTCGAACGGGAAGGCCAGCAGCACAATGAACAGGATCACCAGCCAGGGCGAGTTGCGGAACAACTGTGTGATGAACCAAGCGATCCTCCTGACCACCGGATTTAGCGAGATCTGCGCCAGGCCCAATGCCGCGCCCGCGACGGTACCGATGGCCATCGACAGGACCGAGATCAGCACGTTGAAGAAGAAGCCGGACCAGACCAGGAACGGCAGCCAGCGCCACAACGCCTCGGTCGCGTCGGCGTAGCCATACTTGCCTTGGGCGTGGGCGAGGACGGGCCACAGAAGCGCGACTGCCAGAAGCGCGAACGGCGTCCAGACGGGTAGGTTCGCGACCCAGCGGGTCAGCAGCATCGGGTCGGGACCAATGGTTCGCGGCCGATATGGCTTCAGGACCGCCAAATCCGTGCGCCCGGGCGCGGTGATGCCGACGATCCCGCGTTTCATGGCACTACTGCCCATAGCCGGGAATCCTCATCGACCGCTCCCATTTGTGCATGCCGAAGACCAGCACCGCGACCAGCAGGATGTAGACGGTGAACAGAAGCAGCATGGTCGGGTTCTGGGCGCTGGGGAAATCGTTCCAGATCGTGACCGACTGGTAGAGAAGCTCGGGCACCGCAATGGCGAAGGCCTGGGTCGTCGTTTTGACCAGGTTCACCAGGTTGTTGTTGAGCGCCGGAAGGCAGACCCGGAATGCCAGCGGGAAGACGACGTAACGGTAGGTCTGGAGCCGCGAGAACCCCAGGCTTTCGGACGCCTCGACGGTTGACTCGGGCACCGCCTCGATCCCGGCGCGGAAAATCTCGACATTGAAGGCCCCGGCGAAGAACGAGAGCGAGATAATCGCCCAGCCCACATTGGTGATGATCGGCACTTCAAGCCAGCCATCGGGCGAGTAGGTTGGCGTGAACTGCCCCAGCGCGAAGTAGAAGAACAGCAATTGCACGAAGGGCGGCGTGTTGCGGAAGAACTGGATGTAGCCCTGCACGATCGCGCGCAGGATCCTAGACTGCGCCCCCTGGAGCCAGGCGCCGACCACGCCGATGATGACCGAGAAGATCACGCAGGCGATCGAGAGCTTGATTGTCATCCAGATGCCGCCGAGGATTTTACCCTGCTGGCGTTCCTCATACATCCAGATGAAGTTCCAGCGCGGCGCGTCGTCGGCGAGTTGGCGGAAGAACTCCTCCATCAGGCGGCCTCCCCCGCAAGCCGGTCGAGCCCAGCCGCCAGTGCGCCATCCAGAATATCCAACGCCCGGTCGATCTCGGCATCAGTCACCGTCAGGGGCGGCGCGATGCGCCAGACCGCACCGCGCTCTGGCCGCCGCCGGATGTTCATCGAGAGGCCACGCTGGAAGCATTCATCGGTGGTGATGGCTCCGAGCCTGTGGTTGGGCTTTCGGCTTTCACGGTCCTCGACCAATTCGACGCCCAGAAGCAGGCCCTGGCCGCGCACATCGCCGATGCAATCGTATTTCTGCTGCAAGGTCTCGAGGCCGTCACGCAGGCGGGCGCCCTTCTCGACTGCAGCCTCGATCAGGTTTTCGCTCTCGATCGTTTGCAACACCGCGATCCCGGCCAGGGCCGGAAGCGGGTCCGCTACATGGGAGGTGTAGAAGGTGAAACCCGCCTCGTGCGCCGTCGCCTCGATCGCGTCAGTCGTCGCTGTCACCGCCAGCGGCAAGCCGCCGCCGATGGTCTTGGACATGGTCAGGATATCGGGCGTGACGCCGGTCGCGTGGGCAGCGGTCTTGGCGCCAATCCGCCCGCAGGCGGTTTGCGCCTCGTCGAAGACCAGCAGCATGCCCCGGTCATGGGCCGCGTCCCGAAGCGTCTCGAAATAACCCTCGGGCGGCACGATCACCCCGCCCGCCGAGAGGATAGGCTCGGCGATCACCGCCGCGCCCTCGCCGTCGCTTTGCATGTCGAAGAGGCGCAAGCCCGCCTTCAGGCAGGTCATGTCGCATTTGTCGCGGCAATGCTCGACCGGACAGCGATAGGCGTTGGGCTCGGGCAGAACGAAGCCGCCGGGCACCTTAGGCCCATAGCCCTTGCGGTCCGAGGCATATGACGCCTGCGCCGCATTCCCGGTAACGCCGTGCCAGGACCCGCCAAGGCCCACCACCTCGTAGCCACCGGTCGCGGTCTTTGCGAGCCTCAGAGCCGCCTCGTTGCTCTCGGCACCGGTATTGACCGGCAGTACCCGCTTCAGAGACGCGGGCAACCAGTCCTGCAGCTTGGCCGCCAGGTCGATGACAGCCTGTGGCACCATGCCGGAGAAGAGGTGGACCGCGGTTTCGCCCGCCTGCTCCATGGCGCCGATCAGCGCCGGGTGGTTGTGCCCGATGGTCGCGCACATCTGGCCGGAGGTGAAATCCAGGATCTCGCGGCCCTGGTCGTCCCAGACCACCGAGCCCTTGGCACGGACGAAGGCACGCTCGAACTGATCGCCGCCATAGCGGATCAGCAGGTCGCGGGCCTCCGAAAGATCCTGTGACATGTCCGCTCCCTTCATCCCAGACGGAACCGCTCGACGACGTCCGGTTCCGGGTCGGCGCCCAGCCCCGGCCCCGCCGGGATGGCGAAACACTGGTCCGCACCCGGCAAGCCCACCCCGTCGAACAGGGGCGTCTCGAGGATTGCGCCGAACATCTCGACATATTCGATATCCGGGTGAACCGCGGCCAGTTGCAGCGTGGCCAGCAGGCCCGGCCCGAAGTAGGGCGAGTGCGGCGCGATCCGGCGTCCTGCCAGCTTTGCCACCTGCGCGGCGCGGTGGAAGGTGGTGATCCCGCCTATCTTGGTGACGCTCGGTTGGACGTAGTCGACGCCCGAAGTCTGGGCCAGACGGGTCATCTCCTCCGCGTTGGCTACGTTTTCACCCGCCGCGAGTGGAATACCGCTGGCGGCCAGGGCCGAAAGTGAGGCGAAATCCTCGGGCGGCCAGATCGGCTCTTCCAGCCACTTGAGGTTCGCGGGCGCCATGATCGCCGCCGCCTCGCGTGCGGCGACCAGGTCCCAGGGGCAGTTGACATCCATCATCAGATCGACTGCCGGTCCTACCCCCCGGCGCGCTGCCAGGGTTGCGTGGGGGTCGATCTCGTGCAGCTTGATCGCGGCGAAGCCGTCGCCGACCAGATCCTCGCAGACCCGCGCCAGAATATCGTGCTCGGCGATCCGGAAGAGACTGGCATAGGCAGGGACTGCCGTTCGCCCGCCTCCGCCCAGAAGCTTGGCCACTGGCAGCCCAGCGCGCTTGCCCGCAATGTCCCAGAGCGCGATGTCGAGGCCCGAGAGCGCATACTGCACCGGGCCGGAGCGCCCGAACAAATGCAGTGTCCTGGCCAACCGATCCATGACACCGGTGATGTCGCGCGCATCCTGGCCGAGCGCGAGTGGGGCGAGCACATCATCGACCGCCGCCTTGCTGGCGGGCAGCGCGTTGTAGCCGAAAGCATCGCCCCAGCCGACGATCCCGTCCGAGGTCTCGACCCGGACCAGCAGAATGTCCAGCGTCTTCCAGACCTTGCCGCCGAAACCCGCCGGCGGCCCCTCGTGCTGCCCAAAGGGCAGGCCGACCGGGATTGCCCGGATGTCCTTGATCGTGCTGGTCATGGCAGGTGCCCGAAACCGGCGGAGAGAGCCGGGCCAGCGGTTGCTGGCCCGGCAGCGATCAGCTTACTTCGCCAGCCAGTCGTTGTGGCGCGCGGCCTGATCCTTCAGATACTGGGTCGGCTTGATGCCCCATTTAGCTTCGAGCTCGATCAACCGGCCCGAGCGATGCCAGTTATACTGCATGCCCGACATGAAGTTACCGAAGACGCAGTCTTCCTCGGCCTTCGGCACGGCCAGGCCCCAAGGGTTGTCGTCTTCGGAATTCAGCGGCATCTCGAACGTGTCGTAGTTGCCGGATGCCAGGTCCGAGCCGATCGACGAGTCATCGTAGACCCAGGCGATGCACTTCTTGTCGCGCAGTGCCTGCTTGGCCTCGGCGTTGCCGGTAAACGCGATGATCTCGGCGCCATAGCGCTCCTCGACGATCTGGTTGTAGAACGCGCCCTGCTTGCCGCAGACCGGTTTGCCCCGCAGGTCTTCCCAGTTGGTGAGGCCAAGCGCCTTAGGCGACATCACGTTGGTGCCCGAGGTGTAATAGTTCGGACCGACGATGCCGACGATCTCGCGCCGATCCGCGCGGTCGGACATGGTGGCGATCATCATGTCGGTCTTGCCCTGTTCCAGGAACTGCATCCGGTTCGAGGACTGCACCGGCACCAGTTCCAGCTCGACGCCCATAGCGTCGGCCACGTCCTGGGCCATGTCGATTTCCATACCGACCAGGTCGCCGTTCTCGTTACGGAAGCCCCAGGGCTTGTAGTCGGCCTTGACGCCGATCACGACCTTGCCGCGCTCCATCACCTTCTTCCAGACATCGTTCGTGCATTGGGCGGCTGTGGCGCTGGCGGCGGAAAGCGCGATGGCCGAGGCGGTGAGCCCCGCGATGAACTTTTTCATGGCGTTAATCTCCCTCTTTCTTTTCCCGTGTTTGGGACGGGCCGTTTTGGCCTCGCGCTATGGGAAGCGCGAACGGCCTAGCGTTGCAAGGAGAATCTGACCGGCCAGCGGGCCGCACCCGCTCAGGATTTCAGCCGGTATCCGCGCCGGATCCAGTGCCAGGCGAGCGTCCCAAGTGCCAGGTTCAGCACACAGATGAAAGCCAGGCCCAGGGCCGGATCGGCATCCGAGGTGCCAAGCGCGCCAAAGCGGAACCCGTCGATCAGATAGAAGAACGGGTTCAATTGGCTGATCGTGCGAAATGGCTCGGGGAGGATTGCGATGGAATAGAAGGTCCCGGAGAGGAACGAGAGCGGCGTGATCACGAAATTGGTAATTGCCGCCATCTGATCGAACTTCTCGGCGTAGATAGCGCCCAGCACGCCCAAGAGCGCCAACATCAGCGCGCCTGCGAGCACGAAGGCCAACGCCCAAAGCGGATGCGCCAGCCCGGCGCCTGCGAACGGGAAGATCAGCAGTCCCGTGGCCAGCGCACAGGCTACGCCCCGCGCCATGCCGCCCAGCGCATAGCCCGCCAGTGTCTCGGCGGGGCTCAAGGGGGGCATCAGAGTGTCGACGATATTGCCCTGAACCTTGGCGACGATGATCGAGGACGAGGTGTTGGCGAAGGCATTCTGGATGACCGACATCATCACGATTCCGGGCGCCAGGAAGGCGGCGAAATCGTCCCCGCCGCCCCTACGCGCGGCGAAGGCGAGCCAAAAGACCAGCATGAACAGTGCCGAGGTTACCACTGGGGCCAGGATCGTTTGGGTCCAAATCCCCGCGAAACGGCGTATCTCGCGGGTGGTCAGGGTCTGCAGGCCGATCCAATTGACGGCGCCGAAACGGCGCTGGCCCATGATCTCGCGGCTCTGCATGGCTGTTACCTTCCGGTCACGCGGCGCGCTTGCCGCACCCCGGCTCTCTTGTAACGACGCGTCGTGTGCTTACAATAGGAGTGAGATTTCCCCACAGGAGAGAGCGAGATGTCCTGGACCGACGAGCGTGTCGAGAAGCTGAAGGAACTCTGGGGCGATGGCATGAGCGCCAGCCAGATCGCCAAGGCGCTGGGTGGCGTGACCCGGAACGCGGTGATCGGCAAGGTGCACCGGCTGGGGCTGTCGAACCGGGGTGCCGGCGGCGCGGCGCCGGCCGAGGAGACCAAGGTGGCGAAGCCAGCCAAGGCCAGCCGCTCCAAGGCCGCGACCCAGCCCAAGGAAGCAGCCCCTGCGCCCGAGGATCCGAAGCCCGCGCCGGTGATGCGTACGGCCCCGGTGATCCGCGATGCCAGCCAGCCCCGCGCCCCCGGCCTGCCGACACCCGAGGAGCAGGCGGCCCGCGCGACGCTGGCTGAGATCGAGAAGATGGCCAAGAAGCTGGACCTGCTGTTGCTGACCGAGCGGACGTGCAAATGGCCCATCGGCGACCCCACCGAGGAGAGCTTCCACTTCTGCGGACTGCCCTCGGTAGCGGGAAAACCCTATTGCGAGCACCATGTCGCGGTGGCCTTCCAGCCCATGTCGACCCGGCGCGACCGGGCGCGGGCGGGGCGGTAGTTACAGTTGGCCTGCCAATGATCCGCTATTCACTCAGATGCAGTAAGGGCCACGAATTCGAGGCCTGGTTCCGGTCCTCCGAAGCGTTCGACGCGCAACGCGAGGCGGGGCACGTAACCTGTGGGGTTTGCGGCTCGGCGAAGGTCGAAAAGGCGATCATGGCGCCCTCGGTGGGTGTGAAGGGGAATGCGGGCGGCGAGGCGATCGGCGATGCATCGGTCGATGATGCGCCGCTTTCGAAACCGGCAAGCCCTGCCGAGGCGATGCTGAAAGAGCTGCGCGCCCATGTCGAGAAGACCTCGGATTACGTCGGCAAGGAATTCGCCACCGAGGCCCGCCGGATCCACGAAGGCGAGTCTGAGAAACGCGGCATCTGGGGCGAAGCGACCAAGGACGACGCCAAGGCACTGAAGGACGATGGCATCCCGGTGGCGCCGATCCCTTGGATGCGGCGAGAGGACGGGTGAGGGTGTGGTTTTCTTTATAAGATTCTGATATACAAATATAAAATTATTAATGCCATCTTGAATGTACGGTGCCTCTCGTGACCCTGGACGGGCTCGCTGAACCAATTGCATCTCGAAAGTCGATTGGTGGGTGCGGAGCTCCCACCCTACATGCTTCTGCGGCGTTTCAAGGGTTGCGCTGTCAGTTGCCGATATCCCGCTACCTTGCACCCCCCGCCTCCCAGCGATATAGCAACCGCCGTTAGGGAAACCCCGCGACACCGACGTCACCCTTGCCCGCCTCAGGAGCCCCGGATGCCCCGTCTTGTGATGAAGTTCGGTGGGACCTCGGTCGCCGATCTGGGGCGTATCCGCGCTGCGGCCGAGAAGGTCAGGCGCGAAGTGGACCGGGGCTATGACGTCGCCGTCGTCGTTTCGGCCATGGCGGGGCAGACCAACCAACTGGTCGCCCATGTGCGCGAGGCCGCGGCCCCACCGGGCTCGAACGGCTACGGGCTCTACGATGCCCGGGAATACGACGCCGTGGTCGCCTCGGGCGAGCAGGTGACCTCGGGTCTGATGGCGCTGGTGCTGCAGGAGATGGGCGTCCCCGCGCGGTCGTGGCAGGGGTGGCAGATCCCGATCCACACCACCGGAGCCCACGGGGCCGCCCGGATCGAAGAGGTCGAAACCCGGGCGATGGCACAAAAGTTCGAGGAAGGCCTGCACGCGGTCGTCTCGGGCTTTCAGGGCATCGGCCCGGACGGGCGCGTCTCGACGCTGGGCCGGGGCGGATCGGACACCTCGGCCGTGGCGCTTGCCGCCGCGCTGGAGGCCGAACGCTGCGATATCTATACGGACGTCGATGGCGTCTACACCACCGACCCCCGCATCGAGCGGCGCGCCCGCAAGCTCGAGCGCATAGCCTATGAGGAAATGCTAGAGCTCGCTTCGATGGGCGCCAAGGTCCTGCAGACCCGCTCGGTCGAGCTGGCGATGCGCTATAAGGTGCGGCTTCAGGTGCTGTCGAGCTTCGAGGACCTGCCCGGAACCCTGGTCTGTGACGAGGAGGAAATCGTGGAACAAAACGTAGTCAGCGGCGTTGCCTATCAGCGCGACGAGGTCAAGGTCACGCTCTTGAACGTGCCTGACCGGCCGGGTGTCGCCGCCGCGATCTTCGGGCCGTTGGCCGATGCGGGTGTCAATGTCGATATGATCGTCCAGAACATCTCGGCCGACGGCATGACCGACATGACTTTCTCGTGCCCGACCGACGAGGTGGCCAATGCCCGCGCCGCCTTGGAAGGGGCGCAAACCGACCTGCGCCACGGCGAGTTGGTGGTCGATGACGAGGTCGCGAAGGTCTCGGTCGTCGGCATCGGGATGCGAAGTCACTCTGGCGTGGCGCAGAAGATGTTCTCGGCACTGGCGGCCGAAGGGATCAACATCAAGGTTATCACCACCTCGGAAATCAAAGTGAGCGTGCTAATCGACCGCAAATACATGGAATTGGCGGTTCAGGCGCTGCACAAGACCTTTGGGCTGGAAGCGGCCTAAGCACGGGGTAGCATTTAGGGTCACCGGCCCAGCGTTCGCGGGGCCACGATTTTAGAAAAAGGAGGGCAGGGATGCCCCCCGACAAGGGTGGATCGCGAGCCTTGCTGCGCGCGCTCCGGGCCGTCATGGCCGGGGTGGGTGATGGATCTGGCAATGGACCGGGCAATGCATCGGGCGGGGGCGCCAATGGCGGTCAGCAGCGCATGGACCAGGTGGTCCGCCTGGTCGCCAACAACATGGTGGCCGAGGTCTGCTCGATCTATCTGAAGCGCGACGAACGCACGCTCGAGCTTTGCGCCCCCGAGGGGTTGCGGCCCGAGTCCGTCCACTCTGCCCGTTTGCGGATCGGCCAGGGCCTGGTGGGCCGGATCGCCGAGCGGGCCGAGCCGCTGGCCACCGAGGACGCGCCGTCCACGCCCGGCTTCCGCTATCTGCCGGAGACCGGCGAGGAGATCTATCACTCGTTTGTCGGCGTGCCGATCCAACGGCTGGGCGAGGTGATGGGGGTCCTGGTCGTCCAGAACCGGACCCAGCGCCACTATACCGAGGACGAGGTCGAGGCGCTGGAAATCGTCGCCATGGTGATCTCGGAGATGACCGAGGCGGGCGCGTTCTTGGGTTCGGACGGACTGGCGGCCGGGCCGGGGCGCCGGGTTGGTCCCGTGGTCTTTCATGGCACGTCGGCCTGCGACGGTGTGGCCGAGGGCGTGGTGCATCTGCACGAGCCACGGCTGGTGGTCTTCGACCCGATCGCCGACGACGTGGCCTCGGAACGGCGCCGTCTGGCCGAGGCGATGGAGGCCCTGAAGGGCGACGTCGACCGGCTGGTCGAGGGCAACGGTCTCGGCAGCGCCGGAGAGCACCGGGAGATTTTCGAGGCCTACCGCATGTTCGCCTATGACAAAGGCTGGCGGCGGCGGCTCGACGAGGCGATCGATTCAGGGCTCGCCGCCGAGGTTGCGGTGGAAAAGGTGCAGTCGGACGCGCGGCTGCGAATGGAGCGGGTCGCCGACCCCTATCTGCGCGAGCGGCTGCATGATCTGGATGATCTCGCCAATCGGCTGTTGCGGCATCTGTTGGGTGGCGCGCATGCCACGGACCTGCCGCCGAACGCAGTGTTGGTGGCACGCAATATCGGCCCGGGCGAGCTGATGGACCATGCGGGCAAGATCGCAGCCGTGGTGCTTGAGGAAGGGGCGCAGACCAGTCATGCTGCCATCGTCGCCCGCGCGCTGGCGCTGCCGACCGTGGTGCAGGCCGAGCGCATCACGCGGGACGCCAACAGCGGTGACCGGATCGTGGTCGATGGCGATATCGGCCGCGTTGACCTGCGCCCCGAGGGTGGGATCTTGGATGCCTTCCGCGAGAAGGTCGCGCTGGCCGAGCAGGCACAGGAAGTCTACCGTACGCTGCGAGATAAGCCTGCGACCACCAAGGACGGCGTCGCCGTTGCGTTGAAGATGAACGCGGGCGTGCTGGCGGACCTGCCCTCGATAGATGCCAGCGGCGCTGAAGGGGTGGGGTTGTTCCGCACCGAACTGCAGTTCCTGATCCGGCGCAACCTGCCCGGCCGCGAGGCCCAGGCCGCGGTCTATTCGCGGGTGCTGGACGCGGCCGGTGGGCGCGAGGTTGTCTTCCGCACGCTCGATATCGGCTCGGACAAGGTGCTGCCGTATCTCAGGCGCGAGGCAGAGCCGAACCCGGCGCTTGGCTGGCGGGCGATCCGGGTCGGGCTCGACCGGCCGAAGCTTTTCCGGATGCAAATCCAGTCGCTGATCCGGGGGGCAAAGGGGCGTACCTTCAACCTTATGTTCCCAATGATTGCCGAGGCCGAAGAATTCCGCGAGGCCCGTGGCCTGGTCGAGGGTGAGGTCGCCCGGCTATCCGCTTTAGGGCATCCATGTCCCGCCGAGCTGAAGATCGGTGTGATGCTCGAGACCCCGTCGCTGGCCTATGCCTCGGATCTGCTGTTCCAGGAGGCCGATTTCGTCTCGGTTGGCGGGAATGATTTGATGCAGTTTTTTTTCGCCGCTGATCGTGAGAACGAGCGGGTGCGCCGGCGTTATGACCTGATGAATTTCTCGTTCCTGCGGTTCCTCCGCCATGTCGTCGACCGCTGTGGCGGGGCCGGCACGCCGCTTTCGTTCTGCGGCGAGGCGGCCGGCAAGCCGCTGGATGCGCTGGTCCTGGCCGCGATCGGTTTCCGCGAGCTTTCGATGCGCCCCGCCGCAATTGGGCCAGTAAAGCGGGCCCTACTGGGTGCGGATCTGGGGGATATCCGCGCGGCGATGGAGCGGGCGGGCGCGGCCGGCGCGGTCTCGGCCCGCGCGGGCCTTAGTTCGTGGGCACGCGAGGCGGGGCTGGCCGTCTGAGCCCCGCGCGGGTTAACCGCGCCTTCACGACTGGCTAACCATTCGAAGCCATCGTCGGCGCATGACCATTGCGCGCATGACGATCCTGCTGCTGGCTGCGACCTTACCAGCCGCCGCGCATGCGGAACCAGACACCAGCCCCTTTCTGGCCGAGCGGCGCGACGCCGTGCAGCCCCCGCGCCACGCAAGGAAGATCGGACCGTTCGAGCTGACGCGTGGAGACCGGCATATGCGGGGCGGCCTGTTCTACCGCGCCGGGCGGTCGGTGCTGATCGGCGCCCAGCGGGCGCCACGCGGACGCGGCATGCGCGGGCAATTGAGCGTCGTCCTGCGCTTCTGACGGATACCGGCGCCGGGTCTTGGCCGCCGCGCCGGCATTTCCTTTCGCCGCCGGCTTGAGTAACCTTCAGTGACAGAATGCCACGCGAAGTGATTTTCGCTTGGGTCAAAGCGGAAATCTGATCTATGTGGTAAAGAAATATTACCAATTGAAGGAATGGCCATGGAGATGCCGACTCCGAGCCGGATGGTGCTGGACCAGAAGGCGACCCTGGTGGCGCGTTTGACCGAGGCGCTGGGCGCCGACGGCGTGATCCACGCCGAGGCGGAGCTGCGCGCCTATGAATGCGACGCGCTGACCGCCTATCGCTGCCCGCCCCTGGCCGTCGTGCTGCCGCGCTCCACCGAGAAAGTTGCCGAGGCCGTCAGGATCTGCGCCGCCCTGAGCGTACCGATCGTGCCGCGCGGCGCGGGCACGTCGCTGGCCGGAGGCTCGCTGCCGACCGCTGACAGCGTGATCCTGGGCGTCGCGCGGATGAACCAGGTACTGGAGATCGACTACGCGAACCGGTTCATCCGGGTCGAGACCGGTATGACCAACCTCTCGGTCACAGGCGCGGTCGAGGGGGTGGGTTTTTTCTATGCGCCGGACCCTTCCAGCCAGCTCGCCTGCGCGATCTCCGGAAATATCGCCATGAATTCCGGTGGGGCGCATTGCCTGAAATACGGAGTGACCACGAATAATCTGATGGGTGTGAAGCTGGTCACCGCGGCAGGCGAGATCGTCGAGATCGGCGGGGCGCATTTGGACCCGGCGGGCTACGACCTGCTGGGTGTCATCTGCGGCTCGGAGGGCCAGCTTGGCATCGTGACCGAGGCGACGCTGCGCATTCTCGCCAGCCCCGAAGGCGCGCGTCCCGTTCTGATGGGCTTCGACAGCTCCGAGACCGCGGGCGCCTGCGTCGCCGACATCATCAAGTCCGGCGTCATTCCGGTGGCGATCGAGTTCATGGACAAGCTTTGCATTCATGCGACCGAGGATCATGCCCATGCGGGCTATCCGCTGGATGTCGAGGCGCTGCTGATCGTCGAGGTCGAGGGCTCCGGCACGGAAATCGAGGAGCAGCTTGCCACCATCAAAGATGTCGCCAACCGTCACGATCCGATGGTGCTGCGCGAGTCGAAGTCGGAGGCCGAGTCGAAAGCGATTTGGCTGGGGCGCAAATCCGCCTTCGGGGCGATGGGGCAATTGGGCGATTATATCTGCCTCGACGGAACGGTCCCGGTCAGCGAATTGCCGGCTGTTCTGAAGGGCACGGCGGACCTGGCCGAAAAGTATGGCCTGCAGGTCGCCAACGTTTTCCACGCGGGTGACGGCAACATGCACCCGCTGATCATTTTCAACGCCAACGCGCCGGGCGAGTTGGAGAAGGCCGAGGCGCTGGGCGCCGACATTCTGCGCCTATGCGTCGATGCGGGCGGGTGCCTGAGCGGCGAACACGGGGTCGGCGTCGAGAAGCGCGATCTGATGGAGCATCAGTACTCCGCCGAGGACCTGGCCCAGCAGATGGACGTGAAGGACGTATTCGACCCGGACTGGATGTTCAACCCGGCGAAAGTGTTCCCGCTGGCGGTCTCGGAGACCCGGCGTGGGCGCTGAGTGGCGCTACTTGGAGCCTGGTGCCGCTGTGCGCAATCCGTCAAGGTCTCGGGTAGAGTCCGGGACAGGCGCGCGACGGTGACGGTCATAACACCAACCAGCGAGGCCGACATCGCCGAGGCCGTGGCCGAAGCGGCGTCCGCCAAAACCCCGCTCGAAATCCGGGGTGGCGGCACCCGCATGGGCCTCGGGCGCCCGGTCCAAGCTGAGAAGACCCTCTCGACCGCTGGCCTCAGTGGCATCACGCTTTACGAACCCGGCGCATTGACCCTCGTGGTCAAGGCCGGGACGCCGGTGGCGCAGGTCGAGGCGGCGCTGGCGGCGGAGGACCAGATGCTGCCGTTCGAGCCGATGGACCACCGGGCGCTACTGGGGTCGACCGGCGAGCCCACCATTGGCGGTGTCGTCGCCTGCGGTGTCTCGGGCCCCCGCCGCATCCAGGCGGGCGCCTGCCGCGACTCGATGCTGGGGGTGCGTTTCGTCAATGGGCGCGGCGAGGTGGTCAAGAGCGGCGGCCGCGTGATGAAGAACGTGACCGGCTACGACCTGCCGAAGCTGATCTGCGGCAGCTACGGCACGCTGGGCGTGATCAGCGAGATAAGCTTCAAGGTGCTGCCCAAGCCTGAGGCGGAGGCGACATTGATCTGCGGCGGCCTGGGACCGGTCGCGGCGGTCGATGCTCTCGGCCGGGCGATGGGTTCGCCCTACGGGATCACCGGAGCAGCTCATGACGGCAGTTCGGCGCTGGTCCGAATCGAGGGTCTGGCGGGGTCGGTCGCCTATCGGACCGGGCAGTTGCGGACCCTGCTGGGCGCGGAGTGGCAGGTGTTGGACGGCAAGGACAGTGCGGAGCGTTGGCACTCCGTGCGCGACCTGGCCGCGTTGGCGGGCGAGAACGGCAGCGCGCACGCGGCCTGGCGCCTGTCAGTCAAGCCATCGGACGGGCCCGCGGTGGTCGCGGCCATACAGGAGCAACTGGAAACGAAAGCGGTCTACGACTGGGCCGGTGGCCTGGTCTGGCTGCGTGTGCCCGACGCGGGCGATGCCGGGGCAGGAATCATCCGTGCCGAGATCGCCGCGCGCGGCGGCCACGCGACGCTGATCCGTGCCGCCGACCCGACCCGCGCGGCGGTCGACGTGTTTCAGCCCGAACCTGCCCGCTTGGCTGCAATCGCCCAGGGCCTGCGCGCAAAGTTCGATCCGGCGGGGATCCTGAACCCAGGGCGGATGGGCTGAGATGCAAACCAATTTCACCGAAGCCCAGCTCCAGGACCCCGGGATCGCGCGGGCCAACGAGATTCTGCGGGCGTGCGTTCATTGCGGCTTCTGCACCGCTACCTGTCCATCCTATCAGGTGCTGGGGGACGAGCTCGACAGTCCGCGCGGGCGCATCTACCTGATCAAGGACATGCTGGAGAATGACCGGCCGGCGGATGAGAAGACGGTCAAGTATATCGACCGATGCCTCTCCTGCCTCGCCTGCATGACCACCTGCCCATCGGGCGTCCACTACATGCATCTGGTCGACCATGCGCGCGCCCATATCGAGAAGACCTACCGTCGGCCTTGGCACGACCGGGCGCTGCGTTGGGTCCTGACCTTGATCCTGCCCTATCCGGGGCGGTTCCGGCTGGCGTTGGCGGGTGCAAAGCTGGCCAGTCCCTTCAAGCGGCTGATCCCGGGCAAGATGGGCGCGATGCTGGACCTGGTGCCGCCCCGGATCGCGCCACCGATGCGCCATGACGATCCCGGGGTCACGCCTGCCACCGGCGAGCGGCGCAAGCGTGTGGCGCTCATGACCGGCTGCGCCCAGAAGGCGCTGAACCCGGACATCAACGCCGCGACCATTCGGCTGTTGACCAGGCATGGCTGTGACGTTGTTGTGGCCGAAGGGGCGGGCTGCTGCGGGGCACTGACGCATCACATGGGCAAGACCGATCTCTCCCACGGCTCGGCGGCCGCCAATATCCGGGCCTGGATCGCCGAGGCGGATGGTGTTGGGTTGGACGCGATCATCATCAACACCTCGGGCTGCGGTACCACGGTGAAGGATTACGGTTATATGTTCCGCCATGATCCGGAGATGGCAGCGGATGCTGCCCGGGTCACAGCCCTGACCAAGGACATCAGCGAGTTCATGGTCGAGCTGGGTCTGGGCCAAGCGAGCGCGCCAAAGCTGCGCGTCGCCTATCACGCTGCATGCTCGCTGCAACATGGGCAGAAGGTGACGGGGGCGCCGAAGGATCTGTTGCGCCAAGCCGGTTTTGACGTGGTCGAGCCGGCCGAGGCTCATCTCTGTTGTGGCTCGGCTGGAACTTACAACCTGCTACAGCCGCAAATTTCTGCCAAACTCAAAGAGCGCAAGGTGGCCAATCTCGAGGCGACCGCGCCGCAGGTCATCGCCGCAGGGAATATCGGCTGCATGATGCAGATCGGAACAGCAGCCTGCATTCCGGTCGTCCATACCGCCGAGCTTTTGGATTGGGCCACCGGCGGCCCGAGGCCCGGCGCGCTGGGGGATTTGGAGATCAGCATGCGAGCGGACGAATAACTCTCGCGGTCAAACGCTTATCGCGCTATATTCACGTGGATGAAGAGGTTCGTTCATTGGCTGGCACGGGGGCTGGCACCGGGGCTGGCAGTGGCTGCGCTGTTGGGCAGTTCGGTTGCGGCTTCGGCGCTGGAGCTGGACCGGCGGCGGATGCTCAACGCCGCAGAGCATGTGCCCTGGAGGGGCGTCGGCCAAGTCAACGTGGCGGGCTTCTCGGCGCGGTCAATGTGTACGGGCACTCTGATCGGCGAAGACCTGGTGCTGACTGCCGCCCATTGCGTGATGAGCCGCTATACGGGCAAGCCCTACAGTCCCGGTGACGTGCATTTCGTCGCCGGATACCGGCTTGGCCAGAAGGTCGGTCATTCGCGCGCGAAGGCGATTGCCGTGCATCCGAACTATGTGCTCACACAAAACGCACCACTCGCGCAGGTGGCGAGTGACATCGCGCTCATCCGGCTGGCCGATCCGATCTCCGACGAGAAGGCCCCGTCGTTCGCGCTGGGACCCGTCCCATCGAACGACACGCCTCTGACATTGATCAGCTACCGCCAGGACCGGCCCAATGCGCTGACCCGTCAGCGCGGCTGCGACCTGGTGGGCATGAACGGAGCGCTGATCCAACTCGGCTGCAGCGTCACGTTCGGCGCCTCCGGCTCGCCGGTCTTCATGAGTGAGGGCGAGCAGCCTCGCATCGTCGCGGTTCTGGCGGCGAAGGGCATCGATAAACGCAAGCCGGCCGCGTTCGCAGTCCTGGTCGAGCGCGCTTTAGACGAGGTGCGCGCGCTCCTCGACTAGACGCGCGCCGTCGGGTGCGATCGGGGCCGATCAGTGGCGGCCGTTGAGCCGCTCGGCCTCGGCGATCGTCTCGCCGGCCGTTTGCGCCGAAAGCTCGGTCCCCGAACGCAGCATCGTCGCCGTCTGCTCCGCATAGTCGTTGAAGGCGTTCTGATAGAAGTCGGACATCACCTTCATCGCATCGGTCACCGTCTCGCACTGGCACAGGCGGTCCGACGTCTCGATGTCGGCACCCACCCTGCGGCGCGCGAAATCCAAGACCTCTGCGTTGAACTTCATCGCGTTGCGGAACGCGCGGGAATGCAGGTGCGCGAAAGCGGTGACGGATTTCTGGCTGTTCTCCGCTGCGGCTTCCAGGTCGATGCCGGGGATGTCGGCGGATACCTGAGATGCGGATGCCTGGGATGCGGACGCTTCGGACGCGGCTCGGGTTTGTGGTCGTCTGGTCATTTGAACGTTTCCTCAGCAGGAGCATGGGGCCCTGTTTGTTGGGCCCTCTGGGGGGTATTGCACGCCCGATGCGCGGGCCAATCAATGCAGCCTGAAACGGCGCTCGGGCGTTGGAGCTTTACGCTTGGATGCTACTGAGCCAACCCGCCTCAGCCGCTAATGCCTGCTGGGGCGAGTCGCAGCGAAAGAATACCATGCAGTGCTCCGGCGTCACCAGTCCTGAATCGCAATTTTCGCTGCGCTGGGGGGCCTGTCTTGAACAGGATGCCCGCCATTCCCATATCCCCGCTGCCGGAGGCCGAATGAGGGTCCGGCAAAGACGCAACGGCCTGCCCGATATGGGGGGTCACATCACATGTATCGCTTCGCAAAGGAGGGTATATCCCATGCGCAATTTCGATCTTTCCCCGCTTTATCGCTCGACCGTCGGCTTCGATCGTTTCGGCTCGATGCTCGACCAGCTTCTGGCCGGCGACACCTCGGCGCCGAGCTATCCGCCCTATAACATCGAAAAGACGGGCGAGGATTCCTACCGCATCAGTCTCGCGGTGGCGGGCTTCGGCGAGGACGACCTGTCGATCGAGGTCAAGGACCAGGGCCTGACCGTTACCGCCAAAAAGCGCGACGTCGCCGAGGACAAGGCCAAGACCTACCTCCATCGCGGCATTGCCGAGCGCGGCTTCGAGCGGCGTTTCCAACTGGCCGACCACATGAAGGTGGGTGGCGCCGATCTGAGGAATGGCCTTCTGCACATTGATCTGGTGCGCGAGATTCCCGAGGCCCTGAAGCCCCGGACCATCGCGATCGGCAAGAACGGTGCGAAGACGATCGAGGCCTGATCTTTCGTCCATGCAACGGCTCATTTGGGCGGGCTTCGGCCCGCCCTTTTCGTTTGAGCAAACTCGGCCGTGAGCCTGCGCTAAGCCCACCAAAACCGAAGATGGCTCCAATGCGCCCCCATTTGACGGATTCTTCTTGCCCGGCTGGGACGCAGCCTTTAATTGAACACCTGTTCACATCGTAGCCGGCATATGGGGCTTGACCGGGCTGGGGATGCTGAGTTCCTATACCGGCCACGTGTCGGCGGAGGGGCGTCCTGGCTAAAGCGCTCAGGCCCGGCCGCGAGCGCTAACCGCCATCAGAGCGGGGCGTTTTCTGGGAGGAGATGCCGTGACTGGAGAGCCGCAGGGGTCCACGGACCTAGACACCTTTCCGAAATTGCTGCGCGCGAATGCCCGCGAGCGCGCCGACCTTGCGGCTAGCCGCGAGAAAGAGTTCGGCATCTGGCAAAGTTGGTCGTGGAAAGAGGTCGCCGACGAGACCCGTGCCCTTGCGCTGGGCCTGGTGAAGCTGGGGCTGAAACCCGGCGAGTCAATGGCGATCATCGGTGCGAACAGGCCGCGGCTTTATTGGTCGATGGTCTCGGCCCAGATGGCGGGTGGGATACCGGTGCCGCTCTACCAGGATTCGGTGGCCGAGGAGATGCAGTATGTGCTCAAGCACGCCGGCGTCAGCTTCGCTGTGGTCGAGGATCAGGAGCAGGTCGACAAGATCCTGAGCATTCAGGACAAGCTGCCGAACTTGCGCCAGGTGATCTACTGCGATCCGAGGGGCCTGCGCAATTACGATCACTCGACCATGCATCCCTATGACGAGGTGCAAAACATCGGCCGCGAGGCCGAAGGCGAGCTGGGTGCCGAAATGGATGCGCGGATCGATGCGGGCAAGGGCTCGGACATCTGCGTGATGCTCTACACGTCCGGCACCACGGGCAAGCCGAAGGGCGTGGTGCTGAGCCAGGACAACATCATCGTCACTTCGCGCGCCTCGGCCGATTTCGACAATCTGACACAGACCGACTCGATCCTGGCCTATCTGCCAATGGCCTGGGTTGGCGACTTTATCTTCTCGATGGGTCAGGCTTACGTGAAGGGATTTTGCGTCGCCTGTCCGGAAAGCGCCGAGACGATGCAGTCGGATCTGCGCGAAATCGGCCCAACTTATTTCTTCGCGCCGCCCTCGATCTTCGAGCGCCTGCTGACGACCGTGACCATCCGCATGGAGGATGCCGGGCGGTTCAAGCAATGGCTGTTCAAGGTTTTCATGGATCACGCCAAGGCGATGTCGGAGAAACGCAAGGTCGGACAAGCCCCGTCGACCATGGACCGGTTCAAGTATGCACTGGGCGAGCTTTTCATCTATGGCCCGTTGAAGAACACGCTTGGCATGAGCCGGGTGCGCATCGGGTACACGGCGGGCGAGGCGATCGGGCCGGATCTTTTCGAGTTCTACCGCTCGATCGGAATCAATCTGAAGCAGCTCTACGGCCAGACCGAGGCCAGCGTCTTCATCACCCAACAGCCCGACGACGGGGTCGACCCGGATTGCGTGGGGGTCCCGACGCCGGGCGTCGAGTTGCGGATCGACGAGGAGACCGGCGAGGTCTTCTACCGTTCGCCTGGGGTCTTCTTGGAATACTACAAGAACCCGGACGCGACCGCCGAGACCAAGGGCGCCGAGGGTTGGGTCGCCACCGGCGATGCGGGCTTCATGGACGAGCGCTCGGGACAGCTTCGCATCCTCGACCGGGCCAAGGATGTGGGCAAGCTGGCCAGCGGTGCGCTGTTCGCGCCGAAATACATCGAGAACAAGCTGAAGTTCTATCCGAACATCCGCGAGGCGGTCTGCTTCGGCGACGGGCGCGACTATGTGACCGCGATGCTGAACATGGATCTTGAATCCGTGGGCAACTGGGCCGAGCGCAACAATATCGGCTATGGCTCCTACCAGGAACTGGCGGCGCACAGCCAAGTCTACGACATGATCCAGGAGAATGTCGAAGCAACCAATCGCAGCCTGGCGGAAGACCCGATGCTGTCGCAGTGCCAGATCAGACGGTTCCTGATCTTGCACAAGGAACTGGACGCGGATGACGGCGAGCTGACACGGACGCTCAAGGTCCGGCGCAGCGCCATCGAGGACCGCTACGCGGCGGTGATTGATGCGCTCTATGGCGGCCAAGACAGCGTCTTCGCCGAGGTCGAGGTGACTTACGAGGACGGGCGCACGGGCCAGATTTCCGGCAAATTGGAGATCCGGGACGCGGCGACCTTTGAGTCCCAGAAAAAAGCGGCCTGAGGAGAGCGAGACCATGAGCACCCCGACCGTGGCCGAGGCCGCCGAAACCGACCAGGAATACGCACACCAGGAGATCGATCACGGTATCAACCCGCGCAGGATCGGCGATGTCATCATGGACATCCGCAACATCACCATGCGCTTCGGGGGCGTGACCGCGATCAAGGATGTCAGCTTCGACATCCGTGAGGGCGAGATCCGGGCGATCATCGGCCCGAACGGCGCCGGCAAGTCCTCGATGCTGAACGTGATCAACGGTTTCTACCACCCTCAGGAGGGCGAGGTCTGGTTCCACGGGGCGAAGCGTGGGCCCATGAAGCCGCACCAGATCGCGCGCCAGGGTATCGCGCGTACATTCCAGAACATTGCCCTGTTCCACGGCATGTCGACGCTGGACAACATCATGACCGGGCGCCTGACCAAGATGCGCCAGAACATGTTCTGGCAGTCGATTTGGTATGGCCGGGCCGAGGCCGAGGAAGTGGAGCACCGCGAAAAGGTCGAGCGGGTGATCGACTTTCTGGAGATCCAGGCGATCCGCAAGACGCCGGTCGGCAGCCTGCCCTACGGCATGCAGAAGCGGGTCGAGCTGGGCCGGGCGTTGGCCGCCGAGCCGACGCTTTTGCTGTTGGACGAGCCGATGGCCGGCATGAATGTCGAGGAAAAGCAGGACATGTGCCGCTTTGTCCTGGACGTGAATGACGAGTTTGGCACCACCATCGCGTTGATCGAGCATGACATGAGCGTGGTCATGGACCTGGCCGACCGGGTCGTCGTGCTGGATTACGGCAAGAAGATCGCCGACGGCACGCCAGACGAGGTGCGCGCCAACCAGGACGTGATCGACGCTTATCTGGGGGTCAGCCATGATTGAGGCGGGCATGACTAAGACGAGGGGCGCGGCATGAACCCGGCCATTCTGAACATCATCGAGGTGATCCTGAACGGCTTGATGGCCGGGATCCTCTACTCGCTGGTCGCGCTCGGCTTCGTGCTGATCTACAAGGCGTCCGGGATTTTCAACTATGCCCAAGGGGTTATGGCGCTGTTCGCGGCTATGACCCTGGTCGGGTTGCAATCCGGCCAGGTGCCTTTCGCGCACCTAATCAATGCGCTATTCGGGACCGAGGTCCACCATTTCGGCTGGCACATCCCGGCCATGCTGTCGATCCTTTTCACCATGCTGATCATGGTCGCGCTGGCGATCATCGTCGAGCGGGTGATCCTGCGCCGCCTGGTCAATCAGGAGCAGATTATCCTTTTCATGGCCACCATCGGGTTTGCTTTCTTCATGGAAGGCTTCGGCGACCTGATGTGGAACTCCGAGATCAAGTTCCTGGATATCGGCCTGCCTTCGGGCGGCAGCTTCTGGTGGGAGGACGTGACCCGCGAATGGGCGTCCGAAGGCAGCGAATATTTCGGCATGTATATCGACGTGTTGGATGTTTGGGCGGCGGTGGTGGCCGTCGTCCTGGTGGTCGCACTGTCGCTGTTTAGCCAATACACCGAGACCGGCCGGGCGCTGCGCGCGGTCGCCGACGATCACCAGGCGGCACTGTCGGTGGGCATTTCGCTGCGCACCATCTGGGTCGTGGTCTGGACCATCGCGGGCTTCGTGGCCTTGGTGGCGGGCGTCATGTGGGGAGCGAAATCGGGCGTGCAGTTCTCGCTGAGCCTGATCGCCTTGAAGGCCCTGCCGGTGCTGATCCTTGGCGGCTTCACCTCGATCCCGGGCGCCATTATCGGCGGGCTGATCATCGGCGTCGGCGAGAAGCTGTTCGAGTTCTCCATTGGCCCAATGATCGGTGGTGCTACCGAGAACTGGTTCGCCTATGTGCTGGCACTGGTGTTCCTGTGCTTCCGGCCCCAGGGCCTGTTCGGCGACAAGATTATCGAGAGGGTCTAGGGCATGCTTTACCGCGAGGCCGGGGACTTCAAGACCAGCTATCAGGCGGACGGGGCCACCTTCCCGATCGCTTTCGACCGGATCGGCTATTTCGTTGTGCTGGCCATCGCCTTCCTGGTGATCCCATTCTTCATCACCGACTACATGGAAAAATCGATCCTGATGCCACTGTTGATCTGGTCGATCGCGGCGATTGGGCTGAACATCCTGACGGGGTATTGCGGGCAGGTCTCGCTGGGCACGGCCGGGTTCATGGCAGTCGGGGCCTACGCCTCCTACAAGCTGATGACCGGGTTCCCGGAACTTAACATCGTTTTCGTGGTCGTCCTGTCGGGCATCATCACGGCTGGCGTGGGCCTGATTTTCGGTCTGCCTAGTTTGCGGATCAAGGGCTTCTACCTGGCGGTGGCGACGCTCGCCGCCCAGTTCTTTCTGGTCTGGCTGTTCAACAAGGTACCGTGGTTTTTCAACTACTCGGCCTCGGGCCAGATCACCGCGCCGACCCGGACGCTTTTCGGTTTCGAGGTCACTGGCCCCAGCGCGCCACCCGAGGCGACCTACCTGTTCTGCCTGGCATTTGCCGTGGCGCTGGCTTGGATGGCGCGAAATCTGACTCGGGGACGGATCGGACGCGAATGGATGGCGATCCGCGACATGGACATCGCCGCCGAGATCATCGGGGTCGATCCTTTGAAGGCCAAGCTCTCTGCCTTCGCGGTCTCGTCGTTCTTCGTGGGTATTGCCGGTGCGCTTTATTTCGCAGTCTGGTTCGGGGCCGTCGAGCCGACCGAGAACTTCGGCATCCTGCAATCGTTCCGCGTCTTGTTCATGATCATCATTGGCGGTCTCGGCTCGATCTTCGGCTCGTTCATCGGGGCGGGCTTCATCGCGCTTCTGCCCGTTGCCCTGAAGATCCTGATGGTCGACACGCTGGGCTGGCCGCCTTCGCTGGCGACCCATCTGGAGTTCATGATCGTCGGCGGGCTGATCGTCTTCTTCCTGATCCTCGAGCCGCGCGGGTTGGCGCAGCTCTGGCGGGTCGCGAAGGAAAAGCTTCGACTCTGGCCGTTCCCGCATTAGGGTCGATGCACAGGTTCCGGGGCCAAAATTCCCGGTAAACAAAGGTTCAAAAAGGGAGGATCAATATGAAACTGGCCAAACTCACAACCCTGGCAATCGCGGGCTCGATGCTCGCGACGTCGGCCATGGCGGACCTGGTGGTTCCGCTGTTCAGCTACCGGACCGGCGCATACGCGCCGAATGGCATCCCCTTCGCGGATGGCTATTCCGATTATCTGACGCTGCTGAACGAGCGCGATGGCGGCATCGGCGGCGTTCCGATCCGCATGATCGAGTGCGAGACCGGCTACAACACCGAGAAGGGCGTCGAATGTTACGAGTCGACCAAGGGCGAAGGCGCGCTGGTCTATCACCCGCTGTCGACCGGCGTGACCTATCAGTTGATCCCAAAGGCCTCGGCTGACGGTATCCCGATCCACTCGATGGGTTATGGCCGCACCTCGGCCGCGAACGGCAAGGTGTTCGAATGGATCTTCAACTATCCCGGCACCTATTGGGACGCCGCCTCGATCATCGTCAAATACATCAAGAACGAGGCTGGCGGTGACCTGAGCGGCAAAAACGTCACGCTGCTCTACCACAACTCGGCCTACGGCAAGGAGCCGATCCGGACCCTTGAGGAGCTCTCGAAGAAGCACGGCTACAATCTGACCCTGCTGGCGGTCGATCACCCGGGCCAGGAGCAGAAGTCGCAGTGGCTGCAGATCCGCCGCGAGCGGCCGGATTTCGTGCTGATGTGGGGCTGGGGCGTGATGAACCAGGTCGCCATCCAGGAAGCGGCGAACATCCGCTATCCGATGGACAAGTTCATCGGCGTCTGGTGGTCGGGCTCCGAGAATGACGTCGGCCCCGCCGGCGCAGGCGCCACCGGCTACAAATCGATCGCCTTCCACGCGCCGGGCACCGACTTCCCGATGTTCGACGACCTTAAGACGCATGTGCTGGATGCCGGCAAGGCCGCTGGCGACGGCAGCCATGTGGGCGAGGTTCTGTATAACCGCGGCATGTATGCGGCGGTTGCCGTTGCCGAGGGCATCCGCAACGCGCAGAAGATCCACGGCGTGGCGGACATCACGCCTGCGATGATGCGTGACGGTATGGAAGCGACCGTGATCGACGCGGCCCGGATGGCGGAGATCGGCCTGCCGGACTTTGCTCCCGAGGTCAACGTCACGTGTGACAACCATGGCGGTCCGGGCGTCGGCGCGATCCAGCAATGGGATGCAGCGACCAAGACCTGGACCTTGCTGACCGGCTTTATGGAAGCCGACCGGGAACTGGTCGATTCGCTGATCGCGGAGGACTCGGCGGCCTATGCGGCCGAGAACAACATCACCCCGCGTGATTGCAACTGATCTGAAACCGGGACCGCCCCGCTATCGGGGCGGTCCCATCCCATTCGTTAAGACATAGGTTAGCAGCCACTGTCATTCCCGCGCAGGCGGGAATCTCTTGCCACGAGATGCCCCGGCCAAGCCGTGGCATGACGGAAAGACGCGGGGACGGACGATGCTCGAGAAAACGATTTCCGCAGAGGGGGCCTCGGGCGAAACCCTGCTCGAGGTCAATAATATCGAGGTGATCTACAACCACGTGATCCTGGTCTTGAAGGGGGTCAGCCTGACCGTGCCCAAGGGCGGCATCACCGCACTTTTGGGTGGCAACGGGGCAGGCAAGACGACGACCCTCAAGGCGGTCTCGAACCTGCTTCATTCCGAGCGCGGCGAGGTCACGAAGGGCTCGATTACCTATCGCGGCGCACCGGTGGCATCGCTGAATCCCGCGGAGCTGGTCAAGAAGGGCGTCATCCAGGTGATGGAGGGCCGCCACTGTTTCGAGCATCTCACCGTCGAGGATAACCTGATGACTGGCGCCTATACCCGCAAGGACGGGCGCGCCGAGATCCAGAAGGACCTGGAATTGGTCTACACCTATTTCCCGCGGCTCAAGGACCGGCGCAGAAGCCTCGCCGGCTATACGTCAGGCGGCGAGCAGCAAATGTGCGCCATCGGCCGGGCGCTGATGAGCCGGCCCGAGACGATCTTGCTGGACGAGCCCTCGATGGGCCTGGCGCCGCAGCTGGTCGAGGAGATCTTCGAGATCGTCAAGGGTCTGAACGAGAAAGAAGGCGTCAGCTTCCTGTTGGCCGAGCAGAACACCAACGTGGCACTGCGCTTTGCCCATTACGGCTATATTCTGGAATCGGGCCGCGTGGTGATGGACGGCCCCGCGGCCGACCTGCGCGAGAACCCGGATGTGAAGGAATTCTATCTGGGCATGTCCGAAAAAGGCCGCACCAGCTTCCGCGACGTACGGTCGTATCGCCGCCGCAAGCGCTGGCTGAGCTGAGCCGCGCATGTCGGCTCGTTTCGACGATCTCGAAACCCGGGATCCGGAGGCCCGCGAGGCGGCTCTGTTCGAGGGTCTGCGCGATCAGATCGCGCTGGCTCTGGGAAAGGCGCCGGGCTTCGCGGGGCATCTGGAGGGCGCAGATCCAGCTTCGGTGACGGACCGGGCCGCCTTGGCGCGTCTGCCGGTGCTACGCAAGACCGATCTGGCGGCGATGCAGAAGGCCGATCCCCCGTTTGGCGGGCTGACGACGCGTGCGCCCTCGGATTTCGAGCATGTGTTCCAGTCGCCGGGCCCGATCTACGAGCCGGGCATGAGCACCAGCTCCGATTGGTGGCGGTTCGGCCGGGCTTTCCATGCGGCCGGATTTGGGCAAGGCGACGTGATCCACAATTCTTTCGCCTATCACCTGACCCCCGCTGGCCACATGATGGAATCCGGTGCCCGGGCCGTGGGCGCGAGCGTCTTGGCAGGCGGCGTCGGCAACACGGAAGCCCAGGCCATTGCGGCGGCGGATATGGGTGCGACCGGCTATGCTGGGACGCCGGATTTCCTGAAGACCCTGCTCGACAAGGGGGCGGAGCTGGGGCTCGACCTGTCGCGCATAACCAAGGCGCTGGTCGGTGGTGGGCCGCTGTTCCCCGCAATGCGTCAAGAATATCGCGACCGGGGGATCGCCTGCCTGCAGAACTACGGCACGGCCGATCTGGGGCTGATCGCTTACGAGAGCGCGGCGCCGGACGGCAGCCCGAACGAGGGCATGGTGGTCGAGGAAAGTGCGATCGTGGAAATCGTCCGGCCCGGCACCGGTGATCCGGTGCCCGACGGCGAGGTGGGCGAGGTGCTGGTGACGATCCTCAACCGGGACTATCCGCTGATCCGGTTCGCGACCGGCGATATGTCCGCTGTTCTGGCCGGCGCCAGCCCTTGCGGGCGGACCAACTCGCGGATCAAGGGCTGGATGGGCCGTGCGGACCAGACCACCAAGGTAAAGGGCATGTTCGTGCGCCCCGAGCAGATTGCCGAGATCCTGCGCCGGCACCCGGAAGCGCTGAAGGCGCGTCTGACCGTCGACCGCGCGGGCGAGCAGGACGTGATGCGGCTGGCGGTCGAGACTACGGCGCCCGCGCCGGATCTGGCCCAGGCGATCAATGAGACCATGCAATCGGTGCTGAAACTTCGGGGCGAGGTCGAGGTGGACGTGCGCGGATCGCTGCCGAACGACGGCAAGGTGATCGACGATATCCGCAAGTTCGACTGAGATGGCAGCCACCCCTCACGTCGCCGTGGTCGGCGCGGGCATCGTCGGCAGCGCGATCGCGCTGGAATTTGCACGGCGCGGAGCGCAGGTGACGCAGATCGATGCGGGCGGGCGCCGTGCCTCGGAAAACTCCTTCGGCTGGATCAACGCCACCTGGTTGAACGGGGATGACTATTTCCGGCTGCGCCATTTCTCGATGGGAGTTTGGCGTGCGCTCGAGAGCCTGGTGCCGGAGCTCGCGCCGCGCTGGGTGCCAAGCCTGCTCTGGGATCTGGAAGAGGGCGCGCTACGCAACTATGTCACCGGCCGCGGCGCCATGGGATATGGTCTGCGCTTGCTGGAGCGGACAGAGATTGCCCGGTTGGAGCCTGGCCTCGCCGTCCCGCCGCCGCTTGCTGCGCTGGGCGAGGAGGAGGGCTATATCGATGCGGGGCTCGCGGCGGAGGCGCTGCGCAGGGCATCCGCGGCCACGGGCGTGCGTTCGATCGCCGAGGAAGCGGCCTCGGTCGGTCCTGGCACCGTACGGCTCAAGGGAGGCGACCTGGTGACCGCCGAGACGGTAGTGGTTGCCGCGGGGCTCGGCACTGCTGGGCTGACCGGTTTGCCGGTCGACGAAGTGCCGGGATTGATGGTGCTGACCACGCCCTTGCGCGCACGCACTTCCCACATGTTGGCACCGCCGGAATTGCTGGTGCGCCAGGACAACCAGGGCCGGGTTCTGTGCGGCGGCGAAGCGGGCGGCTCGCGGATCGACCGCGACAAGGACGCGATCGCCGCCGATCTGGTCGAGCGGGTGCGCGCGCTGTTCGGCGAGCGAGATATCGGGCTCGAGCGGGTGATCATCGGCCACCGCCCGGTGCCGGGTGACGAGCATCCCGCTATCGGTCCGCTGCCGGACCTGCCCGGTGTCTATGCGGCGGTGATGCATTCCGGCGTGACCTTGGCGCCTGGGGTCGCGCAACTGATGGCTGACGAGATCCTGCAAGGATCGGAGTCGGAGCTGCTGGCGCCCTTCCGTCCGGCGCGGTTCTCGTGACTCCAATGCCCCTGACTTGATCCGGGGCCTCGTTCAATCGCTGGGGAACTGCACTACGAGGTCCCGGTTCAAGCCCGGGACATGGGCGGCACTTCACTCAAGACCGCTCCCATTGCATGATGATCTTCAGCGACCACCTAACTCCGGAGAGCCCGAATGCCCCGCTTCGACCGCCTGCTTATCACCGGGGCCGCCGGAAACCTCGGCTCCGTCCTGCGCGAGGGCCTGGCGCCGCTCGCCACGACGGTGCGGCTAACCGACCGTGCATCCATTGGCGCGGCGGCGGCCCACGAGGAGATTGTGCAAGCGGATGTCGGTGATCTGGATGCGATGCTGGACGTGGTCGCGGATTGCGACGCGGTGGTCCATTTCGGCGCCGCCCCGGTCGAGCAACCCTGGGAGGAAATCCTGAACTCCTCGATCAAGGGCGGCTACAATGTCTACGAGGCAGCCAGGCGCCACGGCATCAGGCGGGTCGTCTACGCCAGCTCGATCCACGCGGTCGGCTACGCGCGCCGCGAGGAGGGGGCGGATACGCATACCGAACACCGGCCGGACACGCTGTATGGGCTTTCCAAGTGCTTCGTCGAGGATCTGGCCAAGCTCTATTTCATGAAGTTCGGGATCGAGTCGGCGCTTCTGCGCATCAATTCCTGCTTCCCGGAACCCGCCGACCGGCGGCACCTGGCGACCTGGATGAGCTTTCGCGACCTGGTGCAATTGGTGACACGGTGCCTGGTGGCCGAGCGGATCGGCTGCACGGTGGTCTACGGCATCTCGGACAACCGCGAGCGGTTCTTCTCGAACGAGAAGGCGGCGCATCTGGGCTACCGGCCCCAGGACAGCGCCGAGGATTGGCGCGAGGTGGTCGAGGCGAAATGCCCACCAGGTGATCCTTCTTGCCCGGCCGTCGAGTTCGCCGGCGGGGTCTTTTGCAGTTATGGCCATCCGGACGACCAGGCTTGAACACAGCGCGCTAAGCGCGTGGGGGTGTTGGACATGCATGAGAAACTGGTCCGAGTGCGTGCCGCCTATCAGGCCTTCGCCAAAGGGGACCGCCAGCCGTTGATCGATCTGATCGGCGCCGAATGCCGCACCGGGTATTTTGGTGACCCAGCGCGCGTTCCCTGGGCGGGGACATTCGCGGGACCGGAAGGCTTCGCCCAGATCCTCGAGCGGATCGGCGGGGCGATGGCAATCAGCGAATACCGCGCGACCGAGTTCCTGCCGTCAGGCGATGCGCTCGTCGTGCTGGGCGTCGGCCGGGGAACCGCTCGACAGACCGCGCGTCCGTTCGAGGCGCATTGGGCGCACTACCTGCGCTTTGATGGCGGCCGGGTGGCCGAGTTCCGCGTCTACAACGACACCCTTGCCCTGGCCGCGGCGGTTGGGCTTTGAAGCTGCCGGATATGAAAAGGGCCACGCCTGAGGCGCGGCCCTTGGTTCTGGATTGCCCCAGGCTCAGCCCTGGCGGGCCTTGAACCGGCGCTGGGTTTTGTTGATCACGTAGACCCGGCCCTTGCGGCGCACGATCCGGCAATCGCGGTGCCGTGCCTTGAGGGACCGAAGCGAATTCTTAACCTTCATCTCTCGTCCTCCTCTCAGGCCAGCGCGGCCTTGGCCTTGTCGACGATCGCGCCGAACGCGGCGGGCTCGTGGACGGCCAGATCGGCTAGCACCTTGCGGTCGACCTCGACCCCGGACTTGGCCAAGCCGTTAATGAACCGCGAATAGGTCAGGCTGTCGTCATGGGCACGCACGGCCGCATTGATCCGCTGGATCCACAGGGCGCGGAAGTTGCGCTTGCGGGTCTTGCGGTCGCGGGTCTGATATTCCATCGCCTTCTCGACCGCCTGCTTGGCGGTGCGGTAAGTGCGCGAGCGGGCACCATAGTAGCCCTTGGCTTTCTTGAGCACCTTTCGGTGACGGGCATGGGCGGCCGTGCCGCCTTTCACTCTGGACATCGGCGCCTCCGGTCAGCTGTAGGGCAGGAACTGCTTCACGATCTTCTCGTCCTGCGGCGACAGGACGGTCGTCCCCCGCGCATTGCGGATGAACTTTCTCGTGCGTTTGATCATGCTATGGCGCTTGCCGGCCTGGGCGACCTTGATGCGGCCGGTCGCCGTGACCTTGAAGCGCTTCTTGGCGCCTGATTTGGTCTTCATCTTGGGCATTTTCGTCTCCTGGTCGTCGAGAGATTTCTGCGATGCCACGGCAGCCCTTTTCTTGGCCGGACATCCCGAAGCGGCGCTTATAGACGCCCCATTTGGCGCGCGCAAGAGGCCCGTAGGCGGCAGAAGCGGCCCCCGGATGCGCCCTCTCGACGCGGCAATTTCCGGAATTCCGGACGATTGGGCACGATTCCGTCTTATTCTGCTACTGACCAGGCGCCCGGAGCACACTCAATAGGCGAGTAATGATAAATTCGATTCAACAATTAAGATATATTTTATGCCCTATTCGTTCTTATTCCTGCCTAGAAAGAGCGTTTTGAACAAGTTTTTGCCATGTTTCTACTTCGCTTCCAGGTACAACTTTGCTATCGTTCGATTGGTGGATGGTTTTTGGGAGCGAAATTGTGCTGTGCAGTGTCAAAAGGAATGCGCCGGGTCTTGCCGGCTTTCTGCGCGATGAAACTGGGTCCGCGACGATTGAATTCGTCCTCTGGGTCCCTGTCTTCGCGATCTTGCTGGTCGCGACGATCGACGCGACGGTTCTCTACCTGCAACACACCGAGATGTGGAACGTCTCGCGCGATGTGGCCCGCCGGGTCGCCGTTGGGGACATGGTCGAGAGCGACGTCTACCAGGTCGTCCAAAACGAGATGTTCCTCTACAGCAAGGCCTACACGGTCGCCACCTCGCAACCGACCGATCTGGACGTCCAGATCGCGATCCAGACGACGATCGCCGAAGCGAGTGTCTTCGGGATTTTCCAAGCCGTGCTGAACGAAGATCTGACCGCCGTGGTCACTATGCGCCGCGAGCCGATCTGATCGCATTTTCGATCAAGTAGGTTCCGGGCCTGGCCAGTGGCTGGCAAAGGGAGACAGAACATGTGGCGTGCGAAATTCGAGGAATTCGTCCAGGACGAATTCGGTGGCGGCACCATCATGGGCCTCTACTGGTTCATCACCCTGGTCATGATCTGCGGCCTGGCCGTGGATATTACCGACGGCTTCCGTGCCCGCACCATGTTGCAGGCCACGGCCGACGCGACCGCGCTGGCGGGCGCAATCGACTTGCCCGACCGCAATACTGTCGCCGCGGCTGCGGTCACCAATTCCTATGACAACATGCCGCAAGGCGAGAATGGCACCGTGCTGCGCAGCACCGACGTGATCGTCGGGAAATGGGATGGCGCGGCCAAGGCGATCGATCAGAACGATCCAGAACCAGACGCGGTGATGGTGACCGTGCATCGGTCCTCGGCCAACGAGAACGCGATGCCGGTCAACTTCCTGCGGATCATCGGGCTATACAATTGGGAGATCACCACCCAGGCCGTCGCGCAGCGCTTCATTCCGGAATGCCTGCGCGAGGGGCTGATCGCGCGCGGGATCGTCGACATCTCGTCGAACAACAATTTCGTGCGCGAGATCTGCGTGCATGGCCAGTTGGGCGTGCACATGCAGAACCACAACTTTCACGAGTTGGGCGTCACTGTGAGCATGCCGGATACGGACATGCTGACGATCCCCAGCGGCGGGATGCAGAGCAACCCGGGCCTGCCCGAGGCCCTGCGCGAGAACATCCTGGATCCGCGCATGGTCAACCATATCGACGAGATCATGGGCCAGATGCTGGACCCGACCTCGGAGGTCATGCCGGGCTATATCGACGCGTCGGAGCCGGTGATCGTGGTCGATGACAAATTCACTTTCTCGACCGGCAATCACATTCCGGGCCGGATCTACGAGGTTCAGTGTAACCCCAACAAGAACGTCGCCATCGCCGCCGGCTCGGTGATCTCGGACATCGTGATCATCGCCGAGTGCAACATCAATGTTGGCTCGAACGTGTCGCTGACGAACGTGGTCCTGGGGTCGAGCGCGCTCGGCAACGGTCAGAACCCCCTTGGCAACGCGAATCTCAGCTTCTCGTCCAATGTGGACTTGGGCGCGATCGACAATTGCGCGCCGGGCGGCGGGGTCCAGTTATTCTCGTCGGCGTCGATGCACTTCTCGTCGACCATGAAGATCAACGGCGTGCAGATGGTTGCCGCCGGTGACATCGATCTGGGTGCACGCGATCAGGGCATCAACGGGATCTCGGCGCAGGCGGGGGGCGACATCAACTTGACCTCGAACAATGCATTCGGGCTGTGTGCGATGGGCGGGCCAAATCTTTTCACGGTTCCCTATTACCGCCTGGTCCTCTGAGGGAGAGACAGAGGGCCGAGCATACGAGCGCGGGGGTCTGACGGCGGCGCGGCATGACCGTTGCCGCCGTCAGCTGTTTCTGGGCGCGCCTATCTGGACACGCCTATTCGGGTGAGCCTTCGTAGATCTGCGTTTCGTCCATCGGCGCGACGCGCAGGATGTTGGTGGTGCCTGGCTGATTGAAGGGCACGCCCGCGGTGACGATGATCCAGTCGTCGTCGGTAGCCAACCCATCCGCCCGCGCCGCCCGGATCGCATTGACGACCGCCAATTTGAAGCGGTCCACGCCAGCGCTGATCACGCAGTGCAAGCCCCAGGCCAGACTAAGGCGCCGAGCGGTTTCCTCGATCGGCGTCAACGCCAGGATTGGCACGGCGGGGCGTTCGCGCGAGGCTAATAGCGCGGTCGTGCCGGAATGGGTGAAGCAGCAGATCGCTTTGATATCGGTCGACTCCGCGACTTCGCGCGCCGCGGCGGTGATCGCATCGGCCACCGTCTCGCGCTCCAGCGCCGGGCCCGCATCGATCGCGCGCCGGTAGCTTTCCTCGCGCTCGACCGAACGCGCGATCGCGTCCATCATCGCAACCGCCTCGGTGGGGTAGTCGCCCACTGCCGATTCCGCGGACAGCATCACTGCGTCGGTGCCTTCGTAGATCGCGTTGGCCACATCCGAGACCTCGGCCCGCGTTGGGACCGGAGACATAATCATGCTCTCCAGCATCTGGGTCGCGACGATGACCGGCTTGCCGGCGCGGCGGCATTCCCGGATCATCCGTTTCTGCATCGCGGGCAGTTCCGCCACCGGCATCTCGACCCCCAGATCACCGCGCGCCACCATGATCCCGTCGACGATGTCGAGGATGTCGTCGAAGCGCTCCACGCAGGCGGGTTTCTCGACCTTGACCATGATCGCCGCATTCCGGGCGCCGACAAGCTCGCGTGCCTCGATCACGTCCTCGGGTCTTTGAACGAAGCTGAGCGCCAGCCAGTCGATCCCAAGGCCCAGCACGAATTCCAGATCCTCCCGGTCCTTCTCGGTCAGGGCCGCCAGTGGCAGCACCACGTCGGGCACGTTGACGCCCTTGTTGTTCGAGATCTCGCCCCCAACCACCACATCGCAATCGGCCGATGTGGCATCGCTGGCGCGCACTGTCAGACGGATCTTGCCGTCATTGACCAGCAGGGTCGAGCCGGGCTTCAGCGCGGCGAAGATTTCGGGGTGCGGCAATTGCACCCTCACCGCGTCGCCTGGCGCCTCATCCAGGTCGAAGCGGAAGCTGCGGCCCGGGATCAGTTCCACCGGCCCATTGCCGAACCGTCCGACGCGCAGCTTCGGCCCTTGAAGGTCCGCCAAGATGCCGATCGGGCGGCCGACCTGGTGCTCGATCTCGCGGATCGTCGCGTGACGCTGAGCGATGTCGTCGTGGGTGCCGTGGCTCATGTTGAGGCGGAATACGTCGACCCCGGCATCAAATAGCTTCAGCAACATCTCGCGCGAGGATGAGGCGGGCCCCACGGTTGCGACAACTTTCACGCTTCTTTCGCGGTGCACCGGCAAATTCTCCTGGCGATTACGTTTTTCCTTAGATCTTCTCGGGCCGATCATCGCCTTGTCCAGCGACAGTTTCAAGAAAGCATGGCTGCTGGGCCTCTTGTCTCGGGGACGGCTTGCCCGGTAAAGTCCACGCTTCCAGTTCTCCCGCAGACCGCCGGACCCGTCCATGAGCGCCTTTGATCCTGTCGAGATTATCCCCGCCCGCGCGTCCGCCACGGACGGCAACGTGCCGGGATTGGTCCTGATCTGTGACCACGCGCGCAACGCGGTTCCCCCCGAGGTCGGCGACCTGGGCCTGCCGCCCCACGACATGGCGCGCCACATTGCCTGGGACGTGGGCGCACGCGGCGTGACCCTGGGAGTGGCTCAGCGATTGGGCGCGCCCGCAGTACTGTCGACATTCTCGCGCCTGGTGATCGATCCGAACCGGGGCGAGGACGACCCGACCCTGGTCATGCGGCTTTCTGACGGGTCGATCATCCCGGGCAACCGGCATGTCGGCGAGGCCGAGGTCGAACGGCGCAAGCAGGCCTATTTTCGCCCGTATCACGCAGCAATCCGCGACCAGATCGACGGAATCGAGGCGGCGGGTCAAGACCCCGTGCTCGTCTCGATGCACTCGTTCACGCCTAACTTTCAGGGGCGGCCTCAGCGGGAATGGCATGTCGGGTTGCTGTGGGACCAGGACGACCGGCTGCTGCGTCCGATGCTGGACATTCTGCGTGCCGAGCCAGAGTTGCGGGTCGGCGACAACGAGCCCTATTCGGGCCGGCTTCACGGTGACTGCATGTGGACCCATGGCACCAATCGCGGACTGCCGCATATCCTGATCGAGATCCGCAATGACCTGATCGCGGAGGCGCCGGATCAGGCCGGCTGGGCCGAGCGCCTGGCGCCGGTGATCCGGGATTCAGTTGGCCGAATGCGCGCTGGCAATGAGCCGGCGGTAGAAGCGGACGCCCCCGATACGGCGGCTTGAGCGGCGCGCGCCACGCGCCATATTCGAGTGAGGCGACAATTGCCTAGGAGAATCCAATGACAGATCTGAACGAGACCGAAATCCAGGCCGCGGTTTTCCGCCGCCTGCGCGATCACCTGCGCAGCCGCACCGATGTGCAGAATATCGACCTGATGAATCTTTCTGGCTTTTGCCGCAACTGCCTCAGCCGCTGGTATCAGGAGGCCGCGGCCGAGCAGGGGGCCGAGATTGGCAAGGCCGAGGCCCGCGAGATCGTCTACGGGATGCCCTATGACGATTGGCGCGACAAACACCAGACCGAGGCGACGGCCGAGCAGCAGGCGGCCTTCAAGGCGTCGAATCCTGATCACTAATTCGGATGCCACCTGCCCCAGAATTCACGCAGCTTTGGCCGACAATCCTGATGCGCCACGCGCTGCCAGGAGCGGAGGCGGCAACCCCGGTCCTGGCCGAGCTGATCGAGGGGCTCGACGCGGCCCAGGACGACATGACCGCCGACTATCTGACGGGCGATCTTTTCGACCATCCCCATCCGGCGCTCGGCTGGCTGAAGTCGTGCCTCGACCGGGCGGTTCTGGACTATGCGCGCCATTCGGGCGTTGACTACGAGCTTGAATGGCGCCTTCAGGCCTGGCCCAACCTCAACCGCTTCGGCGACTACCACAACCTGCACAACCATCCGCATTCCTGGCTGAGCGGCACCTACTACGTTCAGGTGCCAAGCGGCAAGGCACCCGAGGGCGGGCGCTCGGACCGGGATCCGAATGCGATCAGCTTTTTCGACCCGCGGCCACAGGCGAACATGCTGGCGATCAAGGGCGACCCCCAGGTCGACCCTGAACACCGGCTATTGCCCCGATCAGGCGAGGTGCTGATCTGGCCGGCCTTTCTGCATCATGCGGTGCATGTGAATCTGAGCGAGGAGCCGCGCATTTCGATCTCGTTCAATGTGGTTCTCAGGTGGAAGGACGCGTATTTGCCGTAGGGAGGGGTTCACCCGGCCACGCCGCCCATCGGCGGGATTGATCCCGTCCTACGCTTCGCGCAGCCAACCGTCCGTGAACGTCACCCAGTCGACCCCGGCGAACCGCCGCTGACGGTCAAGCTCTGCCTCGATCCGCGCCAGCCGGCCCTTCGACATGCGGACACCGCGTTGAGGCCAGAAGGCGGTGACAGTGAGCAAACCGGCCTCGCGGTCGCATTTCATGTCGATCCGACCGATCATGCGGCTCCCCTCCAGGACCGGAAATACATAGTAGCCATATTTCCGTTTCGGCGCAGGCACAAAGACTTCGATCCTATAGTCGAAGTTGAAGACTCGGAGCGCCCGCTTGCGGTCGCGCAGCGCCGGGTCGAAGGGGCTGAGAACGCGCACGCGATCGGGCGCAGGCGGGGCCAAGCGCGCCAGCTCAGCGATATCGGGCCGGGCGAAGGCGCGGCGTGGCTTCGAGCCGTCCGCGCTCCCGATCTCTACCTCGACGAGGTCGCCGCCAGTATGCTGCCGGCACCAATCCGCCGCCTCGGCGGGGCTGACGGAATCCCAAAATGCGGCGATCTCGCCCGAGGTTGCGAAGCCCAGCCGGTCGAGCGCCGAATTGCACGCCCAGTCCAAGAACTCCGGCTCCTCAGGTTCGCCGGCCCGGTGCGCGGCCGGGATCACCCGCTCGGTCAGATCATAGGCCTTTTGAAATCCCTGGCGGTGGCAGATGGCCAGCTCCCCGGTGCGCCACAGGAATTCGAGCGCGGTTTTCGAGGGATGCCAGTCCCACCACCCACCGCTGCCGCGCGTCTCGTCGGCGCCGACATTCCGGGACATGACCGCGCCCTGATTGGACACACGATCGCGAATTTGATCCAGCATCTCGAGGAACCCCTCGCGGCGCCACTCGGTCCAGCGTTCGCGGATCTTGGCGGCGTCCCTCCGGAATCGCGTCATCCAATAGGGAAAGAACCTGGTCGGGATGATCGAGGCGTCGTGGGTCCAGTTTTCGAACAGGCTCCGCTCGCGCTCCAACAACCGCCTCAGATGGGCCGGCCTATAGGTCTGGTTCCGCGCGAACAGGATCATGTCATGGGCGCGGGCCACTGTGTTGATGCTGTCGACCTGGACGAAACCGATCCGCTCGATCAGGGCGAGCAAATCCGACGCCGACTGCTTCGGCCGTGGATCGTCGGTCAGGCCGTGGCGGGCCAAGAACAGGTTTCGGGCCTGGTCGTTTGGGATCAGCGGGCGCGCGGTCATGGGCCGATTGCTAACGGCCAGTTGCCATGGCGGCAACTGTCACGCGATTGTCAGATCATCATGCAGGTGTCTCGGCCAAATAAAGCTGCGTCACGCAAGCCCGCGCGACCGTGCCGCCAAAGCCGGTTTCGGCGATCTCGGCGATCCGGTCCAGTGCCGCTTCGGCGTGCTCTGCCGGAACCTCGCGCATGAACGAAAACGATGCGTAGAGCGCGCGGATGCCCGCCGCGTCGAAGACCGCAATCCAGTGCAGGCGCTCGGCCTCGATGCGGTGAAATCCGGCTGTTGAGAGTTCCGCTTCGCGGGCCTTCACGTCCAGCGCTCGGGCCAGTCCCCGGGGCAGCACGGCACGCGGTTCGCCCTTGAACGAGGGGGCAACGGCGCGAAGCTCTTGTACCAGCGGGGTTACGGCGTCGCGGAACGGGTCGGAGCGATCCGGGTCCTGATAGACGTTCCACCACATCGCCCAATGCCCGCCGGGGCATAGCAGGCGAGCGCGCTGGGCGCATCGAGCCAGTGGAAGGATGTGGCCGCATAGCCGAGATCGAAATCCGCCTCCGTTAAGTCCACGTCCTCGAACGTGCATTCAATCAACCTTAAGCGCGGATCTGGCAGGCTCGTGCGCAGCCATGCCACCAGCCTTTGGTCGGGTTCGATACCTGTGAGCGACCCGAGACCAAGGTCCAGCATTGGTGCCGTTGCCTTGCCGGTGCCGGGACCGATCTCAAATACTTGCATGCGCGGCCCCGGACGCACGCGGTTTGCGATCAGATCGAAGAGAGCCGGTGGATAGTCCCACCTTGCCGCGTCATAGGCTGCCGGGTCGCCGCCGAAAGCGTGGCGCCCCAGGGTTAGGTTCGACCGCTCGTTCAAATCCTTGACCGAAGTTCAGTGTTTCACGCGATCACACTCCGGTGTGGAGCTTTGATTTGCAAGCACCGCTCTGGTTCGATCACCCTGCCCTGACAGGGGTTTCGCGCGAAATGCCTTTGGCGCGCGCGGACGACAGAACGATACGGATTCTTCGCAACCGACCAGGGAGCCTCCCGATGAGAACGACCTTCTGGACCGCCGCGATTGCCGCCGGTTTCCTCAGCCTCGCGCCCACGGCCCAAGCGGCTGAATGCGATCCCGGCAAGGACGGCGCCGAGCTGACCTTCGAGGAAGCGCAAACGGTCTATGACTGCATCGCCGCCGGGCTGCATGAAGGCTACATGAAGGGCAAGAAGCGTTGGATCCCCGAGGAATACGTCTCCGACTACCGGAACTGGACCATCGCAAACACTCTGCCGGCCAATCCGGGGTTCCATGGCGGACGCTTCTTGCTGACCTGGGTCAGCGAGGCCGGGGCCGAGGATTACCTGAAATACAAGGACGAGGATGTAAACATTCCCGCCGGCACGGTGATTGCCAAGGAGAGCTTCGCGGTGACCGAGAAGGGCAAGGTCAAGAAGGGCCCGCTGTTCATCATGGAGAAGGTCGCCGCCGGCAAGTCGCCCGAGACCGACGACTGGTACTACATGATGGTGGCCCCGAACGGCACGCCCCAGGCTGTGAACGTGATCAAGGCCTGCTCGGAATGCCATCAGGGTAATTTCGGCCATCAAGGTGGTCTGGGCTATCCGGCTGAGGATGTGCGCATAGCGCAGTAAGGGGCCAAGACGACCGATCGCGGCGCGTTGGGGACCCCAGCGCGCCGTTTTCTATTCTCCACCTTGACGCCTATTGTTCGTCGCAGGATCGTGCCAAGCGCATATCCTGGAGCAATAGTTCGATTGATGACCCGAAACCTGGAAACCGAGTTCCTGACGCTGCACGAGTTTGTCGCGGCGGCGCATGCGCGGCTCGACGCGAATGGCTGGGACTATCTGATCGGCGCCGCCGAGACCGAGACCACCGCGGCGCGCAATCGCCAGGCATTGGACGCGATCGCGCTAAGGCCCCGGGTGCTGGTCGATGTGAGTGACGTGGATACGTCGCGTGCGTTCCTGGGCTGGACCCAGCGCCTGCCGATCCTGCTCGCCCCCGTGGGCGGGCTCGAGACCTTCGATCCGGAGGGTGCGGTGGCCGCCGCGAAAGCCGCTGGCGAGTTCGGGGTTCCGGCCATGGTCAGCTCGGTTTCACAGCGCACTAAGGCCGAAGTGCGCGCGGCCACGGCGCATCAGGCATTGTTCCAGCTCTATGTGCGGGGCGGCGGGCGGTTCATCGAAGATCATGTGGAGGAGGCGATCGTGGCTGGGCTCGACGGCTTCTGCCTGACCGTCGATACGGCGCACTATTCGCGGCGCGAGCGCGATATCGTCAAACGCTTCGCCAAGCCATGGCGCCAAGGGGTCGATATCCCGGCCCAAGACCACCAGAAGGCGCTGAGCTGGGCGGATGTGGCGCGCATCCGCAAGGCCTACGACATTCCGCTGATCCTGAAAGGCATCGCCACCGCCGAGGATGCCCGCATCGCCGCCGATCATGGGGTCGAGGTGGTCTATGTTTCGAACCATGGAGGGCGGCAACTGGACCACGGCCGGGGCGCAATGGAGGCCCTGCCCGAGGTCGTCGAGGCAGTCGGCGGCAAGGTGACCATCGTCGTCGATGGCGGCTTCTATCGCGGCACGGATATCGTAAAGGCAATGGCGATGGGGGCCGACGTGGTGGGGTTGGGGCGGCTTTATTGTTATGGCCTGGCCGCCGCGGGCCCGCCGGGCGTCGTGCGGCTGCTCGAGATCCTCGAACATGAGGTCCAGACGGCTATGGGGCTTTTGGGGGTGACACGGCTTGGCGACCTGAACGCGGACTATCTGCACCATGGCGCGCCGCCGGTCGCGGCATCCTCGGTTCTCAGCGCGTTTCCGTTGCTCGATCTTTGACCTGAAAAAAGATGGGGTGCCGGGCGAGTGTGGGATCTGTGAGGGTCGCCTGGCACCCCGGAGAGAGGGCAGTCTGAGAAAAGCCCTACATCTTAACCGGTCGCCGCGGCTTTCACCGGCGTGACGGTGTTCTTTGCTTCGCTGCGCTTGAAGACCATGACGCCGCCTTCCGAGCCCAGATCGAAGCCCTGTTTGGTCATCTCGATTAGGATATCGACATGATCCGGGCATTCGCCCGCGGGCGCGCTACAATCGATCACGATGCGCCGGACATTCGACAGGTCGGCCTCGGCCAAGAACCGAATCGAGGCACCGGGAATCTCGCAGACGATCGTGTCGATCCGCTCTTCGGCAAGGATCAGGTTCAGATCCATGCTCGGCACCAGCATCACCTGGCCCGACGGCCCTTCCGAGGGCATGATCGAGGACTCGCGGATATCCGACTGAGGGTAGAACGGAACCCGCTTTCCAGCGTCGTGGGTCAGGATCGCGTTGACCGCCTCGACCCATTCAACACCGTTCAGCCGGTGCAGCCGATTCATATAGCCGACAAGACGGGGATCCGCCTCGACCGCCAAGACACGCTCGGCGCGGCAATTGGCGGCGATATGGCTCGACACGATGCCGAGGCCCGCGCCGATCACCAGAACCCGCTCGTCGGAGAAATCGGATTCGGCCAAGTGCGCGATCAGATCGGCACTGTAGCTGCCGCTGTCAATCTCGCCGCGCATCTCGGGGGCAACGAAATCCGCGCAAGCCGGATCGTCGATCGGCACCCGGATCCCAGCGGGATGGAGAATTTCAGTGGAAGGAACCTGCCGAGCACGCCGGCTGGCCAGATCGATAACATTGGACATCACACACACCGTTTACTTCACACATCACGCAACACGCGCACATCGAAACGAGAACCCACCGTCTCACAAAAAATGTCGGAAATCGCCAGATTTTGTCGAAAAAGTGGTTTCGTTAAAGGGTTTACAATTCTCGGTTTATGCGGGTGGTGGGTTCGCTCAACTTAGGGTTGCGCGGAGCGTCCCGATCTAAAACTGGGCGTGTGTAAGTCTAGATTTCGAACAATTTTCCAAGTTCGGGTCTGCTACTGGTCACGCCTGACAGACGCAAACAATGCCAGGCGAGCGCGTGATTCGACGAGGTCACGGGCAGGCCGCATTCCGCCTCGATCTCGGCCAGCGCGTCCAGCAGACGCACCGAGGTGCAGGAGACGAAGACCGCATCGACCCCGTGGTCCCGGGTGATCCGCCGGACGGCGGCTTTCAGGCTGGCCCCATCAATGCTGGCGACCACCGCGTCGTCCTGTTCGTTGAACGAGCCGAAAACCGGTACCTGGTAGCCTTTGGCCGAAATGTAGCCGCGCACGATCTCGTTGACGTCCCGGCGATAGGGCGTCAGGACCGCGATCCGGCGCGCGCCGAGCGCATCGAAAGCGGCGAAGGCGGCGCTGATGGGGTTCGTCGGCTTGGCGCCTGGCCGCGCCTGGGCAATCGCTTGGGCCACCGCTTCCTCGCCCAGCACCATCGACGCCGACGTGCAGCCGAACGCCACCACGTCCAGATCGGCGCCCGGCAAGATCAGGTCCAGCGTATCGGTTATCAGCGGCCCCATCGCCGCAAGGCTCTCGGGCGTGATCTGCGGAGAATTCTTGATCCGCGCCTCGTAATAGTCGACGCCTTCGGTCAAGCCCGGCGTCGCAAAGATCCGGCGAAACTCGTGCTCGACCGTATAGTCGGAGGCCAACACCACCAGCCCGATCTTGGCACGGGCGCCGATGACGGCTGCGGTTTCGAACGGCAGGTGCTCGATCAGTTCAAAATCGGCCAAGCCGTCCTTGGCGGCGTTGGCAACATCGTCTGGCATGGCCGGTCTCCCGGATTTTGACGCCCGAGCCAGTATGCCCGCGATGTGGCCAGCTTGGAAGGCCCGCCTAACAATCCGGCACATTAACCGCCAGGCCGCCGAGCGAGGTTTCCTTGTATTTGGTGTTCATGTCCGCGCCGGTTTCGCGCATGGTGTTGATACAGGCGTCGAGCGAGACCAGGTGCTTGCCGTCGCCGCGCAGCGCCAGCGAGGCGGCCGAGACCGCCTTGATGGCGCCGAGGCCGTTGCGTTCGATGCAGGGCACTTGGACCAGGCCCTTCACCGGATCGCAGGTCATGCCAAGATGGTGCTCCAATGCGATCTCGGCGGCGTTCTCCACCTGCTCAGGGCTCCCCCCCATGGCGGCGCAAAGCCCGCCCGCCGCCATGGCCGAGGCCGAACCCACTTCCGCCTGGCATCCGCACTCGGCGCCCGAGATCGAGGCGTTGTGCTTGACGATGCCTCCGATCGCGGCGCCGGTCAGGAACATGTCGCGCAGACCCGCGCGGTCTGAGCCGACGATGTGGTCCAGGTAATATCGGCAGACCGAAGGGAAGACCCCCGCCGCACCGTTGGTTGGTGAGGTCACGACCTGGCCGCCGGCAGCGTTCTCCTCGTTCACCGCCATCGCGTAGACCGACAGCCAGTCGTTCGCCACATGCGGCTGGAGCTGGTTGCGCCCGCGCTCGGCCAGAAGCTGCTCGTGGATCCCCTTGGCGCGGCGGCGCACATCGAGGCCGCCGGGCAAGGTGCCGCCCTGGGCGAGGCCCTGGTCGATGCAGCGTGCCATCACCTCCCAAATCCGGTCGATGCCCCGGTCGAGGTCGGCGCGCCCGATCCGCGATTCCTCATTCGCCCGCTTCATTGCTGCGATCGAGAGGCCGGATCGCGCCGCCATCTCCAGCATCTCGGCGGCGTTCGAGAATGGGAACGGCGTCCCCTCGTTCGGCCCCTCGGCCTGTGGCGAGGCTTCCGCCGCCATCTCCGTCTCGGTCTTCACGAATCCGCCGCCGACCGAATAATAGGTCTCGGCCAAATGCAGGTTGCCGTTCGCGTCGAAGGCCGAGAGGACCAGGGCGTTTGCATGGAGCGGCAGGGCGGGCCCGAAATCGAAGATCACATCCCGGTCAGGGTCGAAATCGATCTCGCCGATTCCCGGTGCGCCGAGACGCTTCTCGGCCCGGATGCGGGCCTCGATCTCGTCGACCTTTGCCGGATCGAGCGTGTCGGGCTGGAAACCCGCAAACCCCAGGATCACCGCCCGGTCGCTTGCGTGCCCCTTGCCGGTAAACGCCAGCGAGCCATGCAGCCTGCATTCGAGCCGCGCGACGGACCCAGCGCCCGGCACTTTCTTCGTGCCCCCGGCCAGATCGCCCAGGAATCGCGCGGCGGCGACCATCGGGCCCATCGTGTGCGAGCTCGACGGGCCGATGCCGATCTTGAAGATGTCGAAGATGCTGAGGAACATGCCTCGGCTCCCTCCAAAGGGCGTTGCGCTTGCATATAGCAGTCCGGCGCTTGCGAATATTCCGATCTCGACATCTATGCCCGCTGGTGCGACGTGAACTGGTGCGAGAAAGATGGCGCGCTAAGATGGGCGCCGAATCTGGAAGGGAGCCCCATGACCGACAACCTGCCGCCCGCCGAACTCGGCAAGCGCGCCGCCGCGCTGAAGGCGCTGGACTTCGTCGAGGACGGGATGAAGCTGGGCCTCGGCACTGGGTCGACCGCGAAGTGGTTCGTCGATTTGCTGGCCGAGCGGATGAAGTCTGAGGGGTTGCGGATAACGGGCGTGCCGACCTCGACCCGGACGCGCGATCAGGCGGCGGCGCTGGGGATTCCCCTGACCGGCCTGGACGAGGCGGGGGGCCTGGACCTGACCATCGACGGCGCGGACGAGTTCGACGGCGACCTGAACCTGATCAAGGGCGGCGGTGGCGCGCTGTTGCAGGAGAAGATAGTCGCGACCGCCTCCGCTCGCATGATTGTGATCACCGACCCGTCGAAGGAGGTCGCGGCACTTGGCGCCTTTCCCCTTCCGGTCGAGGTGGTACGCTTCGGGTCGGGCACGACCATGCGTCTAGTTGGCGATGAGCTGGCGCGCCACGACGTGGACGGCCGCGCCATGACGCTGCGTCAGGGCGAGGACGGTCCTTACCTGACCGATGAAGGGCACTATATCGTCGATCTCGACTTGGGCCGCATCGGTGACCCGCCGGCCTTGAACACCGCCTTGAACGTGATCCCTGGCGTGGTCGAGGCGGGCCTCTTCTGCGGTATCGCTAGCGCCGTGGTGGTGGGCGAGCCGAACGGGACGGCGCGGATGATCGGGTCGGGCGTGTGACGGAGTCAATTGCATGAGCACATTCGACTACGACCTCTTCGTCATCGGCGGCGGCTCGGGCGGCGTGCGGGCGGCGCGGATGTCGGCCCAGTACGGCGCCAAGGTCGGATTGGCCGAGGAATTCCGCTATGGCGGCACCTGCGTGATCAGAGGTTGCGTGCCGAAGAAGCTGTTGGTCTATGCGTCCTCGTTCGCGGAGATGTTCGAGGACAGCCGCGGCTATGGCTGGTCCGAGGTCCATCCCACCTTCGATTGGTCGGTGATGCGCGGCCAGAAGGAGGCCGAGATCACCCGGCTGGAGGGGATCTACAAGACCAATCTTCAGAAGGCCGGGGTCGAGCCTTTCCACACCCGCGCCACTGTCGCCTCGCCCCACTCGGTGCGATTGGCTGACGGCACCGAGTTCACGACCAGACACATCCTGATCGCCACCGGCGGCACGCCTTTTGTCCCTGAGATCGAGGGTGCGGACCTGGCCATCACCTCGAACGAAATCTTCGATGTGGACGCGCTGCCCCAGAAAGCCATGGTGGTGGGTGGCGGCTACATCGCCTCCGAGTTCGCCGGCATCCTCAATGGGATGGGCGTGCAGGTCACCCAGGTCTATCGGCGCGACCCGATCCTGCGCGGGTTCGACCAGGATATCCGCGCCCATGTGCAAGAGGCCCTGCGCGCGCGCGGGATCGAGATCCTGACCTATGAGGATGTGGACCGGATCGCGGGTGCGCCAGGCGATTTGACGGTCCACCTGACCTCCGGGTCGACCCGGCAGGTGGGGTTGGTGCTTTATGCGACCGGCCGCATTCCGAACACGGCTGGACTGGGGCTGGCGGAGGCGGGCGTACGCCTGACCGAGAACGGCGCGGTCCAGGTGGATGACTGGTCCCAGTCCTCGATCCCCTCGGTCTATGCGGTCGGCGACGTGACCGACCGGATGGCGCTGACCCCGGTCGCGATCCGCGAGGGTGCGGCCTTCGCCGAGACGGTCTTCAACGCCGCGCCGACCAAGCCAGATCACTCCATGGTGCCGAGCGCTGTCTTCACCCAGCCCGAGATCGGCACGGTGGGCCTGACCGAGGATCAAGCCCGGTCGGAAGGCGAGATCGAGGTCTACCGCTCGGCCTTCAGGCCGATGATGAACGTCGTGTCGGGCCGCGACGAGAAGATGCTGATGAAACTGGTTGTCGACAAGGAATCGGACCGCGTGCGCGGGGTCCATATAGTCGGTCACGGGGCTGGTGAGATGATTCAAATGGCCGCGATTGCGGTTAAGATGGGCGCGACCAAGGCCGACTTCGACCGCACCGTTGCCGTACACCCGACGGCGGCCGAGGAATTGGTGACAATGAAAGAGCCAGCCGCCTAGGCAAACCCGTGGCCGGCCACTCTGCCACGCTGGCGGGCCGCCCCTTGAACGCGGCTATCCCAACCCCACCTGATCAGGGATGGTCTATCGGGCCAAAAGCCTGCTATGGAGGCCCAGACAAGACGAAATTGCGAGGCGCGCTCCATGCGGAGGATTAACGAAACGATGCCCTACAGCAGCAACAACGGCGGCGGCGGCGGCCCATGGGGCGGCGGCGGGGGCAAAGGCGGCGGCGGCAAGGGCCCCTGGGGCGGCGGAGGCGGCGGTGGCGGCCAGCAGGGCCCCGACCTGGACGATCTGCTGCGCAAGGGCCGCGACCAGTTGAAGGTTGTGCTGGGCGGCAAAGGCGGCGGTGGCGGCGGACGGCGGGGCGGCGGCGAGCCTGGTATCGAGCGTTTCCTGCCCGTCGCAATTCCGGTCGTATTGGCGCTCGCCTGGCTGTTCCAGTCATTCTACACCGTCAAGCCCGAGGAACAGTCGGTCGAATTGTTCCTGGGCGAGTTCTCGGCAATTGGCGAGTCGGGCCTGAACTTCGCGCCCTGGCCGGTCGTGACGTACGAGATCTTGCCAGTGACGCGTGAGAATACGATCGATATCGGTAAGGCCCCCGCGTCGTCGCGCGCGCGCGCGGCCGAGCAGGGGTTGATGTTGACCGGCGACGAGAACATCGTCGATATCGACTTCCAGGTGGTTTGGAACATTGCTCGCCCGGACCTGTTCCTGTTCAACCTTGCCGAACCGAACCAGACAATCCAGGCAGTTTCGGAATCGGCGATGCGCGAGGTAATCGCACGTTCGCAGCTGAAGCCGATTCTGACCCGTGACCGCGCCGCGGTCAGCCAGGAAGTGAGCGAGTTGATCCAGTCGACGCTCGACAGCTATGAGGCCGGCGTGAACATCGTCCGGGTGAACTTCGATGGTGCCGACCCACCGCCCCAGGTCATCGACTCTTTTCGTGACGTCCAGGCGGCCGAGCAGGACCGCGATACCGAGGAAAAACGCGCCGAGGCCTATGCCAACCAGAAATTGGCTGGCGCGCGTGGCCAGGTCGCGCAGTTGCTGCAAGAAGCCGAGGGATACCGCGCTCAGGTGGTCAACGAGGCCAAGGGTGAAGCGGCACGCTTCGAAGCGGTCTATGACGAATATATCCTGGCGCCTGACGTGACCCGCAAGCGTCTCTACATCGAGACAATCGAGCGGGTTCTGGGCGACGTGGACAAGATCATCATCGACGAGAGTACCGGTGGCGCTGGCGGCCAGGGGGTAGTGCCATATCTTCCGCTGAACGAATTGCGTCGCAGCCGTAGCAACGCCAATTCGGGAGGTACCAACTGATGCGCGTCGTTCCCGTAATCGCGGCCATTGCCGCCGTCGTGGTCATCGGCGTAATGTCGTCGATCTTCATCGTCGACGAACGCAAGCAGGCCTTGGTCCTGCAATTCGGTCAAGTGAAGCAGGTCAAGACCGAGCCTGGGCTCGGGTTTAAAATCCCCTTTATTCAGGACGTGGCCTATTATGAAAGCCGCATCCTGCCGCTGGAGACTTCGGCGCTGGAGGTCACCCCGGCGGACGAACGCCGGCTTGTCGTCGATGCATTTGCCCGCTGGCGGATCACCGATGTCATCCAGTTCCGGCAGGCGGTGCAGACCGAGGTTGCCGCTTTGCCGCGTCTCGAGCGCATCCTCAATGCCAGTTTGCGGGAAGTCTTGGGTACGGTGACCTCGGCCGACGTGCTGAGCCCGGAACGTACGGTTTTGATGACTCGTATCCGCAATGCCGCGCGGCTCCAGGCGACCAATCTGGGGGTCGAGATCATCGACGTGCGCATCCGCCGCGCCGACCTGCCGCAGCAAAACCTGAACGCCACTTTCGCCCGCATGAACGCCGAGCGAGAGCGTGAGGCCGCCGACGAGCGCGCCCGCGGTAAGGAACGGGCCCAAGAGGTTCGCGCAACCGCGGACCGCGAGGCCGTGGAGTTGGTGTCCGAGGCGCAACGCGCCGCCGAGGTCATTCGCGGCGAGGCCGATGCTCAGCGCAACAACATCTACGCCAGTGCCTATGGCCGGGATCCGGAATTTTTCGCGTTCTACCGGTCTCTGCGAGCCTACGAACGCGCGATTCAAGGCGACAACTCGACCCTGGTTATCTCGCCCGACAGCGAATTTTTCGACTATCTGAAGTCGGATAGGTTGGCGCCGGCCGAGTGACGGGCGCTGAGCGGCGGAGTGGATCATGGACCTGCTTGCGGCCCTCTCCCTGGTCCTTGTGATCGAGGGCATGGCGGCGATGATCTTCGCTTCATCGCTGCCCGAACTGCTCGCGGCGCTCAGGGGCGTCGGCGCCCAGCAGATGCGCATGGTCGGAATTCTGATGACGCTCACAGGCGGGGCGTTATATTTAATGATTAGGGGCTAGAACGGAGGCCCGGCGACATAGAACAAATAACAATCCGCCAGGGCCGTTGAAACAGAGGAGAGCAGACCGTGACATTCCCTTCGACTTCCGCCGCACCGAGTGGTTTGGTGGCGCGTGGTTTGATGGCATTGGCGCTGGCCTTTGGTCTGGCCTTGACGGGGTTGACGATGCAGGCGCCGCTCGCGCAGGCCCAGCCGGTGGCGAGCTTCGCCGACCTGGCCGAGCGGCTGAGCCCGTCAGTGGTCAATATCTCGACGGCCCAGCGGGTCGAGCGCCCAGGTGATGGCGGCCCGCAAGTGCCCGAGGGCAGCCCATTCGAGGATCTTTTCAAGGATTTCTTCGAGAACGGCCAGCCGCGCGCGCCGCAAACCGTGCAGTCGCTGGGCTCGGGCTTCGTGATCAGCGCCGAGGGCTACATCGTTACCAACAACCACGTGATCGCCGAGGCCGACGAGATCACCATCAACTTCTACAATGGTGTCTCGCTCGAGGCGACACTGGTCGGCACCGACCCGAAGACGGATATCGCGCTGCTGAAGGTCGAGCCGACCGAGCCCTTGCCGTTCGTCAATTTTGCCGACAGCGACGCCGCCCGCGTGGGCGATTGGGTGCTGGCGATTGGCAACCCCTTCGGCCTTGGCGGCTCAGTCTCGGCCGGGATCATCTCGGCGCGGAACCGCGACATCAATGCTGGGCCCTACGACGATTTCATCCAAACCGACGCGGCGATCAACCGGGGCAATTCCGGCGGGCCGCTTTTCGACATGAACGGCGATGTGGCGGGCGTGAACTCGGCGATCATCTCGCCCACGGGCAATTCGGTTGGGATCGGCTTTGCTGTCCCGGCAAACCTGGCCAAGGGCGTGGTCGACCAGCTGCGTGAATTCGGCGTGACCCGGCGCGGGTGGCTGGGCGTGCGCATTCAGACGGTCAATGACGAGATGGCCGAGGCTCTGGGCATGGAGAAAGCCATGGGAGCGCTCGTCGCCGATGTCACTGATGGCGGCCCGGCCAAGGAAGGCGGTGTCGAGGCCGGCGACGTCATCATTAAATTCGACGGGCAAGACGTCGAGCAGATGCGCGACCTGCCGCGCATGGTCGCTGAAACCGACGTCGACAAGGCGGTCCGCGTGGTCGTCTTCCGCAAGGGCAAGACGCTGACGCTCAAGGTCACGATCGCGCTCTTGGAGGAGGACGGCACCCAGGCATCCGCGCCTGCCACCGAGGATGGCGGGGCCGAAACCAAGGCGTTGGAACTGGCGCAGCTTGGTCTGACGCTCGGCGACCTGACCTCGGACGCTCGGACCGAATTCGGTATTCCGGACAACGTGACCGGCGTCCTGATCACCGGCATCACCGAGGCGGGATCGGCGGCCGAGAAGGGACTGAGACCCGGCGATGTAATCGTCGAGGTCGGTCAAGAGCCCGTCGTTGCGCCCGAGGATGTCGAGGCCAAGGTGAATGAAGCGCTCGAGGCGGGCCGCGGCTCGGTCCTGCTGTTGGTCCAGAGCGGTGGCGACTTGCGCTTCGTGCCGGTGACCATCGGCGGTTGATCCAGGCCGAGCCGGCCTGCTAGGCCTGTGCAAGATCGAATTGCGGGCGCGCCCCCGAGATTCAAGGGGCGCGCCCGTTGACATTGAGGGCGGCATCGAGGGCGGGCATGGAACTCTCGCGGCGTATCCAGGGCGTCGTTACCGGCGACGATGACGGCTGGTCGATCCACTATCGCGGCAAGGCGCTGGAAGAGTCGGGCGAATACGTGCTCATGCTCTCGGTCGGCGATCACGACATCAAGACAGATCGGACGATCCTGGATGCGATGACGACCAGCATGGACCGGGGCAATCTTGGCTATTCCAGCGTCATGGGCTCGCCCGCGCTCCGCGAAGCCATCGCCGCGCGTGTCTCGCGACAGACCTCTGTTCCGGCCACGCGCGAGAACGTGATCGTCACGCCCGGTGGGCAGGCGGCTATCTTCGCAGCGATGACGGCGCTGTTGGACCCGGGCCAGTCCTGCATCATTCTCGATCCCTACTACGCCACCTTCGGCCAGACGGTGCGCGCCGGCGCCGGCCGGCCGATCGTGGTCGAGACCCCGGCGGACCAGAATTTCCAACCGGATATCGGCTTGATCGAAGCGGCTGTGGAGGCGGATACCAGGGCAATCCTGGTCAATTCGCCAAACAACCCTACGGGCGCTGTCTACGACGCCTCGCGGATGGAAGCCCTGGCTGACCTTTGCCGGCGGCGCGGGTTATGGTTGATCGCGGACGAGCTATATGGCTGTCAGGTCCACGACGGCGTTTTCACCAGCGCGCGTGACCTGCCCGGCATGGCGGATCGGTGCCTGGTGGTGGGCTCGCTGTCGAAATCTCATGCGATGACCGGCTCGCGGCTTGGCTGGCTGGTCGGGCCGGAAGCGGCGATCGAGCATCTGGGCGATTTGGCGACCACGACGACCTATGGGCTGCCCGGATTCATTCAGGATGCGGGGCTCTTCGCACTGACCGAGGGCGGCGAGATCGAGGCCGAGATCGCCGAGCGTTACCGGCGCCGGGCTCATAGCGCGGTCGCGGCATTGGGCAACCAGCCCGCCGTGCGCGCGGTCCCGCCCCAAGGGGGCATGTATCTGATGCTGGATATCCGCGCGACCGGCCTCTCCGGCACGGAATTCGCCGAGCGCCTGCTGGATGCGGAGCGGATCGCGGTCATGCCGGGTGAGAGCTTTGGCGACGCGGCGGCAGGGCACCTGCGGGTCGCGCTGACGGTTCCCGAGGCCGACCTGGAAGACGCGTTGGGCCGGATCGCCGCTTTCGCGGTTGGCCTTGCGGACTAGCTCGCGTCAGGCCGTCTCGCGCTGCGCGCGAAGCGTCAGGATCAACGCCGCCAGGAGCACCAATCCAGCCCACAGATACCAGACCAGGATTTGCTGGATTTCTTCGTAGGGCAGCCGGGTCCCCTCGCTCGTCTTAGTCGAGAGCGCGATCAGGCTTAGCGCGAAGATCAATCTTCCGCAGAAACTTTGGAACGACAGATAGGTGGCGCGGCGCCGGTCGCTGAGCAGCCGGTGTAGGCGCGCCAGGATGAAAGGACGCGCCAGTGAATCCGGCACCATGCGCAGCAGCAGTAGCGCGATCGCCAAGGGATGGTTGGTGAGCGCCAGCAACCCGATCAGCCCGACCTGCATGCCCAGGGCGGTCAAGAACAGCGCACCGCGCCCGATCATCCGGCTGATCGGTTGGGCCGTCCAGGAGGTGACGACAGACACCAGCATCATCGCCGCCGTGACCGATCCGCTGACGACCGGGGCATCTTGGGCGAAGCCAATGGCGCCGAGCGCCTCGAGAATGAACGGCTGAGTGAAGACGAAGGGGATGTGGCTGAGGACATACATGCCCACGCTGAGCCCGAAGAACCACATTAGCGCCGGGTTGTCGCCCGAGAGCCACTTCGCTGCCGTCAACGGTTGGGCCGGGCCTTCGGCCTCCAGTTCCGGAGACGGGCCAGGCTCGCGGAGCCGGCACGCGATCGCGACCGCCCCCGCCGAGGCAAGCGCCGTGGCCAGAAACGCCCATTCGGCCCCCCAGGAGGCCATTGCGCCACCGGTCACCGCCGAGACCGCGAGCGCAGTGAAGCTGTAGCGCCAAGCACGCAGTTCCTGAGATTCCGTTTCCGCTTCACGGCCTTCACGGTCGAGCGATTCATAGAGCAGCGAGGTGTCGGTGCCCGAGCCGAACGCCGACCCAGCCCCAAGCGCGATCTGCCCCAGAGCGAAGACCGCGAAATTGCCGCCCATGACCAGCAACAGGCACCCGGCCAGCGCCGCCAGGGTAGCCAAGATCAGCGTGACCCGCCGCCCGACCCGGTCGGAGAGATAGCCTGACGGCACTTCCAGCGCCGTCGTCGCGATGTCGTAAACCGCATAGAGCAGGATCGCCTCGGCGGCGGAGAGCTGGTGCTGGAAATAGAGAAACCAGATTCCCTGCCAAAACAGCAGGTTACGGAAGAACTGGAACCATGGATAAAGCTCGATGTTCCTCTGCAACCGCCTGTCCCCGCTCCGATATTGACGCGATGGCTCCACCCACGCCCCAGCACGATATATGCGGGTGGCTCGATGTGTCTACGAGCGCGGTTTCACCCGCCGCGTCGGCGCCGCGTCGGCAGGGTTCTCGGGCCAGGGGTGCTTTGGGTAACGCGCGCGCATTTCCTTGCGCACATCTGCATAGGAATTGGCCCAGAAGCCGGGCAGATCCTGGGTTGTCTGCACCGGGCGCCGGGCTGGTGACAGGAGCTCGATCAATATCGGCCGGGGCGGGTCGCCGATCTTTGGGTGCTGGGTGACACCGAAAAGCTCCTGCACCCGGACAGATAGGCGCGGCTGGTCACCCGAATAGTCGATCGCCACGCGGTCGCCGAGTGGCGTCTGGAAGTGGGCCGGTGCCGCGCGCTCGATCGCTTGGCGGGTCTCCCAATCGATCTGGGACGAAAGGAGCGCCGTCAGGTCAACGGCAGCGATTTCCTCGATCCGGCGCATTCCCGCCAAGTGCGGGGTCAACCAGTCGTCCAGATTGGCCAGGAGTCCGGCATCGGAGAAATCGGGCAGGCGATCCGCCAACGCCCCGTCCTGGGCCTTTAACCAGAGAGCCCGGGCGCGCAGGCCCACCGCCGCCTTCGGCCAGTCGAGCGCCGAGAGACCCAATGCGCGCACGCCCCCGACCAGCGCCCGGCCCAGGGCCTTGGGCGGGGCGTCGCGCCATTGGCGATCCTCGAGCGCGATGGCGCCGAACATCAACCGTTGGCGCGCCTCGACCTGACGCGTCCTGGGCGACCATTCGGCGCTCTCGTGCCAAGCGGTCGCGGCGCCGTGCAGCTCCCTCAGATCGGCCTCCGCGAGGGGCGCGGCCAGGCGGATCGTGGCCTCGCGCCCCGCATCCTCCAAATCGGCCGCCACGATCAGGCGCTCGGCGCCCAAGGGATCGGACGGATCAAGTTCCGCGCCGCGGCCGCCGGACAGCAGGTATCGCGGCGCCTCACCCTTGCGCCTGAGACCCACACGGTCGGGATAGGCCAGCGACAACAGCGCCCCGGCCCGCGCCTGCGCCCGGGCCGCATCGGGTTTGCCCGGATCCAGACGCCGCGCCTCGGCGCGAATGCGCTCGACGGCGCCGCGATCCGCCTCGTAGGAATGCTCCATCGCGAAGCGCTTCGGATCACAGACCGCCGCGATCCGCAAGCTCAGGTCGGCGGGAGGGCGCGCCGTCCCGCGCAGCGGATCGCGCTCGCCGACGAGCCCGGAGATAAGCGCCGCCTCCGCCCCCTCACCAGACCCGCGCGCGCGCAGCATCATATGTGCCAGCCGGGGGTGGAGCGGCATCGCGGCCATCTTACGCCCCGTCGGGGTGATCCGCCCGGTCTCATCAAGCGCGCCCAACGCCGTTAGAAGCCTGCGGGCTTCGGCCAGCGCCGGCGCGGGCGGCGGGTCGAGGAACGCCAATTGGGTCGGGTCCTCGATACCCCATTGCGCCAGTTCCAGTGCCAACGGCGCCAGATCCGCCTCCAGAATTTCCGGCGGTGCGAAGCCGGGCAGGGCGCCTTCCTCGACCCGGGTCCACATCCTGTAGCAGACGCCCGGACCCAGCCGTCCGGCCCGGCCCCGGCGCTGATCCGCCTCGGCCCGGCTGACCGGCTCGGTGACTAGGCGCGACATGCCGCTGGCCACGCTCATCCGCGCTCGTCTTGCCAGGCCGCCATCGACCACGATGCCGACCCCCTCGACGGTCACCGAGGTCTCGGCGATGGCGGTGGCCAGCACCGCTCGGCGGAGGCCTTGCTGGTCGGGCCGCAGAGCCGCGCGCTGACGCGCGAAGGGCAGGGCGCCGTAGAGCGGATTCAGAACCAGGTCTGGCGCCGCGCGGCCCAGGATCGCCGCTACCCGGTTGATCTCGCCCGCGCCCGGCAGGAAGACGAGCGCGTCGCCCGGGCTCTCTTCCAGCGCCCACTGGACCAGATCCGCGACTGCGTCCTCAAAGCGCGGGCCCCTGTTGCTGCCCCTGCCGTGGTTGCGGCGCCATGGTGCTTCCAGCCACCGGGTCTCGACCGGGAAGAGCCGGCCTTCACTCTCGATCACTGGCGCGCCGCGCATCAGTTGCGCGAGCGCCCGGGTATCCAGCGTCGCCGACATGGCCAGGAGCCGCAATTCAGGCTGCAGCGCGCCCTGCACCTCGAGCGCCAGGGCAAGGCCCAGATCGGTATGGATCGAGCGTTCGTGTATCTCGTCGAAGATCACCGCCGCAATGCCGGGCAGCTCGGGATCCGATTGCAGCATTCGGGTTAGGATCCCCTCGGTCACCACCTCGATCCGGGTCCGGCCCGAAGCCTTCGCCTCGCCCCGAATTCGATAGCCGACGCGCTCGCCGACCGGCTCGCCCAGAAGGTTGGCCATCCGCTCGGCCGCCGCGCGCGCCGCAATTCGGCGCGGCTCGAGCATCAGGATCCGGCCCTCGGCCCAGGGCTGGTCCATCAGTGCAAGCGGCACCAGGGTCGTCTTGCCGGCCCCGGGCGGCGCGGCCAGGACCGCGTTCGGCCCGTTGGCCAACGCGGCGCGAAGCGCCGGAAGGGTATCCTCGATGGGCAATCGGTCCGGTGTGCTGGTCATCGCGCTGGTTTACGCCACGGGCTGGAAAGCGTCGATCCGGGATTGCAATCGCCGCCGAGCCATCCACGATGCCCAAAGGTTTGCAGGAAGGGCACTGATGGGACGGTTGGACGGACGCATCGCGATGGTCACCGGCGCGGCTTCGGGGTTCGGCGCGGGCATCGCGCGGGCTCTGGCGCACGGAGGGCGCGGCGGTTCTGGTGGCAGATCTGGACGGCGACGGGGCCGGCGCTGTTGCTGACGAGATCCGCGCCAACGGGCTCAGCGCCGAGGCCCAGGCGGTGGATATCACGGAGCGGGCGAGCCTCGACCAAGCGGTGGCCCGCTCGGAGGACACTTTCGGCGGGCTGGACACGCTGGTCGCCAATGCGGGCAGCGGGCAGCGGCCCTCAGGGATCCTGGAAACCGAGCCTGACACGCTTCGTCGCCAGTTCGAGGTCAACGCGCTGGGCGCGTTCCTGACGGCACAGGCCGCGGTGCCTGCCCTGCGCCGCCGGGCCCATGCTTCGATCCTTTTCACCGTGTCGGGGATCGCGCTGGTGCCCAGGCCGCAACTCTATGGCTATGGCATGGCCAAGGCCGCCGCTATGTATCTGATGAAGGCTATGGCAGCGGAACTGGCGCCCGAGCGGATCAGGGTCAACGGGCTTTTTCCCGCGGTCGGCGACACGCCGATGCTGGCCGAGTTCGCGGGCGGCACCCTGACGGATGCGGCGGCTGGGGCCTTCGCCAACGCCCTTCCACTGGGGCGCCTGATCACGCCCGAGGATGTGGGCCAGGCCGCGGTTTTCCTGTCGTCGCCCAGCGAGGCGGGTGCCCTGACCGGATGCGCCCTGCCCGTGGATGCGGGCCGCTGCCTTTGATTGCCTCGCAGACGCGGATGCGGCTAGAACGGGCGCAAGCATGTGCAAGGCCGGGAGCGCCATGACCCAGGTGGAAATCGACGATCTGGCCGCCCGCGTGGCCGGCGGCGAGCGCCGGGCGCTGGCGCGCGCGATCACGCTGGTCGAGTCGACCCGCGAAGATCATCGTGCGGCGGCGCGGCGGTTGCTGGCCCAGGCCGGCGCCGGCACCGGCAAGGCGATCCGCATCGGGCTGTCGGGCACGCCGGGCGTCGGTAAATCCACCTTCATCGAACGCTTCGGGTTGATGCTGATCGAAAAGGGCCTGAAGGTCGCAGTCTTGGCGGTTGACCCGTCCTCGGCACGCTCGGGTGGCTCGATCCTGGGCGACAAGACGCGCATGGAGCGCCTGGCGCGCGAGGCGAACGCCTTTATCCGCCCCTCGCCCAGCCAGACTGAACTCGGCGGCGTCGCCCGGCGCACCCGCGAGGCGATCCGGCTGGCGGAGGCGGCGGGCTATGACGTGATCCTGGTCGAGACCGTGGGTGTCGGTCAGTCCGAGGTCATGGTCGCGCAGATGACCGATATCTTCGTCCTGCTGCTGGCGCCTGCGGGCGGCGACGAGTTGCAGGGGGTCAAGCGCGGGATCATGGAGATCGCCGATCTGGTGGTCGTCAACAAGGCCGATGGCGCGTTGAAACCGGTCGCCGAAGCAACCTGCACTGAATATGCCGCCGCCTTGCGGCTGATGCACAAACGCAAGCGCGACCCGGAGGGGTTCCCGGCGGCGCTGACTGCCTCGGCGCTGGAAGGGGAGGGATTGGCGGATATCTGGCAGAAGATCACCCATCTGGACGCCTGGCGCCGCGAAAGCGGCTGGTTCGACCGCCACCGCGCCGAGCAGGCGGTGGGCTGGATGCGGCAGGCCGTCGAACAGGGCGTGCTAGCGCACTTCCATGCCGATCCGGATGTGGCTGCGGGTATGCAGGCGCTTGAAGCGCAGGTTTCCGAGGGTAGCCTGTCTCCCGAAGAAGCGGCAGAGCAGGCCTTGGCGCTGGGCCGCGACGGCGAATAAGATCGGCTGAGCGGAGGAAAACCATGCTCGACAACCCGGGTGCCCTCGCCGAGCGCTATGCAAGCGACGGCTATGTCTTCCCGCTCCGCGCCATGAGCGCCGAGCAAGCCGCCGCCTATCGGGCGCGGGTCGAGGAGGTCGAGGCCGAAGTCAAGGACGACAAAGCGCGGCGCAAGACCCTGCGCCGCAACACCAATATCGTGGTGGATTTCGTCGACGAAATCACGCGGCTGCCCGCCATTACCGACTGTGTGGCGGCGGTCTTGGGTGAGGATCTGCTGGTGCTCGATGCCTCGTTCTTCACCAAGGAGGCACAAAGCTCCAACTTCGTTACCTGGCATCAAGACCTGCACTATTGGGGACTGGAGGGCGAGGAGGAGGTCACCGCCTGGGTGGCGCTTTCGCCCTCGACCCGGGCTTCGGGCTGCATGCGCTTCGTGCCCGGCTCGCACCGCCTGATCGTCGAACACCGCGATACTTTCGACGAACGGAACCTATTGACCCGGGGCCAGGAAGTGGCAGTCGAGGTCGACGAGTCGGACGCGGTCGATGTGGAATTGGCGCCCGGTGAGTTCTCACTCCACCACGGGCGGGTCTTCCACGCCTCCGAGCCCAACACTTCCGACGACCGGCGGATTGGTCTGGTGATCCGCTACATCGCACCTTCGATGAAAACCGCGGGCGCCGCTCAGATGACCGCGACCCTGGTCCGGGGCAAGGACCGGCACGGCAACTTCACCCTGGCCGGCCAGCCCGAGGGCGTGCTGACCGAGCGGGATCTCGCCCGCTACGAAGTGATCGCCGGCCAGCGCAACAAGGCGATGTTCAAGGGGGCGAAGCGGGGATAGCGAGGGCTGCATTCCATTACGTTCTAGCGCCCATAGCCTTAGAAAATGAAGTCGCCCGGATCGAGTTCCGCCAGGTCGAATTCGCGGAGAGTGATCTGGTCAGCGCCAAGGTCAATTATTGTATCGTCACCGAGTTGCGACACATTTGCGGCAATGTCGTCGAAGCTGGATACGGCACTGTGTCCGCTTAGATCAATGAGATCCTTCTCTGGTTTCTCAACAATGATCACTTTTCCTTTCGAGGTGATCTTGTCGACAACCCGCCAACTTCCGAAGCTGAGAATCTCGTCCGATCCATCGCCGTCGGTGAAAACGAACGTGTCCGCTCCTCCATTCCCGATCATCGTGTCATTGCCGGTGCCGCCGATCAGCGTGTCGCTGCCCGCGTCTCCGGTCAGGCTATCGTCTCCGCCTCGACCCTCTAGGCGGTTGTCATCGTTGTCACCCGTGATTTGATCGTTGAAGTTCGTGCCGCGAACCCATTCGATGTTTACGAGCGTATCCGTTGCGCCATATCCGTCGATGGCGACGCCGCTCCAGAGTACGACGTCGATCCCATTCGTTCCGCCCCGATCGACGTCCCTGCTGTAGTCAGCTCGGTCAAATCCTCCACGTCCATCGATGAAGTCGTCGCCGTCAAATCCACGGAAGCTCTGGAATCCCTTGTCGCCGAGCAGGGTGTCATCGAAGGGCGACGCTCTCACCGCCTCGATATTCTGGAACGTGTCCGTATCGCCGTATGTGTCCGTAGCAATGCCAGTTTTGAAGTCGACATGGATGGCGTTTGTTCCCTTTTCCAAGCGGAAAAGGATCTCATCGAAGCCCGATCCGCCATCGATGAAGTCGAAGCCCGCCATCCCGGCGAAGCCTTCGTAGTCGTCATTGTTTCCCCCGAGCAGCACATCGTCGAAATCCGTGCCGCGGATCGAGAAGACATCTGAAAAGGTGTCGTTCTTTCCTGGCCCAATCGCCGTGCCTGCGACCAGATCGACGGTCAGGCCGAAGCTCACGCCGAAATAGCTCAGAAAGGTGAATGCGCTGGTATTGTTCGCATCGCTGTTGCCGATGATTGTGTCGTTGCCTTCCCCGGGCACGATGAAGTTGTCCCCGACACCGCCCGAAACGTCGATGATATCGTCGCCGTTGCCGCCAAGAATTTCATTGTTGCCGTCATTGTCGGTGATGATGTCATTGCCGTCGCCGCCATCGATGAAGTCATCGTCCAGACCGCCATCGATCGTGTCGTTGCCGTCGAGCCCGAAGATCTCATCGTCTCCGGCGAAGCCGAAGATCATGTCATCATCGTTTGTCCCGGTGAGCGCGTTCGCGCCGCTGTCATTTCCCGGCGTCCCAAAGATATCGGCCAAAAATGCCTCCCCGATCATGAATTTGAAAGCGCGGCACGCGCTGCGCCCGCTTTGCGCGAGTAAGCCACGCTCAGTCGTGGTGCGCATACCCCAAATGGGCTATGGCGCTGAGGCACATTTCGGATCTGACTGGCGCAGACCTGCACACAAATGCGACGCGGACGTTTGAAACCCCGGTGTAACCCCGGTGTGAAGTCCCGGTGTGAAGTGTCGGTTCGGGGGCCGGCGCTGCCATGAAAGCTGATAGACACAGCTCGGGTGCTCGGCGCGAGTTTCGCGACCCTCACGTCAACGTGAATGGCGGTATGGACGTTTATTCGGGCACGATACCCGGATAAGACAACGGCCTATTTCGCGCATTTTTGGGAAGCAAGATTTGGGCGCCTATCTTTCATTGTTCATCGAGACCATCAGACGGGCAGCCGTCGAACCGGGTCATTGGCTGAACGTTCAGACTGTCACGGAAGAGTTCCTCGGAGCCGATGGGTCGCAGCTTGCTTTCGTTGACCATGCCAACGGCAATCGGTTTTGGAGCCGGACACCCAAATCACCTGAGCTCGACGACTTCCTCAAGGTCGAGGGACCAAAATCCGAACCAGTCAGGTTCGCGGCGCGAAATCCGCACTGGCGAGCTTTTTGCGATTACGATTTTATCTCGGAAGCGGAGATCGCGCGCAGTTGGTTCTATCAGGAATGCCAGCGGTTCGGGGTGGGTTACCGCCTAGGACTCCGTCTATTGGACACGCCGGGAAGCTCAAGTGCGATTGTCTTTACTTGGCGGCCATCGCGTGGCCATGTGCAATCCGAGGAACAGAAGCGTCTCTCGGTGATCCAGGAACACTTGCGGACCGCAGCCTTTGTTGCGCGCACGCTCGGAGAATCATACGAGGCTGAGCGCGGCACTGCCGACGCCTTCGATCTGTTGCCTGTGGCTGCGTTCTTTTGCCGTACGGACGGCACGGTCGTCTATGCGAACTCAAGCGCCGAGGAGATTTTCGAGTCGGCAGACGGGATTGTCGTCCATCGGAACCGGCTGCGGTTCTTTTCAAGTAGATCGCAGCGGACCGTAATCGAAAGCTTGGAGAAATGCGCGGGCGCTTTGTCGCGTGAGGCCGATGGCACGAGCGGTTTCCGCGCTGCCGTCAGACGCCGCTCCGGCCTTCCAGACTACCATCTCTTGATCACGCCAATTGCACGCCGGTTTCAATTTCTCGGCGATACAATGCCGTTGGCGCTCGTTCTGGTCACTGATCCAGCCGCCAAGTCACGGCCGGTGAAGGCCGCCATCGTCGATGGCTTCGGATTCACCGCAGCGGAGGCGGACGTTGCTCTGGAATATGCGTGCGGCAGCAGTCTGCCCCAAATTGCCGCGTTGCGTAGCGTTAGCCTGGAAACGGTTCGCAAGCAGATCAAGGTGATGATGTCAAAGGCAGGGGTCCGCCGGCAGGCTGAGTTGATGAGAGTCCTTCTCATTCTCCCGCAATTGAAGGACTGATGGGATTGCGGCGCGCCGGGCTTGACGAAGCAAACCCGAAACCGTAGACCTCGCCCTCTCGATTTGACTGGAGGCCGGGGCAGGGGCGCGGTTGGGCGCGACCCCGGCCGGTCAGTAAGAAGGGAAGACGACGATGGCGCGGCGTTGCGAGCTTTCGGGCAAGGGCGTGCTGACCGGCAACCGGGTCAGCCACTCGAACATCAAGACCCGGCGGCGTTACCTGCCGAACCTGAACGCGGTGACACTGCAAAGCGAGGCACTCGGCCGGTCGTTCCGGTTCAAGGTCGCCGCTTCGACGTTGCGAACCGTCGATCACCGGGGTGGGCTGGATGCATACATGGCCAAGGCCGACGAGGCGGTGCTGTCGCCGCGGGCGCTGAAGGTCAAGAAGGATATCGAGGCGGCTCTGGCCGGCTGACCTCTTCAGAGACGGTGAAACGACGGCGCGGGCAGGCCTCGCGCCGTTTTTTGATTCTCTAGGCGCGGGTCTCGATGATCCAGATGACCCCGGGCATTCGCACCCAATCCGCCTTAATGAAGGGCGTCAGGCTGGGAGCGAGCGCCTCGCCAATGCGGTCGCGGACCTCCGGCGGCGCGCCTTTCAGGCGCCGGGCCAAGGGTCCGATCCGCAAGAGCATCGCCACGGCGCGGACCACCGGGTTTGGGTCGTCGCCGTCGCCGACTTCAAGCGTGATCGGCACCTCGCTCCATTTTGTATCGCGGAACCCGGCGCCCTCGAAGATCGGCGCGAAGATTTCCGGCTCGGCCCAGGCGAAGGGGCCTGGCGTGCCTGGCGGGGGCGGATCGACGGGGCCGAGCACATCGGCGCCGACCTTGGCCGGAATCCCCGCCCAGGGGTTCATTGCCAGAGCCCGCCATGCGACCAGCACCGCACGCGCGCCCGGCTTCAAGGCACGGTGCAGATTGGTGAAGGCGGCAATCGGATCGCCGAAGAACATGCAGCCGAACCGCGAGAAAAGGGCGTCGAAGGCTGCATCTTCGAACGGATGGGTCTGCGCATCGCCGACGATGAAGTCCGCGTTCGCGTTGCCAGGCCGGGCGCGTGCCACGGCGATCTGGTCAGCGGAGATATCAGCGCCGGTCACATTCCCATCCGGCCCAACTGCCCGCGACAGCGCCTCGGTCGTCGCGCCACTGCCGCAGCCCAGATCCAGGATCCGCTCGCCGGGCTGGGGCGCCAGCGCGCGCATCCCCGCCTCGCCCGCGGGCGCGAGCTGCCGGTCCAGCGCTTTGGCCTTGCGCGACCATTCCCGGCCCATATCGCCGGCCCATTGCTCGGCCTCCGCCATTTTCGCCTCCCCTTCACGGTCCCGGGGCGCTAGACCTCGGCTAGACCTCAGATAGGCACTGTGCCCATGTTCGACCATATCGAAACGTGGATCTTCGATCTGGACAATACGCTCTACCACCCGCGAGTGCGCCTGTTCGACCAAATCAATGTCCGGATGACCAGATTCATCATGGAAGAGCTGGGCGTCGGCCGGGCCGAGGCCGACCGGCTGCGTGGCGACTATTGGCGCCTGCACGGTACAACCCTGGGCGGGCTTGTCGTCAATCATGGCACCGACGCTGATCGGTTTCTCGATGCGGTTCATGACATCGACCTCTCCGCATTGAAGCCTGACCTCGCGCTGGGCCAGGCGATCCGGGCCCTGCCTGGGCGCCGGATCGTTCACACCAACGGTGCGCGGGCACATGCGGACCGGGTCTTAGCGGCACGCGGGCTAGCGGAGGCGTTCGATGGGGTCTACGCGATTGAGGACAAGGGCCTGATCGCCAAGCCGCGCGCCGAAGCCTATGACCGGGTGGTCGATCTGGCTGGGATCGATGCGGCCCGCGCGGTGATGATCGAGGACGACATGCGGAACCTGGAGATTCCGAAGACGCTGGGTATGTCCACGGTCTGGCTTTGTCACGAACCGGGCCGCCAGGCCGCACCCTACGTCGACCGGCGGATCAGCGGGCTCACCCGATTCCTTCGTGCTGTCCAAGGCCTGGGTGAAGCCGTTTGAATCGTTGCATTTCGCAACTCTTATCCACAAACCTTCCACATTCGTTCACCGAACGTTTCAACTAGAGAGCGAAGCGTTGCGAATTGGCTTTACGTGGCGCGCTGGGGCGCTGCTAGTATCCGAGAATTGCATAAAGAAAAGGATTTAAGGCGTCCGGGCAGTGTGACGCGTTGCGAATTGTTGGGGGGAGAGTTCGATGCCCAAGGGCGGTAACGGCGGCGGCAACGGCGGCGGCAACGGCGGCGGCGGCAATGGTGGTGGCGGATCGACGCCGTTTGAGATCCTCGGCCTGACGAACGCCAGCGATCCGAATCAGAACGAGACCACGACCGAGCAATCGGGGTTCGCGATTGAAGGCACGATCGACCAATCGATCGCTGATGATCCGAATTTCGTCTCGTTGACGGTTGTTATCAACGGCGACAGCTATGTACTGACGGCTTCCGAAATCGCTGACGGTACTTGGGAGGTCGAATTCACCGGCGATCCGATTGCGCCGGGCACGGTCGAGGTGACTGCCTTTTATACCGCCACTCATCCGAAGAACGGCAAGCTCCAAGACAAGCAGGCAGTCAACACCTATACGTTCGAAATCGAGGCCAGTGCCAACACGCCTGCATCAATCAGCGGCACCACCACTGGCGATGTGACTGAAGACGACGGAACGCCAGCGAGCGGTTTCCTCGACGTCAACGACCCGGATCCTGGCGAGGACGAGCTCCAGGCGGCGTTCCAGACCAGCGCGCTCGGCACCTTTAATGTGCTTGCAGATGGCAATTGGATCTACACGCTGGATGACAGCTCGGGGGCTGTCCAGGCGTTGGGTGCGGGCGTGACGACGACCGATAAAATCACCGTGACCTCGGCCGATGGCACCGCATCCCAGGTCATCACCGTCACGATTGCGGGGGTCAACGACACCGCCTCGTTTAGCGGCAACAATTCCGGAACAGTGACCGAGGACAGCACCCAGACCGCCACTGGTTCGCTCATGGTCAACGACGCGGACGACGGTGAGGACAATGTGCAGGTGGTCGCACCCGGCGCGTCGACGGTGAACGGCTATGGGACTTACGAAGTTCAAGTAGATGGCACCTGGATTTATACGCTCGATAACAGCCATTTGGCGGTGCAGGCGCTCGATTCAGGCGCGTCGCTGACCGATAGCTTCGACGTGCTTTCCGAAGACGGCACGATCCATACCGTCAATATCACAATCAACGGCACCGACGAGGCCAACAGCCCAGCCACGATCTCGGGCAACAACGCGGGCGCGGTGACTGAGGACGGCACGACCATTGCGAGCGGGCTTTTGAGTGTCAGCGACCCGGACCCGGGCGAAAGCCTGTTACAGCCCCTGAACACGGTGGGCGACAATAATCTCGGCACCTTCGAGGTGCAGCCCGGCGGTGGCTGGACCTATACCCTTAACAATGGTCTGGCCGCGGTCCAGGAGCTGGGCGCAGGCGACGAGTTGACCGACGCGATCACCGTCATCTCCGCCGATGGCAGCGACACCGAGATCATCACCGTCACCATCACCGGCACGAACGATGTCCCGACGATCACCGGGCAGGCCACCGGCGGCGTGACCGAGGACGGGACGCTGAGTACCAATGGCAGCCTCAGCGTAAACGATGTGGATGCGAACGAGTCCGAACTGGTTCCGATGCTCGGCCAGAGCGGCGACAATGGCCTCGGCACCTTCAACGTGATGGCGGGCGGCGCATGGACGTATTTGTTGAACAACGGCCACGCGACTGTTCAGGCGCTGGGCGCAGGCGAGACGACGACCGACCAGATCACGGTCACCTCGCTCGACGGCACCCAGACCGCCGTCATCACCGTGACGATAACAGGGACCAACGATGTCCCGGTTATCACTGGGCAAACCACAGGCGGTGTGACCGAGGACGGAGCGGGCACCGCGCTAGGCTCGCTGGTCGCCACCGATCAGGACATGGACGAGAGTGGATTTCAGGTGCAGGCCGGGACCACAGGAACCTATGGCGATTTCTCGATCACCAGTACCGGGGCGTGGTCCTATTCATTGGACAACGCTGTGGCGCAATCGCTCGCGGCCGGTCAGAGTGTGATCGACAGTTTTCTGGTCACCAGCGCGGACGGCAGCGCCATCGAGACGGTTGAGATCACCATCACTGGCGCGAACGACAACGCCTCGATCTTGGGTGACAATGCGGGCGTGGTGACTGAGGACGGCACCTTGACCGATACGGGCGCGCTGACCGTCGCGGACGTGGATACCGGTGAGAACGAGGCGCAGGCGGTGGCCGCGGGCGCGCTCAGCATCGGCGGCTATGGAACCTACGAGGTGTTGGCCGACGGCACCTGGACGTATTCGCTGAATAACAGCCATCCGGACGTGCAGGCGCTGGCCGCGGGTGCATTCCTGATCGATACGTTCAATGTCGTCTCGGCCGACAGCACTGCAACCGAGACGGTGACCATCACGATCAACGGCGCCGATGAAGCGCCGCCGCCACCGCCTCCACCACCATCCGGTGGCGCGAACCCCAATGATGATCCGCTCTATGGCGACCAGTGGCACCTGGCCATGATCGGCGACATTCAGACCATATGGGCCGAGATCAACGGTGCCGGCGTTTCGGTCGGCGTCTACGACAACGGCGTCGAGCATACCCACGAAGATCTGGTCGCCAACTACAATGCCAGCATGCACGTCACCGTCGGCGGCCAAGTGCTCGACCCCGCGCCCTCCGCGGTCGTGACTGCCGAGCACGGCACTGCCGTTGCTGGTGTGATCGCGGCCAGCGACAACACGCTCGGCGGGATCGGGGGTGCCAGCGGCGCGCTGCTGACGGGCGTCAATATCTTTGGCGGTCCGGCGGATATCAACGCGCATCTGACCGGCGGCACCGTCGACGGGTTCGCCGAAGCGATCGGCCAGGCACACAGCTTCGATATCGTCAACAATAGCTGGGGCGCGGCTCCGGACTTCAACAACGAGACCGATGCGTCGATCCTTGCCGCATTCGCAGGTTTCCAAACGGCAGTTCAAACTGGCCGGGGCGGCCTCGGCACGATCGTCGTCAAGGCATCAGGCAATGACTGGGACAATGCCCAGGGCGACTTCCTGAATACCTCGCGCTACACGATCACAGTCGCGGCCCATGACGAGGATGGCGACGCTTCGTGGTACACCAACCGCGGCGCCAACGTGCTTGTTTCGGCGCCTTCCAGCGGCAGCGCCGCCGACAATGACCGCGGCATCACTACTACGGACGAGTCCGATAGCGAAGGCAATGTGAACGACGATCAGGGCTACAGCGACGGGAACTACACGGACACGTTCGGCGGCACCTCCTCGGCCACGCCGGTGGTCTCGGGCGTCGTCGCCCTGATGCTGGCCGCCAACCCGGACCTCGGCTGGCGCGACGTGCAGTCGATCCTCGCCTATTCAGCGCACCGGTTGGGCGATGGCTCGCCCGCCATGGCACCTGTGCCCGATGGCAATGGCGGCACCGTTGCGTTCCCGGTCCACTTCTTCGATTGGGTCGAGACCGCGACCGATAATTGGAACGGCGGCGCGCAGACCTATTCCGAGGATTACGGCTTCGGCGGCGTCAACGCATACAACGCGGTGCGCATGGCCGAGGTCTGGCACCTGTTTGGGACGGCGCAGACCAGCGCGAACGAGATCACACATGTGGGTGCCCTGCAAAGCCCTGAACAGCGGTTCTTCCTGGATCCGGTGGTGTCGAGCTTCACCATCTCGCAGGCCGAAGCCGACGCGCTTGGAATGCAGCTTGAATATGTCGAGGTCTTTGTCAGTTTCTCTACGGCGCACACCTTCTCGCGCTTGGGAGACATCTCGGTCAACCTGATCTCCGCTTCCGGGACCGAGCTCAGCCTGATCCAGGCGGTCGACCCGAACGGCACGCCGGACGATTGGAAGGGGACCAACGACTTCCTGCCCTTCGGCGGTGATCTGGGTGGCGGGTTCACCTGGACCTTCGGGATCACTGCCTTGCGAGACGAAGATCTGGCGGGCGATTGGAGCATCGAGATCTACGACTTGAACGCCGAGTTGAGCCCGGATTGGACCGGCGGGACGCTGCATGACATCCAGTTCAGTTTCTACGGCTCGGCGGCCAGCACGGACGACGTCTACCACTATACCGACGAAGTCTTCGGCCTGGTCGCCGCGAATCCGTCGCGGCTGGTGCTGTCCGACACGGGCGGCGAAGATTGGCTGAACATGGCCTCGCTTGCGGGCGGCCTCACAGTCGATCTGGCGACGGACGGCTCGGGCGGGGCCTCGGACGCGGCGCAGGGGATGTTCCTCACGATCGCGAATGGCACCCAGATCGAGAACGCGGTCACCGGAGATGGCAACGACACGATCACCGGCAACGCGGCGGCGAACGAACTTGGGGGGATGCGCGGCAACGACGACCTCTGGGGTCTCGGTGGCGATGACCTGTTCCTTTTCTTCGATGGCGGGGGGCAGGATTGGATCGGCGACTTCACTGCGGGCGGCAGCGAGGATTCAATCGCTCTCTACGATTCGGGCTTCAGCGATTTCGCGGGGCTTCAATCGGCATTCTCGGATGCCGGATCGGACGTGTTGATCGACCTGGGCGATGGCGATCAGATCACGCTGGCCTATGTCGCCGAGGTGACAGACCTGACCTCGGCCGACTTCCTTTTCTTCATGACGTAGCCAATTTCCCGGATGCCCCGGCCTCGTGTCGCTCGGACGATATCTATCGAGGCCCAGGATCAAGTCCGGGACGTTGACGCGAACATCAATCCAGCTGGACCGTGCCCATCACGTCCGGCGCTTCGACATGAACTGGCGCGACCAGCCCGGTGAACTCCTCCGCCGATTGGGCGAGCAGCGGGAAGGTCTTGTAGTGGCACGGAATGATGGTCTTGAATTGGAAATAGGTCTTGGCCGCGTAGGCCGCGCGTCTTGCGTCCATGGTGAAATGTCCGCCGATCGGCAGGATGCCGTAATCGGGCGCGTGTAGCGCCTGGAAGACCCCCATATCCGCCATCACGTCCGTGTCTCCGGCCGCATAGAGAGTCTTGCCACCATGGGCGATCATGAAGCCCGACTCGCAGCCCGCATAAACCGGCTGACCACCCTCGCCGGCGACCGACGAGGAGTGGGTGGCGTTGACCATGGTGACCGCCACATTCCCCAATGTGACAGTGCCACCCTTGTTCATGCCGATGCCGCCTTCCAGCCCGTCGCGCGCGGAAACCCAGGTGACCCAGTCGTAGATTCCGACCACCGGCGCCCCGGTCTCCTTCGAGAGGCCCGGCGCATCCGCCGCGTGATCGCCATGTCCATGGGTCACCAGGATATGGGTCACGCCCTCGATGGTGGCGGCCCGATTGGCGGGGTCGAAAACAGGGTTTCCGTTGAGCCATGGGTCGAGCAGCAGCACTTGGTTGCCTACTTCAATTCGGAACGAGGCGTGGCCGAGCCAGGTGATCTTCATGGGGCGTCCTCCGTGGTCTTTCGCAGCGTTTCGTTCAGAATGCCCAGAATCCGGGATCGGGCAAGGGGGCAGGGCCTTGCCCCCCGCCAACCGCCCCGCTAAACCTCCGCCGGACCGGATCATCCTTGCGCGAGGCACCCCATGTCGATCGACACCGATACCGTCCGCAAGGTCGCCGATCTGGCGCGCATCGCAGTAGCCGAGGAAGAATTGGCTCCGCTGGCCGAGGAATTGAACGCGATCATCGGCTGGGTCGAGCAACTGGGCGAGGTCGACGTTTCGGGCGTCGAGCCGATGACCTCAGTGACGCCGATGGCGCTGAAGCGCCGCGAAGATGTGGTGACTGATGGCGATCGCCAGGCCGACATCCTGGCCAACGCGCCGGATGCGCGCGAAGGCTTCTTCACCGTGCCCAAGGTCGTGGAGTAGGCGATGACCGATCTCGCCAAACTGACGATCTCGGACGCCCGCGACATGCTGCGCGCGGGCGAGGTCACCTCGCGTCAAATCACCGAGGATTGCCTGACCGCCATCGGCGATGCGAGCGCGCTGAACGCCTTCGTGACCGTGACCGCGGACAAGGCCCTGGCGATGGCCGATACTGCCGATCAGCGGCGCGCATCTGGTGACGACAGCGACATGCTGGGCATCCCGCTTGGCATCAAGGATGTTTATTGTACGGACGGGGTGCGCAGCCAGGCGGCTTCGAAAATCCTAGACCGTTTCACGCCCGCCTACGAGAGCACGGTGACCGCTCAGCTTTGGGAAGCGGGCGCGGTCATGCTGGGCAAGCTGAACATGGACGAGTTTGCCATGGGCAGCTCAAATGAGAATTCGGTCTACGGGCCCTGCATCTCGCCCTGGCGGCGCGCCGGGGACGAGGCGCCGATCACGCCCGGCGGGTCGTCGGGCGGCTCGGCGGCGGCGGTGGCGGCGGACCTCTGTCTGGCGTCCACGGGCACCGATACGGGCGGCTCGATCCGCCAGCCTGCGGCCTTTACCGGCACGGTCGGAATCAAGCCGACCTATGGGCGCTGCTCGCGCTGGGGGGTCATTGCCTTCGCCTCGTCACTGGATCAGGCAGGGCCGTTCGCCAAGTCGGTGCGCGACGCCGCGATCATGCTGCGCGCCATGGCGGGCCATGATCCGAAGGATTCGACTTCGGCCGATGCCACTGTACCGGATTTCGAGGCGGCGCTCTCGGGCGATCTGCGCGGCAAGCGCATCGGCATCCCTAAGGAATACTGCGAAGGTTTGGGCGAGGAGATTGCGGGGCTATGGTCGCGCGGCGCCGACATGTTGCGCGATGCGGGCGCCGAGGTGGTGGATATCTCGCTGCCGCATACGAAATACGCGCTGCCCGCCTACTACATCATCGCACCGGCGGAAGCCTCGTCGAACCTGGCGCGCTATGATGGGGTGCGTTACGGCCACCGGGCCAAACTGCATCAGGGCGAGGGCATCGCCGACATGTACCGCAAGACCCGGGCCGAGGGGTTCGGGCCGGAGGTGTGCCGGCGGATCATGATCGGCACCTATGTGCTGAGCGCTGGCTACTACGACGCCTATTACCTGCAGGCCCAGAAAGTGCGCAGCCTGATCAAGCGCGACTTCGACCAGGCGTTTGCCGATGTGGACGGGATCCTGGCCCCCACCGCGCCCACCCCCGCCTTTGCGCTGGGCGAAATGCAGGGCGACCCGGTCGAGATGTATTTGCAGGATGTCTTCACGATCACCGTGAACCTCGCCGGTCTACCCGGCATCACCGTGCCGCTGGAAGTGGGTGCTCAGGGTTTGCCCCTGGGGCTCCAACTGATCGGCCGACCGTGGGGCGAGGCCGAGCTTCTGGACACGGCCTTCGCCTTGGAGAGCCGGGCGGGTTTCCGAGCGAAACCGGAACGATGGTGGTAAAAAGACCAGGGCCACGGACCGTTGTGGTCCATGGCCCGGTCTGACGGGTTCAGGTTTTGGGGTTCGTGTACGGCGGTCAGGCCATGCTGATGATCGTAAAGAAAGCCGCAGCGCCGAACGAAAATACCAGCGCCTGGCTCCTGAAGCCGAGTGCGAACATGATCAACGCCGGCAACACGATCACATAGAGATACGGTTGCTGCACATCAAAGAGCACCTCGATCCAGGCCGTGTTCGAGTTTTTCAATTCCATTACTAGGGTCCTCGGGTCTACCCAGAGTCGCCGGTTCGTTGCTTTGCGGCTGGATTAGCCGTATTTCGTATGGTTTTAACCCGCAACCCCGACGATTCTCAACTGATACTTCCTGAAGCGACCTCTGAGCTGTAAGCTTTTAGCGTTTCATTTTTATGAGTTTTTTGGTCATCAGTCACGTCGCTGCGCCAAACATCCGCGCCATGAACAACCCCAGCGCGAGCAATCCCACGATGGGCCCGGCAACCCGGAAGCCCGAGACGTATAGCCCGACCGCCAAGACCGGCAGCACCAGCAGTGTCACGAATCCGGAATTGATCAATTGCTCCATGCCTTCGAAGACCACGGTCAGGCTCTTTTCGCCTGGAATCATGGTGTCTTCGGGGCGTTCGTGTCCGGGAGCCGGAACGAACTTATCCTTCATGTCCACAACGAACGGCAGGATTGAAATCGGCATTTTCTCCCTCCCAACCTGAACGCATCACTCAACTTAGAGGCGAGCGTAGCCGATTCAAGAGTTTATGACAAATTGAATCAAATAATCGCTTTAAAATATAGTAAAATAACCAAAAACCGCGTCTAGAGAGTTTCAAATATTATACTGAATTCTGAGTGACGGGCGTGGTAACTGGGCAAGTTCGGCAGAAATCCGGCGCTTCCGCTAAGAATCATACGATTCGCCGTTTGCGGTGCGAAAAGGCCCGCGCGTTTCCGCGCGGGCCTTCGAGATCGATAGTCGTAGGGGCCGGTCGCGGCCGCCGAACGGGGTTCAGAGAACCTGCAGGTCTCCGGCGGAGGAGCGGCCGTCGCGGCCTTCCTGCAGCTCGTATGACACTTTCTGATCGTCGTTCAGGGTTTCCAGACCCGCGGCGCGCACCGCGGTGATGTGGACGAAGATGTCCTTGCCGCCCTCATCGGGGGCGATGAAGCCAAAACCTTTTTCGGAGTTGAACCATTTGACGGTGCCAGTGGCCATTGCGTCAGTTCCTTTCCTTGCGGGCATAAAGCCCAATCATCGGGTCGAGGCGTAGCCTCAGTGAATGTGGTCCGAGGCAGCGCCCCCGGCCCGCAAAGGCGGCGCGAGGGAAGAAGACTTGAGGCCAACATGCGCCCAACCGGGCGCGGAGCGATTCATACCCGATTTCGGGTCTTTACACAATCTTGATCACCTGCCTTGTCATGATTCCCGCTGGACGGGCACGGGACTCAATCGGCCGACGCGGCGCCCTCGCGCCGGGGGTCCGCGCCGCCCGACAACGTACCATTTGGCGCAACACGGATGATGTGCAGGCCCGACGCCATGGAGTTCGTGATCACCTTGTGGCCCATTGCGGCCAAGCCTTCGGCAAGTGCTGCGGGATGGGCGCCAGCCTCTAGCGCCAGTTCGCTTCGATTCCGGTGTGAGACATGGCCGAGTGCTGCCGCCAGCGCCGGATCAGCGCCGAAGTCCAGCATGGCGATCAGCGCCCCGGCGACATATTCCGGGATGCGCGAGCCACCGGGCGAGCCCGCCAGGATGTAGGGCCGCTGTGGCGTATCGGTGCGGTAGACGATGGTCGGAGCCATTGACGAGCGGGGCCGCTTGCCCGGCGCGACAGCGTTCGCGACCGGATTTCCGTCAGCTCCCGTGGGCCGGAACGAGAAATCGGTCAACTGGTTGTTCAGCAAGAACCCACCGGCCATCCGGCCGGACCCGAAGGCGGTCTCGATCGAGGCGGTGAGCGAAATTGCCAGTCCATCCCCGTCGATCACCGAAAGATGGGTTGTGCCCGGCGTGCCCAGACCGTCGTCGGGCGCCATCAGCGCTCCCTCGCGCCAGGGTGGCTCGCCTGCCGCGGCCTTACCCTCCGAGGCCTTGAAGCCATGGATTAGACGCGCGCGTCCGGCCAGATAGCCTGGATCGAGCAGGCCTTTGACCGGCACGTCAACGAAGTCTCTATCGCCCAGATAGAGAGCCCTGTCGGCATAGGCGAGCCGCGAGGCCTCAGCGAAGAGGTGCCAGAGATGCGGCTCGCCGAGGGCGAAATCCGTTGGTTTGAACCGGTCGAGGATGCCTAAGACCTGCCCGACCGTGGTTGCGCCCGACGACGGCGGACCCATCCCGCAGACCCGGAACTGCACCCGATAGACCATGCAGACCGCCGGGCGCTCGATCACCCGATAGGCGGCCAGGTCTTCCGTCGACAGGGTTCCGGCCACCGCGCCGCGTCGGGTTGCGGTAGCGATCTCGTTGGCCAGAGCGCCTGCATAGAACGTATCTGGCCCTCGATCCGCCAACATCCGGAATGTCGCGGCCAAGGCGGGATTGCGCAGCGTCTCGCCTTCAGCAATCGGGGCTCCGCCCGGCAGGAACAGGGCGGCGGCGTCGGCCTGGCCCAGGCGTTCGGCATAGCGCTCGACCAGGCCGGCCAGACGCGGGCTGACCTGGAACGCCTCGGCCTGCGCGATCGCTGGGACGAAGAGATCAGGCCAGGGCAGCTTGCCGTGCAGGGCGTGAAGCGTCTCGAAAAGGCGGAGAAGCCCCGGCACGCCCACCGAGCGGCCGCTGGCCACCGCATCGAGGAACTTCATGCGCTCGCCATCCGATGCCATGAACATGTCCGGGGTCGCGCCGGCGGGTGCGGTCTCGCGGGCGTCGAAGCTGGTGACGCCCTTGGCCAAGTGGACCAGGGCGAAGGCACCACCGCCGATGCCGCTGGACTGCGGCTCGACGACATTCAGAACCAACAGCGCGGCAATGGCCGCATCCGCCGCCGAACCGCCCCGGCGCATTATCTCGCGCCCCGCCTCCGCGGCGGCCGGATGGGCGGCGGCGATCATGTGAAGCTGGCCGGTGGCCAGCGGCTTCGGCGCCCAGCCTGTCGCTGCTTCCGGATCGGCCTGGGTTTGAGCCGTTGCCGGGAAAACGGCCAGCGTGGCGAGCAGGATCACGGCAAAGAGCATGCGCATCGGGGCCTCCCTTGGCTCGGCGTGGCCAGGCTCTCACATGTGAGATTCTTTCTAATGCATTGAAAGAAAGGTGTAAATTGTAGGGATTTACCGATTGTTTACGGATGGCGCGCGCTCCCCACCCTACCGGCCGTGCCTCAGGCGTCGAGAGCGTTCCATGTCGCGCGGTCGGTCTTGCCGGTCGTAGCCAGGCCCGGCGCGCGCCAGCAGATGCTGTAGCCGCAGCAAGACGGGCCCCTCGGCGCCCCGCTTGAGCAACGGCCGTGCCGTCATCCCGCCCAGCGCCGACAGCGCGCGCATCGTCAAATGCCGCCGATCGTCCAACCCATTGATCCCACCGTTGACGATTCGGCTGACCATTTCCACGTTATCCAGATCGGCCCATGCCAGCGCCGTGCGCCCGGCGCGCCGGCGGGTGGCCAGATAGGCCGCGGCGATGATCCAGGCGGTGGCCGGATCCTCGGCGCGTTCGGGATGGGCCTCGAGGTCGACCCCGATCAGGGCGCCAAAGCGCCGGTAGTTGGCGCGCCCGGTCAGTTGCAGATAGCCGCGCCCTCGATAGTGGAAGCCATCGCCCAAGCCGGGCGGGCCGTTGCCCATGCGCTGGCCATAGACGTGGTTGGCGAGCCTTTCCGGCCTGCCCACGAACCGATGCACATGGGCGATCCCGGTGAAATGCCGCCGCCCGAAGACAGCGAAAATTCGCGCGCCGGATCGGTAGTGGAGAGCTTCCGCCATCCGCTTGAACCCCGCCGATTCATGGGCGCATTGACCGATCAGATGCGCAGCGCGCAGTGGCGTGTCGATCGCACCGGTTGCCGCGATCAGGTCATGGGCGTCGATGAAGCCGTCGATGGCGGGGGGCGGCGCGCCGGGCGCTGCGGCGCGTATGGCAAGGGAGATATCCATGCGCCCCGGTAGCAGCGCCGGAGGGGGTGTTGCGCCGCGCAGGGCCATGAGCGCGCGCACCACCCCTCAGGGCACGCATCGTGGTTGGTTCGCAACAACGCGTTCGTGCTGGCGCTAAGCACCGTTGAATCGCAACCGATCTCCGCTATCTGCCCCGGTCCACGCACCAGCCCCGTGATCTGGACCGACAATTCAGGAGACCCCCCAAATGACCGACTTGTCGCCGCTATTCCATCCCATCTCGATCGGCGGCGTGGAGCTGCCGAACCGCGTCCTGATGGCGCCGCTGACCCGGAACCGCGCGCAGTCCGATGGCACGCCGAAGGCAATGGCCGAGGAATACTACCGCCAGCGCGCCTCGGCGGGTTTGATCATCACCGAAGCAACCCAGATCACGCCCGAAGGAAAGGGCTACCTGGACACACCGGGCATCCATGAGGAAGCCCATGCCGACGGCTGGCGGCGGATTACCGAGACGGTGCACGCGGCGGGCGGGCGCATATTCCTGCAGCTTTGGCATGTGGGGCGGATCAGCCATACCTCGCTATTGCCCGAAGGCGTCGTGCCGGTCGCGCCATCGACGATCCGGGCCAATGCGCAGACCTTTGGGCCCGATGGGTTCGTGGAGGTGTCCGAGCCGCGCGCCCTGGAGACCGCCGAGTTGCCGAGGGTCGTGGCCGACTACGTCCGTGCGGCCGAGCGCGCGAAGGAAGCAGGTTTCGACGGCGTCGAGGTCCATGCCGCCAATGGCTATCTGCTTGACCAGTTCCTGCGCGACGGCTCGAACCGTCGTGACGATGCCTACGGAGGCAGCGCCGAGAACCGCGCCCGGTTGACGCTGGAAGTCACCGAGGCGGTGGCAAGCGTCTGGGGCGCCGATCGCGTCGGCATTCGCCTGTCGCCCTTCGGCGCATTCAACGACATGTCCGAAAGCGATCCGGAAGCGACATTTGGAACTGCTTACCGGCTGCTGGACAAACTGGGCCTTGCCTATCTGCATGTGGTCGAGAGCTTCCCGGGTAGTCAGAGCGACCCGGCCGAATTGGAGGTGCTCGAACGTCTGCGCGGGCAATGGACCGGAGTCTATATGGCCAATGGTGGCTTCGATGCGGCCCGCGCGGCGGATTGGATCGCCCGTGGCCGCACGGACGCGGTCAGCTTCGGCCGGCCGTTCATCGCAAACCCGGACCTGCCGGAGCGGTATCAGCTGGGCGCCGATCTCAACACGCCGAATGAAGCAACCTTCTATGGCGGCGGAGCCGAAGGCTACACGGACTACCCATTCCGCGCCGAAAGGGCCGCCTGAAAGGACCAAGGGCGCCGGAAACGGCGCCCTCGCGTCGTCGACCTGGGGTGGTCAGCCGCCTGTGACGCTCATGTGCCGCCCAACCTGGCCATCGATCCGCTGCCGGGAATAGTCGAAGTCGTGGCCCTTCGGCTTGCGGGTGATCGCCTCTGCGATCGCGGACTTGACCCCTTCGTCATCGGCGCCAGAGCGCATGACCTTGCGCAGGTCCGCGTCGTCGTCCTGGCCCAGGCACATATAGAGCTGGCCGGTACAGGTCAGCCGCACCCGGTTGCAGCTTTCGCAGAAATTGTGGGTCAAGGGCGTGATGAAGCCGATCCGCTGACCGGTCTCCTCGACCCTGAAATAACGTGCCGGGCCGCCGGTGCGGTAGTCGGTCTCGGTCAGGCTCCAGCGGGTGCCCAGATCGGTGCGAAGCTGATCCAGCGGGTAATACTGGTCCAACCGGTCCTCATTGCCCAGATCGCCCATGGGCATGACCTCGATGAAAGTCAGGTCCATGCCGCGCTGGTCGCACCATTCGACGAGGCTGTGAATCTCTTCGTCATTGGTGCCCTTGAGCGCGACCGTGTTGATCTTGACCCGGAGGCCGGCCTTCTGCGCCGCGTCGATGCCGTCGAGCACTTGCGCCAGCCGCCCCCAGCGGGTGATGCGCTTGAACTTCGCCTCGTCCAGCGTGTCGAGCGAGACGTTCACGCGCTTGACCCCCGCATCCGCGAGCGGTTTCGCGAAGCGCGCGAGCTGCGAGCCGTTGGTGGTCAGCGTCAGTTCGTCCAGCGCGTCCGTGCCCAGATGCCGGCCCATCCGGTCGAAGAACCACATGATGTTCTTGCGGACCAAAGGCTCGCCGCCGGTGATGCGCAGCTTGCGCACGCCAAGCGATGAAATTGGTGCAGAGCCGGTCTAGCTCCTCGAGGGTCAACAGATCCCGCTTCGGCAGGAAAGTCATTTCCTCGGCCATGCAGTAGAGACAGCGGAAATCGCAGCGATCCGTCACCGAGACGCGCAAGTATGTGATCGCCCGTTGGAACGGGTCGATAAGCTGCGGTGCCGGCTGTGATGACGGTGCCGTTTCCATGGTTCCTCCCTGATTGCGGTTGAATTTAGGGCGTTTGGCGCCTGGCGGCAATCCGGGCGCCGCGCCGCAGGGCGGAAAGCGCGTTGACAGGCGGCGCATGGGGGGCATGGTCAGGGCGCAGAAAATCAACATGGGAGGGGAGAGGATGATTCTCTATGGCCGCTATGTCTCGCCGTTCGTGCGCCGGGTCGGGGTCTGGTTGGGACTTCAGGGGCGGGAATACGAACACCGGCCGCTGTTGGTCGCGGGCGACGACTTGGAGACGATCCGTGCGCAGAACCCCGTGGCGCGGGTGCCGATCCTGGTGTTGGATGACGGCACCCGGCTGATTGAGACGTTCGCGATCTGCGATTATCTGGACGAGACGGCCCCCGAAGGGGCGCGCCTGATCCCCGCCAGCGGTCCGGCGCGGCTTGCCTCGATGCAGCGGATGGCCATGGGGCAATCGACGGCCGAGAAGGCGGTGGCACTGATCTACGAGAACAATCGGCGGCCCGAGGAATATCGCTGGCCCGAGTGGCGCGACCGGCTGACCATGCAGGTCCAGGGCGGGCTGGCCGAACTTGACCGGTTGGCGCCCGAGGGCGGTTGGTCCGGTGAAGGTGGCATGGACGGGGGCGATATCGCGGCCGCGGTCGCCTATCACTTCGCCGAGTTTTCGAACCCCTGGCTGCTGGAGCCCGGCTATCCGCGGCTCGCGGCGCTGGCCGAGCGGGCGATGGGCATCGACGCGTATGCCCGGACCAAGCCTGAAGCTTGAAAAATCAGCGGCACCGACTTTCGATATAAGCGATGACGTTCCGGCGTTCGGCCGCTTCGGCGACATCAACCTGCATCAAGATGGTCGCGTCCGGCTTTTGGAGGCGTTCGCGCGCGAAGATCTTCGGGTCCGTCAGAAACGCATCGAGGTTCTGATGGTCCCAGATTAGGCCGCTCGCTTCGAGGGCCTTCATGTCGGGCGTATATGCGGAAAATGGCGCGCTTCCCGCCGCGCGGCCAATGATGCAGTTAAGGTTCGGCGCGTAGTGGTTGGTATCGGGTGACAGGGCATGGCAGCCGCCGCATTTTTGGTTGAAGAAGGCGCGTCCAGCATCGGCATCGCCGCCAGCAAAGGCCGGAAGCGAAACAATGGCGACGATTAAAAGTGCGATGACGAAGGGCCGAGGCAAACTAGTCATTCCATTCTCTCTCGCCCCACCGCGTCCGGATCGTAGCTGTGATGATCGCGCTTCGCCAGCGCGCCTTGTTTGCGGCACCGTCGCGGCCGTAGTCTGATCCGGCAGAATGGAGGCTAAATGACATCGGACAGCCCGTTTCGCCCGGTCGACGCGACCAAGGTGCCCCGCTTCGCGGATGTGGCGACCTTCATGCGGGTGCCGCGTCACGAGATCAGTGCGGAGATCGATATCGGCCTGATCGGCGTGCCCTTCGATCTGGGGCTCAACTACCGCTCGGGCCCCCGCGATGCCCCGGCAGCGGTGCGCGCGGCCTCGCGGCTGATCCGGCTGGTGCATCCGGTGACTGGAGTGAAGCCCTATGACCTATGCAATGTCGCCGATCTGGGCGACGCGCCGATCAATCCGATGTCGAAGAACATCTCCCTGGATCTGATCCAGGGCTTTTACGAGGATATTCATGACGCCGGCATCCGGCCGATCTCGGTCGGAGGCGACCACACGGTGCCTCTGCCGGTGCTGCGCGCGCTGGCCAAGGACCGGCCCGTGGGGATCCTGCAGATCGATGCCCATGCAGACATCCTGGACGAGCTGTGCGGCGACAAGGTCAACCACGCCACCATCATGCGGCGCGGGCACGAGGAGGGGCTGATTGATGCATCCCGCGTGGTGCAGATCGGCCTGCGCGGCAGCCGGTTCGGCGACGATGACATTCGCTATGGGCAGGAGGCTGGTTACCGCTGCATCACCATCGACGAAAACGAGGAGATGGGGCGGGCAGCGGCGATTGCCGAGATACTGCGGGTGCTGGGCGACGGACCCGTCTATGTGACGCTGGATATCGATGGGTTGGACCCTAGCTATTGCCCCGGGACGCCGGTGCCCGAGATCGGAGGGCTGATCCCGCGCGACGTGCAGGTGATGTTGCGCGCCCTCGGTGATTGCGACGTGATTGGCGCCGATATCTGCGAGGTGGCGCCGGCTTACGATCCGACCGGGATCACTTCGGTTACCGCGGCCAACATGATGTTCGAGATGCTGTGTCTGGTGGCGCAGTCTGTGGACCGGTCTCGATGAACGAAGTCGCCCGGGCCGAAAGCTGGCAGGCGCTGCGTGCCGCGCATCGCTGGGAGATGCCGGCGCGCTACAACATGGCCCGCGATATGTGCGAGAAATGGGCCGAGGCCGAGCCTAACCGGTTGGCGCTAGTCTATCTGCGCCCCGACGGCGAGGTCCGTGACTACAGCTTCGCGCAGCTTTCGCGCGCGTCCAACCGTTTCGCCAATGCGCTGGCGGCTCAGAGTGTCAGGCGCGGTGACCGGGTGGCGGTGCTGTTGCCCCAGGTGCCCGAGACAATCCTCACCCATCTGGCGGCCTACAAGCTGGGCGCGATCGTTCTGCCGCTTTTCACGCTGTTTGGCGAGGAGGGGTTGGAATACCGGCTGACGGATTCCGGTGCCAAGGCGCTGGTGACCGACGAGGCGAACCTGCCCAAGATCGCAGCGATCCGCGATCGGCTGCCGGCATTGGAGACCATCTACTCGATCGACCGGCCGGGCGAGGGCGCTTGGGGGTTCTGGCAGGAACTCGGTAAGGCGAAAGACGAGATCGCGATCGCCGAGACCGGGCCTGAGTATCCGGCCTTCATCTGCTACACCTCCGGCACCACCGGGCCGCCCAAGGGGGCGCTGCATGGTCATCGGGTGCTGCTCGGTCATTTGCCCGGCGTGCAGGTGATGCACGAATTTTTCCCCCAGCCCGGCGACCGGATGTGGACGCCGGCCGACTGGGCTTGGATGGGAGGGCTTTGCAATGTCGCGATGCCGGCCTTGCGCTTCGGGGTGCCGCTGGTCGCGCACCGGATGGAGAAATTCGATCCCGCACACGCCTTTGACCTGATGGCCCGCATGGAAGTCAGGAACACATTCCTGCCGCCAACCGCGCTGAAGTTGATGCGCGGGGTGGACCGGCCGGAGCGGTTCGACCTGAAACTGCGCAGCGTCGGATCGGGCGGTGAAAGCCTGGGCTCGGAAGTGCTGGAATGGGGAAAGGGCGCGCTTGGCCTGACCATCAACGAGTTCTACGGCCAGACCGAATGCAACCTGGTGCTGGGCAATTGCGCCTCGATCATGGAGATCAGGCCCGGCTCGATGGGCAAACCGTTCCCGGGCTCGGAAGTAACCATCCTCGATAGCGAGGGCCGCGAGGCCGCGCCGGGCGAGACCGGAGAGATCGCGGTCAAGCGTGGCGACGCGGCGATGTTCCTGGAATATTGGAATGCGCCCGGGAAGACAGCGGAGAAGTTTTCCGGGGACTGGATGCGAACTGGCGACGAGGGCGTCATGGACGCAGATGGCTATTTCTGGTTCGCCTCGCGCACCGACGATGTGATCACCTCGTCGGGTTACCGGATTGGCCCGAGTGAGATCGAGAATTGCCTGACCGGCCATCCGGCGGTCGCCATGGCCGCCTGCATCGGCCTCCCCGACCCGGTGCGCACCGAAATCATCAAGGCATTCGTGACGCTGACGCCCGGCGCCAAGCGGGGAGAGGCGCTGGAGGCGGAGTTGATCGCCCATGTGCGCACGCGCCTCAGTCCCCATGTGGCGCCGCGCTCGGTGGCCTTCATCGAGACCATGCCGATGACCGCGACAGGCAAGATCATGCGCCGGGAACTGCGCAGCCGCGAGTTGGGCGAACGCGCCTGAGACAACCGCGGCGCGAGTCGCGGGCGGGTTCCGGCTAAATTCTCCAATTTGTTAGGACAATCTGGTAACCTATTGGTCACGCTTTGTTGATCCGATCCAAAGCGTTTGCAAGAGGGGACACGATGATGCGCGTAATTCGTCTTACCGCGGCCGCCGTTTTGGCTGGCGCCGTCCTGGCCTCGGGTGCCCCCGCGGCCGGCGCCGAGCTCGAGCGCCCGACCTACGCGGTCGTCAAGTCGGTCGAACAGTTCGAGATCAGGGACTACGACCGCATGGTGCTCGCTCAATTCAGTATGCGCGGCAGCTACAAGAAGGCGGTCAGCCAGGGTTATCTCCGGCTCGAGCGATACTTTACCGGTGAGAATTCGGTGCCCGAACCGATCGAATGGACCGTGCCGGTCATGGTGCGCGACGATCTGGCGTCGGGCTGGACAACGATCTTCTACATGCCCGCGGACTACCGGCCCGAGAGCGCGCCGATTCCGAACGACCAGCGGATCCGGCTGATTGAGATACCCCCGCGCCAGGTCGCGGCGATTATCTTCCCGGGCAAGCTGAACGAGCGGGTGATGCGCGCAAAGGTCGGCGAGCTGAAAGCCTGGCTCGAGTCGCAGGGCTTCGAGCACAAGGCGGACTTCACGATGGCTAGCTATGACTCGCCCGGCAAGCCCGGCAAGTGGCGAAAGAACGAGGTGATCGTGACCTTGCGGTAATGACCCGGCAGATTTGGTGGAACAATTTCCACCCTACCGGGTTCTGCGCGGCGCCGTAGGATCGATCTTGATCGACCCGTCTTCCTCTAACTGCCCGACTTCACGCTCGCGGCCTGTGCCAGGCGCACGGGCTTGGGCTGGGGCAGGGGTGGCGGGTCGCCCTGGTAGAGTGTGATTTGCAGATTGCCGTAAAGGCCGGCGCGAGTACCGACCAGGAAGCCGTTCTCGATTCGGTAGGTGGTCCGCTCGACCCCTTGCGAAAAGCGCAGATTGCCATCCTCGCTGATCCGCGCAACGCGGTTGAAGGCGGTGGCCGGCTGGTTCCAGGGCTCGTAGGGCGCATGCATTTCGACCAGATCGACGCGGCCGTCCTTGTGCACATTGTAGACCAACAGATTGTGGCACCAGACGTCATTCCAGGCGCCGCCGCTCCAACGGCCTAGGTAGGCGTGATACGCCTGCGGCACGTCCTCTTCGGGCTCTTTGACCTCCTCGGGGGTGAATAAATCGACCGTATAGCAATCGGGATCGGCGTCGGTCGCGCCCAAGACCGGTTTCTCGGTTTTCACCGGTGTCGCCATCGTCGTTGCTGGCCGGGGCTTTGCCGCGCTTTTGAACGGAAGACTAAGGCAGCCCGATAGAACAAGCGGGACCATTGCCACCAGTAGAACCCGCGCAAATTGATGCCGACTCATCATACTCAACTTCCCCATGTTCGCCGGCAGTCTACTCGACAGTGACGGATTTTGCGAGATTTCTTGGCTGATCCACGTCCGTGCCCTTGGCCAGTGCGGCGTGATACGCCAGCAACTGCGCGGGAATTGCATGAATAATTGGCTGAATCAGAGCATCGCAATCGGGCATCTGGATCACTTGCCACGCCCCTTCGGCGCCGGCCTCGGCGCCGGCCGAGTCGGTCACCAGCACCACCTTGCCGCCGCGCGCCAAGACTTCCTGCATGTTCGAGGTGGTTTTTTCGAACAACGCGTCCTTTGGAGCCATCACCACCACGGGGACCGTTTCGTCGACCATCGCGATGGGCCCGTGCTTCAACTCTCCGCTGGCATGGCCCGCGGCATGGATATAGCTGATCTCCTTCAGCTTCAGCGCGCCCTCCAGCGCAATGGGGAACATCGGTCCGCGGCCGAGATAGAGAATGTCCCGGGCATTCGCCATCTCCTGGGCCACATTCGCGATGTCGGGCTCGCTGGTCATCGCGTCGGCGGCAAGCCTGGGCAGTTCGAGGATTGTCGCAACCAGATCACGCTCACGCGCCGCGTCGATCCGGCCGCGCTGGCGCGCCGCCAGGATCGCGGTGGCGAGCAAGGTCAAAAGCTGGCAGGTGAAGGCCTTGGTCGAGGCAACCCCGATCTCACGTCCGGCCATCGTCGGCAGCACCAGATCGACCTCGCGCGCGATCGTGCTCTCGATCACATTGATGATTCCGATGGTCTTGGCGACCCGGCCCTGGACATGGCGGAGCGCCGCGAGCGTATCGGCCGTTTCGCCTGACTGGCTTATGAAAAGCGCCGCCTCACCCTGCATCAGGGGCGGGTGACGATACCGGAACTCAGATGCGATATCGACCTCGACCGGCAGTCCGGCGAGTTGTTCGAACCAATATTTCGCCACCATGCCCGCATAGGCCGCCGTGCCGCAGGCGACGAGCTGGAGCCGAGGCATCGCCGCCCAGTCGATCTCGTCGGCGGGTGAGCTGATCCGCGACCGGTCGGCAGCCACGTAACGCCCCAGCACATGGGCGAGCACGTTCGGTTGTTCATGGATTTCCTTCGCCATGAAGTGCCGGTGTGTGCCCTTGTCGACCAGACTGGACTCGACCTCGACCGTGACCGAGTCCCGTTCGACCGCGGTGCCGTCGCGGTCGAATATCTGGGCCCCGGCGCGGGTCACGACGGCCCAGTCGCCCTCTTCCAGATAGGTGATGCGCGGCGTCATCGGCGACAGCGCCATGGCGTCCGAGCCGACGAACATCTCGTCCTCGCCCCAGCCGAGTGCCAGGGGCGAACCGTTGCGGGCAATGATCATCAGGTCGGGGTGGTCCTTGAACAGGAAAGCCAGCGCGAAGGCGCCCTCAAGTTGCGGCAATGTCTTGGCGACCGCCTCGCTGGGCGTCATGCCCTGGTGCATGAAGTTCGCGGCCATTTGCGCCACGACCTCGGTGTCGGTCTCGGTCTCGCAGGCCACGCCATCGGCCTTCAGCCGTTCGCGTAGCTCGCGGAAATTCTCGATGATCCCGTTATGGACCATATGGACCGGGCCGGCCGCGTGGGGGTGGGCATTGGCGACATTGGGTGCTCCATGGGTCGCCCAGCGGGTATGGCCGATGCCGGCGGTGCCCGGCGCCGGATCCTGCGAGACAAGCTTGATCAACTGGCCAAGCTTGCCGACCGCGCGGCGCCGGATCGGCAGGCCGTTTTGCAGGGTCGTCAGCCCGGCGCTGTCGTAGCCGCGATATTCCAGCCGCTTGAGCGCATCCAGGATGCGCGGTGCGGCTTCCAACTGGCCGAGAACCCCGACGATCCCGCACATTTGCCTACACCCCGTCCATCATTCTTTGTCTGTCTTGCCGGCACGCGCGCGCAGTTTCGCGCGCAGCCGCTTGGCCATGCCATCATGGTTCGCCTGCTCGGTTCGGGCGATCGCCAACGCGTCTTCCGGCACGTCGCGGGTTACCACGGTGCCGGTCCCCACATAGGCACCGGCACCGATTGTCACCGGCGCGACGATCGCGGTGTTGGTGCCAATGAAGGCCCGGTCGCCGATCTGTGTCGGATACTTGCCAAAGCCATCATAGTTGCAGGTGATGGTGCCCGCGCCGATATTCGCGCCCGCCCCGACGACCGTGTCGCCCAGATAGGTCAGATGGTTCGCCTTGGCGCCGGGGCCCAGCGTGGCGTTCTTCATCTCGACGAAATTGCCGATCTTTGCGCCTTCGGCCAGTTCCGCGCCGGGGCGCAGCCGGGCAAATGGGCCGATCGCTGCGCCGGGTCCGATATGACAGCCCTCGAGATGGCTGTAGGCGCGGATCCAGGCCCCATCGGCGATCGTGACGCCGGGGGCGAAGAACACGTTCGGCTCGATCGTCACATCACGGCCAAGCTGGGTGTCCCAGGCAAGGAACACGGTCTCGGGAGCGGTCATGGTCACGCCGGCCATAAGCGCCGCATGGCGTGCACGCGCTTGGAAAATCGCTTCCGCCTTGGCAAGTTGTGCCCGGTCATTGATCCCCAGGGTCTCGGCCTCGTCGCAGCGCACGACCGTTGCGGTCAGGCCTCGGTCGCGGCCCAGCCCAATCACGTCGGTCAGGTAGAATTCACCGTTGGAATTGTCGTTGCCGACCTGTTCGATCAGGCCCAGCAAGGTCGCGCAATCGCCCGCCATGATGCCGGAATTGCACAAACGGATCGTCAGCTCGTCGGCGGTCGCATCCTTGCTCTCGACGATGCGCAGCAGTGCGCCCGCACCATCGGTTACCAGGCGGCCATACCCTCCCGGGTCCGCCGCCTCGAAACCCAGCACCACCAGGCCGGCCTCTCGGCGTGCGGCCGCAACGGCTTGCAAGGTATCGGCCGTTAGGAACGGCGTGTCCCCGAACAGGATCATCAGGTCGCCGTCGAAACCTTCCAGCGCCGACGCTGCCATCCGGACCGCGTGGGCCGTTCCCATCTGTTGGTCCTGGGAACAGATCGCGACATCGGGGAGCAGATCGCGGGCCGCCTCGGCCACTGCCTCGCCGCCATGACCGACAACGACGGCGACGCGCTGGGGGTCCAGCGCCATGGCCGCACGCATCGCGTGATGCAACATCGGCGCTCCACCGATCGGGTGCAACACCTTGGCACGATCCGAACGCATCCGCGTCCCCTGGCCTGCGGCCAGGATGGCGACGGCGCACGGGCGGCCGGTCTGGATCGACGAGATCATCACTGCCCTATATCTGCCTTGGGCCCGTAGAAAAAGAGTCCCGGCCCCCAGATTTTGTTTCAAGACATGGTTAACGACCTGATAACCATGCGTTCGTGGATACAGTTATACGCAGAACGCGGGGCGGGAATGTGACGAATATCGGGGCGAGAGGTGCAGCCCGGCATTTTAGGCGTTGCCGCAGGCGCGTGAATTCGCGGAGCCGTACATGACGCGCGGTGCGATCTTCGACCTGGACGGCACCCTGGCCGATACCGCGGCCGACCTGCTGGCGGCGGCGAACGCGGTCTTGTTGCCGGAGGGCTATCCAGAGCTGTCATTGGCCCGCGACAAGCCCTTCGCCGGACGTGGCGGCCGGTCGATGATGCTGCGCTCGCTGTCGCTGATGAAAGAGCCACCGAGCGAGGCCGAAGCGCATGCGATCGCCACCGAGTTGTATCCCGGCCTGCTGGCGGCCTATGAGACACGCCTGGCCGAGGAGACCGAGCTCTACGACGGGGTCCATGCGTGTCTCGATCTGCTGGAAGGGGCGGGGTGGCGCCTGGGCGTCTGCACAAACAAGCCCGAACGCCTGGCGATTAGCCTATTGGACGCGCTCGGCGTGCTGAGCCGCTTCGGCGCGGTGCTGGGCGCCGATACGCTGCCTGTTCGCAAGCCCGACCCGGCGCATTTGATCGAGACCGCGCGGCGGATCGGCGCCGATCCGGCACGCTCGGTGATGCTGGGCGATACAAGCAACGACCGCGAGACCGCCCGCGCCGCGGGGGTGCCCTGCGTCCTGGTCAGCTTCGGCTTCGCCGCCGAGCCCCTGGAGGAGCTGGCAGCCGACGCAATCGCCAGCCACTACGATGAGATCGCGCCCCTTTTAGAGCAGCTTTGCCCATCGGTTTGACCGCCAGGCCGCACCCTGAATCCGCTTGACTGGGCGCGCCCGGCCCCCCTATAGGAACCCCCTCGGCGGGCGGTTAGCTCAGTTGGTAGAGCACAGTGTTCACATCGCTGGGGTCACTGGTTCAAATCCAGTACCGCCCACCACTCCCTCTCCGAAGGATTGGGAAGGCTCAACTTCCTGAAATCAAACGGCTTCCGAAGGTCTTGATGCGTGTGCCCCTCGATATGGCTGATGTGTTCGGTAAGCGCCACGTTCAACCTTCTTCGGGGACGAGAAAACCAGCATAGGCTGTTCGCGTCGGGGACTATTGGAATTTCAAGTCACAAACCGATTTCGATCAATTCCGCACCAAGCAGGCCACAGCGCAATCTCCGTTTGCTAAAAAAGATCACGCTCTGTGCGCTAGTGTCGTTGGTCGAGGATTGGCTGCAGGAGCAGTTGCAACTGGCTGCAAGCGAGCGTGAGGCGGAACCTAAGCCGATATTTTGTCCGGGCGAGATCGCCGATTGCGAGGACGACATTGCTCATTTGAACGCTGACCTTGGGCGGCTCGGTCGATCCTCGAAATCTCGGCAACATGTTGTGAGGCACATTGCTAGTCAATTTCTTCTGAGTGACGGTGCGCCAAGGAGACCTTCGCCTCTACCGGGCGATTGCTGCGTCTACGGCTCCTTTGCGACGGTTCCCTGCCCGCTTTTTCAGGCGGGAGACAATTGTTGCGCCTAGCATATCCGCCCCGGCTGCCTAAGTCTGAAATGCACCGACGAACCGGCCCCGCTTCCAACGCATGCCATGAACGTCAGCAATGCGTTCGGGGCAGATCAAGGGGCGTGCCGTAGATCTAACTTATAGTGGTTGAGCTTTGTGAATTCGCCTGCGAGGCTGTGTTTGATCTGCCAAGATGCCCGTTTTCGTCCGTGCGCCCCGCACAAAACAACGCTCTGTCCCTCTTCTCCCGGAGACTATAAATGAATGGTGCCGAAAGTCTCGTCCGGACGCTGCTCAAAGGTGGCGTCGATGTCTGTTTTACGAACCCCGGCACTTCCGAGATGCATTTCGTCGCCGCGCTCGATCAGATTCCCGGCATGCGGTCGATTCTGGTGCTTTTTGAAGGGGTCGCATCTGGCGCAGCTGACGGTTACTACCGCATGGGCGGAAAGCCGGCCTCGACATTGCTGCATCTGGGACCGGGCCTGGGCAACGCAATTGCCAATCTGCATAACGCAAAAAAGGCCGGCTCCGGTGTTGTCAATATCGTCGGCGAACATGCGATCGCGCATATTGCGCTGGATGCGCCGCTGACTTCCGACATCGAGGGGATTGCCCGACCCGTCTCTCATTGGGTGCATACATCAGGCAATGCGACGGAGGTCGGGAGCGACGGCGCACAAGCAATTGTATCGGCGCGCACGCCTCCTGGGCAGGTTGCGACCTTGATCTTGCCCGGTGACACCGCCTGGAACGAAGGTGCGTCGTGGCTGATCCGCTGCCAGTTCCAGCGAGAGCGAGCGTGCCGGAGACGGCAGTCGATGCGGCGGCGGCGGCGCTGCGCGGGCCCGACAGTCTTCTATTGCTGGGTGGTGCCGCCCTGAGCGAGGAAAACTTGTTGCTTGCTGGCCAGATTGCCGATGCCACTGGCTGCAAGTTGCTGACCGAATGGTCGAACGCTCGGCTCGAGCGGGGCGCCGGTCGGGTCGCGGTGGGCCGCATTCCTTACCCGGTGGATCAGGCCCTGGGCGTGCTGGCGCCGTATCGAACGATTGTCCTCGCGGGCGCACGCGCGCCGGTCGCCTTTTTTGCGTATCCGGACAAACCGGGTGTTCTCACGGGGCCAGAGGTCAAGTTCGTTGATTTCGCCGACGCGGCATCGGATCTTCATACCGGTCTTCAAGACTTGGCGGACGTTGTCGGCGCGGCTTCAGGCGCGCCCTCGCTGACCGCTGAGTCCCGGCTTCCGGAGATCCCGGAAGGACCGACAACACCGGAAACGATCGCGAGCGTCCTCGGCACCCTGATCCCGGAGCACGCGATCATCGCGGACGAGTCGGTGACCACCGGGCGCGCGTTCTTTGGCGAAACCGCCGGTGCCGCGCCGCACACCTGGCTGAACAACCGCGGCGGTTCGATCGGCTATGGCATGCCTGTTGCCATTGGTGCGGCGGTCGCCTGTCCTGACCGCAAGGTGATCGCACTCGAGGGCGATGGAAGCGCGATGTACACGGTTCAGTCGCTATGGACCATGGCGCGCGAGAAACTGGATATCACCGTGCTCATCTTCGCCAACCGAAGCTACCGCATTCTGCATGGCGAGTTGACCAATGTCGGCGTCGCCAATCCAGGCCCAAGAGCGATCGACATGCTAACGCTGAACCAACCGGAACTTGGCTGGGTGGATATGGCGCGTGGCATGGGAGTCGATGGATGCAGGGTCTCGGACGCACGAGGCCTGGCGCGCGCGATGGAAGAAGGCTTGGCCGTAGACGGCCCGTATCTCATCGAAATCGAGCTCTGAGGCCGTTTGCACGGGCAAATGCAATGCGCTTCGGGTTCGCACGGCAACAATTGCCTGTGGATGCGCTTGGTTAGCCTGCCCGGCGGTTCATCTCTAATCGGTCGAGCATGCCCTGCCACTTGATGGCGACCGACACGCCGAGGGAGTGGAAACCGTGGAACGGGAAAGTCTTCGGCGTCGTGACCGGAAACGGCAACGCATCCGCTTCCTTGCCGAGCGCGAATTCAGCGAGAATGCGGCCCATCAAGGATCCCATGCCGACGCCCCGGCCGTTATAGCCCATACCGGCGATCAGCCCGCGATCGATGACCTTGATGAAGGGCGGCCTGCTGCGCGTCATGGCGACCCGGTCTCCCCAATGATAGTCCCAGCGGACACCGGCAAGGTCGGGGAAGACTTCGATTACGCGCCTTTTCACATCCTTGTAGTCGTCTAGGGAAAAGCGGTCGCGCATAGGGCCGTGATCGCCGGCACAAAGGCGTCCGTCCCGACCGTAGCGCAGATAGAGAATGAGTCGTCGCTTATCGACGAAGGTGGTTTAGTTCCGCATAGCCTTGGCGCGCAGACTCATCGACAGCGGTTCCGAGGCCATCAGTAAGCTTCTGACCGGTACCAGGCTTTCTTCAGGTCCGGGATCAGCCCATCGGTGTAGGCATTGGTGCGGATCAGCACCGTTTCGGCGCTGACCTGGCCGCCGTCGCAAGCAAGGTGCCAGCGACCTCTGTCTTTCTTTAACGCGTTGACCCGGGCTTCCGTGAAGAGGCGCGCGCCGACCTCGACGGCTTGGTTTTCGCTCGCTTTCGGGCGTTGCAGAGCGTGCCGCTAGGTCTTCGGGGTGTGCCATATTCGGCCGCTTGCACTTTCGTCGTGGCATCCGATCGGAAGAACGCGTTAGGTGGAGTCTCAACTCTATGCGCATTCTAAATGATGGACATATCAATGTCGGTCGAGCTCCAATCGAAATGACGTTGACTTTGAAGAAGCACGACATCGCCGTTATCGGGGGCGGAATCGTCGGTTCGGCGATCGCCTATTTCCTGGCGCGGACCGGTCGAGCCGGGCAGATCGCGGTGATCGAACCGGATCCGACCTACGAGTTCGCCGCGACGCCCGCCGCGAATGGCGGGATCCGGCAGCTCTTTAGCTTGCCGGAAAACGTCCGTATGGCGCAGTTCGGGTTGGAGTTTTATGCGAATTTTCATCGTGAAATGGCAATCGATGACTTGTCGGCAGATATCGGCTTCCGGCGGCGAGGCTATCTCTTCATTTCGGACGATGGCGATCATTCGACGATGGAGGCGAACCATCGGTTGCAAGCCGAACTGGGCGCCCGGGTCGATGCCCTGGACGCCGATGCGCTCAAGCGGCGCTTTCCGTCTTTAAATACAAGCGACATCGCACTTGCCGTGCATTCACCCGATGACGCCTGGATCAACCCTCATGCTGCGTTGATGGGGTTTCGCACCAAGGCGACCGCGCTAGGGGTCAGCTACATCCAGGACCAGGTCGTGGACTGGAGCGCCGCAGGCGTGGTGGCAGGTGATGTCAAACTGTCCTCAGGCCAGCTCCTCCGCGCGGATTGCTTCGTCCTGGCTGCCGGAGCCTGGTCCGCCGAGATTGGCCGGATGATCGGCCTCGATCTGCCGGTCGAGCCAATGTGCCGCGAGAGCCACTATTTTATCACGCGGGCCGAAACTGAACCGTTGCCCTTCATTAAGGCCGAGACCCATCTGGCTTTCGGTCCGGAGGGGCGCGGTTTCACGGGCGGGCTCCCGGAATGGGATCAGCCGGCGGGATTTCATCTGACCCCCCAACCAGCCCGGTTCGAGGAGGTTGTCTGGCCGCGCCTGGCGCACCGTCTGCCTGCGCTCGAAGCCCTGAAACTAGAGCGCAGCTGGGTCGGGCACTATGCGCGCAACAACTTCGACCTGAACGTGATCCTTGGCTCGTGGGAAGCCGGGGCCAAGAATGTCTTCATGGCTTGCGGGTTTTCGGGTCACGGCATCATGCATGCCCCTGCAAGCGGCCGCGCCATCGCCGAGTTGATCCTGGACGGCGGTTACCAGTCACTCGACCTCTCGGCCTTCGGATACGGCCGAATTTCCGCCGGGCAACCCTATCGCGAAAAGGGGATCGTCTGAGCCGGGCATCTGCGGCGGTGGGCCTCGGCCGATTGTATATCCTGTCACCTCGCGGATCAGCTTCAGGCGGAACGCGTCCGCAAATTCCGTAAAGTCTTCCGCCTGGGCCACGAAGGCACCCGGGCCGCCGATCACGCGGGCCAAGAAGTAGCGGTCGAGCAACGGGATGTCGTTCATCACAGTCAAGCCGTTGACGACCACGCCGCGGGCGATCGCCTCGTCGCGGGCAAGCTCGGGCCGGTTACCTGAATTGTTGTAGCCGTCTCCAGAGATATCGATCACTTGGCGCGTCCCGAAAAAATCATTGGTCTCCATCAGGCGGTAGCTGAAACGGATGGCGCTGCCGATCCCAGTCGGCCCCGGCCGAATCCGCCGCCCACCCGCCAGGACCCGGTCGGCGAAATCGGCCGCGGTGGCAGTGTCGCTGACAAGGGACCAGTCGACCACCTGCACCTGGTTGGCATGGCCGGTCCACTGGACCAAAGTCACCGCGATCCCGGCCGGCGCCGCCTTGTCCAGGGCGCTCAGGAATGCAGGGTCCCGGAATGCGGCCGCGATTCCGCGTATCTGCAGGTCGAACTCTGCTTCGTCGATGCTGCGCGATCCGTCCACCGCCAATACGAGCTCGAGATCGACGGCCGCTTCCTCGGCATGCCCGACCGGTCCGGTGACGCATTGAACGATGATTGTGAGACACGAAACCCAACGCAGCCACGACAGACTTCTGCGACGCCGAGTGGCGGCAGCAGTCAGGCTATCACGATACCCAGAAGGCTTTCTCCAGGTCGTGAAATTCAGCTGCTGGACCTTCGAATTTGTTGCGGCCCAATTCCAGCACATAAACATAGTCCGCAATTTTTAGGGCTTGGCGGATCTCCTGATCAACCAACAGTATTGTCAGGTTGTCGCGCGTGGTCAGGTGGGTCAGCATCTCATAGACCTCCTGCGCCAGCATCTTAGACAGCCCCGCGGTCGGCTCGTCGACCAGCAGCATCTTTGGGTCGGCCATAAGGGTGCGGCCGATCTCGACCATGCGCTGCTGGCCGCCCGAAAGCTCGCCAGTGATCTGTTTGCGCTTCTCCTTCAGGACCGGGAAACGCTCGTAATTCGCCTCGATCTTGTCCCGGACCTGACGTTTGTCGCCGCGGAACGTCCAGCCGCCGAGTTCGAGATTCTCCTCGACCGACATATCCTTGAAGACCCCCGGCTGCTGCGGGATATAGGCCAACCCTTTGAGGATGCGCTGGTACGTGGGCACGGGCAGAATGTCTTCGCCCTCGAGCAGAATTTCGCCCTGGTTGGGCTTCAGGAATCCGAAGGCCGCCTTCAATGCGGTCGACTTGCCGACGCCGTTCGCGCCAAGCACCGCCGTTATCTGGTTGCGCCGGGCTTTGATGTCGAGCGCCTGAATGATGTTGAGGTCTTTGTAATAGCCGACATAGAGGTCTTTCATCTCCAGAACGGCGTCGTCGTTGTTTCCGGCCGCCATGGCTCAGGCTTCCTCCGGCTGGGCGGTTTCTTCGTCCTCTTCCGCGCCAAGATAGGCCTCGATCACCGCCGGATCGCGCTTGACCTCGTCGGGTGGTCCATCGGCGATCAGGTCACCGAAATTCAGAACGAGCAGACGCTCGCTGAGACTGAAGATCGAGTCCATCTGGTGCGAGATGATGATGATCGCTTTGCCCTCGTCGTTCACTCGCCGGATGTAGGCGTAGATGATCTCCATCAGCCGTGGATGTACACCGGCGAACGGCTCGTCGAGGATGACAACATCCGGATCCAGCATCAGGAGCCGCCCAAGCTCAAGCAGTTTCTGTTGCCCGCCCGAGAGCGCTTGCGCGAATTCGTTACGCAAATGGTCCATGGTCAGGAACTCCAGCACTCCCATGGCTTTTTTATGGATCGCCACGCGGTTGTCCGGCTTGCCCATCGCCAGCGCCGGGACGTAGAGGTTTTCCAGCACACTCATCCGGCGGAACGAGCGGGTCACCTGGAAGGTGCGCCCCAGCCCGGCCAGCGCGACCTCGTAGGGTTGCAGTTGATCGATACGCTGGCCGTTAAGGTAGACGGTTCCACTGTTCGGTTGAATCGCGCCGTCCAGGATGTTGGTCAGGGTGGTCTTGCCCGCACCGTTGGGACCGATCAAGCCGATCAGCTCGGGTCCGTTCACCTCGAATGAGACCCCTTTCAGCACATGATTGCCGCCAAAACGCTTGTGCAGGTCGCGCACGACGAGTTCGATCATCCCTCGCCTCCCGCATCACTTGCCGTGGCACGTTTGGCGACCGTCTCGTGCGCAACATGTCCCCTGGTAAAGTGGTCGATTATCGGGGCAATCAATCCGTTCCGCGCGAACCGAAGCGTCAGCATCAGAATGATCCCGAAAAACACCAGCCGCCAGATCGTCATGTCGATCTCGTAACCGCCGATGACGAAGCTGTTGCGCAGCATTTCAAGGACGAACTGAATCATGATTGCGCCAATCGCGGCAGCAACGAAGTTCTCGACACCACCAATCACCGCCATGGCGACGACCAGGCTCATTTGCAGCAGGAACAGGTTGTTCGGCGTGATGATGCCAATGTAGTGGCCCTGCACCGCGCCGGCCGCTGCTGCCATCATCGTCGTGATGACAAAGACCAGCACCTTGTAGCGGGTCGTGTTAACTCCCAGCGCGGCGGCTGCATCCTGATCCTCGCGCAGCGCGCGGACGAACAGGCCGAACTTTGAATGAGCCAGCCAGGCGAGGATCGCGAGGCACAGCAGCAGCAGTCCGAACATGACGAAGTAGGGCGGCAGCTTGTCGGTTTTCGAGAAGGCGTGGCCGAAAATGGTGACGCCGTCCTCGAACAGCGCCGGAAGCTCGATCCCCGCTTGGCCACGCGTGATCTCGATCTCGGCACTGATCGTCGCTTTTAAGATTTCTGCAAATCCGAGCGTGAAGAGTGCGAGATACGCAGCCCGGAGGCGCAGCACCAGCACACCGATCAGGAAACCGAACACCCCGCCCATGATCGAGCCGAGGATGATCCCAAGCCAAACCGGCATCCGGCTGACCTCGACGCTGCCGTCCCAAGCGGTAAGTGCCTGCCGGAGACAATCCTGAGTCAGTGTGCTCGACGTCACGCCGATCGGATTGACGATGACAAGCCAGGTGCTGCCAAACTGGTACTCGGTGCAAAGCTCGGTCGGCACCGGCGAAAGCCAGAAATAGTGGCTGAACAGCGCGGCGGTGTAGGCGCCGACACCCATGAAACCGATATGCCCGAACGAGAACTGACCAGCATAACCCGCCAGCATCGACCAGCTGGCCGCCAGAATTGCGTAGAAGAAGGCGGTGATCAGGATATGCATGATGTAGTCGTAATCCCCCGCCGAATAGACGAAGGGGAAGGCCACGAAAAAGCCGATAAGACCCAGCCCTAGGAGATATGGGACTTGCGCGCGCACTAGAACTTGCCGTGGGTGCCGCTGGCGAAGCGCCGCCCGAAGAGACCGGTCGGGCGGAGCAGCAGCGTCAGTGTAAGAACGACCATCCCGTATGCGGGGATGTAGGAGGCGGCCTTCTGAGCGTCAGGAATGCACCCGGTGCCCGCCGCCTCGACCAGGCCGACCAGAATGCCGCCCAGAAAGGCGCCAGGCAGCGAGCCCAGGCCGCCCAAGACGACGATCACGAAGGAGCGCATCGCCGGAATCGCTCCGACCTGCGGCAGCCACGAGAATGCCTGCACCAGCAGCGCCCCGGCCAGCGCGGCAATCATGCCACCCAGCGCGAAGGCCAGCATGTTCATCCGATCCGGATTGATCCCGGCAATAGCGGCCGCCTCGCGATCCTGACTGACCGCGCGCAGCGCCTTGCCGGTCCAGGTCCGGTGAAGGAAATAGAGCAACGCGCCCAGGACCAGCACACACGTTACGCGGCCGTGAAGCGCGGATTCGAGATCGAAATCGTATCAAACAGTTCCATGTTCCCCCGGCTGGTCTTGATCAGCCAGGGATCGTCCGACGAGGGCAGCCGAATGCGGGGAAAATCAAAATACCGGCGCACCTTGACCGGATTGGCGCCGGCAGTGGCCTGGACGAAATATTGCAGCGTGAAGGCTAGGCCGAATGTGATCAGGATGCCGTATTCCACCGGCCGGTCGATCTTTCCCTCGTACATTGGCGTGAGGAACAGCCGCTCGAAAATCGCGCCCATCGCGAAGACGACCGCGCAGGCCATCAGGATCGCGATCATCGGGTTGATCCCTGGAAACCAAACCGCGGTGATGAAATAAACCAGCATGCCGCCGATCATGTAGAATTCGCCATGGGCAAAGCTGACCACGCCCAGGATCGAGAAGATCAGCGTCAGCCCCAGGGCCATGAAGCCGTAGATGATGCCGATGATCAGCCCGTTGGTGAATTGCGAGGCAACGAACGAGCCGTTGGCTACGCAGTTGTTCTGTGGATCCGCGAACGCGAAGGCCGCCGCAATCAAGACAACCGTGCCGATGGCCGGAATGACGATCAGCCGGTTGGTGAGTTCCGGCGTCCTCATCCACAACGGGACCAGGCCGACCGGCCCGGTGGCCGCGCCCAGCATAGCGCCGACGAAAACGGTGTTCGAGGTGTCGAGATCGTGCTGGAGATAGCGCCGGCGCGTTACCAGGCTGCCAATGATGCCCCAGAGGATCATCCAGAGGATGGCGCCCCAGAAGATGAAAGGTGTCTCCACGCGCCGCCCCCTCAGTTATTATCTTGTTGCCGGGGGCGGTGTGCCGCCCCCGGCATATTCTTCAGCGCAAATCTCTGCCGCTTACTGGTCGACGTAGACCGGATCGCCGGTCTTGTAGGCATCCGGCCAGACGATTGGTGCGTCCACCGAGCTTTGGCCTTCCGCCTGATACTGAATCACCGTCAGCGCCGGGTCGGGCCACTGGTGCCACCACTCGTCGCCCTTGCCGTCTTCGCTCGGATCCTTATTCGTCCCATACGGGAAGTAGATGCGCCCGAGCGTGCCTTCATGGCTTATGTTCTCGAGCGCCGTCACGATGGCGTCGCCATCGGTTGAACCGGCCTCGTTGATTGCCTGCGCCAGGATCGCAATCGAATCGTAGGCCTCCATGGCATAGCTCTCGACGCCGTCCTTGCCCGTGCGCTCCTTGTAGACCTTGGCGAAATTCTTGGCCTTCTCCGTGAACAGATTCTCCGGAACGCCGATGCGCTGCACGAAGGCCATGTTGCCGTCGGGCACGTTCTCCCAATAGGCCTTGCTCTCGAGCGAGACCTGACCAGCATGGAATGGCACGTCCATCGAACCGATCCCCGCATCCGCGGCCTGCTGTTGGAAGTTATATCCGGCCTCACCGGTTGCCAGGACGATGATGATGTCCGGATCCTCGGCTTTGATGCGTTCGACGATGCCGGCATAGTCCTGCGTGCCGATATCGACCGAGAAGATCACGGTTTCGACGCCACCGGTTGCCAGCCCCTTCTTGGTCTCCTCCGAGGCCGGGATGCCGTAATCGGTGTTCTCTGTCAGGATTGCGGCCTTCTTGATGCCCGGCACCAGCAGCGAGTGCTGCCAGATTGTCGAGGACGCCCACGAGCTCAGCGGGGCAATGCGGAAAATATACTTCTGCTTGTCGCCGGTGATCGTGTCATTCCATGTCTCGGCGAAAACGACCGGAACGCCCCGCGCGTCGGCAACGTCCTTTGACGCCACGCCGACCGAGCTGTGATAGCCGCCGCCGACCGCGACCACGCCGTCCTGGGTGATTAGCTTCTCCATGATCGCCGCGGCCTTCTCGGGCAGGCCTTCGCTATCGGCGATCACCACGTCGACGTCGCAGCCCATCACGCCGCCGGCCGCGTTGATATCCTCCTCAGCGATCAGCATCGCGTCGCGCATCGCCTCGCCGCCGACCACGGTGCCGGGTGCCGAGAGAGGTGCAATGCCGCCTATCTTTATCGGGCAATCGGCGGCAAAAGCCGGGCCTGCCGCGAGGCCGATTGCGACGGCCGAGGCCATCGTCAGCATCATCGACTTTTTCATGGTGTTTCCTCCCTGATTGTTTGCGTGGCATCCTTGCCGCGCCTTCGCGTGGTAAGGAGGTCCAACGGACTTCCCCCACCTAAGCAAGAAAGTTTTCACCATACAACCAAACAGGAGAGGTTTTTTCGGCAGGCTGGCGCCTCATGAAATTGTATACGCCAAAGGCCTCATGAAATTGTATACGCCAAAGACCGACCCCAACCCCTTTTCTCAATTTGCGCCTTTCGGGTCAAAGGGTGACCCTCTTCCGTTCAAATCGCCAGGTCTGGTTCTTTGCAGTAGGCCGACACTCAGGGCGTGAGATCGGATCGTGTATTACATTAATGCTACACTGCCCGTGATGCATAGGGATTAAGTATTTGAATTTACAAAAGTATTTTTGGCGTTGGTGAGGGCCCGGTACCACCCACCATTTCCGGTCACTCATAGGTCACGATGCCGCGCGCCAGTTCGCGGTCGTAGCCGCCGCTGGCTGCGATGAGCTGGCCGGTATAGGCGTCGGTGGGCGTGGCGCTGCGCAACGTATCCGCGGTCAGTTCCTCGACGAAGCGGCCGCGGTTCATCACTGCCACCCGTTCGCAGATATGGGCGACGACCGCCAGGTTGTGGCTGACCATGATGTAGGTGAGCCCGTGTGCCTGACGCAGCCGCACCAGCAGGTTTAGGATCTCGGCCTGGACCGACACATCCAACGCCGAGGTCGGTTCGTCCAGCAGCAGAATCTCGGGCTCGAGAATCAGGGCACGGGCAATAGCCACCCGCTGGCGCTGGCCGCCCGAGATCTGGTGCGGGTATCTAAACCGCAGCTCGCGGCCCAGCCCCACATCGTTGAGCGCGGCTAGGATGCGTTGGTCATGGCGGTCGAGCCCATGGATTTGCAGGGGCTCTTGCAGGATATCGTTGACCGTATGGCGCGGGTGTAGCGAGCCATAGGGATCCTGAAACACCATTTGCATCCGCCGCGCGGTTGCGCGGTCTCGGCGATGGGTCAGCGCGGATCCATCGATGCGGATCGCGCCGCTCCACGCATCGGTCAGCCGGGCGATGGCGCGCAGCACTGTTGATTTGCCCGAGCCTGATTCGCCAACCAAACCAAAGGCCTCGCCGCGCGCGACCGAGAACGAGACCCCACGGACAGCCCTGACCTCGGTCGGCCCGTGGCCGAATGTGACGTAGAGATTCTCGACATCGATCATGCGCGGCTCACTCGGTCAGCCAGGCCGGGTCGCGCTCGAGCACCGGCAGCACATCCTGATGGTGATCGAGCTCGGGGATGCAATCGAGCAGTCCGCGCGTATAGGCGTGCCGGGCATTCTGCAGTTGCCCGGCTTCCAGAACTTCCATCACCCGTCCGCCATACATCACCAGGATCCGGTCGCAGAACGAGGCGACGAGGTTGAGGTCGTGGCTGATCAGGATCAGCCCCATGCCGCGCTCGCGCACCATGTCATCCAGCAGCGCCAGCACCTGCATCTGCACGGTCACATCCAATGCCGAGGTCGGCTCGTCGGCGATCATCAGATCGGGCTCGGGGATCAACATCATGGCGATCATCACGCGCTGCCCCATGCCGCCCGAGACCTGGTGCGGATAGAGGTTGTAGACGGTCTCGGGGTCGCGGATCTGCACCGTGGCCAGCATCTCCAGCGCTCGCTCGCGCGCCTCGACCCGGGTCGCGTCGGCGTGGATCAGATAGGCCTCGGCGATCTGCTCGCCCACCGTCATGACCGGATTCAGCGAATAGCGCGGGTCCTGCATGATCATCGAGATCCGGGCGCCGCGGATGTCACGCATCTGCCTCTCGGAGGCCGTCATCAAGTCGATGCCGTCGAATTCCATCCGCTTGGCACTAACCCGGCCATTGGCCGCCGAAAGCCGCAGGAGGGCACGGCCAGTCTGGGATTTTCCGGAACCGGATTCGCCCACAATCCCAAGCCGTTCCCGCCCAAGTTCGAACGAAACGCCACGAACGGCGTGGACCGGCCCTCGCGCGGTCTGAAAGACCACGTCCAACTCCTCGACGGACAACAGCGGCGCCTCGGTCATGAGGAGCTACTTTTTGGGTCCAGCACGTCGCGCAGCCCGTCACCCAACAGACAGAAGCCCAGGCTAACGACGAAGATCGCGATTCCGGGCACGGTCGGCACCCACCACTGGTCCAGCAGATAGTCAAATCCGGTCGAGATCATCGCGCCCCATTCCGGGGTCGGCGGCTGGGCGCCGAGGCCGAGAAAGCCTAGCCCCGCCGCAGTCAGGATGATCCCCGCCATGTCGAGCGTCAGGCGCACAATGACCGAGGCGAGGCACATCGGTACGATATGGCGGCGCAGGATGCGCAGCGTCGAGGCCCCCTGAGCCTGGGCCGCCATGATGAACTCGGAATTGCGGATGGTCAGAACCTCGGCCCGGGCGATCCGGGCATAGGGCGACCAGGTGGTCAGCGCGATCGCCAGCACCGCGTTCTCGACCCCAGGCCCCAGCGCAGCCACGAAGGCCAGCGCCAGGATCAGGCGCGGGAAGGCTAGGAAGATGTCGGTGATGCGCATCAGCACATTGTCGACCCAGCCGCCGACATAGCCAGCGACGGTGCCGATCAAAAGGCCGATCGGCACCACGATGATCGAGACCAGGCCGACGATATAGAGCGTGATCCGCGCTCCCCAGACGACCCTGTCGTAGATGTCACGGCCAAGCTGGTCTGTCCCAAACCAATGTTCGGTCGAGACGGGCTGCAATCGGCGTTCTAGCACCGGTTCCAGCCCGTTGCTGGAGGTCAGCCAGGGCGCGAAGAGCGCCGCCAGGACTAGGGCGACGATGATGAAAAGCCCCGTCATCGCAATGGGATTGGCGCGGAATGTGATCCAGCCGAGATAGGCACGCTGGCACCGGGCCTGGAAGGAGGATGCGGGTGACGCTGAAAGCAGCCAGGCCCGCAAGCCTGCACTCGGCACTTCGGCCTGAGCGCTCATGACCGGGCTCTCGGGTCGACCAGCTTGTAGAGCAGGTCCGACAACATGTTGATGCCGACAAAGCAGATGCCGACAACGACGGTGCCGCCCAGGACCGCGTTCATGTCGGCGTTGAACAGCGACGTCGTGATGTATTGCCCGATCCCCGGCCATGAGAACACCGTTTCGGTCAGGACCGAGCCTTCCAGCAGTGAGGCATAGGTCAGGCCAATGATCGTGATCAGCTGCACCAGCACATTGCGGAAGGCATGGCGCCAGATGACCGACATTTCGGAGGCGCCTTTCACCCGCGCGGTCAGGATGTATTCCTGGTTAAGCTGGTCCAGCATGAAGCTGCGGGTCATCCGGGCGATGTAGGCCAGCGCGAAGGAGCCGAGTATGAGCGATGGCAGGATCAGGTGCGAGACCGCGTTCCAGAAGATGTCCCACTCATCGGCGAGCGCGGAATCGATCAGTATGACGCCGGTCACCGGATCGACGATGCCATCGTAGTAGACGTCCAGCCGTCCCGGCCCGCCCACCCATCCTAGTTTACCGTAGAAGATCAAAAGCGCGACCATACCCAGCCAGAAAACCGGTACCGAATAGCCGACCAGCCCCAAAACACGGACGACGTGATCGATCCAGTGGCCCTGGTTCACCGCCGCCCAGACGCCCATCGGCACGCCGACGAAGATGCCAAGAAGCGTCGCGATAGTGGCCAGCTCCAGTGTCGCCGGGAAGAAGCGAAGGATGTCCTCCATCACCGGCTGGGCGGTCATGATCGAGGTGCCCAAATTGCCCTGCACCAGCTCGGTCAGATAGCGCCAGTATTGTTCGTAAATCGGCCGGTCGAGGCCGAGCTGTTCATAGACCTGCCGGTAGACGCTTTCGGGCGCCCGGTCTCCAACGATCGCCAGGACCGGATCGGCGGGCATTACGCGGCCGATCGTGAAAGTGATCGCGGTCAGCCCCAGGAAGGTCAGAACCAAGGTCAACAGCGCGTTTCCGACAGCAAGCAGACGGCCCGCCACCAAACGGCGTTGCGGCGCCGCGGAAACCCCCGGCGCCGCTTTCTTAAGCGAAGTCTCGGTCAAGTCAGAGACCTATTTTTCGACGTTCCGATAGAACACCAGGTCGAAGTTCGAGCCGGACACGAACCCGGTGACATCCTTCAGCTTCACGGTCTGCTCGGTCTGCTGGAACATCACCGCATAGGGTCCGTTCTGCTGCAAATCGCGCTGGATGTCGTGATACATCGACTCGCGTGTGGGCACGTCGAGCTCGTTGCGGGCCGCGACCACCTTGGCATTCATGCCATCGTTGATCCAGGCATTGCGCCAAGCCAGGACACCGGTCAGCTTCGCTTCCGGACGGTTGTCCGGGTTGTGCGCGAAGGCGTCGATGTTCGAGTGCGGGTCGGTGTAGTCGGGCGACCACCGGGCCAGGATCAGCTCGTGCTTGCGCGCCCGATACATCGGCCACAGCGTCTTGCCCTCGGCGGTGACGATCTCGGCCTTGATACCGGCCTGGGCCAGCGTCGCCTGGACCGATTGTGCGATTTCCGGGAACGGCGACGCGTTAAGCGTGTCGATCCGGATCTCGAAACCGTCAGGATGCCCCGCCTCGGCCAACATTGCCTTGGCCTTCGCGACATCGAGCGCGAACGGCTTTTCGTCCAGCGCACCCCAAAGACCAGACGGCCAGGCGGCCTGGTGGATCTTGAACTGGCCTTCCAGGAACGAGTTTGCCATGCCTTCGTAGTCGACCAGGTGACGGATCGCCCGCGCGACCTTTGGGTCGCCAAGGATCGAATGCGCCGAGTTAGCCGCCATATAGACGAGCGCGCCTTTCGGGTCGGCATTGACCGCGAGGTCCGCGTTGCCCGCGATGCCCTTGATCTGGTCGGGCGTCAGGTTGCGGGCCATGTCGACATCGCCCTTTTCGATCAACAGCCGCTGAGCCGAGGGTTCGGCCACATGGCGCACGATCACGCGTTTCATGCCAGGTGTGCCGTGGCGATAAGCTTCATGTGCTTCCAACGTGACCAGCTCGTTGGCTTTCCAGACCTTCAGGTTGAAGGCGCCCGAGCCGGCGCTGTTGGACTTGAGCCAGCCATAGCCCAGATCGCCATCGACCTCGTTGGCGAGCACAGTCGCCTTGTCGACCACCGAGGCAACGCCGGACGAGAGCGCGTTCAGCACCAGTGCCGGTGAAAACTCTTCGGTGATCGTGACTTTGGCTTTGTCGCCGTCGACCACGATCAGATCGTCCACATTCTCGGGCGTCCATCCGAACTGCGTCACGATGAAAGCCGGTGTCTTGTTGAGCTTCACCACGCGGCGCAACGAGAACACCACATCCTCGGCCGTGACCGCGTTACCGGAATGGAAGACTTGGCCAGGGCGGATCGTGAAGGTGATCGTCTTGCCGCCGTTGGAGACTTCCCAGCTCTCGGCGACGCCGCCGACCAGAGTCGTCAAGTCCTCGGGCTCGTACATCATCAGCCGGTCATAGACGTTGGCGATGATCTCGCCTCCGGACAGCTCGAACACTTCGGCCGGATCAAGCGTGATCAGGTCCGAGATATCCTTGGCCATGACGAAGGTATCCTTGGGCGGCGCGGCCTGAGCCGTTGTGCCGATAGCCAGCGCGGTCAGCGCCGCGGCTACCCAGGAAATTGCTGCTGTTAAGATTTTTGGCATCTCCTCCTCCTATCTCCGCTTTGACCGGCGCCAGAAGAAGCACCGGTCGGCGGACTATCAAGCTCCCCAAATCATTCCCCCGATCCCAACCCTTGATGGGGGTCAGAGTCCAAGGTTTCGGATTTCCTGAGAGAAGTCCAGATCAGATCGTGGCCCGGCGCCTGCGTGCCGGGCGCTGAACGCCGACAATGACTTCGTCAATAAATTGGATTACGCGGCGTGCGCAGCCGATTTATCCCCTGCCGTTGCCGCCGCCGTTGCCGCCGCCGCCGCCGTCGGAACCGCCGTCGCTACCGCCGTCCGCACCACCGTCGCCGCCGCCGTCCGCACCGCCGTCGCCGCCGCCGTCCGCACCGCCGTCGCCGCCACCGTCCGCACCACCGTCGCCGCCACCGTCCGCACCGCCGTCGCCGCCGCCGTCCGCACCGCCGTCGCCGCCACCGTCCGCACCGCCGTCGCCACCGCCGTCAGCACCGCCGTCAGCACCGGCGCCGCTGTCACCGCCGCCGCTGTCACCGCCGCCGCTGTCACCACTGCCGCCGTCACTGCCAGCGCCGCCCGCGCCGCCGCCACCGGACCCGCCGCCCGCGCCGCCGCCACCGGATGCATCACCGGCCCCGTCGCCTTCCGATCCGTCGCCGCCGCCACGGTCGTTATCGGGCGACTCGCCGAAACCCGTGGACTCGGCATCAGGATCGGCACTGGCGAGACCGAAGAGCCCCAAGAAGCCGCGCTTGCGCTTCTCCTTTTCGGGCCGTGGCGTGGGCACGAGCGTCGCCACCTCAATCGGCTGCTGGCGCGGTTCGGGCTGCTGCTGTCGCTGCTTAGGCTGCTCCGGCTGCGGGCGTTCACGATCAGCGGTCGCTTGGCGGGCCGCTTGCTGGGTTGCCGCGGCCGCTGCCCGCGCCGCGCGGGCGCTGTCTCGCCATGCCGCATACCGCTTATCGCTCAACCGTCCGATTAGCCCGACCTGCCGAGGATCCAAATAGCCGGTTACCGGGTAGCCATGTGCCTGTTGGAACAGCGAGATGGCCGCGCGGGTATTGCCTCCGAAGAGCCCGTCCACGCCGCGCGGATTGAACCCCAGCAGAAGCAGCCGGCGCTGCAACGCGCGCCGATCCGACCGCCTGAGACCCAAACCGTTTTCGATCGTGGCCAGGCGCTCTTGGGCGGCGCGCTGAGCCTCGGCGGGATCGGTGCGAGTCGATTCGACCACCATCGAATTGGCGTCAGGGTCATCCGACGTGGGCGAGGCGGCAGCGGTCGCCGCATTTTCACTATCGGGTTGAGCGGGGACAGCTGCCTTCTGGGCGGGCACTTCGCCAAAGGCGGTGTCCGGCGCCTGGGCCGGGTCGGCTTTCGCCTGGTCAAGCAGGGCTTCAAGTTCGCTTTCCGTCGGGTGGCTTGGCAGCCGCACCGCGGGAATAGCCTCTGGGTTCCAGGAAGCCAGTGTCGCACCGACACCCTTGTCCGGGGCCTGGGGCGCGGCGGTCCGAACCGCATCATCGGCGACCGGCCCAAGCATTGCCTGCGATCTCGACAGGAGAAACTCGGGTGCGATTCCGGTGGGTAATGCAGGCGTCGCGGACGCGACGACGGGCTCGTCGCCCCAAATTCCAACCGTGCTCTTCGCAGGGGGCACGGGTGAGACGCTCGGCGCGATCGCGTTCGCTGCGATCGGCGGCAAGGCCGCGACTTTCTCTGCCGCCGGCACCCCGCTGTCGGTCGCAGACGGCGTTGCGGACAAATCGGTCGCATCTGTCATCACCCCCGAAAGCACGGTTCCGGCCGTGGCATCCGGCCTGGCGGGATCACTGGAGGCTGCACTGACAGGCGCATTGAGCGCGAGCTCGGCCGCCGTTTGCTCCTCGGCCGCCGTATCTTCCCCTGTCAGCGCCTGTGGCCCTGTTCCGGACGGCGAGAACACATTCGAGATGCCGGTGGCAACCAGAACTGCAAGGAAAGCGACAACGCCAAACGCGGTCGCGACGTTCATCGCCGAGGCATGGCGCCGCCATGCCGCCACAGGCGCCGCTTCGTCCAGCGCCTCGGACGCGTCCGCGTCCCAATGGATTACATCATCCGGAATGACTGGTTCCTGCGCCCGATCAATCTCGCCCGCATCTTCCAGTTCGTCGGGCGCAACCTCGACGATGGTCAGTTCCGGGTCATCTACCGGATCGGTCACAATCGCCACCCCAGCGCCCTCGTCCTTGGCGCTGCCCCAGTCGATCAGCACCGGACCGCTGCCATCTGTGAACATACTGGCGTATTTGTCGGGCGTGACCAGCGCGGCGGCCAGAACCTCGGCGGTGATTTGACCGGACTCGCCGCGAGCGCGCAGGTCCTCGATCTGAGCCTCGATCTTGTGGATGATCTTATCGCGCTGCTTGATCAGCAGCATCCGCTCACCTGGCGTGACCTGGCGGATCGAGACGAGTGGATTGCCCGACCGCGCGCCCCAAGAGACGACGGAATCGCCGTCATCAATCACCGGCTCGGCAAAGATGCCAAGCTCGTTCTCATCGAGTGAGAGTTTCAGCAGCGACATCAGCAAGTCGTAGTGCGCGATCACTGGCGCGCCATCTACGACCAATCTCTTGATCGGCCCTCGCTGCGACGGCTCCCTGGCGATTACGTTCATTGGCCACCCACGCGAAACCAGAACTGGGGCCGGTCAACTGAACGTGAGGCTCGGCCCAATGCATCCCTCATGCGCGATCCGCATATCGGTACAATTATTATAGCACAACCATGGGTTTATTGAAGCGGTGCAGAATCGCGTCAAGAAGCTCTTAAAAACGATTGATCTCAATATAAAATTTTTTGGATACAGATTGCCTGTGCGATTCGCGCGAGCTGGCCAACATAGTGGGAATCGGCTGCGCTGCGGAACCAGGCGGCAATGATTCAGGCGCGACCAAAGGTGTTAGTCGTTAGAACCCAATACTGTGCGAAAATGTACTGCGTTAAATAATTGAGAGTGAACACAAAAGGCGAGCCACCGTGATTGCCCGGAGAGCGGCGCCAGAACGCAACGGGATATTGACACGGGCGGCGGCGTCGCGGAGATGAGAGAACCGCAACCCGGAGCGCCCGCAATGAAATTTCATCTCTCGATCAACATGGAGCGCCTCGACAGCTCCATCTCCATGAACGATGTCGCCCGCCACACGCTCGAGATCGTGCAGATGGCGGACCGGGGCGGGTTCGACGTGGTCTGGGCCGCCGAGCATCATGCGCTGGAGATGACCATCGCGCCGAACCCGATGCAGATCCTGGCCTGGTATGCGAGCGAGACGGATCGCGTCAGGTTGGGCTCGGCAGTGGTCGTGGCCCCCTATTGGAACCCGATCCGGGCGGCTGGCGAAGCGGCGTTCGTGGATCTGATCAGCGGCGGGCGCCTGGAGTTCGGCATCGGCTCGGGCGCCTATCAGCGCGAGTTCGACCGGATGCAACCGGGCCTGCAGCAATCCGACGGCTGGCGCTACATGAATGAATTGTTGCCGGCGATGAAGGCGCTCTGGGCCGGTGACTACGCTCATGACGGCGAATACTGGTCGTTCCCAACCGCGACGTCGGTGCCGAAGCCAGTGCAGAAGCCACATCCCCCTGTCTGGGTCGCGGCGCGGGCGCCCATCTCTTACGACTATGCGGTCGAGCATGAGTGCAACATTATGTCCTGGCCGCTGACCCGGCCGATGGCGGAGGCCGAGCTTTATAAGCAGCGACTCGAGGACGCGATGGCGAAGTTTCCGGACAAGCCGCGCTCCGCCTTCGCAATGATGCGCCATTCTTGCGTTTTTGACCGGCCCGAGGACTGGGAGGTGCCGGTGCGCGCGGTGCAACGCCAGCTTGGTCAGTTCGAGAACCTGTTCAAGAACCTGGGCGACGTGGTGAATGGGTTTCCGAAACAGATCCCGCTCGACGAATTGGAGGGTCGCGACAACTACGACAAGACCATGCTGAGCGAAAACCTGATGTTCGGCACGCCCGACCAAGTGATCGAAAAGCTGAAGCTTTATCAGGCGCTGGGCGTCGATGCCTTCATCATGTCGACAAGTTTCGGCCTGGGCCAAGCCGAGCAGAAGCGCTCGCTCGAACTGTTCATCAGCGAAGTGATGCCGGCTTTCGCCTGAGAGCCATCAGGGGCGTGTGATGATAGCTCCCGAAGCGGGAGCCGCTACCCGTGACCGACCGCGTTCCGAGCCATGGCGTGATTAGCGCCCCAGCGACGAACCCGGTCTCGTCGTGCTCGCCCGCGCTGCCCGCGCCCTGAAAGCGCGCGCCGAGGTTCCAGACGTGTCGCCCGCCCCGCCCGTTGCGGCCAAGGCGACGGATTGCGGGTAATCGGTATTCGAAAGCCCGCCATCCGCGCGCTGCAGCCGGCCGCGCCCGCTAAAAAGTGAATCCGATAGGGGCGTACGGTCGGCGACGAACACCGAGGCGTGCAGCACGATCTCTCCACCCGGTGCCTCGACGGGCAATGCAATTGCTGTCCCCAGCCGCTCGGTCAGTTCGTAGTCGCCCGCCAGGTCGTCGCCATACAGCCCCGGCGCCAAGTCGTTCGCCAGATCGAAATAGGGATTGAACTTGCCTGCCCGCAAGTCCGCCCGGCCTAGGCGGCCATAGACATAGATTTCCTCGAGGAGCAGCCCGAAATCTTCCATGAAGCGGTCGCCCTGGGGATCCTTGACCGGCTCGAACGTGGCCAATCCGCGGATCCCCAACCCCTCGCCGATTGCTAGGCCAAAATCGCCTTCGATGGTCGTGAACGTATCGTTCAACTCATCGTCCGGGTCGCAGGCGTCGAAGACGAATTCATCCTCGATTTCGATCGAGATGTCCGCCCACAGCCCTTGCCCGGGGGGATCCTCCGAGGCTGCAGCCACGCCCGCGGCCCGCGCGGCAACCGCCGCGGCGATCGGATCAATCAGCCGCCGGGCCATCCCGCCGCAGGTTCCTTACAAATTCGTAACTGTCTGCCCGAAATCCGGAAATCCCGCTCACGCTTCTCTGCTCCCCGTTGGAGGATGCGCCGGCGCGAAGCCAGGCTGAATAAGAAATGAGGCATGCCATGACGACCCTACCCGACTTCGACGCCGCAAACTTCACCGACCCTGCGGTCGTTGACAATCCATATTTTCCGCTCCCCCCAGGAACGATCAACAGTTACGAGGCCGAGATACTCGATCCGGACTCGGGCGAGGACGAGATTGAGCGCAACGATCACTTTGCGGCTTTTCCGACCAAGATGATCGAGGGGGTCGAGGTCGCCGTCGTGCGCGACACAGCTTACGAGGACGGCTTCCTGGTCGAGGACACGCTCGACTGGTACGCCCAGGATAGTGACGGCAACGTCTGGTACATGGGCGAGATCGCCGTCAACTATAACTACGACGACGATGACGAATTCATCGGCACCGATTTCGATGGCTCGTGGGAGGCTGGCGTCGATGGCGCCGTGCCCGGCTACATCATGCTGAACGCGCCGATGACCGGCGACAGCTATTTCCAGGAATTCTACGCCGGTGTCGCCGAGGATGAAGGCGAGGTGGTCGAGACAGGCCTTTCGGTCGCCGGCTTCAACGACGTCATCAAGATCCACGACACCTCAGCCCTCGAACCGGAATCCGCCGCGTTCAAATTCTTCGCGCCCGGCGTCGGCATGGTGTTCGAGGAAGAGATCGCAACCGCGGAGCCGGATGTTCCCGAACTGGTGCTCGAATTGACCGGCATCCGCATGACCGACATGACCGCGCCGGTCGATCCCGCCGAACTGGCGTTCGCGGGCGACGGAACCGAGCAGACCGTGACTTTCTTGACCGAGGACGGCAGCGTAAACGGAGCGATCGGTGCCTATGTGTTCGACACCGCGACCGGCGAGATCGGCGAGGGCCGGATCCTATTCCCGGATACCGAGGACGTGCAAGCAGGTGAGACTGCCACGGTGATGGTGGGCTCGGGCCAATCGCTGGGCCTGTTCCTGATCTCGGATGTCGAGGAAGTCGGCGTCGACCTCGAGGAGTATCTCGACGGTGGGCTGTTCTTCGGCAATCTTCTGGGCGGTGACGTGGCCGACATCTATGACGGCGATCCCAGCACGACCTATACGCCTACACCCGCGACCATCCATGACGGCCTCGCGCCGGTGGTGATGGATGTGGACGGCAACCTGCTTCCGCTTAGACCCTATCATTCCGTCGGAAATCGCGACGGCTTCAATTTCCTAAACCAGGTTGGAGGAGAGAACGCGCGAGAAAGCGCCGCCGGCGATCTGGTGTCGGGCACCACCGTGATCAGCTTCGAGGATGGCTTGGCCACGACCGAGGGCTTCGACGGCGATTTCGATGATGCCTTCGTCGCGGTAAGTGATGGGCCGCTTTCTGAGGCTGATGTCGACACTTTGCTCGGCGAGATCGGGATCTCACGGCTGGTCGGCAGCGACGGCGCGGACCGGCTTCGCGGCACCGACGACGATGACCAGATCATCGCACTCGACGGCAATGACCGGATCGTCGCCGGTGCCGGTGACGACATCGTCGAAGGCAGCGACGGCAATGACCGGATTTTCGGCGGGGACGGCGACGATCAGCTTGATGGCGAGGATGGCAACGACCGCCTCTATGGCCGTGACGGCGAGGACGAACTCGAAGGTGGCGAAGGCAACGACACGATCTTCGGCGGCAACGATGCCGACGAGATCGACGGCGATGAAGGCAATGACAGCCTGTTTGGCGGCGCCGGGTTCGACGAGATCGACGGCGGCGAGGGGAATGACCGCATGGTCGCCAGCGCGGACGGCGCACTGATGATCAGCGGCGCCGGCAACGACCGGATGTTTGGCGAGGCCGGGGCCGCGGATGTGTTCTTCTTCGACCTGATTCCGTTCGGCAAGGATCGGGTCTACGGCTTCGAGGACGGCACCGACCTGATCCAGATCACGACCTATATCGAGGTCGAGACCTTCGAGGATGTCGGCGTCGCCCAAATGGGCACCGCGACCCAACTTAGCTTCGCGGAGGGATCGGTGATGCTGGAGGACACCGATGCATCGCTGATCGACGCGGCGGACTTTGCCTTTGTCTGATCCGGTCATATGCGCCAATGGCGCGGCGGTCCTCCGTCCCTCGGGCCGCCGCGCCGATGGTTTGGCAAAATCCGGCGCGACGCCTAGAGTGGACTGGGCGTCGCGCCGACATGGAAGGATTGGCCCGTTGCGCGTTCTGATCATCGAGGACGACGAGGAGACCGCGGGCTTTATCGCCCGGGGTCTGCGCGAGTCCGGCGGCACCGTTGACCATGCGGCAACCGGGACAGATGGCCTGTTCTTGGCCAGCGAGGGCGGCTACGACGCCCTTGTTGTCGACCGGATGCTTCCACGCATCGATGGGCCGCACCTGGTGCGGATGCTGCGCGAGGCGGGCGTCCAGACCCCGGTCCTGTTCCTGACGGCCGTCGGAGGCCTGGGTGACCGGATCGATGGGCTCGAGGCGGGTGGCGACGATTACATGGTCAAGCCGTTCGCCTTCGCCGAGGTTCACGCGCGTCTGCGCGCGCTGATCCGCCGGGGCGCGGCCCGCGCGGAACCGGCCGAGACGACGCTTAGCGTCGCCGACCTGACGCTCGATCGGCTATCGCGCAAGGTAACCAGGGCGGACCAGGTGATCGAACTCCAACCCCGGGAATACAGGTTGCTGGAATTCCTGATGGATCACGCGGGCGAGGTGGTGACCCGGACGATGCTGTTGGAGCACGTCTGGGATTTTCACTTCGAGCCCAAGACCAGTGTGGTCGAAACCCATGTGAGCCGTCTGCGCGGCAAGATCGACCGGCCGTTCGAGACCGCGCTGATCCGTACTGTAAGAGGAGCAGGCTATGTCATTGCCGAGCCCGATTGAGATCAGGCGCGATATCCTTTCCTCGGCGGCGTTCCGTCTGACGCTGCGTTTCGCGGCGGTCTTCGTGGTTTGCCTGCTGGTGCTGAACTTGGCGCTTGGGGCCGCCGCGCGACGGTATGTCGAGCGGTCGGCCCGCGACGCGGTCATGGAGCTGTCGGCGGACATTCGCGCGGCCTTCGATCACGGTGGAGCGTTGGCGATCGCCGATTTCGCGGCGGCCGAGGCGGCGGAGTTCAGCGAAGACGGCTTGCACTTTGGGCATCAATCCGCCGACGGGGCCATGTTGGCAGGAAGCTTGGCAATTCCCGAACCCGCGATCGGCTGGATCAACTTCACGCCCGAGGGCATCGACGAGGACGAGGCGCTATGGCTGCGCTCGGTGCGCTTACGCGATGGAAGCTGGCTTAACGTTGCTGCCAGCTCCGAGAACTACCACGATGTCGGCGAGCTGATGTTGGCCGGCGCGATTTGGACGGTGGTCATTGCCCTGCCATTGGCACTATTGAGCGGCGCGCTGCTCAGCCGGGCGGTCCTCGCGCGCCTGGCGCCGATTGCCGAGACGGCAGATGGGGTGCGGGAGGGCGCTCTGTCGCGCCGTGCGCCGCTGGCGGGAACCGGCGACGAGTTCGATGGCCTGGCAGGCGATATCAACGCGATGCTCGAGCGGATCGAGACCCTGACCCGAAATCTGCGCAATTTTTCGGTCGGGATCGCCCACGATCTTCGCACGCCGCTGGCGCGCATTCGCAATCGTTTGGTCGAGCTGCGTGACGGCTCGCTGAATGACGCCGAAAGGGACCGCGCGTCGGCTGGCGCGCTGGCGCAGATCGACGCGGTTCTGACCACGTTCGACGCCCTGCTGAAGATCGGTCAGATCGAAGCCGATGCCCAGCGAAAGGGATTCGAGATGATGAAGCTCTCGGACCTGATCGAGGAATTGGCTGAGATCTACGAACCGGTGGCGGCCGAGCAGGGCAAGCGACTGGCGACCCGGCTCGGCACCGAGGTCGAGCTATTCGGCAACCGCGCGCTGCTCACGCAGATGATTTCCAACCTGCTTGAGAACGCGATCGAACACACGCCGGAGGGCACGACGATCGTCATGGCCTTGGACGCTGAAGGGTCCGAGCGCCGGCTGGTGATCGAGGATGACGGGCCCGGCATTCCGGCTGACCATTCGGGCCGGGTTTTCGAGCGCTTCTATCGGCCCGAGCACAGCCGAGACACCGCCGGCAACGGCTTGGGGCTTAGCCTCGTCAAATCGATCTGCAGTCTGCACGGGTTTGGTCTGAACCTCGCGGACGCCGGTCCCGGCGCCCGGTTTGAGATCACGGTCTGAGCAACAGGCCGCTCGCTCCGCCACCCAGACTATGGCGCGGGGCAAATATTCGACGGATTGAGCGTGTCGTGCGGGATGATGTTGACGAAGCGTGGCCGCGTGACGAGCTGGCTGCTCCACTGCATCTCGCCAATTCCGATATTGGCGAAATGAGGCTGCCAACGGGCGGCGACCTCGGTCACGATCACCGATTCTTGGAACTCCATATCCGGCAGAACATCGACTGGGATTTGTTGATCGGTCATCGCGCCTGGTCCGGTGATGTCGGTCGATTGGGCAGCATAGGACCAGAGCACCTGGTGCAGGCCGCCATTGCCGTCGTCGGCGAAACAAACGGACGTGATCCGCAGAACCCGCTGGTCCAGCTCACCTTCCATCATCTTGTCGGTCAAGCTCGCCAGATAGGTCATGTCGGTATCGTCCACAGTATCGTGGCGGCTCATGATGTCGTTGACGGTGAATGCAATTCGCGCGACCTGGGTGTTCGAGTGGAACGCGTCCCAGTAGCCCAGGCCCCCCGTCACCGCGAAGATCAGCAGCGGCATAGCGATCATGAACTCGATCGAGATGCTGCCGGTTTCATCGCGAGCGAGGGCGCGGAGATGTTCATTGACGGACTTCAACATTTTCATCTCCCTCACGCCGGTTCGTTCATGAAAGCGGTGTAGGTGACCATCTGCAGGCCGCCGGTATTGTCGCGCTGCAAGCCCAGCGTGATGCCGAGGCCTGGGAAGATCGGGTCCACCACCATGCATGCGCGCACGAACA
>CAJICH010000114.1_pt1 | contig 111898 bp, 111 predicted proteins | sample 9199591 | NCBI WGS metagenome assembly CAJICH01 (sample SAMEA7708332, study PRJEB35096) | sediment metagenome | biome: marine neritic benthic zone biome [ENVO:01000025]; feature: sediment [ENVO:00002007]; material: shallow marine sediment [ENVO:03000034] sea grass bed [ENVO_01000059] ...
CGCCGACGCTGTCGCGGCCGAACTCAGGCACGACCTGACGGGCCAAACCGTGCCGGACATCGAGATGCACGTTGCCAAGGCGTTGAACGCCGCGCAGTGACGTTGCGTGGGTGCGCCAAACCAATTGCCTGACGCGCGAAGTTGCGCCGGGATCGCGGACGGTCTGGTCTCTTACGCCCGAAGCGATCGGCGAACGCTTCGCAAGCGGACGATTGCATGGATCAGCAGCGCGGCGACAATGATCGCTCCACCAATCAGCGACCGGATGCCAGGTTCTTCCCGCAAGACCAGCCAGACCCAAAACGGACCGATCACGGTCTCGAGCAAGCCGAGCATTGCGACCTCGGGTGCCGCCAGATAGCGCGGCCCCAAGGTCAGAAGGATCAGTGCGAGCGGCACGACGATACCGCCGCCGAGGGCAATCCACAGCCACTGGATCGGACGAATGTCAGAAAAGTCGAAAAACGGCAGGGTCAGCACTGCCGCGAACAACAGCCCCAGCCCCATGGCCGGAACCAGGTCGACATCCTTGTGGCGCCGGATGATGACGTAGAACCCGGCGATCGCGATCGCATCCAGCAAGGCGAGGAAATCCCCGAAAAGGTGGACCGAGCCCAAACTGCCGCTGGCGATAACGACGATTCCAGCGAGGACCACGGCAATCGCCGCCCAAGTGACCGGTCCCACTCGCTCGCCCAGAACGCCCCAGGCCATCACCGCCGCGAGGAGCGGTGTCGTGGCGAAGAAGATCAAAACATTGGCGGCGCTGGTATATTCCAGCGCCACGACGAACATCACCAAGCCCAAGCTCTGCAATAGGGCCGCGCCCAAAGCCCAGAGCCCGAGCCCCCAGAACTGGGCCACGAGCGCTCCCCGGTACCAAAGCAGGCAGAGACCCAGCACCACAATGCCACCCAACAGACCGCGGGTCGCGGCAAGCGTGAACGGATCGATGCGGGCGAGCCGGATGAGCAGCGTATCCGGCGTCATGACCATGACGCCCGAAACCGTGATCAAATAGCCCTTCGCATGGGTCGAGAGGGCCATGCGCCGAGCTCAGATTTCGCCGAAGAGCCGGTCAAGGAAGCCCATGAACCAGTCTGCTGCGCCTGGTCGTGCTGGGCGCCCAGAAGGTCCTGCTCGTCGCGGGCCTGCGCGCCCGGCTTGCCAAAACTCGCCCACGGCGCCTCTTGCCAACGCCGGAAGCCGGTCCGCGTCACCTCGGCGTGGAACTGAAAGGCATATGTGCGCGGGCCATAGCGCATGGCCTGGTTCGCGAATCCTTCGCTGCCAGCCAGATGCTCGGCCCCATCCGGGATCTGGAATTCATGGAAATGGCTTTGCGCCAGGTGCAGCGGGCCAGGAAATGTATCGCGCCCGGCCTCGGTCGGCTCGACCCGGTAGTAGCCGAACTCGTAGGGTTCACCCGGTTTCGGTCCAACCTCTGCCCCCAGCACATAGGCGATCGACTGGGCACCCTGGCAAATGCCCAGAAGCGGGACGTCATTCGCCAAACATCCCTCGATCCAGCGATGCTCATCGTTCAGGAAAGGATGCTTTTCGGAGTCGAAGACATTGAATGGCCCACCATAGACCACGTTCGCGGCCACCGATCCGTCCACCGGCCCCAGGTCGTGGCCCTTGAAGGGACGCCGGATCTGGGGCTCGATGTTGCGAGCGCGGAAATAGCTGACGACCCGGTCATCCGCAGGATCGTCACCGTGACGGATCAGAACCACGCGTTTGTTCATCCGTCTCCCTCCCCCGGCCCGCGCGCCGAGATCTCTTTCACGATAGACACCAACTCCGGATGCGACAGCAGGATCATCGCCTCGTCAAGGCCGACCCAGCGGCGGCGGCGCTGGTCTTTCTCCGGCCAGTCCAGAAGCTCTTCCTCAACCATCATGGGGTACATATCGACCTCGATCGTGGTCTCGCCGTCGTCGCGCATCTTGATGTCGCGATAGCTGCCCAACGGGCTGGCTTCAACGCTGCCGCGCACTCCGGCTTCCTCGTAAGCTTCCTCGGCGGCGGTGTCGGGGGCCGACAAGAACGGCATCTTCCCTCCCTTGGGGAAGATCCAGCGGCCGGTGCGCCGAGAGGTGATCACCAGGAACTCGAGGCCGCCTGCGCCACGCCGGTAGGGCACAGCGCCGAACTGCTGCTCGACCCCGCTGCCGAACCCGACAAGCCTCAGAATACGGCCAAATATACCTTCGCCGGATGGCGCCATGTCCCGCTCCCAGCGCAGGCCGGCCCCCGGCCCGCCCGATTGACAGCCGCCCCCGCTTTGCCCATACACTCGCCCCCCGTCAAGCATCGCCGCCCCGTGGCACGGTTGCCTACGGGGCGTTTTTGCTTTTTAGCAACCCCGGCGCAATTTCTCGCCGACCAGAGGAGATAAGACCCGTGATCTCGCCCGTCATGCCGACATACGCACGGGCACCGTTCGAATTCGAACGGGGCGAGGGTTCCTGGCTCATCGCGACCGACGGCTCGAAGTTCCTGGACTTCGGCGCCGGTATCGCGGTGAACGCCCTTGGCCATGCCCATCCGAAGCTCGTTGCCGCGCTGGAAGCGCAGGCGCGACGCCTCTGGCATGTGTCGAACCTCTACGAGATCCCGGAACAACGCCGCCTGGCCGGGCACCTGGTGGACGCGACTTTCGCCGACACGGTGTTCTTCACCAATTCGGGCGCCGAGGCGATGGAGTGCTGCATCAAGATGGCGCGCAAGTATTGGGCGCATAAGGGTGAGCCGGCGCGCAACCGGATCATCACGTTCAAGGACGCGTTCCACGGCCGCACCCTGGCGACCATCTCGGCTGCCGGACAGGCGAAGCTGGTCGACGGCTTCGGGCCGTTGCTGCCGGGCTTCGATCAGGTCGAGGTGGACGATATCAAGGCGGTAGAGGCCGCGATCGGCCCGGAGACGGCGGCGATCATGATCGAGCCGATTCAGGGCGAGGGCGGCATCCGTGGGGTGCCGAACGCCTTCCTGCGCAAACTCCGCGCGCTCTGCGACGAGCACGGCCTTCTGTTAATCCTGGACGAGATCCAGTGCGGTATGGGCCGGACCGGTGCGCTCTTTGCCCATGAACATGCGGGCATTGCGCCCGACATCATGGGTGTGGCCAAGGGCATCGGCAACGGCTTCCCACTCGGTGCCTGCCTGGCGACCGAGGAGGCGGCGTCCGGCATGGTCGCCGGAACCCACGGATCGACCTATGGCGGCAACCCGCTGGCCTGTGCGGTCGGCAACGCAGTGGTCGAGGAAATCGCCCAGCCGGAATTTCTGGACGAGGTTAAGCGCAAGGCGGGGCTGCTACGCCAGCGCCTGGGCGCGCTGGCCGACGAGCATGAGGATGTGATCGCCGAGATACGCGGCGAGGGGCTGATGTTGGGCCTGCGCCTGAACGAAGGCTTCGTCAACGGCGACTTCGTGGCTGCCGCACGTGCCAACGGCCTATTGACCGTACCGGCCGGGGCGAATGTGGTGCGCATCCTGCCGCCGCTGAACATGTCGGACGAGGATTTGGCCGAGGGGGTTGCACGCCTTGACGGCACATGCCGCGCGCTGAAAGCCCAATCCGGAGAAGCCGCATGACCCGGCATTTCCTGGACCTGGACCAGGTTCCGGCGGAAGAGTTGCGGCACATCCTAGACCGGTCGGCCGAGATCAAGGCCGCCCGCGACGGCAAGCCGAAACTCTTTCCGGACGAGAACCGGGCGCTCGACAGCAAGGTCGTCGCGCTGATCTTCGAAAAGCCCTCGACCCGGACGCGGATTTCCTTCGATGTTGGCATCCGGCAGATGGGCGGCGAGACCATGGTTCTCAGCGGCTCGGAGCTGCAGCTTGGCCACGGTGAATCCGTGGGCGACACCGCCCGCGTGCTCAGCCGTTTCGTCGATGCAATCATGATCCGCACGTTCCAGCCCCAGACCCTGGCCGAGATGGCGGCTTGCGCCACCGTGCCGGTGATCAACGGGCTGACCAACCGCACGCATCCCTGTCAGATCATGGCCGACGTGATGACTTTCGAGGAAAAGAAGGGTCCGATCGAGGGTGCGAAGGTGGTCTGGGCAGGCGACGGCAACAACGTATTCGCCAGCTTCGCCCAGGCGAGCGCGCAGTTTGGGTTCGATCTGGTCTTCGCCGGACCCGAAACGCTGGACCCGGATGCCGAGATCGTCGCCAAGGCTCGCTCGGACGGGGCGGCAATCTCCGTCGAGCGCGATCCCTCTAAGGCGGTCGAGGGCGCGGACGCGGTGGTGACCGACGCCTGGTTATCCATGCATGACGACGTCTCGGCCCGCGATCGGCGGCACAATCAGCTCAAGCCCTACCAGGTGACCGAGGAGCTGATGGCGCATGCGAATCCGGATGCGATTTTCATGCACTGCCTGCCCGCCCACCGCGAGGAGGAGGTCACCAGCGCTGTCTTCGACGGCCCTCAATCGGTGGTCTTCGACGAGGCGGAGAACCGCCTGCATGTGCAAAAGGGCATCCTTCGCTGGTGCTTAGGCGCGCTTTAGGGCCTGAAACACGCAACCGGCCGCGGATGCAAGGCCAAAATTTCGCCAAATACCTACGAAACGATCCTCACCGTTTTGCATTACGGGAGGCAAACATGTTCAAGCCGTTCTTCCTTGGCGCATGTCTCATAGCCTCGGGTCTGGTCTTTTCGGGGACAGCCTTCGCCGGCCCCTACGATGGTCAATGGCTTTTGAGCACAACCTCTAACCGCTCGAATTGCGGGGGTGGCACAAATGAGGTCTCCGTTGCGGATGGCAAGATATCCGGAACCGTTTACGGTCAGAACGGCACCTATACCGCGAAGGGAACAGTGTCAGACGAAGGCAAGGTCAGAATGAAGCTCGACGCCGGCACTGTGATCTTTAAGGGCAAGGCCGATGGAGCCGCGCTGAAAGGAAACTGGAACGCCGGCCATTGCATGGGCCGGTTTACGATGATGCGGAAATAGAACCGGCGCACAAAAGAAGACGGGCCCACAAAAAAAGACGGGGCGTCGCCGCCCCGCCTTGCTCGCAGCAGATCGCCGTATTCAGTCCTTCGAGAACAGGTTCGCCCAAGCGCGATCCAGGAACTCGCGGCGCAGTTCCGGCTTTACCCCCTCATAGGTGCAGATCGAGATCGTCTGCTCGATCAGGAACCGAGGATGGAAGGCATGGAACTCGGCGCCGGGCTGGTTCGGATAGAGATCCAGCAGCAGATGCGCCAAGGTTTCCTCGGTCAGCTCTAGATTGTACTCGCGCGCGCAGCGGGCGAAGATCTTGAGGTACAGCTCCTTGCCCGGCGGCGCGATTTCGATCTTGTAGCGCAGCCGGCGCAGCGCCGCCTCGTCAGCCAGCGTTGCCGGCGGGATGTTCGTCGAGAAGATCACCACCGGGTCGAACGGCACCTCGAACTTGCGGCCGGTTTGCAGGGTCAGGTAATCGACCTTGTTCTCCAGCGGGATGATCAGCCGGTTGATCATCTCCTGCGGCGTATGACGCTGCCGGCCGAAATCGTCGACCACCATCACGCCGCCGACCGCCTTGAGCTGCATCGGCGCCTCGTAGGTCCGGCTGGTCGGATTGTAGGCGATGTTCAATGCCTCAAGCGTCAGCTCGCCGCCCGCAATGACAGACGGCCGGTGGCACTTCACATAGCGCCGGTCAGAAGCGGTCGAGCGCCGCAGACCCTCGGTCAGGAACTCGTCCTTGTCAATCCGGTGATGCACCGTCGGGTCGTAGACCGTGATCACCTGGTTATCGACCTCGAAGCAGTAGGGCAGATAGATCTGATCCTCGAAGGCCATGGTGATCGCCGTCGCGATCGACGACTTACCGTTACCGGCAGGGCCATAGAGCATGATCGACTGGCCCGAGTTCACCGCCGGGCCGATCTGGGCCATCAGCTCCTCGGAGAGGGTCAGCTTCGCAAACACCCGCTCGAGCATGTCACGGGTCAGAACCTCGCCACGGATCGACTGAGCCTCGCACTGGGCGACGAACTCGTTGAGCGGCACCGGCGCCGGGCCGGCATATTCGCTCTTGGCCATCGCCTCGAGGGCGCGCGAGCGGCCGAGCGCGGTCAGCGTGTAACGCATCTCGGCGGTCATGCTGGCGCCACGCTGGCCCAGCGTCTCGATCAGTTTCAGTTCCTGGGCCAGCCGCAGCATCTCGTCGACGATTGCGACCGACAGTTTGATGACATGACTGATCTCGCTCGCCCGTTCGAGACCCAGCCGGTAGAAAACCTTGACCATCAGGTCCAGCAGGAAACCTTCCTCTAGCCCGGTCTCCCGCATGGTGCGCGGAGATTTCGGATGGGCGTCAAATTGGACGACCGATGCACCCGAGGGTTGATGTTCAGCACTCATATTCCATTACCCCTATCACGAACCTGGCGGGCACCCGCCTGCGAATCCAATGATATATACAGAATGTGGCCTATTCTGGCCATATTTAACTTGCGTTTTACTTTAGTACCGTTGGTCGCTTCTGGCACGGGTGGCGTCTTAAAACCGGCTGGATTCTGATCGTGAAATCCGCCCGTTAGGGGGATTCACCACTTACATTCACCATGAAATTGTCCAAACCTTTCCACATTTTGCTTCACATTTCTCAAAAATACTCTTAGGGTGTTGCTTGTGGGTGTCGATTCTAGCGTGGGTTGCGAGATGAGTATCAATAGCGTTTTCATGACTTACGTCGAGCCGAGTCTCGAACGTATTCCCGTCCTCGAAGTCTCTCATACGGAAACACATCGCGATCAGGACTATGTAATCGTACAGACGATACATAGAAACGTCCTGACTGACTTCGATCGTAAACTTTCCAGGCACTTGTCGGCGACTCGTGGGGCGGGCTTCCCGGCCTTCACGACATCGGTGACCGTGACCGAGCAGGGCGGCGATGCGGCGCCGCGGGTTCTGTCGCCCGCGCACCACGTATCGGTGCCCCATGCGCTCAAGGGAATCGCCGAGCGCGCCTTCGCCCATTCGGGCCAAGCGAAGCTGACCATCTACCACAACGATCCGTCGGCCCAGGGCAATTGCACCGGGAGCGAGCGCGTGGTGACCCAGGACGATATCGATTCGCTCAAGGCTGCGCTGGCGATCTGCCGCTACCTTGGCGAGGCCGAGTTCCTAACCATTTCGGGCGATTTCGACATCGTGATTGCCCAACCGCCCGGCGACCTCGAGCCAATCGTGATGCATCTGCAGAACGGCTCGATCACCGTGCCCTGCCCCAGTGGCGGCACGACGACGCCGTTCGAATGCCCGATCCATAATTTCGCGGCCCACGCAGCCGGCAACGTTCTGGCCCAGGGTTACCTGGCGCGCACCCGGCATGCCCTGGTCGCGACCAAGGAAACGGCGGTTGACGAATTCCGCTCCGCGGCCGAGCGGCGGATCCTCGACTTCGACAAAGCTTTGAACGGGCGCCCGCTTCAGGGTCACCGGCTGGAGGCCACCATGGCGCTGGTCGAACGGCTCAAGTCGGGTCTCGGCGACGAGCTGAGGGGTCTGGCCGAAGATGCACAGATCACCGCGCTGGATTGGTCAACGGAGATTTCCTCCGGCGACCGCAAGCGAATCACTATGGTGCATCCCGGCCGCGACGCTGGCATGAAGGCCGCGGCCAGCGCCTGATCCAGAATCAATCGAACCCCAGTGCGCCCGCGCCGGCCACCCTCTCCGGCGCGGGCAGTTCGATTCTCAGGCGAACAGGAAAAACAGCAAGATCAGCAGCGCCAGCGCCGCCAGCGAGTAGGCCCCGTTCCAGCGCCAGGTCAGCGTCGTTGTAGGCAGGTTTGTGATCCCCGCCAGCAGAATCGGGCCGGTCGCGTTCGGCGACGCGGTCATGCTGAGCGCCCATCCGGCGGTCAGCGAGAAAGCGATCAAATTCGGATCGGCTGGCGTCTCGGGCAAGGCGGTGATCACGGCGGCCAGAAAGACCACCATCATCAGCGGGCTCAGCGCAAAGTTGCCCGAGACTATAACGATGACGGGCAGAGCCGAAAGGAACAGCCAAACCGGCATCCGGTCGATCGCCAACGCCTCCGCGATCGCCTCGACCGGCGCCAGGATCCCCGCAGTGGTCCCGATGAACCCAGCAACGCCCAGCAGGAAGGCGTCGCGGGTCATCCGCGGCAGCGGGCCGGCCACGACCTCGCCCATGCGCCGGCGCACGGCCCGCGCGGCGGCATTGGCGCCATCGTCCAGGTTCTGGGTGAAGACCCAGCCCAGCAGCATCAGCGGCGCCATGGTCATCAGCGCCTGGGCAGTGGTGATGCCAAGCGCGCCTTGCACGCTGTACGCGCCACCGATTAGGATCACGGCGACCAGCCCCATATCTCGGGCGGCGGCCCAGGGAAAGCAGGGTACAGCCAGCCCCGGCGCGCGGCTGCGCGGCTTGCCCCAGCGCAGGCGGTCCTCGGCCCAGGCGACCGGCAGCAGCAGCGCCGAGAAACCAAGCCCCAGCGCGATCACCCGGCTCTGATCCAACCCCGGCAACGCGGACAGGACAACCGCCTGGGTCAGGGTGGTAGGCGCCCAGGTGATCACGTTCCCAAACCCACGGATCAGCGCCGAAAGCTGGCGCTGCTCGCGGATCAGCACGCGGCGTTCGTCCTCTGGCGTCTCGACAGGTTCGGCCCTGACCCCCCGCTGGACCAGCGGGGCCAGCAGGCTGATCGCGCCGAAGTTCATCAGTACGCCCGAAAGGTGCCCACCGAAATAGCTGGCAAAGAGCCGCCTCCCGGGCTGCTGCCGGGTCAGGTAGTGGCCCAACGCCAGCACCGCGGGCGAGGTAACGGCAGCCTCTCGCAGCGCGGTAATCAGCAGGATGAAAGCCGCGAAGAAGGCGCCGGTGTCCAGTGCGCCCGTCAGCACCCCGACCGCGCCCCGGTCGATCGCGACGCCGGCCGTCACGGCCAAGGCCAGCGCCAGCAGCGCCCATTCGCGCAAGCCAAAGCGCGGCAGCAGGGTGATCACCACCGTCAGCGCCAGGCCCCGGCCGATCGCGCCCGCCCACGCGGCCCCGCCCACCAGATAAAGGATTTCCGCCAGGGCCAGCGCGATCATCGCGGCGGCGCCGATGGCTCTCAGCCTGTCCCCAGCCGCCTGACCCATTCCCAATTCCGGCTATCCTGTTGCGGCCCCGTTCCGGCCCGCGCGCGCCCGCGCTATGGTGCCGAGTCGTAGCACCAATCCACGTCCCCAGCGATCCGGGAGCGATCACCAGCATGATAAGCACTCAGAAGGCCGCGGCGCCGCTCGCCGGAACCCTGGTCCTTGATCTCAGCCAGGGGGTCGCGGGCCCCTATTGCGGCCGGCTGTTGGCCGATCACGGCGCCCGGGTGATCAAGGTCGAGCCGCCCCAGGGCGATTGGATGAGGGCGCTCGGCCCCGGCCCGCAGCAAATGTCGGCCAGCTCGATCTACTACAATCTGGGCAAGGAGAGCCTGGTTCTGGACCTGAAGAGCCCGGACGGCTTGGCCCGGGCACTGGTGCTGGCCGCGCGCGCGGACGTGCTGATCGAAAGCGCGCGGCCCGGCGCGATGGAAAAGCTGGGTCTCGGTTTCGAAGCGGTCAGGGCCGTGAACCCGGCGATCCTCTACGTCTCGGTTTCGGGCTTCGGGCTGGCCGGTCCGCGTGCATCCGAGCGCATGACCGACACGGTGGCCCAGGCCTTCTCGGGCTATATGTCGATCAACCGGGGGCGTGACGGCATCCCGCACAAGACCGATACAACGGTCATCGACGCGGTGACGGGGCTCTACGGGTTCCAGGCGGTCTCGATGGCGCTCTGGCCCGACCAGCCACGCAAGGCGCGGCGCTTGGACATCGCACTGATGCAATCCGCCGCCGCGATCCTGGGCCCGAAGATCCTCGAGACCGCGCATCACGGGCAAGCGCCTGCCCCGATCAACGCGCCCGCGGGCAGCTATCAGACCAGTGACGGCTGGGTCGCGGTAACCCTGGTACGCGAGGAGAACTTCGTTGCGCTGGCGGGCGCCGTCGGTCGGCCGGACCTGCCCGGGAACAAGCGGTTCGCGAGCTTTCCCGCCCGCGCCGAAAACCTGGCGGCTTTGCTCGATATCCTGGCCGAGAGATTCGCGACGAAGTCCACCGACGATTGGGTCGCCCGCCTCACGAAGGCGGGCGTTCTGGCCAGCCGGATCAATGGCTTCGGGGACTGGTTGAACGAGCCCCAGGTTGCCGCCTCGGCCGCCGCACCCAACCACGAGGTCCTGCCCGGCGCAATGCTGCCGGTGCCGCGAAATCCAGGCCAGCCTGGGCACACCCGTCCTGCTCCCGCGCTTGGCCAACACGGTGCCGCGATCCTGCGCGAATTCGAGATCGATTGACTAGGGCACCGGCGCATCCTCAACGCCTGGGCGCGCCGGAAGGCCGACCCGCACCCCGGACCCGCTAGTCAGCACCCGCACCATTCCGCCGTGGATTTCGGCGATCTGGCGCACCAGAGGCAGGCCCAGACCGTAGCCCGCCACGTTCTGCTTGGTAGAGGCCCGGTAGAAGGGTTGAAACACGTTCTCTCGCTCGCTTTCGGGGATGCCGTCCCCGCCATCGGTGACCGTCAGCGTGACATCGCCGCCATCGCGGGCCAAATGGATCGCCACCGGCGGGCGACCATGCTTGTAGGCGTTCTCGACCAAGTTCCGGACCAAGCGGCGCAACAGCGTCGGATCACCCGCGATCTCGGGCGCCCAGCCGGTCAGATTGCAGTCCGGGTAGTGCGCGGCCTCCTCGGCAGCCAGCGCCAGCAGATCGACCGGTTGAGCCAACTCGGCTTGCGAGCCCGCGTCCAGCCGGCTCATCAGCAGGATCTCGTCGATAAGGGCGTCGAGCTCGGCGATGTCCTGGCGCAGGGCGGCGCGGCGCTCTTCGCCGCCGGAACCTTCCTTCAACATCTCGGCCCCCAGCCGGATGCGCGCCAGTGGGGTGCGCAATTCGTGCGAGGCATTGGCCAGCAGCATCCGGTGCGCGCTCAACAGCGTCTCGATCTTCGCCGCCGCGTCGTTGAAGCTGGTGGCCAGCCGCGCGACCTCGTCGCGGCCCTTTACCTCGACCCGGGCCGACAGGTCGCCCTTGCCGATGCGTTCGACCCCCTCCTGCAACCGCTCAAGCCGGCGGGTCAGGCGGCGCACCAGGGGATAGGCGCCCAGCGCCACCCCCATTGCGATCGCGGCCAGGAGAAGTGCCAAATTGAGGATCGGCTTGCGCTGGCGGTGCCGGCCGGGGTCGATCACCAGCCAACGCCCGTCCGGCAGATGGAAGGCCCAAGCGGGCGTGCCGCGCACCCGGTTCCATCCGCGGTCGCCTTGTTCGCGCGGCGGTGGCGGGCCCATGCGGCCGGTGGCCGCGATCAGCCGCCGGTTTGCGTCGAAAAGCGTGATCGAGATGTCGAGCTCGCGCCCCAACTCGATCAGCGCCGCCCGCTGTGCGCCACGCGGCGCATCCGCCGAAGGCAGCGAAGCCGTGGCCAGCCGCCCCGCAACGTTAAGCGCTTCGCGCCCCGGCGCATCCCGGCCAAAGACGCCCCACAGGATCGCGGTCAGGATCACCACGATCACCAAGCTAATGATGACGGTCAGGTAGATTTGGGCATAGAGCCGGCGGCGGAACATCTAGTATGCCTCCGGCGGCATCAAAATCAACAATCCAACCCCTCAATCCTGCTGTTGGGCAAAGACATACCCTGCCCCGCGCACGGTGATGACCCGGCGCGGGTGTTTCGCATCGTCCTCGATCTCGGCCCGGATGCGCGAGATGTGAACGTCGATCGAGCGGTCGAAGGCTTCCAGCGCGCCGCCGCTGACCCGTTCCATCAGATAGTCGCGGCTCAGCACGCGGCCCGCCGCGCGTGCCATGATTTCCAGCAATTTGAACTGATGCGCGGTCAGCGCGCAGTCGCGGCCATCTATCCGGGCCAGCATGGCACCGGTATCGATCTCGAGCCGGCCGAAGCGCAGAACTTGCGTATCGGGCGCGGCTGCCCCGCGGCGCAGGATCGCGCGCAGGCGCGCCAGCAGTTCGCGCGGCTCGAAAGGCTTCGGCAAATAGTCGTCCGCGCCAATCTCCAGGCCAACGACGCGATCCATCGGATCGCCCTTCGCGGTCAACATCATGACCGGAACATGGATCGCGGAGGCACGTAGCCGCCGGCAGACTTCAAGCCCGTCAATTTCCGGCAGCATCAGATCAAGGATCACCGCGTCAAATCTGCCCTGGCCCAGAAGCGCCAATCCCTGGCCACCGGTCGGTGCCACGGTCACGCGAAAGCCGGACTCGCCGAGATAGTCCCTGACCATCCCGGCGAGCCTGGCGTCGTCTTCGATCAGAAGGATCTGGTCGCTCATCCTATCCTTCCGTTTCTGGGTCCGTCCCAGAGTTGGTCTCCAAGCGGCCTGCATTGGCTGCCTGCTTCGGTCTCGGGGGGACCTGCGGCGTGCTGGAGACAGCCACCCTGGGGTCAGCCCCGACGACGCCAGTGACGACGTCCCTCGTGCCGTTCCTGCTTTTCGCGGATCATCTGCTCGATGGTTCCGCGCTGCTCGGGCGTGAGCACTTCGGCCAAATCGGCAACCGCATCGACCAGAGTCTTGCTGATCCGCTCGGCTTCGGCAAGCCGCGAGGCGCGCAGGGCCTCGAGCGCGGCCCGGTCCACCGTCGGCGCCGTCAGCAGGCTCTTCAGTTCCTGCCCAGTCAGATGCATCCGTTCCTTCAGCGGGCGGATTTCCGTGACGACGCCAAGTGCGATGTCGATCATCGCCGCCTCCTGCTCGGGCGTCGCATCAAGCTCGATGCCCAGGTGCCGCACGCCACGGGTGACCTTCTGCTCGATCTCCGCCTCGGTCATCTCTTCCAGCGGCTTGTGATCGCGGTGCTGCCAGCTGCCCTCGAACGTGGCCATATGCCGGTAAGCCTTGCTCTCGGCGATAGCCTGCATACCGAACGCGCCGCCGATCAGCAGCGCCGCGCCGGTCAGCGCTGCGATGGTCTTGCCCGTGCTGGTGCGCAACCAGCCCTTGGCTTCGGGGCTGCGCTCGACGGTCTCGGGGTTGTCGGTGTTGGTTGTCTCGGTTTTGGGGTCGTCCATCTCGGAGCTCCTGTCTTGATCGTGCCACCGGTCTGGTGGCCGTGACAGGCAATGTGGGGTCGGCCTGTTGCAGGCGCTTCTCGGCAATGTAAAGAAGTGTAAAGACCGCCTAAGCAGACCCACGGCGCGCCCTGATCTCGGTCGAGGACACCGCCGACATGCGCCCCGTCAACAGCACCCAACCGATGCGCCCACCCGCGCCCAGAAGCGGCGCCGCCGCCTGCGGCAACCGCAGATCCGCGAACCGCCGCGCGGCTGGAGAAAGCCCGGCCCGCACCTGCTCGCCCGGGCGCGCCAGCACACCGATGGGGAAATGGGTCATGATCCAGTCCCATTGCTGCCAACGGTGGAACCCGGCCAGATTGTCGGCGCCCATCAGCCAGACGAAATGCACGCCCGGATAACGTGGCGCCAGCCGGGCCAGGGTGTCGGCGGTGAACCGGGTGACCAGATGGCGCTCGATATCGGTGACCGCGATCCGGGGATGGTCGATCAGTGTCCGGCACGCCGCCAGCCGCTGTTCAATCGGCGCGGGCCCGCGTGCCTTCAGCGGGTTGCCGGGCGAGACCAGCCACCAGACCCGGTCCAGCCCCAGCGCCCTCAGCGCCCAGTGCGAGATATGCAAATGCCCCTCGTGCGGCGGGTCGAAAGAACCTCCGAGCAGGCCGATACGCTGGCCGGGCATGGCGAGGGGGCCACGTTGGAACAAGAGCTGCCTCCGCGTCTCGGCGCCCATACCGACGCCTGGTGCACGGGCTGTCAATGCGCGGCACGCGCGGGAAAGCCGCTAATATGCCCGGGGGATGCGCCCATGTCACAAATCCGTCGCGGGATCGGTCCGGGCCTTCCCCTGTCCCCAATCGGCGGGGTAGAGTTCCGTTCACCGCCTTTCGCGGCCCCGGGGGGAAGAGAACTCAGCCGTGCCCGACGACGGATCGCATCAGGAACAGCGCGGCGAACATGCCCGCAAGGAGGTCGCTGCCGCCTGGGCCGTCCACGCCTTCACGGCGTCCGGCATCGTGCTGGGCTTCCTGGCGCTGCTGGCGATCCTGGACGGCGACAAGATCGCGGTTTTCATCTGGCTGGGACTGGCCTTGTTCGTCGATGGGATCGACGGCGCATTGGCCCGCCGCGCCAAGGTGTCCGAGGTCACGCCCGACTTCGACGGCGCGACGCTGGACAACGTCATCGACTATTTCAACTACACCGCCGTCCCGGCGATGATGATCTACTGGTTCAACTTCGTGCCCGATGGCTACGCCACCGCCGCCGCCGCGGCGGTGATGGCGGTCTCGCTTTACACGTTTGCCAATCTCGGGATGAAGTCGCACGACTACTATTTTGTCGGCTTCCCGGCGCTTTGGAACCTGGTCGTCTTGTATTTCCATGTGCTGCAGACCGGGCCTTGGACCAACCTGACAGTCATCGTGATCTGCTGCATACTGACCTTCGTGCCCTGGAAATACGTCCATCCCTTCCGGGTGAAGGACTGGCGAAGCTGGACCGTCCCGATCACAGTGCTTTGGGCCGCGACCTCGCTGAGGCTGGTGCTGATCGACCCGGGCGAGGCCAAGTTCCGCGAAGCCTCGCCGGTCATCTTCTGGCTCTGGGTCGGGGCGTCGGTCTATTTCGGGTGGCTGTCGATCTGGCGGTCGCTGCAGCCCGAGCCCGAAGAGGATGACGAGGTGGACGTAGACTAGCCAGCTACGCGACCAGAACTCGTCCGGTAACCAGCTCTCCGAAGAAAAAAGGGATCGCGCCCGCCGTGGGAGGGCGCCTGGGCGGATCGCCCACGTTCCTCCGAGATTTCTCTATTCGTCTCCCGACATTGCACCCCGCCGCCGCTCGCTCTAAGAACCGGCGCAATCGCGCAGCACGAGGCATCCACGCATGGCATCCTACCAGTACGTCTACCACATGGACGGGGTCACCAAGGCCTTTGGCTCGAAGAAGGTCTTCGAGAACATCCGGCTCAGCTTCCTGCCCGGCGTCAAAATCGGAGTTGTCGGGGTCAACGGCTCGGGCAAGTCGACGCTGATGCGGATCATGGCCGGCCTCGACAAGGACTTCCAGGGCGAGGCCTGGGCAGCCGAGGGCGCCCGCGTCGGCTACCTGCCGCAGGAGCCGGAACTGGACCCGGTCAAGGACGTGCGCGGCAACGTGATGGAGGGGGTCGCCGCCAAGCAGGCCAAGCTCGACCGCTATAACGAACTGGCCATGAACTATTCCGACGAGACGGCCGACGAGATGGCCCAACTCCAGGACCAGATCGACGCCGAAAACCTTTGGGACCTCGACTCGCAGCTAGACGTGGCGATGGAGGCCCTGCGCTGCCCGCCCGACACAGCCGATGTCAGCACCCTCTCTGGTGGCGAGAAGCGCCGGGTCGCGCTTTGCAAGCTGCTGCTGGAAGCGCCCGAGATGCTGCTCCTCGACGAGCCTACCAACCACCTGGACGCCGAGACCATCCTGTGGCTGCAGAAGCACCTGATCGAATACCCAGGCACGGTGCTGATCATTACCCACGACCGCTACTTCCTGGACGAGATCACCGGCTGGATCCTCGAACTCGACCGCGGTCGCGGCGTGCCGTGGGAGGGAAACTATTCAAGCTGGCTGGAACAGAAGGCGAAGCGGCTGGAGCAGGAGGCGCGCGAGGACAAGTCGCGCCAGCGCACCCTGGCCCGCGAGCTGGAATGGATCCGGCAGAGCCCCCGCGCCCGCCAGGCCAAATCGAAGGCCCGGATCAACTCCTATAATGAACTCGCCAACCAGTCCGAGCGCGAGCGCGTAGGCCGCGCCCAGATCATCGTGCCGCACGGCCCCCGCCTCGGCGGCAAGGTGATTGAAGTCGAGCACCTGAAGAAAGGCTATGGCGAGAACCTGCTGATCGACGATCTGTCGTTCTCGCTGCCGCCGGGCGGCATCGTCGGGGTGATCGGACCGAACGGGGCAGGCAAGACCACGCTCTTCCGGATGCTGACGGGGCAGGAGGAACCGGATGCCGGCGCCATCACTTTCGGCGACACGGTGGAACTGGCCTATGTGGACCAGTCGCGCGACAGCTTGGATGGCTCGAAGACCGTGTGGGAGGAGATCTCCGACGGCCTCGACGTGATCCCGCTGGGCGAGGCCGAGATGAACTCCCGCGCCTATTGCGGCGCCTTCAACTTCAAGGGCGGCGACCAGCAGAAGAAGGTCGGCCAGCTTTCGGGCGGCGAGCGCAACCGGGTGCATCTGGCGAAGCTCTTGCGCCGGGGCGGCAACGTGCTGTTGCTGGACGAACCGACCAACGACCTGGACGTCGAGACCTTGCGCGCGCTGGAGGACGCTATCGTCAACTTCGCCGGCTGCGCCGTGGTGATCAGCCACGACCGGTTCTTCCTGGACCGCCTCTGCACCCACATCCTGGCCTTTGAGGGCGAAAGCCACGTCGAATGGTTCGAGGGCAATTTCGAGGATTATGAACAGGACAAGACCGCGCGGCTGGGCCCCGACGCGGTGGAACCAAAGCGGATCCGGTATAAGAAGTTTAAGAGGTAGAAGGGGCGAGTAATCACAGCCAAGCAACCCGTGCAGACCGAAATCAAATATTTTTACCTACCTGACTGACTAGTGTGATTACTTTCGAGGAGGCCATCGTAAACCAACTGAGGTAACCTACTCCCAAATCGCATTCGACGACGCGCACGCAATCTGAGTTGTTAGTGGCTCCATCATGTGTTTGAGTTCGTGGAGACGCTTTGTCTGACTGGGAATCAAACACTCAATATCGATCATCGAAATAATTAATTCTGCACTTAACTAGAAAAGAAACAAAGTAAAAATGAGAAACAAATTTCTAAGAAATTGATCAGAGCACTTGATTTGCCTCATGCGGAAAAGGAGGTAAAATAACGACAATTGCTGGAGGATATCGAAGTTCGAGTGAAATTTATTGGAATCGGTCAAACTGGCGTTGGAAAGACTGAATTATTGAGGTCTATTTTCAGAATAGACGGTAAAGATAAAAAAATACTTGAAAAACTGAGATCTGGCGCCGCTTCAGCCACAACTAAAGAATTTTTCTCTTTCACAATCACAAACAAACAAGGTCTTAAAGTCCAATTCACTGATGGGCCTGGGCTGGGTGAGGATGCCGCTTTAGATGAAAATTACATTGAAATGTGGTGCCGCGAGATCCCCAATCACGATTTACTGTACTGGGTGCTCGATGGTCCAAGTCGCGACATTGCGCATATTCAGAGATTAATGAGGTTAATTCTAGACCGAACAGGGTTTCATAATCGTGTCGTCATCGTGCTCAATAAGGTCGATAATTTCGCTTTGATGGAAGAATACAGAAACGATGGAGATGTTGTCTGGGACATTGATTTAAATCTTCCTACTGATCGCTTGGAGGAGATCATTCGGCTGCGTACGGACGACATTGTAGAAGAATTGAGCAGCTATGCTCGGGTGCCTCGACACAAGATTATTCCATGCTCCGCGCTCAAGCGGTGGAATCACGATAAAGTGCTGGAGGCGCTGATTAACTCGGTCCCAAGCGAAAAGCGCTATAAGGTATCATCAAATCGCGATGTCAAAGATTTCACAGAATTGATGACAAAAAATGGGAAGTCAGAGATCGCGGATATGAGGGGTGGAGAAAAAAATGAGCGCTGACAGGGAAGAACTCAAACGCAAAGCGATGCGTGCTATCGACGCTGCATCTGAGGCTGAATTAGAACGCGGAAGAAGAGACAAAGAATATGCAGAAAATTGGTTGCAAGATGCCATTGGATTTATCGCTGGACTTATCACTATAATTGGAGCGCTATTCTCATGTTTGGTAACAAAAGTAGTATATGAGCACTTTGGGTATAAAGATGATTGCCAGAAATTGAATTTGTTAAGAAATTTTAGAGACGAACACCTCCTAAACTCGAGGAACGACCGGAAAATCGAGTCCGTCTACGCTTATTATGCACTCGCGCCACACATTATTCGATGGATGAGTGAATACGGTGATAAAAAAGAAATTATGATAAATTTATGAAGATCATAGAAGATGCTGTATACTTAATAAAGAAAAATGAACATGAGAAAGCCTACCATTTTTTCATCGAAAACGTACTCAAGATTCGCCCAAATAATTTTTTTAATAGCAAGTAGAGTGCGTGCTCGCACGCACCATTCAACATCGCCACCGGCAAAGCATCCGTGCCCGCACGCACAATAATTCCGACCCGCATGCGCCAATACAATTGTCCGTGCGAGCAAGTTGGGTGGGTGCCAACCCACCATTGACTGGCTCGTGGATTCGTCGGGATTGGTGGGTTTCACCCACCCTACCAGGAAGCGGACAACCGGGGTTCGCCCGGCAATCACGCATGGCGGGATTAAACCCGCCCTACCGCGTGGGCGATCACTTGTGCGTGACGGGCGCTGATTTTTACCGGCCGCCGGTTATCCTCGGCCAATCCCGTTCTTCGGAGACCCAACCTATGCCCCCTCTCCGTCCCACCCTCGCCGCCGCGGTGCTCGTCGTCTTCGCACTCCCCGCCCTCGCGGGCGACCGCACCCCGCTGACCGGCCCGGAATTGAACGAACTCCTTTCCGGCAATACCGAGACCTGGAGCACGCTTGGCGCGGGCTATTACGACCCCTCGGGCGCCATCGAATTCGTCTGGAAGGAGAAGCCCGGCTCGGGCGATTGGAAGGTAACGGAGGACGGCAAGCTCTGCCTCAAGATCACCGAGTGGTATGGCGCAGACTTCAACTGCGGCTGGACCTATTTCCGCGAGGACGGCGACATCTATTCCCTGAACCTCAAGACCGACAAGGCGACCCGGATGCCCGGCTTCGCGCCAGGCAAGACGTTCTGAGCGCCCAGCAAGTAGGGTGGGTGCCAACCCACCGATTCCCGTCCGACGAATCGCCCGCAACGGTGGGTTTCACCCACCCTGCAGGTCGGTTCGCAAGATGACGGACCAGCGCGGACCATCCGTGAATAAGTGGTAGACGTGTCGATTTTTTTTCAGTAATTACAACGCCATAAAATGAATCTCACATGTGAGCAAGTGTGAGACAGGCGCGCATTTCCGCCCCGTAGGGCGGGGTTCACCCCGCCATCGCGCCCGACCGCGGGGGCCGTCGCCTCGGCTGGCCTGCGGTGTGGGAACCGGCTAGGATCTCGGCAATGCAACAGCCGTGGCAACGCCCCATTCCATGACCCTCTCCATCCGCCCGATGACCCCCGCCGATCTGGACACTGCTATCGGCTGGGCCGCCGCCGAGGGATGGAACCCGGGGCTCGCCGATGCGGGTGCCTTCCTCGCCGAGGACCCCGGCGGTTTCCTAATGGGCTGGCTGGGCGACAAACAGGTCTCGTCGATCTCGGTCGTGCGCTATGGGGAAGGTTTCGGTTTTCTCGGTTTCTACATCGTGACGCCCGAACGCCGCGGCCAGGGCCACGGGATCGCCATCTGGCAAGCAGGCATGGCACGGCTGAATGGCCGCATCGTCGGCCTCGACGGCGTCGTCGCCCAGCAAGAGAATTACCGCGAATCCGGCTTCGTGCTGACCCACCGCAACATCCGCTATGGCGGCACGGTCGACGTGCAAGCACCCGACGATCCACGCCTGACCAGCCAAGTGGAGGTGCAGGATTGCGCGGCGCTCGACCGCATCTTCTTCCCAGCCGGCCGCGACGCCTTTCTCGCCGCTTGGCTCGGCACGCCCGGCCATGTGGTCCGGGCGATCGTCGACGACGGCGCCGTCACCGGCTACGGCGTGCTGCGCGCCTGCCGCGAGGGGTCGAAGATCGGACCCCTTTTCGCCGCAACCGAGACGGACGCCGATCTGCTGTTCCGCGCGCTCGCCGCCGAGGCACCGCCCGGGCCAATTTTTCTTGACCCTCCCGAGCCGAACGGCGCGGCAATCCGGCTGGCCGAACGCCATGGCCTGACCCCGTCCTTCGAGACCGCGCGCATGTATCGTGGCACAGCACCCGAGCTGCCACTTGGCCAGATCTTCGGCATCACCACGTTCGAGCTGGGCTAGCGCGGCACCGGTGCAGAGGCGGTGATCATCAGACGGGTTTGCAGCCGCGCCCTACCGTGATATTCGGGATATGGGCTCATGCCCGATGACGACCGGCCAATCGCGCGGCCCATTAGAAAGCGGGTGTGTATCCTTTGCTTCGTTTGTTAGGAGAGCCGACCTAGATGCCGCTTTCGCATTTTCGCCAGGCGCCGAAACTTGCCGCCCATTTGCGCAATGTTGTCCAGCCGGGCCCATACCCTGAGCGACTGGACGCGCTGTTCTCGCATCAGATGACGCGCGACGCTCTGGCCGAGATCAGCCAATGGCCAGGATATGCGCCGACCCCGCTGCGCAGCCTCGACAAGCTGGCCGGGGCGCTGGGGCTCGGCGAGGTGCTCTACAAGGACGAGAGCCAGCGCTTCGGCCTGGGATCGTTCAAGGCACTGGGAGGTTCCTATGCGGTGCTGCGGTTGCTCAGCGACAAGCTGGGCGTCTCGATGGCCGAGCTACGATCCGGCGCGGCGCGCGACGCGGCGGCGCAGATCACCGTGACCACTGCGACCGATGGCAACCATGGGCGCTCGGTTGCCTGGGGCGCACAGCAAGCCGGGTGCAAATGCCGGATCTATGTCCACAAGGATGTCTCGGAGAACCGCGCCGCGGCCATGACCGAGTTGGGCGCCGAGCTGGTGCGCACCACCGGCACCTATGACGACGCGGTGCGCCAATGCGCCGCCGAATCGGCGCAGAACGGCTGGTTCGTCGTTTCGGACACGTCGTATGAGGGCTATCTGAACGTCCCGCGTCAGGTGATGGCAGGCTATACCGCGCTCGCCTCGGAAGTGATGGAACAGGCCCCGGCACCGATCACCCACATCTTCCTGCAAGCCGGAGTCGGCGGAATGGCGGCGGCGGTAGCCGCGCGATATTGGATGGAGCACGGAGCGGCACTGCCCCGGATCGTGATCGTCGAATCCGAATATGCGGCGTGCTTCCTGAAAAGCGCCAAGCAAGGCCGCGCCGCCAAGGTCCGGATCCGCCACGAGACCGTGATGGCCGGCATGTCCTGCGGCGAGGTCTCGGTCGTCGCATGGGAGATCCTGCGCCGCACCGCGGGCCATTTCGTCACAATCGCCGACAGCACTGTCGCGCCCGCGATGCGAATGCTGGCCTCGGGCGTCGCGGGCGGCGGCGAGATCGAGGCGGGCGAGTGCTCGGTCGCCGGGCCGGTCGCACTGATCGCCGCGGCCTGCGACCAGAATCTGCGCGAGTCGATGCAGCTCGACAACGAGTCTCGTGTTCTACTGATCGGCACCGAGGGCGCGACCGACCGCGCGATTTACGACGACCTGCTGAAAGCCGTCTAAACGTGGCGGCACCGCCCCGAGGGTTTCCAGACAGCGAATTCGATATCCGTCTCGAGCGGGCGCAGCGGGCAATGGCGGCCGAGGGTCTCTCGGCACTTCTTCTCAGCACCGAACCCGAAATCCGCTGGTTCAGCGGCTTTCTGACCCAGTTCTGGCAAAGCCCGACCCGGCCCTGGTTCCTGGTCGTGCCGGCCCACGGCAAGCCGGTCGCGGTGATCCCAGGGATCGGCGCCGAGTGCATGGGCCGGACCTGGATCGAGGATATCCGCACCTGGTCCTCACCCGACCCCGAGGACGATGGCGTCAGCCTGTTGGCTGCGACCCTTGGCGAGCACGGGGGTTCAGGGGCGATCGGTTTGCCAATGGGGCCGGAGACACATCTGCGGATGCCGCTCAACGATTTCGAGCGCCTGCGCGATGCATTGCCCGGAGCCGAACTCCACGACGCAACCAGGCTCGTCCGGGCGCTCAGGCGCGTCAAATCCGAGGCCGAGATCGACAAGATCCGGTTCGCGGCCCAGGCTGCCTCCGCCGCCTTCGCGCGGGTGCCCGAGATCCTAGCACCAGGCATGGCGGAAACAGATGCCTTTCGCGCCTTCAAGATCGCGGCGCTGGAGGCCGGGCTCGACGATGTCGCCTATCTTGTCGGCGCGGCACGCTCGGGCGGCTATGGCGACATCATCTCGCCGCCCGCCGACCGGCCGCTGACCCAAGGCGATGTTCTGATCCTCGATATAGGCGGCGTCCATGACGGCTACTATTGCGACTTTGACCGGAATTTCGCCGTGGGCGCGATCGAAGACGTGGCGCACAGGGCACATGAGACCGTCTGGCAGGCAACCGAGGCCGGATTGGCGGCGGCCCGCCCCGGCGCAACTTGCGCCGATCTCTTCCGCGCGATGCAAACAGCGATGGGGGGCGGTGCCGAACCCAATGTAGGTCGGCTGGGGCATGGGCTGGGGATGCAATTGACCGAGCATCCGTCGCTGACCCACTGGGACCAGACGGTGCTAGAGCCGGGCATGGTTCTGACGCTCGAGCCTGGGATGGAGATCGCGCCAGGCAAGCTGATGGTTCACGAGGAAAACATCGTCGTCCGCGACGGTCCGCCCGAGCTGCTGACCATCCGGGCACCGAGCGAGATGCCGGTGATCAGCTAATCGGAATCCGCGGATGGCGGCATTGCCGGACTGCGCACATGTTCCGGCCGCAGACCAAGCCCGATCAGCCTGGCCGGGAATCGCCGAAGCCAGAGCCAATTGTGGAATAGGCGGATCAACCATGGCGCGCGCGGCGATGCGCCCTTGGCACTCAGCGTCTCGGCGATCAGGCTGCGCTGCACACCCAGTTGCAGGCGCTGGGTCATGCGGGTCGGCCAGCCGCGCCGCGCAGTGACACGCTGCAAGTCGTCCATACTCGGCGCTCCCTCGGTCAACGGCTCGGCCAATAGGTTTGCCGCCGCGACCGCATCCTGGACGGCCAGATTGATGCCAACACCAGCGACCGGTGACATCGCGTGGGCCGCGTCTCCGATGCATAGCAACCCCGGCTGGCACCATTCGTGCAGGCGGTCGACCTTCACGGTCAGCAGCTTGACCGCGCCCCAACCTTCCAGCCGGCCGACCGGTTCGGCGATCTCGGGCATAAGGCCGGTCAGCTCGGCCTGGAAGCCGGCGAAAGGCCGTTGACGCAAAGCCGCGTCACCGCCCTTCGGGATCACGTATCCCGCCTGCCAATAGTCACCGCGCGGCAGCAGGATCAGGATTCGCCCAGCACCGAACCGGCCAAGCGGGGCATCCATGCCCTGGGGACGATCGAGCCGGAACCACTGGACATCCATCGGGACGCCAAAATCGTCGCCCATCAATCCCGCCTGCTCGCGCAGCACCGAGTGGCGCCCATCGGCGGCCACAACCAGGTCCGCCCGGATCGCCAGCGACCCTTCCGGTCCAACCGCCTCGACGCCGGCGATCCGGCCGTTCTCGCGGATCAGGCCTGTCGCCTCGGTTTTCATGTGCAGAGAGAACCCCGGCCAGGATCTCGCTGATCCCGCGAGGTAATCCAAGAAACTCCATTGCGGCATCAGCGCGATAAACGGGCATGAGACCCGCAAGTTTCGGAAGTCAGCGACCGTATAGGTCTCGCCACCGAAATCCACCTCCAGCCGCTCGACCCGTTGATGCGGCAGGGCCAGCAAACCTTCAAGCAGCCCAAGCTCGGCGATCACCTCGAGGGTCGAGGGATGCAGCGTGTCGCCGCGAAAGTCGCGCAGGAAATCGCCATGCTTCTCGAGCACCGCGACCTCGACATCCGCACGCGCCAGCAACAGCCCAAGCATCATGCCGGCGGGCCCTCCGCCGACGATACAGCATCGCGTTGTCAGTTCATTGGTCATAGTTCAGGGCGTCATCTTTCCTGTCTCGGACCTAGGCCACAATCGCGGTGGCCAAATACAAGGCCAAATCCAATGCTGGCCGCAAGGGCCTGATCACGCTAGGTCCGATGGTCGGGAGGTTCCGTATGGCCCGGGCGACGGTCTCGATCTCGGATGCACGATCGCTGCCCCGCTGGCAGCGGCCCGAGACCCTGTTGCTGCTGATGGCCGTAGCCTCGCCGCTGGCCTTCGCTACCTGGATGGCATTGGTCAACAACTTCGTTGTCGAGAAGGCGGCGTTTGACGGGTTCGATATCGGCGTCCTGCATGTGGCCCGCGAGATCCCCGGGTTCCTGGCCTTCCTGGTGATCTATATCCTGCTGTTCCTACGCGAACAGACCCTTGCGATCCTGGCGCTTATCCTGCTGGGTATCTTCACCGGACTGACGTCGCAGTTTCCCACATTTTGGGGCCTGATGATGACGACGATCCTGTCGTCCGTCGGGTTCCATTATTACGAGACCATCCAGCAATCGCTACAGCTCCAATGGCTGTCGAAGGACCGCGCACCGCAGATGATCGGCTGGATCGTCTCGGCGGGCTCGTTCGGCTCGCTGGTCGTCTTCGGCCTGATCATCGTCGCCTGGGAAGGCTTCGGCTGGAGCTACACGGCGGTCTATTGGGCAGGCGGCGGCGCGTGCGCCGCGTTCGCGATCGCCGCTTGGGCGCTCTTTCCCCGCTTCGAGGCGCCGGTGGTACAGCGCAAGACGATGATCCTGCGCTGGCGCTACTGGCTTTACTACGCGCTGATCTTTATCGGGGGCGCCCGGCGGCAGATCTTCATCGTTTTCGCGCCCTTCATGATGGTCGAGCGCTTCGGGCTGGAAGTGCACGAGATCACCGGGCTCATGCTCTTCAACTATATTGCCACGATCATCTTCGCCCCGATCGCCGGACGGCTGGTCCGGGTCTACGGCGAGCGCTGGGCGATGATCGTGGAATATGTCGGCCTGGCCACCGTCTTCGCACTTTATGCCGGGATCTATTTCTTCCAATGGGGCGTATGGCTGGCCATGGCGCTCTATGTGCTGGACCACCTGCTTTTCGCGCTGGCGATCGCCCAGAAGACCTATTTCCAGAAGATCGCCGACCCGGCGGATCAGGCGCCGACGGCCGCGGTTTCGTTCACCATAAACCACATCGCGGCGGTCGGCCTACCCGCGCCCTTGGGGCTTCTGTGGCTCAGCTCGCCCGGTGCCGTCTATGGCTTGGCTGCTGCCTTGGCGCTGGTCTCGCTGACGCTCGCCTGCATGTTGCCGCGCCATCCGGTGCCGGGCAACGAGACCATCTTCAGCGCGCGGGCCGTTCCGCAGCCTGGGGAGTAACCGGTGGCCCGCCCCGCCCGCTTCACCAGCGGCTCGACAATGCGCCATGTGGCGGTAATGACGGCAACCGGGGCGGTGGGGCTGATGTCGCTGTTCCTGGTAGACGTGGCGAACCTCTTCTACATCTCGCTGTTGGGACAAGAGACACTGGCCGCCGCGATCGGGTTCGCCGGCACGGTGCAGTTCCTGATGATCTCGGTCGCGATCGGCCTGTCGATCGCGGCGACCGCCCTGGTCAGCCGGGCGATCGGCGCCAAGGACGAGGCCACTGCACGGCGGTTGGCGGCCTCCTCGACTGTGATCCTTGTGGGGGTTCTGGCCCTGGCGGCGGCCACGCTGTGGGCATTCCGGCGCGACGTGCTTACGCTTTTGGGCGCGGAAGGCGCGACGCTGGATATTGCCGCGCGGTTTCTGGGTTTCGTCTTGCCGTCGCTACCACTGCTGGGCATCGGCATGGTCACCAGCGGGCTCTTGCGCTCGGTCGGTGACGCGCGGCGCGCGATGTATGTGACCCTGTCGGCGGGTGTCGTCGGCGCCGTCCTCGACCCGATTTTCATCTTCGGCCTCGGAATGGGCATCGATGGCGCGGCACTCGCCTCGGTGCTGGCGCGGCTCGGCACGGCGGTGGTTGGGCTCTGGGGCGCTGTCTGGATCCACGACATGATCGGCCGGATCGGCCTCGTCTCCGCGATGCGCGATGCAAGGGTGCTGCTGGGGATCGCGCTGCCGGCCGTGGCGACACAAGTGTCGACGCCGCTCGGCAACGCCTATCTGACGCGGCTGGTCGCCGAGCATGGCGATTCCGCCGTCGCCGGATGGGCGGTCACGGGCCGGTTCAGCGCGCTGGCCTTCGCGGGCATCTTCACGCTCTCGGGCGCAGTCGGGCCGATCCTGGGCCAGAATCTCGGCGCCGAGCTATACGCCAGGATCCGCCGCACATATCGGGATGCCCTGATCTTCGCCGGTCTCTACGTCCTGGTGGCCTGGGCGGCGCTCTGGCTCGCGACCGACTGGATCATCGCCGGGTTTGGTCTGATCGGGTCCGGGGCCGAGGTGGTCCGCGCCTTCACCCTCTATGGCGCCGGGGCGTATTTGTTCTCGGGCGCGCTCTTCGTTTCGAATGCCAGCTTCAACACGCTTGGTCGGCCGCTCTGGTCGACCGGGTTCAATTGGAGCCGCGACGCGGGGGCCATCCCCTTGCTCGGCCTTGCCGTCGGGACCGCGCTCGGGGCGTCCGGCGTGGTCGCGATTCAGGCGTTGGCCGCGATGCTTGTCGGCACCGTCGCTGCCATCGCGGCACTGCGCTATGTCGACCGGCTGGAGCATCCGCCAGGCGACCGGCGCGGCTATGACAGCCCGCAACCGGCCTTCGCCTCGGGCCGCACCGCAGTCGCCGCCAGATTCGTGCCGTCCAGACTTGTGGACGAGGGCGACGACTCACGCTAGATAAGCGCGCTAAATCACATGTTTGAGCGATCAAGCGTTGAAATGGGGACCGAGCGGAATGCCCAACATCACCTATATCGAGCATAATGGCACCGAGCACACCGTCGATGTGGCCGTGGGCCTGACCGTGATGGAGGGAGCGGTCAACAACAACATCCCGGGCATCGACGCCGATTGCGGCGGCGCCTGTGCCTGTTCCACCTGCCATGTCTATGTGGACCCCGCCTGGGTCGGAAAGCTGCCAGGGAAGGAGGACATGGAAATGGACATGCTCGACTTCGCTTTCGAGCCGGACGAGACCCGCTCGCGCCTGACCTGCCAGATCAAGGTGACGCCCGAGCTCGAGGGCCTGGTCGTGCAGATGCCGGAGAAGCAGATTTGAGGGGGCTTGGTCCCGCGCTGTTTCTTCTCGCCGCGGCACTCGCGGCTCCTGGTTTTGCCTGCGACTACCCCGGCGGCCCGCCCGATGCCCAGGAGGTCCGCGCCGAAGGCGACGGAGTGACATGGGCGTATTTCTCGAACGCGACCGAGGCTTATGGCCATGGGGTCCTGGGGGACGCCATCGAGGCCCGCGCGCTGAGGGCCGAGACGCCGCTGACGGGACCATGTGAATCGGCGACCTACCTGGACGAGATGTCGGTCTTCGAGGACGTCACGCCGCGGATCGCCGATGTGACCGGTGACGGGTTGAATGATGTCGTTGTGATCGAGACCCGGATGGATTCCGGTGCATCGCTGGCGGTCTACGGCATGGCTGATGGCGAATTCGTCAAGATCGCTGCAACGCCCTATATCGGCCGCTCGCACCGCTGGCTGGCGCCGGCCGGCATTGCGGATTTCAACCGCGACGGGGTCAAAGACGTGGCGTATGTGGAAACCCCGCATATCGGTGGAACCTTGCGCATCTGGTCGTTCAAGGGCGGCATCGCGCGCGAGCTGGCATCCGAGCCCGGATATTCCAATCACCGGATCGGGCAGAACTTCATCACCGGCGGCGTGCGCGATTGCGGGCGGGGGCCGGAACTGGTACTGCCCGACGCCGGATGGCGGCAAACGCGGACCGCCTGGCTCTATGGCGACGTCATCGAGGGCGCCGTCGTGGCCGAGGACGCCAAGCCCGAAACCATCGAGAAGGCACTGGAATGTCCATGACGCAGTATTCGACGACCCACCGCCCGCTGATCGGCATCGCCGCGAGCTACCACAAGGTCGAAGAGGCCTATGAGGTCCAAATGACCGGGCGGCGCACCCTGGAAGCGGTGGCCGAGGTCGCGGATTGCCTGCCGATGATGATCCCGGGGCTGCCTCATGCGGTCGATATCGGCGATCTCTGCCAGACACTGGACGGCATCGTGCTGACCGGCGCACGGGCGAATGTGCACCCCAAGCACTACGGCGAGGGCCTGACCGAGGCCCATGGGGAAATGGACGAGGGCCGCGACGATGTGATCCTGCCGCTCGTGCGCGCCGCCATCGACCTGGGCATCCCGCTTTTCGGAATCTGCAAGGGCATCCAGGAGATGAACGTGGCGATGGGCGGCACCCTCCACCCGGAGGTTGGAGACTTGCCTGGGCGGCACCGCCATCGGATGCCGAAGGGATGCACCGATCCCGAGATCATTTTCAAGCTGCGCGAGGAGGTGCGGCTGAAGCCGGGCGGAACGTTCGCCCGCATGTTCGGCGCCGAGACGATCATGACCAACTCGCTCCACGGTCAGGCGATCCGAGAGCCGGGCGAGCGCGTCGTGCTCGAGGGCTGGGCCAAGGACGATACGATCGAGGCGATCTCGGTCGAAGGTGCCCAGGGCTTCGCCCTCGGCGTCCAGTGGCATGCAGAATACGATGCCATGGCCGACCCGGTCAGCCGGGCGCTGTTCCAGACCTTCGGGGCCGCGGCGCGGGAGGTCAGGTCGGCAAAAGCGGCCTGAGACAGATGGGCTCTCACATGTGAGAATCTATTTAGTTGATTGTTATATATAGTAGTTCCTGAGAGATTTACCGATTGTTCACGGTTGGCGCGCGCTCCTATCGGCCGCCGCGCAACGGGCCGCCCGGTCGCGACGTAGGGTGGGGTTTCACCCCACCATGATGCGCGAAACGGCGGGGCGAAACCCCAACCTACTCGGTTACCCTTCATCAGTCGGCGAAAACACCGCCTCAACGAAGCTGCGATAGAGCATGATTTGCCGGGCAACCACCTTGGGATCGTCCATGGCTCGGCTGATGATGATGCCGCCGTCGACCACCGTCGAAACCATGTCGGCCATGGCATCGAGATCGATCCCGTCCCTCGGCGGATGCACCGCCGCGATCTCGTCCAGCCAGCCCCTGAACCGCTTGCGCCATCCGGAGACGATGCGGCGGTTCAGGTCGCGTACCGTCACGTCCAGCAACCGTTCCTGATAGCAGAGCGTCGCGACCAGGCAGCCCGGATGCCCGTTCGGCATATCCTCGACCTGCTTCGCCAACGCCCTCAGACCCGCCAGGAAGGCATCGAGCGGGTCGTCCGCTTGGCCCCGCTCGCGATCGAATATCTGGTCCTGCATCTGTGTGTCGCGCTTGATGAAGCGCAGCAATAGCGCGCGCGCCAGCTCGTTCTTGTCGGCGAAATGATAGAAGAACCCGCTCTTGGTCAGCCCCGCCTCGGCGATCAGCTCGTCGATCGAGGTGGCGTTGAATCCCTTCTGCAATACCGAATGCTCGGCGATGTCGAGGATCCTGGCACGTGTGGCTTCGCCCTTGCCCATGGCTCGCGATCAAGTTGTAAAAAAATACTCTACCATAGGTGCGGAAAACTTTTACAGACGGGCGAAGCGGCCCGGCGCTAGAAGCCCGTCGCGTTGCCGGGAATTTTCTGCGGCAGCGGAAACGGAAAGCACCCAAACCGAACCCCAGACACCCTCGGACTATCCCTTTGGACCGCAGGCCGGTGACGGCCCGGGTGCCGCATCGCCCAGATGACAAGGGCAAACCCGACAGGAGACGACGATATGAGTAGCAATTTTCACCCGCTGCCCGAGCGATCGGATAAGGTTTACCTGACCGATGGCGGGATCGAGACCTGCCTGATCTTCCACGAAGGCATCGAACTGCGTGAATTCGCGGCATTCGAGCTTTTGAATTCGGCCGAGGGCCGGACCCATCTAAAGGACTATTTCCGCCGCTATGTGGGGATCGCCCGCGACGCCGGAAGCAGCTTCGTCTTCGAGAGCCCGACCTGGCGCGCGAGCCAGGATTGGGGCGACCGGCTGGGATATTCGGCCAGTGAGATCGATCAGTTGAACCGCGCGGCGATCGCGCTGATGCACGAGCTGAAGGCCGAGGAGGCCCAGAGCATGGCAACTATCGTCTCGGGCTGTGTCGGCCCGCGGGGCGACGGATACAATCCGGAATCCCTGCTGACGGGCGACGAGGCGGAGGCCTATCACCTGGCTCAGATCACCAGCTTCGCCGCTGCCGGGGCCGATGTCGTGACGGCCGTCACCATGACCCATGCAGGCGAGGCGACCGGGATCACCCGGGCCGCCGCCAGCGCAGGCGTGCCGGCGGTGGTCTCGTTCACCGTCGAGACCGACGGGAGACTGCCGACTGGCTAGACCATCGCCGAAGCGATCGAGGAGGTGGACGGGACCACCAGCGTCCGGCCCGCCTACTACATGATCAACTGCGCGCATCCGAGCCACTTCGAGGACGCGCTCGACCGCGAGAACGGCTGGATCTCGCGCATTTGCGGGGTCCGCGCCAACGCATCGCGCATGAGCCCACGAGGAGCTCGACAATGCGGAAGAGCTTGACGATGGCAACCCACTCGAGTTGGGCCAGAATTACCGCGCGTTGAAGGCGCTGATCCCGAACCTGACCGTGATGGGCGGCTGCTGCGGAACCGATCACCGGCATATCGAAGCGATCTGCCACGCCTGCGCGGCATAACATGCAAGTCAGTGAGCCCTGCTTCGGCGGGGCTCACCCGCCCGTGTGACCCAGGGCGCCTGCCAGGCTGGCAAGTGCCGCGCGTTCGAAGATCGCCAGCGCGCCAACACCCTCGAACGCCATCTCGACCACCGGCTCGGACGCCTCGTTCGAGGTGCCCGATCGATCACCGGGCGCGAAGACCAGGTCATCGATTGGCCAGGCAAGTCCGCGCGACCGGGTTGCCCGAACCTCGCGCAACGGATGGATCGAGACTTTCGATCCCGGGTCGAGCGTCACCCGCAACGGCCTTTCAGCCGGGACCAGCGCCATGACTTCCTCGGCACCGATCATGACCACCCGCTTGTCCGGGTATTTCAGCAGCACATGCATCGCCGCCAAGCTGTGATCGACCCGGCCCCCGGTAAAGCCGGCCGCCAAGTACAGCGGCGCCTCGGTCGAATAGAGGCATTTCTCGAAGTCGGTGCTGTCCTGCTCGGCCAGGTGGATGAAGCGTGCGGGGCCGGCGCGCCAGTGCTCCGGATCGGCGATTGAATCCATGTCGCCGATCACTGCCTCAGGCATCAGACGCAGGTTCGCAAGCCGGTCGGCTCCGCCGTCGGCGGCGATCAAAATCGGCGCCAGCCGGCGGGCCTCGGAGATCATTGTCTCGTCGAGCGCACCACCACCGACAACCGTGACGGGAGTGTCGAAACCAATTGGCAACCGATCCATGAGAACTCTTTTGCGGAGGCGCCGTCAGCGCGTCAAGCGCGCTTGACGGTAAAAGTCAAACCTGCGATTTTTTATGCAACTTTTTGTTATTATGGTGTTTCGGGAGAGGTTGTCCAATGTCCGGCGGGACCAAACGGTTGGATCTGCAAATCGGATCGTTCGCCTGCTCGGTGCAGGGGTTCGACGATCCGGTCGAGCCCGTGCAGCAGATCCTGCGCGCCATGCAGCACCTGCTGGAGGAGTCGCCCGAGCTTTCCAGCGCCGGTTTCAACTTCGAACCCGACACGATCGAACAGCTGGTCGGCGAGATCAGCCGCCGGGCCGATCTGGACGAGTCTGAGGTCGAGATTGTGCCGGGCCTGGTCGTCATTCATAGCGCCGCCGCCGCGCCGGCCGAAGCGGGTGCTATCTACGCTGATCCGTTCGCCGCGGACGAAGAAGCGACCGACCAGGAATACGTGAATATCTTCGCGCCCTCCGGGCCGAGCGATGACGAGGAGCGCGAAGACAACTTCGTCGACCTGGTCGCCGAAGCGACCGAAGACAGCGAGGCGCTGGATCGCGATCTGGTCGCCGACCGCTTGGGCTTTGGCGGAGCGAACGGGGGCAGCAGCCCGTCTGGCGGGCCCAGTGCGGGCGATATCTTTGCCGAGGATGCCGGCCCCAGCGACGGCAGCATCTTCGTCGATCCGACATCGGAAGCGAACGGGGGTGGCGCCTCGGGAGGAGCGTCCGGGCCGTCAGCGGTCGAAGGTGGCGGAGGGGACAACGAGGAGAGCTTTTTCACGGCCCTGCCGGATGCCCGTGGCGATGATGACGGGTCCGAGGAAGACGGGTCCGCGGATGGTGGGTCCGCGGATGACGTGCCGGGGTATGGCGAGGACGCGGACGGCGAAGGAGGGGGTGACGAGGAGGACGATCTGACCCTTCATCTCTATCCCAGCCAGGCTGACGAGAACTCGAACGATGAAGATGAGGGCGGTTTCACCGCGACCGGGCTCGCAAAGAACGCGAAAGCCACATCGGTTCCAGATCTGATGGCCAGCGCGGCGGCTTGGATGGTGCTGATCAAGGGTCAAACGACGTTTTCGCGCAAGGAGGTGATCTCGGTTTTCGAGACCATCCCGGGCAAGCACGAGAACTCGCTGCAGACGCGCATCAAGGGCTTCGGCAAGGCGGTGCGCGACGGGCAGCTCGTGATGATCGAGGACGGCGTCTTCGGATTGTCGCGAAAGGAGATGGAGCGGTTCCAGCGGGCGCTTTGACTGCGCGCCCGCTCTCCAATCAACGCACCCAGATCACCGCTCGGTGAATTTGAACTCGATACGCCGGTTGCGCGCCAGCGCTTCCGGCTCGTCGCCCTCATCGATCGGCTGAAACTCGCCAAATCCCGCGGCGGCCAGGCGCGCGGGTGGCACGCTTTCGCGCTCGGTCAGAAACTTGACAACAGACAGCGCGCGCGCCTGCGACAGTTCCCAATTGTCCCGGAAGCGCGAATTGCCGCCGACCGGTATTTTGTCGGTGTGTCCATCGACCCGCAGGATCCAGTTCAGGTCGTCGGGCATTTCGTCCGCGACCTCGCGCAGAACCGCGCCCAGTTTCGAGATCTCTGCCCGCCCAGCGGTGCCAAGCGTTGCCGAGCCGGCGCCGAACAGAACCTCGGACTGGAAGACGAACCGGTCGCCGACCCGCTTGATGTCCTCGCGCCCGCCCAGCACCTGTTCCATCTTCTCGAAGAAGACCGAGCGGAAGCGCGCCAGTTCGCCGACCTTCTGGGCCAGTGCCGCGTTCAGCCGCTCGCCCAGGCGCGCAATCTGAACCTGGGCCTCGGAATCGCGCGCGTCGGCGTCGTCCAGCAAGGCCTGCAAGCCACCCAATTGTTCGCGCAGCGCCCGGATCTGCGAATTCAACAGCGCGACCCGGCGCTGCTCGGCCAGCGTCTGGGCGGTCGCCTTCGAAAGCTCCTGTTCGGCCAGCAGCCGCAGAGCCTCCTCGCGGTCTAAGGCGGAGGTGTTTTGCCCCACCGCTTCTTCCAGCGCGCGCTTGGCGGATTCGGCGGCGGCCAGCAGCGTCAGGGTGTCCTCGGCCTCCTTGCGCGCCTTCTCCAAGGCGAGCGTCATGGCGTCGAGCTCCCCGGCACTGTTCTCAAGCCGCTTGCGCAGTGCCTCCGCCGCGGCGGCCTCGGCTAGGCGGGATTTCTCCTCCTCGCTCAGGCGCGACTCGGCGGCGGCGGCGCGGGCGGCCGCATCCGCGTTTTCAGCCTCGCGCGCCTGCAGATCCGCGACCAGGGCCTCCAGTGCCTCGCGACGGGCCGCCGCCAGGCGCGCTTCCTCGGCTGCCGCGTCCATCTCGCTGCGCGAACTGGCCAGTGCGGCGGCGAGAACCTCGCGCTCGGTCACGGTCTCGTCCAATTGGGACTCGAGATCGACATTTTGCGCCTCGGCTGCATCGCGGGCGCTGGCCAGGGCCGCCATCGCCGCGTTCAGCCGGGTCACCTCGGCCTCGCCGGTCTCGGCGCGGCTGGTCATGGCCGCGAGTGCCGCCGTCATGCGATCGACCGCTTGATTCCGGTCAGTCAGATTCGATCGCAGCGTGCCGACCTCGGCTTCCAGCCCCTCCGAGCGGTCGCGTTCCAGGGACAGCACATTTCCCAGCGCCTCCAGTTGTAGGTTCAACTGGTCAAGTTCCCTGGCTTGCTTGTCGATTTCCTTGGACTGCTCGTCCAGTTCCTTGGTCTGGCCCGTCAGCTTCTGATGCATGGTGAACTGGATGATCATGAAGATCGACATCACGAACATCAGGATCAGCAGCAGCGCCGTCATCGCATCGACGAACCCCGGCCAGGTGTTCTGCTCGATGCGGCCTCCGGCTCGGCGTGCCAGCGCCATCAGCGCGCCCCCGGTGGTTTCGTACGAGTGTCGATCAGATTGATCAGCGCCCTGATCTCAGCCCGGAGAGCGGCGGTGGATTCGCGCCTTCCGGTCGCCACGTCATGGGCGATCTCGCGCAGTTGGCCACCCAGCGCCTGCAGCTCGGCGCCGCCATCGCCCCCGCCCTTGGACGCAAAGCCCGAGCGTTCGAGCGCGTGGATCATCCCGGTCTGGGCGTTGGCGATCAATTCGTTCGCGCCCTCGATCCGTTTCAGCACGGTCAGCGTCGCGTGGTCGCGTCCCGCTTGCAGCTCGCGTGCCTCGCGCATCTCGTTGAGCAACTCGCCCATCAGGGCGCGTTCCTTCTCCATCTGGTTGGCCATCTCGCCGACCACATCCGCCGCGCGGCCAAGACGCCGTTCCGAGTCGATCCGCGCCTCCTCGGCTTTCTTGGCGAAGCCGGTTGTCATCTCGAGGCCCTCGTCGATCCGTTCGAGAAGCGCGATCAAGCCGCCTTCGGGCCCCTCGCCCTCCGAGATCAGACCCAAGCGAGTGAAGGACGACAGCCATTCCTCGAGCTCGCGGTAGAACCGGTTCTGGCCATGGCCGGCGAACAGCTCCAACAATCCCACAACCAGCGAGCCCGCGAGGCCAAGAAGCGATGAAGCAAAGGCCGTGCCCATGCCACCCAACTGGTCTTCGAGCCCGGCCATCAGCCGCTCGAAAACATCCGTTGTTTCCTGCCCCTCCTGCGGGGCCAGGCTGCGGATCGTGTCGACGACGGCGGGGACCGTAATCGAGAGCCCCCAGAAGGTGCCGAGGAGCCCGAGGAAGATCAGCAGGCTGGTGATGTAGCGCGTGATGTCGCGCATCTCGTCCAGCCGGGTGGCGATAGAGTCCAGGATCGAGCGCGTGCTCGAAGTCGCCATGCGCTGCTGCATCCGACCCTCGCGCATCATCGGCGCCATGGCGGCCAGGATGCGCGGTGGCTTCGTGAATTCGTGGCCCTTGCGTCCGGCCTCGAGATTCTTCAGCCAGCGCGTGGCGATGATGATCTGCGCCACCTGCCAGAAAGTGGCGAAGACGCCGAACAGGAAAACCGCGGCAATCACCCCGTTCAGATAGACATTTGCGTAGAAAACCGAGCGGATCTGACCGCCCAGGACTGAGCCGCCAATGGCGACCAGGACCAGGACGATCAGCATGAACAGGATTTGGCGGGTCGGTTGAGAAAACTGGACCTTGTAGCCGTCCTTAGCCGTCATCGCCTGCCTCGCAAGAATTTTCGCGACAGCTTACGCAGATTTGCTGCTTTTACCAGAAGCAACTACCATATTTTGCGGCGCGCGTGACTCAAACGCGGGTCACAATCCTCCGACTGCCAGCACTGCGGGAGGCGACAATTTGGCCCTAACGCACGCGGCCGAGCAGCGTTAGTTTTAATAAAACCGAGTGGATTGAGGAAGGGTGAAGACATGCTGATCGGCTGTCCAAAGGAAATCAAGAACCAGGAGTACCGGGTCGGCATGACCCCGGCGGCCGCGCGCGAGGCGGTGGCCTATGGCCACGAGGTGCTGATCGAGGCCGGCGCGGGCGTGGGCGCGGGCTTTCCGGATGAGGACTACGAGGCCGCCGGCGCACGGCTGTCCGACGGCCCCGGCCAGATCTTTGCCAAGGCTGAGATGGTGGTGAAGGTCAAGGAGCCCCAGGCCGGCGAGCGCAAACAGCTGCGCGAGGGCCAGGTTCTGTTCACCTATCTGCATCTGGCACCGGACCCGGAACAGACCCACGACCTTCTGGAATCAGGTGTCACCGCGATCGCCTACGAGACCGTCACCGACGACCGGGGCGGGTTGCCGCTGTTGGCGCCGATGTCCGAGGTCGCCGGGCGGCTTTCACCGCAGGTTGGTGCCTGGGCGCTGCAAAAAGCCAACGGTGGCCGGGGCGTCCTGATGGGCGGCGTGCCGGGCGTCGGCCCGGCGGACGTGGTGGTGATCGGCGGCGGGGTCGTCGGCACCTATGCCGCCCGGGTCGCCGCGGGCATGGGCGCACAGGTGACGGTGCTAGACCTCTCGCTCGACCGGATGCGGTATCTGGACGATTGCTATAGCGGGGTCTTCACGACGCGCTATGCCTCGCGCGCCGCGACCGAAGATCTGGTGGCAACCGCGGACCTGGTTGTCGGCGCAGTGCTGATCCCCGGAGCGGCGGCGCCGAAGCTGGTGACCAAAGCGCAGCTATCGGACATGAAACCGGGCGCTGCGATCGTCGATGTGGCAATCGACCAGGGCGGTTGTTTCGAGACCTCGAAGGCGACCACCCATGACGATCCGATCTACATCGTCGACGGGATCGTGCATTACTGCGTGGCGAACATGCCGGGTGCGGTGGCGCGATCCTCGACGATCGCGCTGGGGAATGCGACCCTGCCCTTCCTGCTGCAGCTCGCGGACAAGGGCTGGCGCGAGGCCTGCAAAGACAACCCGCATCTGATGGCGGGACTGAACACCCATATGGGCAAGCTGACGAATTTCCCTGTGGGCCAAGCGCTGACGATGGATGTTCTGTCGCCGAAGCTGGCGTTGAGTATGTGAGGGTCTTGTCCGTCCACCTCCCTCGCCCCCGCCTCCCCGCCCAACCACCGATGGTACACCGAAGGATAATCGGTGGTTGGGCGGGGAGGCGGAGGCGAGGCAGGTGGAACCAGGAACGAAGAAAAAGAGGCCGCTATGACCAAAGCCGTCCCGACCATCCACGTCGACAACGACCATGTGCGGGTCACCGAGTGGCGCTTTGCGCCCGGGGCCGCCACCGGCTGGCACCGGCACGACTTCGACTATGTGATCACGCCCGTCATTGGAGGCGAGGTGACCCTGGTCGATGGCGAGGGCAACCGCACGCCCTTCACCATGGTGCCGGGGACGTCCTATTTCCGCGCGGCCGGTGTCGAGCATGACGTGATCAATGGCGATGGCGGCGAGCTGGCATTTGTGGAAGTGGAATTGAAGAGCCGGGCGGGCTAACGCCGGAATGCCCCGGACCTGATCCGGGGCCTCGCTGGTTTTCAACGAACGTCGAGGCCGCGGCTCGGGGGCCGGAGCATCCCAAGCCTACCCAAGCAGCACTTTCCGCAAGCTCTCGTAGACATGGCCGTTGGCGGCAATGATCTCGCCGGTTTCGAGCATGTCGCCATCGCTGAGCGAACCGAAAAGCGCGCCGGCCTCGCGCAGGATGCAGATGCCCGCGGCCATGTCCCAGGCGCCGAGGCCCCGCTCCCAAAACCCGTCGTAGCGGCCCGCGGCCACATAGGCCAGATCGAGCGCCGCCGAGCCGAAGCGGCGCACGCCCGCGCTGCGGGGCATCAGCGCCGCGAGCTCTTTGAGCGATGTCGGCAGGTTCTCGCTGGCGCCCCAGGGAATGCCGGTCGAGAACAGCATCTCGCCGATCTCGCGCCGCGCGGAAACCCTTATCCGACGGTCGTTCAGCCAGGCGCCCTGGCCTTTTTCGGCGACGAAAATCTCGTCCTTGATGGGATCGAGGATCACACCCGCCACCATCTCGCCCCGGTGTTCCAGGCCAATTGAGACGGCCCAATGGGGAATGCCGTGCAGGAAATTCGTGGTGCCGTCCAGGGGATCGACGATCCAGCGGCGGGTCGGATCCTTGCCCTCGACCGGGTCGCTTTCCTCGCCGACCCAGCCGTAGTTGGGCCGGGCCTCCATCAGCTCGTCGCGGATCGTCCGTTCGGCCTTTCGGTCGGCGTTCGAGACGAAATCGCCCGGACCCTTGACGCTGACCTGAAGGTTCTCGACCTCACCGAAGTCGCGCACCAGGCGCCGGCCCGCCTTGCGGGCGGCCTTGATCATCACGTTGAGATTGGGTGAGGCGCCGGCCAAGACGGTTAAGCCCGCTCGACGTATTCGCCGGTCTCGGTCGAGACCACGACGGCCTCGCCCTGGCCGACGAAGGGGGGCACCATGATCTTGACCCCGTTATCCAGGAGCGCCGGTTTGAATGAATTGGCCGCGGTCTGTCCGCGCACGACCGGCTCGGTCTCGGTCACGTCGCAGGTCACCCTGTCGGGCAGGCTCACGCTAAGTGCCTCGGACTCGTAGTATTCAATGGTAACGGTCATGCCGTCCTGCAGGAAGGGGCGGCGGTCACCCAGGATGTCGGCGGCAAGCTCGATCTGCTCGAAGCTCTCCGCATCCATGAAAACCAGCATGCCGTCGGACTCGTACAGGAAATGCTGATCCTTCTGCTCGAGGCGGACGCGGTCGACCTTGTCGGCCGAGCGGAAGCGCTCGTTGAGTTTCGAGCCGTTGCGCAGGTTGCGCAGCTCGACCTGAGCGAAGGCGCCGCCCTTACCGGGCTTAACGTGATGGGTCTTCACCGCGACCCAGAGGCCGCCATTGTGCTCGATCACATTGCCGGGCCGGATTTCATTGCCGTTGATCTTGGCCATGCAAGGTCACCTGGTTGGGGGTAAGTCGCGGGCTCTATAGCCGGGGGCAACGGGCGAAGCAAGGCGGGGCCGGGAGATCGCAGAGGCGAGGGCGATTTGGGACTGGATTCAGAGACGTCCCGGACTTGATCCAGGATCCCGCGGGATTTCGACAACAATCGAGGCCCCGGGTCAAATCCGGGGCATTTGGATGCTGATACCTCGCCACTAAGCATCGGAGGATCGCGGCCGACCCGAGGGTGGGCGCGTTCGCGCCCGCGCCCCGTTGCATCATCGGGGGGCGGGCCGGGCGCGATCCGGGGCTGACGCCCCGGAAGGAAGGTTCTGCTCAGGTGATGACATCCGGCGCCGTGCGCGCCGTTTGGCGCTTGATCCCAGCAATCTCGCGCGTTGCGGCAATGACGTCCGCCAGGGCCTCTTGCGCGTCCAGATCGTGCCGCGCCGGGTCGGGCTCGAAGCGCTCCAAATAGACCCGCAGTGTCGCGCCCTCGGTGCCTGTGCCGGAGAGGCGGAGGACGGCGCGGGCCTCCTCGCCGAACATCAGCCGGATGCCTTGCCCTTGTGTCTCGCTGCCGTCGACCGGGTCCTGGTAGGCGAAGTCGTCGGCGGCGGTAATGGTGAGGCCTTGGGTATCCAACCCTGGCAGGTCTGTCAGACGGTCGCGGAGCGATCCCATCAGGGCCTCGGCGGCCCCGGTCTCGATGCTCTCGTAGTCGTGGCGGGAATAGTAGTCGCGGCCGTGACGCGCCCAGTGGTCCCGCAGGACCTCGGCCACGCTCTCACCCCTTGCAGCCAGGATGTTCAACCACATCAGCACGGCCCAAAGCCCGTCCTTCTCGCGCACATGGTCCGAGCCGGTGCCGAAGCTCTCCTCGCCGCAGATGGTCGCCATGCCGGCGTCGAGCAGGTTGCCGAAGAATTTCCAGCCCGTGGGTGTCTCGAAAGCCGGAACCCCGAGCGCCGCCGCCACCCGGTCGGCGGCGCGGCTGGTGGGCATGGAGCGGGCGATGCCGGCGATGCCCTCGGAATAGCCGGGCGCCAGGTGGGCGTTGGCGGCGATGACGGCCAGGCTGTCCGAGGGGCTGACATAGATGCCGCGGCCCAGGATCATGTTGCGGTCGCCGTCGCCGTCCGCGGCGGCCGCGAAATCCGGCGCCTGGTCGCCCATCATCAGCGCCATCAGGTCGGCGCAGTGGGCCGGGTTCGGGTCCGGGTGATGGCCGCCGAAATCGGGCTGGGGCACGGCGTTGAGAACGGTGCCGGGCGGCGCGCCCAGCCGGTCCTCGAAGATCGCCGTGGCGTAAGGTCCGGTGACCGCGTGCATTGCATCGAAGCGCATGGCAAAGCCATCCGCGAACATCGCGCGTATCGCGTCAAGATCGAACAACCGCTCCATCAGTGCCGCCCAGTCGGCCACCGGGTCGATCACCTCGACAATCAACGACCCCAGCGCCTGGGCGCCGAGGCGGTCGAGGTCCGCGTCCGGGGCCTCGAGCTTGCGGATCTCGGCGATATGCAGGCTCGCCTGGTGGATTGCGCCGGTGAGCGCCTCGGGCGCGGGGCCGCCATTTGCAGTGTTGTATTTGACGCCGAAATCCCCCTCGGGACCGCCCGGGTTGTGGCTGGCCGACAGCACGATTCCGCCCGCCGCCTGGCGCGCGCGGATCACCGCCGAGGTCGCTGGTGTCGACAGGATGCCCCCCTGCCCCACGACTATCCGCGCGACGCCGCTGCCGGCGGCCATCTTCAGAATTGTCTGGGCGGCTTCCAGGTTGAAGAACCGGCCATCGCCGCCCAGGACCAGGGTCTTGCCGGTCAGGTCGGCGGCATCCAAGGTCGCCTGGACGAAATTCTCCAGATAGCCGGGCACCATGAAGTCGCGGGTCTTCTTGCGCAGGCCCGACGTGCCCGGTTTCTGGCCCTCGATGGGCCGGGTCGGAATGGTCTTGATGTTCATTGGCATCCCTCTCGCTCGGGCGCCAAGATAGCCGATCGGGCCGGGCCGGAATACCCGTGTGGATGCCATGTGGCAGCGGGCGGCGTTCTGGGTTACCAATGGGCCACAATTGCCGATGGGCGCGCGAGTGGGGGTGACATGAGCAGCTATATCCTCGCCATCGATCAGGGCACGACGTCCAGCCGGGCGATCCTCTTTGACCAGGACCTGAAGGTCGCCGGGATCGGGCAGCAGGAATTCGAACAGCATTTTCCAGATCCCGGCTGGGTCGAGCATGAGCCACGGGATCTGTGGGATACGAGCGTCGCCACCTGCCGCGAGGCGATCGCGAAAGCAGGCGTCGAGGCGGTGCAGATCGCGGCGATCGGCATCACCAATCAGCGCGAGACGACCCTGGTGTGGGACAAGGCGACCGGCGAGCCGGTGCACCGCGCGATCGTCTGGCAAGACCGGCGCACGGCCGCGCGCTGCGCCGAACTGCGCGAGGCCGACCACGAGGCAATGGTGACCGAGCGGACCGGGCTGCTGCTGGACCCCTATTTCTCCGGCACCAAGGCGGCATGGATCCTGGACCATGTGGAGGGCGCGCGGGGCCGGGCCGAGCGGGGCGAGCTCCTGTTCGGCACCGTCGATTGCTATCTGATTTGGCGGCTGACCGGGGGCACGGATCATGTGACCGATGCGACGAATGCTTCGCGGACAATGCTTTACAACATCCGCGAAGGGGCCTGGGACGAGGATCTTTGCCGTCTGATCGGCGTGCCCATGGCGATGCTCCCGAGGGTTTGTGACTCGGCCACGGATTTCGGAACCGTCTTGCCGGATATCTTCGGCCGCGAGATCCCGATCCTCGGCGTGGCAGGGGATCAGCAGGCGGCAACCGTGGGTCAGGCTTGCTTCAAGCCAGGCATGATGAAATCGACCTACGGCACTGGTTGTTTTGCGCTTTTGAATACGGGAAGTGCGCCGGTTACCTCGGCCAACCGGCTGCTGACCACGATCGCTTACCAGTTGGATGGCAAGCCGACTTATGCGCTGGAAGGCTCGATCTTCATCGCGGGCGCCGTGGTGCAGTGGCTGCGCGACGGCCTCGGAATCATCGGTGCGGCGGCGGAGACGCAAAGCCTGGCCGAGCGGGCGGACCCGGCGCAATCGGTCTATCTGGTGCCGGCCTTCACCGGCCTGGGCGCGCCCTACTGGGACGCCGAGTGCCGGGGCGCGATCCACGGGCTGACGCGGGGCACCGGCGCGGCGGAGTTGGCGCGGGCGGCACTTGAAAGCGTCGGCTACCAGACGCGCGACCTGCTGGAAGCGATGCACGGCGACATGGGAGGAATGATGAATTCTGGGGGCGACACTGTCCTGCGCGTCGATGGTGGCATGACCGCCAGCGATTGGACCATGCAGTTCCTGGCCGACATTCTGGGCGCCCCGGTCGACCGGCCTGAGATCTTGGAAACGACGGCGCTGGGGGCGGCCTGGCTGGCGGGGATGAAGGCAGGTGTCTGCCCGGGGCCGGAGGAATTCGCCAAGAGCTGGGCGCTGGAACGCCGGTTCGAGCCGGCGATGGCCGGCCAGACACGCGCCACGAAATATGCCGGCTGGCAGGATGCCGTGCGCCGGACTCTGAGCGCCTTTTGATGGGGAGGGCGGGATGAGCGGCGATCTGGACCAGGCCTGGGCAGCGCTGGAGGCGGCGGCGGCACGGCTCGAGCCGACGACGTTGAGCGTGCTGTTTGAGGCCGATCCGGACCGGTTCGAACGGTTCTCGGCCGATGGCGCCGGGCTGATGATGGACTTCTCGAAGGAAAAAATCGATCAGGCGGCATTTGAGGCGCTGGTCGGATTGGCCCGGGCGGCCCGGGTCGAGGCGAGACGCGACGCCATGTGCGCGGGCGAGGCGATCAACACGACCGAGGGGCGCGCGGTGCTGCACATGGCGCTGCGGGGCGGGGCCGGGCCAGAGGCCGCGGCCGAGACTGAGACAGCGAAGGTGGAACGCGACCGGTTCTTGGCCTACGCCGAGGAGGTGCGCCGGTCGGACGTGGCCGACTTGATCGCAATCGGTATCGGCGGCTCTTCGCTGGGGCCCGAGATGGCGACCAAGGCGCTGGCGCCCTGGCATGACGGGCCACGTGTGCACTTTGTTTCGAACGTCGACGGGGCGCATCTGGGCGATGTGCTGAAAAGCTGCGATCCGGCCTCGACCCTGGTCATCGCGACCTCGAAGACCTTCACCACCGAGGAGACCATGGCGAATGCCCGCGCGGCGCGCGACTGGCTGGGTGCGGGCGCCAACGGGCGGATGGTGGCGGTGACCGCGGCGACGGACAAGGCAACCGAGTTTGGCATCCCGCCCGAGCGGTGCTTTGCCATGTGGGACTGGGTCGGCGGGCGCTATTCGGTCTGGTCGGCGGTGGGCCTGCCACTGGCGATCGCAATCGGGGCCGGGTCGTTCCGGGCCTTCCTTGACGGCGCGAAGGCGATGGATCTGCATTTCCGCGAAGCTCCGTTGGCGCGGAACCTGCCGGTGCTGCTGGCGCTGATCGGCGTCTGGCGGCGCAACGGGATGGGCTGCGGCAGCTACGCGCTGATCCCCTATGATGCGCGGCTTTCGCGCCTCTCCGCCTGGCTGCAGCAATTGGAAATGGAGTCGAACGGCAAGCGGATCGGGCTGGACGGTCAGCCGGTGGCGCGCGCCACCGCGCCTGCGGTCTGGGGTGAGCCGGGCTCGGACGCGCAGCATTCGTTCTTCCAGCTTCTGCACCAGGGGACCGATGTCATTCCGGTGGATTTCCTGCTGGCTGCCGAGTCCGTGGACGGGCTGCCGGGCCATCACGCGCGGCTGACCGCCAACGCATTGGCGCAGGCCGCGGCCCTGGCCTTCGGGACGCCGGAGGGGACCGAGGCACACCGGGTCTGCCCGGGCGACCGGCCCTCGGCCATGCTGCTAGCCCGCCGGATGGATCCCGCGACCCTGGGCGCGGTGCTGGCCCTGATGGAGCACAAGGTTTTCGTCCAAGGGGCGATCTGGGGAATTAACCCGTTCGATCAATGGGGCGTGGAGCTGGGCAAGGTGCTGGCGCGGGATGTCCTCGAAAGGATCGAGAGCGATGTCTTGGAGGGCTTGGATGGGTCGACGGCGGGGTTGTTAAAATCGGTTCGAGATTTTCGTGCAAGCTAGGACCGCAACCGATCAGCCGCACCACCCCGCGCAGCCTCCGTCAGTGGGAGCTCTGGCCATACAGATAGGTTCGATGGCGATGATACGCATCCTGATATCGGTGATTGTTGCGCTTTTCCTCACGCTTCCCGCCGACGCCACAGAGATGCCCTCGCCGGATGATTTGACGGCACGCATGGGAATCGCGCCCCAGATCATCCGGGTCCACGAGCCGCATCTGAGTGTCGACGGCCGGAAGGTGGCAATCGAGTATCTGGGCTACCCGGCAAGTGATGTCCTAAACGAGATCTTGGGCGCCGATTGGCGCGGACGCGCGGACGCGATCGAGTTCCGTGCGCTCGACGGGTATGTCAGCCGGATCGACACAGCTCGGTTTGGGCCAGGCCGAGCCTGGCTGGTCTTCGCCCGGCACGACGGGACCGTCTTCACGGTCGACAATCTGGGGCAGAACCAACTGGGCGTGCCGCTGGGGCCTTACTATTTGGTCTGGGACAATATCACCGATGCGGAGCTATTTGCCGAGGGCGCCTCGCATTGGCCCTACCAGGTCGCGGAGATCTCGCTGTTCGATGGCTCGGACGCGGCGCTGCGGCCCGATGGGCTGGTGGGCGACCACGCCGAGGCGATCAATCTGGTCAAAAACAACTGTTTAAGTTGCCACAAGGTCAACGGCTATGGTGGCGAGAAGTTCGAGGGCAATCTGGCGATCTTGGCCAAGGGGCGGGACCGTGCGGACTTTTTAGCATGGGTGCTGGCGCCCTCGCGGCTACGCCTGGGCACCACGATGCCGCCCCTGGCGCCGCTGCGCGCGGCGGAAGAGCGCGAGCGGATGGCGGCGGCAATCTACGACTATCTGGCGGCTGTACCGGCGGTGGAGCCTGCTTCCTAGGGCGAGGATGGGCGGTCCTTCGAGCGGCCACTAGATCGTGCTTGCCGGCGACCGATGTCGTCTGAGCTGGGTCTCTCGGTGAAGGACATAGAGCCCCGCGAACACGATGATGGCGGCACCGACGATGGTCCATCGGTCGGGCAAGTCCCCGAACACCAGATAGCCGAACAGCGTTGCCCACAGAAGCGATGAGTATTTGAAGGGCGCGACCATCGTCGCCTCGCCGCGCCGAAATGCCTCGATCATCAGGGTGTGCGCCAGAGCGATCAAGGCGCCGCTGGCGGCAAAGGTGGCGAGGTCCGCCGCGCGAGGTGGAGTCCAACTGACGAATGGTGCCGTCGCGAGCCCGGCGAGCAGCACCACGGTCGTGGTCACCGCGAGCACGGCCACGGTGGTCTCGGTGCCGGCGATCCGCCGGGTGATTAGGTCGCGCAAGCCCCCGCAGATGGCGGCGCCAAGCGGAAACACGATCGCCCATTGCAAGGCCGCGCCGCCTGGCCTGAGCATGAAGAGCACACCCGCGAAGCCGATCAGAACCGCGAGCCAGCGGCGCCAGCCAACCCTCTCGCCCAGCATCAGCGGTGCCAGGGTGGTGATGAAGAGCGGCCCCGTGAAGGAAACCGCGATCGCGTCCGCCAGCGTCAAGTGCCTGAGCCCGGTGATGAACAGAAAGGCGCTCGCAATCACGCAGGCGCCCCTCAACGCCTGTCCTCTGACGTTGTGGATGCGCAAGGTTCCAATGCCGCCGCTTCGCATCGCGAAAAACAGGATCCACGGCCAGACGAAGACGCCGCGAATGAAGAGCAGTTCACCGGTCGGATAGCGTGCCGCCAGGGCCTTGATCAGCGCGTCGTTGAGCGTGAGAAGGGCCGCGCCGACCAGCATGCACGCGATCGCTGGCGCGACTTCGGTCCGTCGCTCGGTCGGCGCTGTCCCTCCTGCCATGTCATCTCCGAACCTCGGCGCCCCGGCCACCCGGCGCGCCGCGCTTGGTCCCGGCGGCATGTGCCGTTACCAGTTTTCCTCAGGGTCGCGCCGACCCGCCCTTGCCGGGGCTCAATACCGCCGATTGTCCTTCCCGCGCCAGGTATCTAGCCAGCGTTGGAACCGGCCCCAAACGCCCATGGCCTGGGCATGAGCCTCGCCCGCCTCGAGCTGGGCGGTGTCGTAGGCGCCGGTGACGGTCTCCTCGATCCCGTCGATCACCGGGTTCACATGGCGCCTGCGCAGGCGGCGGATGAACGCAAAGATCGTCCAGATCAGCCAGGCGAGTGCGCTGAGGAAAACGATGTTGAACCACGGGATCAAGGTCTCGTCCGGGCCTTCTGCCTTCCTCACGCTGATCGCGTTTGGGAACATCGACAGAAGCTTGATCCGCCAACCGTAGTGGGTCATCACCACAAAAACCGGTTGTGCCTCGGTCGAGGACCAGTCCTGCGATTGCGCCGTCAGGTTCGAGGAATCGAACTTCAGATAAGGCGGAAAACCCCAGCTGGTGTCTTCGTTCCGGTAGACCCGCGGACTGCCATCCGGCCAGACCGCATTGATGAACCGGACATCGCGGGTGAGCTGAGCCTCGGTGCCGGCATCAGGCTCGGCCCACCACCATCCGCCCGTGCCCACGTCCATGCGCTTCACGTCGGTGTTGACGATGCGCACGATATCGCGCGAGGGCAGCGAATAGTGGAAGAACGCGACGACCGTGATGACAATCACGCTGATCAGGCCCCATTTTATCTTCCGCATCGCTTGGCCCTCATGTGAAGTTGGCGATCAGCAGCAGCGCGGCGATGATCGCGATTGGGAGAACGAAAACACCCAGCAGCAGACGCTTCGACAGCGAGTGTTCGTAGCGCGCCATACCCTCGGAGATGAAATCGTCGCGGGTATTTTCGACGTGGTCGGTCGCATCGTAGTCGGCTTCCAGCGTCTTGCGGTGATTCCACCGGCTGTATTGTGACAGGACGACGTAGACCAGCGTCAGGATCGCGAAGAGCACGATCAGGCGGAAAACCCAGATGAACATCAGTCGTGCCACCCCCATGGTCCGCGGCCGCGGCGCTTGCGGATCGGGATGCCCCAGGGGCCCCGGCGCGAGCGGTTGTCCCGGTCCTCATCGCGGTCGTCGTCGTCATCATCGTCGTCATCATCGTCGCCACGGACGCGGCGGCGGTTCGCGCGCTCGCGGGCGCGGCGCTTTTCTTCTTCGCGGCGCCAAACAACCTGTTCCTTACCCTTCGACCGGCGGCGCGATTGCCTGCCTGCGCTCGTTCCTTCCGGCTCGTCAGCGGTGTCCTCCGCGTCGGGCATAGTCTCTGCCGAGCCGTAGAGCGCCTCCCAGGCCCCTTGCTTGTCATGCAGGAACTCGGAGGCCAGGAATTCGACTACAAAATCGCGCTTGGTGTCAGACCATGTGGAATAGGCCGCGTAGAAAGCCTCCTTGTTACAGATATATAGCTGGCGCACATCCTTCGGCGTCATCTCAGCCAGCAGCATGTTCACCAGGTCCCGGTCCGCATGCGCGCGGGCGCGCAGAGTGTAGAAGTAGGCCGGGTTGCGGTGGTCAAGCCGGGGCCGCTTGCCGCCCTGCTCGGCCCAGCGCACCAGGTCGGCCAATGCCTGGGCCTCGCGCGGCAAGTCGCCAATATGCCGGCGCATGGCGCGGCGGAGTTCCGCCCGGCTGAGGGCGGCGACATCCGTGCCCTGATGGGCCAGATAGTCGACCAGCATGAAATCGATGCGCTGGCGCAGAAGCACCGGGGCGTCGAGGCCTTTGGCGTCGAAGACCGTCTCAACCAGGCGGTTTTTCTTCAGGAAATCGCTGATCCCCTTGCGGTCGACCAGGTCGATGACCGAGGCGACCGGCATCTGGCCCGGCGCGGCTTCAGGGTCCACCCGGATCACCGCGGGCGATTTTAGCTCGTGGAACACGTAGAGGCCGCCGAAATGGGTGGTCTGGAAGTTGCCCTGCCGATACGAGGTATGGCTGAGTTCGACCGGGTTCTTGCCGATATCGCCGACAACGGCGGCGGACTGGATCATCTCGGCGACCAGCAGATCGCTCCACCAGCCGTCCTCCTCATTCGTGAAGCGCTCGATCAGGCCGTTGAGCTTGCGCGATTCCCCGATATGGCCGCTGACCGAGTCAGCCTCGACGGTTACCGTGCGGATCGACAGCACGTCTGCTGGCTGGTCCAGCCCGTAGACCGAGTTCATCAGCTCGCCGCAGACCGCGTCGCGGGCGGTCAGGGCAAAAAGCTGCTTGGCGTTCTGCTGATAGAATTGCTGCAGAATCGAGCGCGAGGCCGAGAAGTGCACGCCCAGAAGCGGCGCCTGATACTGCTCGGGGACCAGCAGGATGAACATGCGGTTGCAGCCGTTCGGGTTGAGGTAGAGGTCATCGCCAAGCTCCTGCCCGATCTCGGGTGAGAAGCCGGAGAGGTCGACATGAAACTCCGATAGCCCGGTTCGCTGTCCGGTCATCTTGGTCAGTGCTGCATTGTAGCGATCGACCAGCGCGGGGGTGGAAACCTTGACCAGGTTCCCGAACATCAGCCCCTTTTCGATCAGCCGCAGCATCGTCAGATCTCCAGATCCGGGTCTGAGAGACTAGGATTCTCGGCGAACCGGCGCTTGGCTTCCGCATAGCGGCGCATATCGCGAACCTGGGTCTCGACCGCCGCCTCGTCGGACTTGGCGCCGTAGCGGAATTCGCTGTCGGCGTAGCGGTTGATTTCCTGGATCAGCATTTTGACCGTGATCGGCTGGGCGAGGTCAGCGATCATAGTCTTCTTGGTCTCGTAGTCCTTCTTCAAGAACAGATCCGGGTTCTCCATCCACTCGTCGGGCAGTTCGAAATCCATGGCGCGGACCTTGACTGCATCGGTGACGTTCTTGATCGAGCGGCCGGTGAAGCGGCTGTCGGCGTCCTGGATCGCCTTCAGATAGGTGCCGAGTTTGGTAATGTTGTCGAGCTCGCCGATCTTGTCGGCGACGCGGTCGAAGACTGCGATCAGCCCGGCCTCGTGCGGCCGGGAATGGCTCTCATAAGACGCCGCGACCGCCTTCTTGATTGCTTGAGCGGCATAGAGATCGTGCTCGCCCAGCGGGATATCGTGATTCTTGCCCATCAGCAGGTGCAGAATGTCGATATAGTCGTCGCGGCTCTGCGGGCCGTCGACCAGGAACCGGGCCCCGGCGCGCTGGCGGAGTGCGTCGTCCACGTTCTCCGGGTAGTTCGAGAACATGCCAAAGGTGCAGTTGCCGCGCACGACCGTGTTCGCGCCCGAGAAGCTTTCCATCAGGACCGCCGTGATCTCCTGCTGGCCGGCGCTCGACTGGCGGTCGCCGCGTTTGCCGGCGATCTGGTCGATGTCGTCGACGGTGCCGAAGCCGATCACGTGGGGGTCGAGCACGGTGTCGATGAAGGCCTTGGCGTTCTGGGCCGACTTGCCCTGGTAACTGTCGATCGACTCGGATGAGAGATTGGCATAGCGGAACGGGAAGCCGGCATTCTGGCAGTATTCGTTGACAAGCCCCGCGATCATCTGGATCAGGGTCGTCTTGCCGGTGCCAGGCTGGCCGTCGCCCATGAAGGTGAAGATGAATCCGCCAAGCTCGGCGAATGGGTTCAATTGGCGGTCGAAATCGTACGCCATAAGCATCTTGGCCAGCTTCATGCCCTGATACTTGGCGATGTGGTTGCCCACAACCTCGTGCGGCTTTTTGAAGGTCATGGTCAGCGGCGTGGCTCGGGCGCGGGTGGCGGCGCCGAAACCGTCGATCTGGAAGTCGTCCGCCTCGACCCGGTAGCTGACCGCCTTGAAGGGTTCGAGCCTGGGCGCAGTGCGGGCGCGCAGCGCCACCTCGTCCATCAGCCGCTCGCAGAAGCCGGTGATGTTTGGGACCAGCTTGGTCTCGTCGCCTACGCGCGTGGCGAGCACCTGGTCGAGCTCCCAAAGCGCACCGTGGAGCGCCATCGGCGGGTTGTCGGTCAGGATTTCTTCGACGTCGCCTGTCTCGGCCTCGCCCTCGCCTGCCTCGCCCGTATGGCCCGCCAGAAGGAACGCGGTCATGTTGGCGAAGACGTGGAGCGAGATCAGCGAGGCCGCTGCCAGAAGTTCGGCAAACTCGGGCTTTCGGGCATCGGCGAGCTGACCCTGGAGGTTGTCGCGCTTCAAGGCACCGAGCGCGGTCTGATCGCAGAACAGTTCGTCGACCGCGTTTGCCGTCGCGATCGCCCGGCGCATGGCGCGCAGCGCGGTCGCCTGCAGGGGGCTGGTCAGCGGGTCGCCGTCGTCGGCGGCGTCAATCCGGGCGACCAGGTTCACACCCTCGGGCCGCGCGGTCGAGCGCGTGGCAAGCCCGGGCGTGGTCGAGCGGAACCGCCGGCGGCCCGGGATGCCGGACGAGTGCTCCGAGGCCACGGAGGCGGCACCCGCACGCGCCTTCGCAATCCGCGGCGTGTGGTCGAACCCGTCGAGCAGGCCGAATGCCGCGTCGTAATGGGCGCGGATCTGGCTCTCGCGGATCTCCATCAGGGTCTGGGACGTGCTCATCTTGCTCCTTTACTCAAATCTCGGCCAAAACCGTGCCCTGCTCGCCAACCACGTATTTGCGCACCCGCTTGAGGCCCGGCGGGTCGCGGTCGGCCAGCACCTGATAGGGACGCGCGGGGAGGATCAGCGACCGGTCGATGCGACTAGCGCCGCTCTCGGCATCGTCCTGTGCGTAGTAGTCGACCTCGTAGATCTCGCGCTCGACCTCCGAGAAGAAGCCCGCGGACACTTTTTCGGTCTTGACCGAAACCAGGGACTCGGTGGTCCAGGCCAACGCCCAGTCGAGACCAGGCTCGCCCTCCGCCTCGGCCAGGATATCGCGCAACGGCCCGTGCTGGGCGGTGAAGGCGTGGGAATACATCGGTCCCACGTGGATGCGCCTAAGAAGTTTCGGATGCAGGTCGGCGAAATCTTTGTCGAAGCCGGTCGCGATGGTCATCAGCTTCAGGCCGGTGATCGATTGTGCCAGCAGATGGCTCTGCGCCGCGGGCCAGCGACGCTCGTCCTGAGGCAAGGGCGTGCGGCCGGAATCCTCGACCACCATCAGATAGATCGCGGGCAGGTTCTGCTGGCTGTCATAGACCGCCCAATGGACCAGGAACGTGCGGCGGTCACTGTCCGGGTCGCCCCGAAGCCAGGCGGCGACCGGGTGGTTCTGCGGCATAAACGTCGGCTCGTCCTGCAAGGTCTCGAAATAGATCCGCTGCGACATGGCGAATTGCAGGCGGCGCGGGAAGGACCGCTCGGCCAGGATGTGCTCGACCATCTCGCGCTTGAGCACGGCTTGGTCGGGCAAGCCGTCCAGGTGTTGGTCGATCTGGGCCAGGTCGTTGGCCATCTGCATGACCTCGCGCGCGACTGGAAAGCCGGAATCGCGGCGGTCGATCTCTAATTGCTGGGGCAGCGCGTGCGACACGCTATGCGCCATCAGATGCTTGAACGAGAGCGCGGTGAAGGTGTTGGCCAGCATTTCGAGATAGATAGCGACAATCTCGATCTGCGCCTTGGCCAACGGCCCATCGCCCAGGCGCTGGCGCGCCGCGACGTCGTGCAGATGCGAAATGATGCGCTCGAACTTTCGGAAATAGCGCCGCGTCGCCGCGCCATCGGCCAAAGCCTGGTGGTCGCTCGCAGAGCCAGCCGGGTTTTTCACCGGATCGCTCGCCCCAGCGACTTACTGCGCCCCCTGGCCGTAGAGGTTCTTGTCGTGCTTCTCGACAATGGCGGCAAAGCGCCGGGCGAAGCGCTCGTCGGACTTGGCTTTCTCCTCGAGCACCTTACGCGCATAGACCATGTGGTCCTCGTGTGCCTCCATCATCTCGGCCATGCGCTGGTTTGTGGCCGAGCCAATGGCGGCCATACCGGCTTGCGCCTGCTGGTCGGTAGCCACCCCGATCTCGTTGATCCGGTGCGCCACGTCCTGTTGCTGGGCGGTCTTCAACGACTTGGTCAGCGCGTCGTAGAGGACCACGCGCTGCTTGGTGTCGGTCTGCAGCTTGTTGATCAGCACCATCTGGGTCGCCGCCTGGTTCTGCAGGCTGTCGATCCAGGTCTTGCCCTTCTCGATATAGCGCTCGAGCGTCTGCGACTTGGCGGTCTTGACCTGCTCCTGCTGCACCAGCTCGTTGTAGCGCGAGTTCAGTTCGGCGAGCTGGGTTTCCAGTTGCGTGCGCGTGGCGGCGTCCTGTTCGACCGCGATCTTGTTTTCCAGCTCGATGATCTGCGGATCCATTTTCAGGATCTGGGCCTTGATCGTCTCCATCTCGGCGACCGTGGTCTCGCGCTCGGAAAGGGTTTGCGAGAGATTGCCGTCGACGCGGGTTTTGTGTTCGTTCAGGGTGTTGAGCTGACCCTGCAGCAGCTTGACGATGATGTCGGATTTCGAAATCAGGTCCTGCAACTTGTCGTCGACCGAGGCTTGGCGCATCCGCTCCTCGCGCATCGAGTCGGACTTAGCGGCCGAGAAGACGCCGACGAACGTCTCCCACCCGGTCTTCTCGCGCATGGCGTCGAAATCCTTCGAGAAGCCGGCGGTCACATCGTCGAGCCCCATGATCAGCTCGGCGATATTCGCGTTCATCAGTTCCGCATGGGAATGCACATCATCGAGGGTGGCATTTTCGATGTCGATCGCGATGTCCTCGCCCTGCTCCATTTTGGTCCGGGCGGTCTCGATCCGACTGGTCAGTTCGGCGATCTTGTTCTGCGCGGCCTGGACCTCGGTTTGAGCTTCTTCAATCGCGGTATCAAATGTCGACATACGTTTTCCCCATCTGAGCTTCTACTCGGACCAAATCTTCAAATCGAATCCGGCACCCCTCGCCGCGCGATTATGCAAGCGCGGCAGGCACTTTAGAAGACATATGTTGTGCGGTTGGGCCGTTCAAGAACGGGTTCGGGCCGCCTTAGGCCTAACCTGAATGAATCATTACATTTCCCGTCATCTTCCGTTCAGGCACTTCCGGCTAGATTTGCACCTGGGACATGCACATTTGGATGGAGGAGACAGAGATGACAAAACGTATGAACCAGAACACCACAACCGACGACGCGCTGGAAAGCGCCTCGACGCCGATGCTCGACCGGCGCAAGGCGCTGAGCCGGCTTGGACTGGGCATGGCGGCGGCCTATGCAGCGCCGTCGATCCTGACGCTGAGCGAGGCACGCGCATCGTCGGGTTCGGGTGGTGGTTCCGGCGGTGGCGAAGGTGGCTCTGGTGGTTCCGGTGGAAGCGGCGCCGGGGGCGGTTCCGGTTCCGGCGGTTCGGGTGCCGATGCAGACGGTGGCTCGGGCTCGGGCGGATCGGGTGCCGAGGGCGGTTCCGGGTCCGGCGGCTCGGGTGCGGATGCCGACGGCGGCTCTGCGTCCGGTGGGTCGGATGGCGCCTCGGGCGGCGATACGGCCAGCGGCCCGTCGAGCGACGACGGCCTTGCCGATGGCCCGACTTCGGGCAGCGGCCCGTCGAGTGCAAGTGGGCCCAGCACGCCCAGCTAAGAACGCTTGCAGCGAAGGACCGGCCGGGCAATATGCCTGGCACGCGAACCCGGCTGGTCCGCCCCGGCAGCGTCGGCTCCTCGCCGGCCCTGCCGGGTTTAGCTTTGGACGGGGATTGGCGTGAGGACATGGTTCTGTCCTCGCAGCCCGAGATCGGGTTATATTGGGGATCGGGCTTAGTGCGGCCAGATGGTAATCAAGGCTCGAACGGCGTCTTAGTATGTGTTTCCGATCCATAAAGCAGATAGCGGCGGCCGCGGGTGTTCTGGCCCTGGCAGTGAGCCCCGCTTCGACTGGACCCTGCCAGCCGAAAGACCTTTCATCCTTCTCGAAGCTCGCCGACGCGGTCGATGCCGCGCGCGGCGACTTGTCCGGTAGCCTGTTGGCGACATGGCTGCTGCGCTCACGCGATGGCGAGTGCCGGTTCGTCTTCCGCGTGGACCTGTTGCTCGAGGACGGCAGAATTCACTCGATGAACTTCGACGCGCGCTCGCTCGACCCGGTCGAGATCGACGATGACGGGGGGTGGGAGGATGCCACCGCTCCGGAAGGCGGCGGCGAGGGAAGCCAGGGCGGAAGATCCGGCTCGGCCGCCTCGGAGAGCGAGGACGATGACGATGACGATGATGATGGCGACGACGGCGATGATGGCGACGACGGCGATGATGGCGACGACGGCGATGATGGCGACGACGGAGGCGACGACGGGGGTGACGACGGGGGTGACGACGGGGGCGGCAATAGCGGTCCCGGCGGCAGCGGCGGCAGCTCGGGCGATTCCGGTGGAGACTCCGATGGCGGGGATTCCGATGGCGGGGATTCCGACGGAGGGGATTCCGACGGAGGGGATTCCGACGGGGGCGACTCCGATGGGGGCGACTCGGATGGAGGAGATTCCGGCGGCAGCGGCTCGGGCGGTTCCGGCAGCGGTGGTGGAGACGACTAGGCGATCATGAAACTGCTTGTGGTCGAAGACAGTGCCGAGTTGCGGATCTCTCTGGCACGCGCGCTCGAAGGCGTCGGCTATCTGGTCGACCAGGCCGAGAACGGCGAGGACGCGGCCCATCTAGGAGCGACCGGAGACTATGCGGCCGTAGTACTTGACCTGGGATTGCCGCTGGTTGATGGGCTGACGGTGCTGGCCGATTGGCGCGCGCACGGCATCGCCACGCCGGTCCTAATCCTGACAGCCCGCGACAGTTGGCGCGAGAAGGTGCAGGGGCTGCGGCAGGGCGCCGACGATTATCTGGCGAAGCCGTTCCGCACCGAGGAACTGCTGGCCCGGATCGAGGCGCTGATCCGGCGCTCGAAGGGCCATTCGGCAACCCTGATCGCGCTTGGTGACTTGGAGCTGGACCTGTCGCAGCGCAGGCTGACGCGCCAGGGAGCCGAGATCGCGCTGACCGCGCATGAATTCCGGACGCTGGCCTATCTGGCGTTGAACAAGGGCCGGGTCGTCGCGCGCGCCGAGCTGAACGAGCATCTCTACGACGACGAGGCCGAGCGCGACTCGAACGTGGTCGAGGTCACCATCGCGCGGCTTAGACGCAAGATCGGCGCGCAGATGATCGTGACCAAACGCGGTCATGGGTACATGGTTCCGGAAGGTGACCGGGGGGATGGCTGAAGCCCGGCCCTATTCGCTGGCCGCGCGCCTGGCGGTGGTCACGGCGATTTGGAGCGCTTGCGCGCTGCTGATCACCGGGCTGGCGCTGGCGCATTTGTTCCGCCGGGATGCCGAGCGCGACTTCGATCAGCGGATCCAGGCCGATCTGATCCACCTGATCCGGGTGACGACTGCTAACTTGCCCCAAGCCGAGGCGGGGCCCGGGCAATTGTCGCTGCCCGAGACGCCATTGGGTCCGCAATTCAGCCAACCTTTCTCGGGCTGGGCTTGGCAGGTGCGGCGCGGTGGCGAGGTGCTGGCGCAATCGCGCTCGCTGGGGCCGTTGATCGCGGGAATTGCCGAGCCGCTGGTGCCACCGGGCGAGATGCCGCAGGATTTCGCCGCGCCGGGCAGTGTCCTGTCGCGCGGCGCGGCGCGCACCGTGATCGTGCCAGGCGAGGCCCAACCGCTGGTTTTCGCCGTCGCCCGACCCAGGGCCGAGATCGACGACAGCCTTGGTTATTTCTCGCAACTGCAACTCTACGCTCTGGGGGTATTCGGGGCGGTGATGTTCGCCGCCAGCCTGATCCTGACCCGGGTCATGCTGGTGCCGGTGACGCGGCTCGAGACCGCGGTGCGCAAGGTGCGCGACGGCGAAAGGTCGGCGCTGGACGGACGCTGGCCGAAAGAGATTGCTCCGGTGATCGGTGCGCTTCGGGATCTGGACGCCCATCTCGGCCGGTTGGTCGAGCGCTCACGCAATCAGACCACCGATCTGGCGCACGCGCTGAAAACTCCGCTGACGATTATCCGCCAGGCGGTCGAGCGGGGCGAAACGGAAGGGATCGACCGCGAACTCGATCGGATCGGACAGTCGCTCGACTGGCACCTGACCAGGCGCCGACTTTCGGGCGCGCAGCTTAGCCGAATTGGGGTCTCGGGTGTCGTGGATGACGTGGTTTTCGCCATGGAACGGCTGTTCGCCGACCGCGATTTGCGGATCTCGGCGCAGGTCGCCGAGGACGCTCGATTTCTGGGTGACGCCGAGGACCTGCACGAGATCCTGGGCAATCTGATCGAGAATGCCTGCAAATGGGCTCGGGGCGAGGTGCGCATATCGGTTAACGAGAATGCGCAGGGATTGACGATCCGGGTCGAGGACGACGGCCCGGGCGTCCCGGAGGAGGTGGCTGATCTGGTCTTCCGCCGCGGCGCGCGGCTGGACGAGACCGTGCCTGGCCACGGGCACGGCCTGGCGATCGTACATGACATCGCCGAGCTTTATGGCGGGAATGTCTCGGTCGAACGCGCACAGCTGGGCGGCGCCGCGGTGTCCCTGAACTTGCCAATCTCGGCGCCCGGGGACGCGCGAGGCCGGTGATCCGCGCGGGACTGATCGTTGTCTTGGCGCTTCTGGCGGCGTGCGGCGGTGGCGACGACGCCACGAACACCGAGGTCGAGGGGCGGGTGATCACGCTGGCGCTGTGGGCGGGAACGGCCGATACGCTCGATGGCTCCACGAACATCGCCCATCCGGTGACCGGCGCGCGGATAGACGCCTATCGGATCCAGACCGAGGGGCGCGAGCAGTTGTTTGCCGTGACCCAGGACGGCGCAACGCTGGGTCGCCTGCTGGACCGGCAACCGGGCGTGCCAGAGCAGCGATTTACCGGCGACGCGGTTTTCCCGCTAGGGTTATGGCGTCAGGGCGAAAGGCGCCAGTTCCAGGCCCGGGAGGTCACGCTCTTGGGGGCCGCCGAGCGGCGGATCACGCTCGAGATCCTGGATCTCGCCTTCGAATACGAGGATGTCCCGCAATCGTTGCGGTTCCGCGTGATCATACGAGACGCGGCGGGCCGGCCGATCGCCTGCGAGACCGCCATCTATAGCCCCGGCCGCGGCTTGGTGAATTTCCAGATCAGCACCCTCTGGCACGGCGGCGCGGCTTGTTAGTATCCGCCGGCGAGCGCCCCCTCGTACCACGCGACGATCGCGGCGCGTTCGGATGCCTCCATATACGACACATTGGCGGGCGGCATGGCGTGGCTGCGGCCTGACTGAAGATAGATCTCGCGGGCATGGGCCGCGACCTGGCGCGGGGTTTCCAGCACCACGCCCTTGGGTGGCCAAAGGATGCCCTCGTAGAACGGCTCGGCCGCATGGCACATCGAGCAGCGGCCGAGCACCGCCTCGTGCACGCCCTCGAACCCCGGCGCCTGGGCGAACCGGGTCTGGGCCGGGCTCATCGCGGCGTCATCATTGGGTGCGGATTTAGAAACCGTCGACAGCCAGACGATCAGGATGAAAATCACCGCCGTCGCGAGCCAGGTCCAGGTCGGGTTCCCGGCGCGCGCATGGATCGTGTTGAAGTAGTGCCGGATCGTCACCCCCATCAAGAAGACCAGGCTGGCAATCGCCCAGGCGTATTCGGTGCCGAAGGCCAGTGGGTTGTGGTTCGACAGCATCAGGAAGATGACAGGCAGGGTCAGGTAGTTGTTGTGGGTCGAGCGTTGCTTGGCGATCTCGCCGTATTTCGGGTCCGGCTTGCGCCCGGCCTTCAGGTCTTCGACCACGATCTTCTGGTTCGGGATGATGATCAGGAAGACATTCGCCGTCATGATCGTTGCCGTGAAGGCGCCCAGATGCAGGAACGCGGCACGGCCGGTGAAGACCTGGGCATAGCCCCAGGCCATGGCGACAAGGATAACGTAAAGGAGCAGCATCAGCCGGGTGTTGTCGGCGCCGAACGGGCTTTTACAGATCAGATCGTAGGCGACCCAGCCGAGCCCGATCGAGGCGAGGGAGATCAGGATCGCGGCCCAAGCGGAGATATCGAGGACGCTCGCGTCGACCAGATAGAGTTCCGCCCCGCCATAATAGACCAGCGCCATGAGCGCGAAGCCGGAAAGCCAGGTCGCGTAGCTTTCCCATTTGAACCAGGTCAGGTGTTCGGGCATTTCGGCGGGCGCCACGAGGTATTTCCGGATCTGGTAGAAGCCACCGCCATGGACCTGCCATTCCTCGCCGGCGGCGCCTCCAGACTGGTCAGGTTCTTTGCGAAGTCCAAGATCCAACGCAATGAAATAAAATGAAGAACCGATCCAGGCAATTGCGGTGATCACATGCAGCCAGCGTGCCGCGAAGCTGATCCACTCCATGAACACGGCATAGTCATACATCGTTCAGCTGCCCCGATAGGTCGAATAGCCAAAGGGCGATAGCAGCAAGGGAACGTGGTAATGGGCGGCAGGGTCGTCGATGCCGAAGCGGACTGGAATCTGGTCGAGGAACGGGACCCCGCCGTCGATCAATCCGGCCCCGCGCAAATAGTCGCCCGCCACGAAAATCAGCTCGTAGCCACCGGTCTTGAATGCCTTGCCCGCCAAGATCGGCTGGTCGCATCGGCCATCCGCATTGGTCATAGCCTCAGCGAGTTTCTTGTGGCTGTTGCCTGACACGCGATAGAGCAGGATCCCAACCCCTTCAGCCGGGCACCCCCGGGCGGTGTCGAGCACGTGGGTCGTCAGATAGCCATCCGCCATTGCCGCCTCCTTGCATCTTCCGCGCGATTGCATGCTAGTGAAGGGGACATGAAATTGCGCCGACGTTCAAGCCAATGACTGCTCCCACCCGCTATCCGCGCGACATGCATGGCTATGGTGCCAATCCGCCGGACCCGCAATGGCCGGGCGGCGCGCATTTGGCGCTGCAATTCGTCATCAACTACGAGGAAGGCGGCGAGAACAATCTGCTGCACGGCGACGCCGCCTCGGAGGCGTTTCTGTCGGAGGTCGTCGGCGCCCAACCCTGGCCCGGCCAGCGGCATTGGAACATGGAGACCATGTACGAATATGGTGCCCGGGCCGGGTTCTGGCGGCTGCACCGCCTGTTCACGAAATTCGGGATGCCTGTCACCGTCTACGGGGTGGCGACGGCACTGGAGCGCGGTCCCACTCAGGTGGCCGCGATGCAGGAAGCCGGGTGGGAGATCGCCACGCACGGGCTGAAATGGATCGAATACAAGGATTATGCGCCGGAGGACGAGCGTGCCGAGATGCTGGCGGCAATCCGTATCCACCGCGAGGTGACGGGCGCGCGGCCGTTGGGCTGGTATACCGGGCGATGCTCGATGCAGACCGTGGATCTGGCGGCCGAGGAAGGCGGGTTCGCCTATGTGGCCGACAGTTATTCCGACGAGTTACCCTATTGGCAACGGACGGCGGGGCGCTGGCAACTGATCGTGCCCTATACGCTTGACGCCAACGACATGCGGTTCGCGACGCCCCAGGGCTTCAATTCAGGCGACCAGTTCTACGCCTATCTGAAAGACACGTTCGACACGCTTTATGCCGAGGGCGCGGCGGGCAGCCCGAAGATGATGTCGGTGGGGCTGCATTGCCGCTTGGCCGGGCGGCCGGGCCGGGCGGCGGCGCTGCGCCGGTTCCTGGACTATGTCGCCGGACATGAGAGGGTTTGGGTTGCCCGACGGGTCGATATCGCACGGCACTGGGCCGAGAACCATCCGGCCCCCGAGGAGACCCCACGCCCGTCCGAGATGGATCGCGCCAGTTTTGTTGCGAAGTTCGGAGGCATCTTCGAGCATTCTCCCTGGATCGCCGAGGGTGCCTTCGGATTGGAACTGGGTCCGGCCCATGACACGGCGACCGGGCTGCGGAGCGCCCTGGCGCGCGTCTTCCGCGCGGCGGGCGCCCAGCAGCGCCTGGAAGCGCTCAACGCGCACCCGGACCTGGCCGGGAAGCTCGCCGCTGCGAAACGGTTAACCGCGGATTCGACTGCCGAGCAGGCGTCCGCCGGGCTCGATGCATTGACGGATGACGAGCGCGCCCGGTTCACCGAGCTGAACGTGCGCTACACCGAAACCTTCGGCTTCCCGTTCATCATCGCGGTCAAGGGCCTGACCAAGGACCAGATCCTAGAGGCTTTCGAGCGCCGAATCGGCCAGGACCGCGAAACCGAGTTCACCGAGGCCTGCGCCCAGGTCGAGCGCATTGCGCTGCTCAGGCTGCGCGATATCCTGCCGGACTAGCAGGAGGGACCGTATGGCAGACCGCAGATACCACGCGCCCAAGGGCGGCTTGCCCGGGCAAGAGCAGTTGCTGACCGGCCGTTCGGTCTTCACCGAGGCTTATGCGGTGATCCCCGGTTCGGTCCTGGCAGACATCGTCGCCAGCCGCCTGCCCCATTGGGATGGAACGCGGGCCTGGATCCTGGCCCGCCCGATGACCGGTTTCGCCGAGACATTCAGCCAGATGATCATGGAGGTCGCGCCGGGCGGCGGCAGCGCTCACCCTGAACCAGATCCGGACGCCGAGGGGGCGCTCTTTGTGCTTGAAGGTGCGCTGAACCTGACGGTGGGTGGCGAGCGGCATGTCCTCGGCCCAGGCGGCTTCGCCTATCTGCCGCCCGTGGCGGATTGGAGCGTCACCAATGAGGGCGGCGAACCGGCCCGCTTCCACTGGATTCGCAAAGCGTACGAACCGGTCGAGGGGCTCGGCACGCCCGACCCGGTTATCGCTAACGAGGCCGAGATCGCACCCGACCCGATGCCGGGCACCGATGGCGCCTGGGCCACCACCCGCTTCGTCGATCCCGACGATTTGCGGCACGACATGGCGGTCACGATCGTGACCTTTAAGGCGGGCGCGCTGCTTCCGTTCACGGAAACCCATGTGATGGAGCACGGGCTCTATATACTCGAGGGCAAGGGCGTATACCGGCTGAACCAGGATTGGGTCGAGGTCGAGGCGGGCGACTTCCTGTGGCTGAGGGCGTTTTGCCCGCAAGCCTGCTACGCGGGCGGGCCGGGGCCGTTCCGCTATCTGCTCTACAAGGACGTGAACCGCCACCCGAAACTGCGGCTTGGCAGTTGAGATGAGCCGGGCAATCCGGACCGAGCCGCTGACGGCCGGGGCCTTCGCCCCGTTCGGCGACGTCATCGAGGCGGCGGGCGCGCCGACCAAGATGATCAACCAGGGTAATTGCGGGCGCTATGACGACGTGGCGCGATTGGACTTCGCGAACGAGGGGCGTCCAGGGATCAGCGTCTTCGAGGCGAAACCCTATGCGCTGCCCCTGACCCTGAACATGGTCGAACGCCATCCGCTGGGCAGCCAGGCTTTCCTGCCGCTGTCGGCCGAACCCTTCCTGGTGATCGTCGCCCCGGATGATGGGGGCAAGCCGGGACGCCCGAGGGCCTTCCTGACCGCGCCCGGCCAGGGGGTGAATTATCACCGGGGCACCTGGCACGGGGTGTTGACGCCCTTGTCCGGGACTGGGTTTTTCGCCGTCGTCGACCGGCTGGGGGATGGCGCGAACCTGGAGGAGCACTGGTTCGAGACGCACTATACAATCGAGGAAAACTCGGGGGACTGATCATGGCCATGACCGGCATTGGAACACCAGAGCAACTGCGCGATCCCAATTACACGCCACCGCTGACCCAGGCGATCCCGCTGGGCATTCAGCATGTGTTGGCGATGTTCGTCTCGAACGTAACCCCGGCGATCATCGTGGCGGGTGCCGCCGGCTTCGGCTTCGGCTCGAACTCGCCGGATTTCCCGCAGATGATCTACATGATCCAGATGGCGATGTTCTTCGCGGGCGCCGCGACCCTGATCCAGACCATCGGCTTTGGCCCCGTGGGGGCGCGGTTGCCGATCGTCCAGGGAACCAGTTTCGCCTTCCTGCCGATCATGATCCCACTGGTCGCGGGCAAGGGCGTGGACGCCTTGGCCGCGGTCTTCGGGGGCGTGATCATCGGCGGGCTTTTCCAGGCCTCACTGGGCCTGGTGATCGGGCGCATCCGCTTTGCCTTGCCGCCGTTGGTGACGGGGCTCGTCGTGCTGATGATCGGTCTGGCGCTGGTCAAGGTGGGCATCCAATACGCCGCGGGCGGTGTGCCGGCGATGGGCAAGCCTGAATTCGGCAGCTTCCAGAACTGGTTCGTCGCCCTGGTGGTGATCGTGGCGACGCTGGGGCTCAAATTCTTCACCCGGGGCATGTGGTCGGTGGCCGCGGTGCTGCTGGGCCTGGTGGCCGGCTACCTGGTGGCTATGGCGCTGGGCATGGTCAGCTTCGCCAATGTGGGCAAGGCGGCGGTCTTTGCCGTGCCGAACCCGTTCCATTTCGGGTTCGAGTTCAGCCTGGCCGCCGTGATCGGCTTCTGCCTGATGTCGTTTGTCTCGGCGGTCGAGACCGTGGGCGATGTCTCTGGCATCACCAAGGGCGGCGCGGGCCGCGAGGCGACGACCGAGGAGCTGGCGGGCGCGACCTATGCGGACGGAATCGGCTCGGCGGTCGCTGGGGTGTTCGGCAGCCTGCCCAACACCTCCTTCAGTCAGAATGTCGGCCTGATCGCCATGACGGGCGTGATGAGCCGCCATGTGGTGACCTGCGGGGCCGTCTTCCTGATCGCGGCCGGTTTGATCCCCAAGGTCGGCGCGATGATCTCGACGGTGCCGATCGAGGTGCTGGGCGGCGGCGTGATCGTGATGTTCGGCATGGTCGCGGCGGCGGGGGTCTCGATGCTCGCGGATGTCGACTGGAACCGCCGCAACATGGTGATCTTCGCAATCTCGCTGTCGGTCGGGCTGGGGCTGCAATTGGTGCCGGATGCCCTGCAACACATGCCGGAAACCGCGCGGGTGCTGCTGACGTCCGGTCTGTTGCCGGCGGCCTTCCTGGCGATCGGGCTGAACCTGATCCTGCCGGAGGAGTTGGCGGACGAGATGACCGACGAAGTTTCCGGCGGGATGGCAGGGCACAAACATGATGACCATCCGTGATTTGGGGCGCCTCGCCGTGCTGGCCTTGGCGCTGATCGGCACGGGAGCCGAGGCGCAGAGCCCGCCCTCGGCGGTCGAAGCGGCGGCCTACGAGGGGCTGCACGCGGCGGTCTACCGGGGAGACCATGACGCGCTGGCCACACTGATCGCAGAAGGCGGAGATCTGGAGGCGCGGGATGAATTCGGGCGCACCGCGCTCCATCTCGCCGCCTACCAATCCGATGAAACGGCGCTGGAGATGCTGGCCGGAGCCCGGGCAGACATGAACGCCCTCGAGAGCCAGCGATACGACATCGTGACCATCGCGGCGGTGGCCGACGATCCGGCATTCCTGGCCCGGTCACTGGCGCTGGGGGCGAGCCCCGGGAACACCACCAGCCCTTATGACGGCACGGCCCTGATCGCGGCGGCGCATCTGGGGCACCATGAGGTGGTGCGCATCCTGATCGAGGCAGGCGCGCCCTTGGACCACATCAACAACATCAGATGGACCGCGGTGATCGAGGCGATCGTGCTGGGCGATGGCGGGCCGGACCATCAGGCGACCCTGAAGGCGTTGCTGGACGCGGGCGCCGACCCGAACATCGCGGACGGCAGCGGGGTGCGGCCCTTGGAGCTGGCCCGCGCGCGGGGGTTCCGCGAAATGATTGAGATGCTGATCGCCGCAGGCGCGCGGTAGGGAGGGGAGCCGATGCCTTGGATCGAGACCGTGCCCTACGAGGCCTCAACCGGGCGGCTGCGCCAGCTCTACGACCGGGTGAAGGGCCCGGGCGACAATGTCGACAACATCATGATGATGCACTCGCTGAGGCCCCATTCGATGGAGGGGCACATGACGCTCTACAAACATGTGCTCCATCACCCTGGCAATCAGGTGCCGAAGACGTTTCTGGAGGCGATCGGGGTCTGGGTGAGCTTGCTGAACCGCTGCGGCTATTGCGTCGATCACCATTTCGCGGGGCTTTGCCGCCTGCTGGGGGACGACACCAAAGCGGCGGCGATCCGCGACGCCCTGGAGACGGGCGAGATCGAGGCCGGCCCCTTCGAGCCGCGCGAGGTGGCGGCGCTGCGCTATGCTGAGGCGCTGACCCGGGACCCGGGCGGGGTAGCGGAAGCCATGGTCCAGGCCATGCGCGCGGCGGGCTACTCAGATGGCGAGATCCTGGAGATCAACCAGGTGACGGCCTATTTCGCCTATGCCAACCGGACCGTGCTGGGGCTCGGCTGTTCGACCGAAGGGGATGTGCTGGGGCTCTCGCCGGGGAATTCGGATGAACCGGAGAACTGGCGGCATGGGTGAGGTGCGACATTCGCAACTTTGGTCAATTCTAGCGCGCGGGTTGGTGGTCAGTGTGGGGGACAATGCGGGGCAAACCTGCCATTCGAGCAAAATCTCGAATGTCCTATGTGACCCCAATTGCTGCCGTTTAGGCTATGTCAACAAAGCGTCGTGTTCTTACGTTCAGGAAAGGCTTCATAGTCCGTCAGCGATCGTGGATGCGACCCGTTGCATCGAAATGGGGCTGCATATCTCTTCTCTTGATCGCAGTCAGGTGCTGGAGCCATGCCTGAGCGGACCGGAACCAATATTGGTCACTGGGAACGAGTTCGTCACGCTCACGGATCGTGCCAACGCGGAGGACAACGACTTTGGGACCCTCTCCTGGGGGAGCAGAATAAATCGGCGCTCCGCAATCAGGGCAGAACGTTTGCTCACGTTCGTTTCCGCTCTCTCCGGTCTTGACATAAACTTTAGGTGAGCCGGCAAGCAGATTGAAGGTTCCCGGCTCAGTCGCGACCGCCGTGCGGAACGCCGAACCAGACAACGTCTGGCAATCCGTGCAATGGCAGATCACCACTCTGGTCGGATCCACCTCAGCTTCGTATTGGATACGGCCACAATGGCAACCACCGTGAACTTTCATGGTTTGTGCCCTCTCCGTCGCTGCCGGTTACGGCGGCAGGATCAATCGGATTTAGGTAAGTGATGCGCACGTGAAGGATGCCGCGACACCACAAAGTCTGCAATGGGTCAGGAATACGCGTAGCGCACACTCATCAAACGTCCGGATTGGCCCACATTGCCGCCGTTCGAACGGTACGCAGCATTCGGTGGTTTGGGCTCAGAGCAGTCCTTCGCTGCATCTGCAAAGTCGACCATCTGAGTTCACCGCATCCATTTGCGTCACATTGGATATTCCTAGGTCAATCTGCGCCGCTCGGCGCCCTAGCGAGCGACAAGCCTCTGTTGCGAAACGGGAATTCTTGTTTATAGCATCTGCGTCTGGGCATTTCCGAAAGCCAGAGCGCCCGCCCACCCAATCGTGAGTCGACAAATAGTTGCATGGCTCATATTGTGTGGGGATGCTAAATCTCGATCCGAAGCATTATGTTGGCTTTTTGCTCCACGACGTTTCGCGGCTAATGCGGTCATGGTTCGACGCGCGGGCGCGGGAATTGGGGCTGACGCGGGCACAATGGCGGGTGTTGGTGCATCTGGCGCCGCGCCAGGGGCTGAATCAGCGCGAACTGGCCGAGATTCTGGAACTCGATAACGTGACCCTGTCGCGCCATATCGACAGGCTGGAACGGGACGGTTGGCTGGAACGGCGGCCCGATCCGGAAGACCGGCGGGCCTGGCTTTTGTATCTCTCCGATGCCTCGCGCCCGGTGCTTGACGAGATGGAGACGCTGGCGACCGAGACCCATGCGGCCGCGCTGGCCGGGATCTCGGAGAAGGAGCGCCAGCAACTGGTGAAGATCCTCACCCGGATTAAGGGAAATATCGCTCCGGCGGACGACGCAGTCGACCGAGCTGCCGACGGCGATGAGGCTGATCCCGTGCCGCCTCGCGCGGCAATGGCGGGTTAGGCGATGAGTTTTCTCGGACGCACCAGACACCTGATCGGCCGGCTGATCTTCAGAACCACGCTTCTGGTGATCGGGCCCGCGGTGATCGGGGTCGGGGGTTTCTACTATTACATGGCCTCTGGCCGTTATGTGACGACCGAGAACGCCTACATAAAAACCGATCTAATCGTCATCAGCGCCGAGGTCTCGGGACGCGTCACCGATGTCGCGATCGCAAACAACCAGCGGATCGAGGCCGGCGCGGTTCTGTTCCGGATCGACCCGGAGCGTTTCGAGATCGAGCGCGACCGGCGCCAGGCCGAGCTGCGCGCCGCCTATCAACACGTCTCGTCGCTGGAAGCGCGTTATCGGACCAAGCAGTCCGAGCTGGCGGCGGCGCAGCTGGACATGGTCTATGTGGCGAACGATCTGAAGCGGATGCGACGGCTGCAAGCCGGCGGCACGATTTCCGAGACCCGGCTGCTGGACGAAGAGCGCGAACTGCAGCAGGCGGAACTCAAGATCGAGGTCCTGCGCGAAGAACTGACCGAGGTCCTGGCGAGCCTGGGCGGCAGCCCGGACCTGCCCCCCGACCGCCACCCCGATGTCATGCGCGCCAAAGCCGAGCTGCGCGACGCCGAGGCCGATCTGAAGGCCGCCACGGTGCGGGCGCCTAATCCGGCGATCACCGCCAATCTGACCCTGCAAGAGGGCGAGTATGTCGAGGACGGCGTTCCGGTTCTCAGCCTGGTCTCGACGGGCGGTTTCTGGGTCGAAGCCAATCTGAAGGAGACCCAGTTGACCCATCTCCAGATTGGTCAGGAGGCCGAGTTCCAGGTCGACGCCTATCCGGATGTGGTCTGGACGGCCGAGGTCGCCAGCCTGGCGCCGGCCACGGGCTCGGAATACGCCCTTCTGCCGCCGCAGAACGCGTCCGGGAACTGGGTTAAGGTGGTGCAGCGCGTGCCGGTCCGGTTGAGGATCGTCCCGCAGGAGGGCGTGCCCGAGCTCCGTGCGGGGATGAGCGCCGAGGTGAGCATCGACACCCAATATGAGCGTCCGCTGCCCGAGATCGCCAGCGCCGCGCGCGCCTGGGTTCTGTCCGACCGTCCCTGATGACCGAAACCGCCGCGGACGTGGGCGAGGCCGGAACGGGCCAACCGTCCACATTCCATCGGGCCATGCTGCTCGCCACGGTCACCTTCGTGACCATGCTCTATGCGATGACGGTTACCATCGCCAATGTCTCGCTGCCGCAGATGCAGGGCTCGCTGTCGTCGACCCCGGACCAGATCGCCTGGATCGTCACCTCCAACATCGTTGCCACCGCTGTTGTGACCCCGATCGCCGGCTGGTTGGCCGCACTTCTGGGGCGCCGCCGGCTGATGATCACTGCGATCCTGGGCTTTGGCGTCGCATCGGTCTTTTGCGGGCTGGCAAGCTCGGTGCCGGAACTGGTGGTCTACCGGGTTGCGCAAGGCGCTTTCGGAGCGCCGCTGGTGCCGCTTTGCCAATCGATCGTGATCGAGTCCTTCCCGGCCGAGCAGCGCAGCAGAGTGATGTCGATCTGGGGCACGGGTGTGATCCTGGGCCCGATCATCGCCCCGGCGCTGGGCGGCGCGTTGAGCGAGGCCTATAACTGGCGCTGGGTCTTCTTCATGCTGACCCCGTTCACGATCGTGGCCCTGATCGGCGCCATGGCCTTTATCCGCGACAACAGGAAAGGCGAAGACCCGAGGCTGGATTGGAGCGGGTTCATCGCGCTAGCAATCGGGATCACGGCATTGCAGCTAATGCTCGACCGCGGCGAGCGCGCAGGGTGGTTCGACGCCTGGGAGATCCTGGTCTATGCGGGCCTTTCGCTGAGCGCGTTCTGGGTCTTCGGCGTGCGCAACATGACCGCGCGCAGGCCGTTTCTGAACCCGGTCCTGCTGCGCGACCGGAACTTCGTCGTCGGCGTGGTTCTGATTTTCATCTTCGGGATGCTGAACTTCACCCCGATCACCCTGCTGCCGACCATGCTGCAGAACGTGCAGGGCTTCCCGGATTCGATCATCGGTCAGATCCTGTCGGCACGGGGCGCGGGCACCTTCCTGGGGTTCGCGCTGATGTTCCTTCTGGCCGGGATCGATCCACGGATCCCGATGTTCATCGGCTTGCTGCTGCAGGCTTATGGCGGCTGGCTGATGTCGGGCTTTGACGTCAATGTCTCGATCCCGCAGGTGCTGTGGGCAACGGCGTTGCAGGGGCTGGGAGTCGGGTTCGTCTGGATCCCGCTGAGCGTCGTGACCTTCGCGACCTTACCGAAGGCGCTAGTCCCGGACGGCACTTCGGTCTTTCACCTTCTGCGCAACATGGGCAGCTCGATCTTCATTTCGCTGACGGTGGCTCTGGTGATCCGCCAAACCAAGGTGAATTATTCCGGCCTGGTCGAGCATGTCTCGCCGTTCAAGGAAGTCTTCCGCATGCCGGGCGCCGCCGAAGCCTGGAGCCTGGGCAACAGCGCCGCCTTGCGGTCGTTGAGCTACGAGATCGACCGGCAGGCGACGATGATCGGCTATATCGACGCTTTCGTGATGTTCACGATCATGGCCGCGCTGGCCGCGCCGCTGGTGTTCCTGGTCAGGACCAGCCGGGCGGCCTGAACGGGAGGGCGGCGCGCCATACGCGTCGTCGGCCCCGCACAAATGCCGTTGAACGCGGTTGCGCCTCAGCGATCAGTCTATTTTCTGGACCAAATTGATCTGGCATTCGCCAATTGCCTCAAAGAAAATAGGTTTCGAGAGTGTGGAGGAGCGTACTGGAAAATTTGTGGAGTTAAGATAGATGCCGAAACCAAGCATTGATCTCGCGAAGATTTCAAATAAGGGCGAGTTGCGGGACAACTCCGTCCTGAACCACCAATTCCTGTTCTTCGATCTGACCGTCACCAGCAATGGAAACGGGAATGGACAGCCGAAAGATCTCTCCATCACCGGCTCGGACGCCGATGAATGGGTGCTGCCGGGTATCGGTGACGATGTAATCTTCATGGGCGGCGGCGACGACCTGGTCGAGGCGAGCGCCGGAGCCGATCTGCTCGTTGGCGGGGACAATGGTGCGCTTGGCGATACGATCTCCTACGCCGCTTGGAACGGCAGTGTGATCGTCGATTTAAACGGGTTGCCATTTGGGCAGTCCGCCGATGCGCAGGGCGATTTGATCGGCGGATTTGAGAATGTCATCGGTTCTGCATTCGATGACAGCATCTTCGGTGATTTCGGCGACAACAAGCTTTTTGCCGGCGACGGTAACGATGTCATCCGGGGCGAGCACATCATTGATAACAATGGCATGACCTTTCCCGCGACGATTTTTACCAGCGGCAATGATACGATCTTCGGCGAGGCGGGCGAAGACACTATTTACGGTGACGACGATGCGGGCCGATTGGTCGACGCGTTGACCGGCTCGAGCACCACGACTTTTTTGGCGGCGAGGGCATCCTGCATGGCGGGGACGGTGGGGACACAATCGTCGGCGATGGCGATGCTTGGGCGAAGTTCACGGACAAGACGTACACTGTGAACGGCGGCGACGATACTCTTTTTGGCGATGCTGGCGACGACACGCTGATCGGCGACGGCTTTGCGATGCAATGGGTGCAAGGCGGATCAGCCACGATCAACGGCGGCGACGACCGTCTGACCGGCGGCGCCGGCAACGACACGCTCTGGGGCGACGGGTTGGCATTCCGGTTAGTGACTTTGCCGGGCTATGACGTTCTCACGATTAATGGCGGGGCCGATACATTCGCTTTTGTCGAAGGCGACGGGATGGACCGGATCATGGACTTCCGGCAGGAAGACGGCGATCTAATCGACCTCAGCTCCTTCGAAGGCATGTCGTTCGCAGGCGTCGGAATCGCAGAATCGGCCAGCAATCCGAACGACACGGTGATCACGTTCATCTCCGGCGATCAGATCACGCTCGTCGGCTTCGCAGATGAAAGCCTTCTCGGCGCAAGCGATTTTATTTTCTCGGTCTGAGCCGGTCGTTGGACTTCCATTCCCGAAGTCGGCGTTGCGCCGCCAACAAGTGATTTCTCCCTTGCTTTCCGGAGGAAACAGCAAAGAATGACATAGAACGCATCAAAACGGCATTGGGAGGGCCTGGATGCAGGACATTTGGGCCGCGCTCGCCCAGGCCTTCGCGCTGATCCTGGGGGCAGAAGCCGGGTTGGTCGAGATCATCGGGCTTTCCTTGCGCGTCTCGCTGAGCGCGGTAGCGATTGCGTGCCTGATCGGGTTGCCGCTGGGGGCCGTGCTGGCCGTCGGGCGGTTTCCTGGGCGCTTCGGGCTTTCGGTCCTGGTCAACGCGCTGATGGGGCTGCCGCCGGTCGTCGTGGGTCTCAGCGTTTATCTGATCCTCTCGGCCTCGGGGCCGCTGGGCGTCCTGCAGCTTCTCTACACGCCCACCGCGATGATCTTCGCGCAGACGATTCTGGTCACGCCGATCATCGCCGCGCTGACGCGGCAGGTGATCGAGGATCTGAGCGGCGAATATGACGAGATGCTGCGCGCGATGGGGATCAGCCGTGCAGGGATGATCGCGACCCTCCTTTGGGACGCGCGCTTTTCGCTGTTGACCGCGGCGCTCGCCGGGACCGGCCGGGCGCTGGCCGAAGTGGGCGCGGTGCTGATCGTCGGCGGCAACATCAACCATGTGACCCGTACCATGACCACGGCGATCGCGCTCGAGACCTCGAAGGGTGAGCTGGCCATGGCACTGGCGCTGGGGATCATCCTGGTGTCGATGTCCGTTGTCGTCAGCGCCGCGGTCATGGGGCTCAGGTCTTCCGCTGCCCGGATGGCCTATGCGTGACGTTGCCGAAACCTCCACGGCCGGGCTTTGGCCAGTCGCACTCAACGGCGTCGCGCTCCGGGCCGGTGGGCAGACCCTGATCGACGGATTGAATTTGGCGCTGGAGCCGGGGCCGCTGACCTGCGTCATGGGCCCGAACGGGGCGGGCAAGAGCCTGCTGGTGCGGCTGATCGCTGGACTGATCCACCCGACCGGCGGCACAATCTCCTATGGCGGCGCCAGCGCCCCCCCGAAAAACCGGATCGCCGTTGTCTTCCAGCGCCCGGTACTGCTGCGCCGCTCGGCCGCCGCCAATCTGGACCACGCACTGAAGACCTATGGCGTGCCACGGGTCGAGCGGCCGGGGCGCATCGCCGCCCTGCCGAGGCGGGGCTGACTGCGCAGGCGGGTCAGGCGGCACGCCTGCTTTCCGGCGGCGAGCAGCAGCGCCTCGCTCTGGTCCGCGCGCTGGCGGCTGAGCCAAACCTGCTGCTGCTGGACGAGCCCGCCGCAAATCTGGACCCGCAGGCGACCGCAATGCTGGAGGCGCTGATCCGCCGGGCATCCGCCGACGGCGTCAAGATTGTTCTGGTCACCCATGACCGGGATCAGGCAAGGCGCCTGGCCGAGGAGGTGATCCTGCTGCACCGGGGCCGGATCGCCGAGTGGGCACCGGCGCCAGCCTTCTTCGATAAGCCGAAATCCCCCGAGGCCCGGGCCTATCTGGCTGGCCGCTTGCTGATTTGAGGCCCCCATGATCCATTGCCTTGCCGCCTTCGCCGTCGTCTCCCTATTGGCCCTGCCCGCGCGCGCCGGGACATTCATCGTGGTGCAGTCAACCACCTCGACCCAGAATTCCGGGCTTTACGACGCGATTCTGCCGCAGTTCACTGAAACGTCGGGCATCGAGGCGCGCGTCGTCGCGGTCGGCACCGGCCAGGCGATCAAGAACGCGCGCAACTGCGACGGCGACGTGCTATTGGTCCATGCCAAGGTGGCGGAGGTCAAATTCGTGGCCGAGGGTTATGGCGTGTCGCGCGCGGATGTCATGTACAACGACTTTGTCATTGTCGGGCCGGAGGACGATCCGGCCGGAATCGCGGGCACGAACGACGCCAAGGCGGCGTTGGCGAAGATTGCCGAAGCGACGGCCCCCTTCGCGTCGCGGGGCGACGACAGCGGGACCCATAAGAAGGAAATGGCGCTTTGGGCCGCGGCGAGGATCGACCCGACCGCCCATAGTGGCGCCTGGTACCTTGAAACCGGCTCGGGCATGGGCGCAACGCTGAACCTCGCCACCGCCATGGGGGGGTACGCGCTGTCCGACCGGGCGACATGGATTGCATTCGCCAACAAGGGCGGCCAGCGGATCGCCGTCGAAGGGGACGCGGCGCTCATCAATCAGTACGGCGTGATCGCTGTGAACCCCGCGCGCTGCCCCAATGTGAAGGCCGAGGCCGGGCGAGCCTTTATCGATTGGCTGTTGGGCGAGGCCGGGCAGAGTGCGATCGGGGCTTATAGACGGGACGGGCAGCAATTGTTCTTTCCGAATGCACGGTGAGAGCAGCGATGTCCCGGGGCTTGACCCGGGATCTTGTTGGTTCTCGCCGGCCTTAGAGGCCCTGGCTCAAGGCCGGGGCATTGGGAGGGGCCCGAGAGCCGCGCCATCGCCGCAGCGGCATTGTACCCGGTTGCCGTGTGCGCCCGCCTGGCTTACCTAAATCCCATGTCCATCTGGCGTTATGCGAACCCTGCGGAGTTCATGCGGCTGACCGGCCGTGTGTTGTTGCCGCTTTGGGTTTCGACGGCGGTGCTGATGGTGCTGGCGCTCGGCTGGGGGATGTTCGCGACGCCCGAGGACTACAAGCAGGGCTCGACGGTCAAGATCCTGTTCATCCACGTGCCCGCCGCCATGTTGGCGATCAATACCTATGCGATCATGGCGATCGCATCCGCCGTCGGCATCGTGCGGCGCCATCATGTAAGCTTTCTGGTGGCCAAGGCCGCCGCACCCATCGGCGCTGCCTTCACCCTGGTCGCACTGGTCACCGGTGCCATCTGGGGCCAGCCGATGTGGGGCACCTGGTGGGTCTGGGACGCGCGGCTGACATCCGTCTTGGTGATGTTCTTCTTCTACCTGGGCTATATCGCGCTTTGGGAGACCATTGAGGAGCCGGAGAAGGCCGCCGACCTCTCGGGCGTGCTTTGCCTGGTGGGCGTGATTTTTGCGTTCCTGTCGCGCTATGCGGTGATGTTCTGGGCGACGCTGCATCAAGGCTCGTCGCTGACTGTCGCCGAGGGCCAGCGGGTGGATGACGCGTTCCGCACGCCGCTTTATCTCTCGATGGCGGCGTTCTACCTGTTCTTCATCGCGCTTTTACTGCTGCGCGCACGGACCGAGATCCGGTTGCGCCGGGCGCGGTCCTTGCGGCTTCAGGGAGCAACAGCATGACATTCCTAGCGGACAAATACGCGGTCTATGTGATCGCCGCCTATGGGGCGACGGCGCTGATCCTGGGCTGGCTTCTGTGGTCGAGCCTCAGCGCCAGCGCCCGGGCCCGGCGCGAACTAGGCGCAGTGGAGCGTAAACGATGACCGAACAACCGGATGCGGGGCCCGGGCCGGCGGTTGGCGGTTTCCGCCTGTGGATGCTGGTGCCCGTTCTCGGCGCGCTGGCGGTGTTGGCCGTCTTCATGCTGGGGCTCAATCGCGAAGGCGATATCCGCGACCTCCCCTCGGCGCTGCTCGGCAAGCCTGCCCCGGAATTCACGCTGCCCCCGCTTTATGCCGACCGGCCCGGTTTCTCGACCGCCGATTTGATGGCCGACGGCGTCAAGCTGGTCAATATCTGGGCAAGCTGGTGTGTGCCTTGCCGGGCCGAGCATCCCAAGCTCGAGGAATTGGCGGCCATGGGCCTGACCGTGCACGGCATCAACTACAAGGATACCGAGGAAGGCGCGAAGCGGTTTCTGGATGAACTGAGCGACCCGTTTACGCTGATCGGGGCGGACCGGAACGGGCGGACCGGGATCGACTGGGGCGTCTACGGGGTGCCGGAGACCTTCGTTGTCGATGGTGAGGGCCGGATCATCTACAAGCATATCGGCCCGATCACCGGCGACCAGATCCAGACGAAGATCCTGCCGGCGGTCGAGCAGGCCCGCGTCAATCGCGCCAGCTCGGGCGGTTGAGCGCCCGCTCACTCGACATCGGCATTGCCGGAGCCGGGATTGCTGGGCTTGCGGCAGCCACGCTGTTGGCGCGCGCCGGGCACCAGGTCAGTGTCTACGATCAGTTCCCCGCCCCGGCGCCGGTAGGCTCGGGCCTGATGATCCAGCCGGTGGGGCTGGCGGTTCTGGGTCAATTGGGACTGGCCGAGGAGCTGATCGCACTGGCGAGCCCGGTCACGCGCCTGTTGGGCCGGGCCGAGCAGCGGGGCCGTGCCGTGCTGGATGTGCGTTATCCACGCGGCTATCGGGGACTTGCGGTGCAGCGGGGCGCGCTCTTCGGCCTACTCTACCGCGCGGCTGTTCAAGCCGGGGCGCGGGTTGTGCCGGGCACGCGGATCTCCGGGGCTGAGACGCAGTTCCGCAAGATCGCGCTTTTGACGCCGAGTGGGACGCTCGGCCCCTTCGATTTGGCGCTGGACTGCCTGGGATTGCGCTCGGCTCTGTGCCCGGTTGCCGCCGTCGATCTGGCCTTCGGAGCGCTCTGGGGCCTGGTTGACTGGCCCGAGGGTGGGCCATTTGACGACGGTCACCTGGCCCAGCGCTACCGCGCGGCCAGCGTGATGGCCGGGGTTCTGCCGGTTGGCCGGGCCCGGCCTGGGGCACCGCGCAAAGCGACCTTCTTTTGGAGCCTGCGGATGGCGGACCACGCTGCCTGGCTGGCGCGACCACTTGACGGCTGGAAGGCCGAGGTGCTGGAGCTGTGGCCTGACTGTGCCTGCCTGCTGGATCGGATCCGGGATCACAGGGACCTGACCTTCGCGCGCTACGCGCACCGGACGCTCGGCCGCCCGGTTTCGGGCCGGCTGGCACATCTGGGCGACAGCTATCACGCTACCAGCCCGCAATTGGGCCAGGGGGCGAACATGGCGCTGTTGGACGCGATGGCGCTGGCGGTAGCTGTGGAGCAATGCGCCGATATGGAGACGGCGCTATCGCATTACGCGGCGCTTAGGCGCTGGCATGTGAGGATATACCAGGCGGCGAGCTGGCTTTTCACTCCCGCCTATTAGTCGGACAGCCGCGTTCTGCCGGCTTTCCGCGATTGGATTATGGCACCGTTGAGCCACGTCCCGCCTGCGCCCGCGGCCCTGGCGGTGCTGGTCAGTGGGAGGATCGGGAGGCCGTTAGCGGGGATGGGATTGGATTGGCCGGCGCCGCGGCGTGAATGGTAGGGGCGGGTGCTGTGCGCCCACCATCGACCTCACTCCTCGATCATGTGCCGCTTCAAAAGCGGAGCCTGGAACATCAGAAACAGGAAAGTCAGCGGCATCACGCCAAAAGTCTTGAACGTGACCCAGGTCTCGGTCCCCTGGGTGCGCCAGACCGCCTCGTTCAATAGCGCCATGGCGATGAAGAACATCACCCAGCGGCGAGTGAAGATCAGCCATCCCGCCTCGTCCAGCGGGATCATCGTGCCCATCAACGCCTTCAAATAGGACCGTCCGCGCAACAATCCGAAGCCCAGGACCGCAGTGAAGACCCCATAGACGATGGTCGGCTTCATCTTGATGAAGGTCTCGTCCTGCAAGTAGAGCGTCAGCCCGCCGAAGCCCGCCACGACGACGGCAGTCACGACGGTCATGCGCGGAACATGCCGGGTGGTGATCCAAGAGACGCCGAGTGCGGCAATACTGACGACGACGAAGCAGGCGGTCGCCAGGAATAGCGGGCCGCTGTCACCCGCCAGCGCTTCCGCACCGGTCAGCGGCTCCATCAGGCTGTGGATCGTGGGGACAGCCAGCAGGTCGCGGCCATAACTGAAGGTCGCGAAGAACACGGCCAGCGGGCCGACATCGAGAAACAGCTTCAGCGGCGGAGAGGGTTCCCGGGTCGTCATTCGTTTTCCTGCCTCGTGCCCATCTAGGTGGCCTTTCCAGGGGGTCTATCTACGGGGCCGGGGCGCGATTGTCACCCAAACTCGACCTGGATTGCGCCGAGCGCGATCACAACCATGAGCGCGGCACGGGAGCGGCCGACCCGCTCGCCCAGACAAAGCCAGCCAATCAGCGCAGCGAACACAACCGAGGTTTCGCGCAAGGCGGCCGCCTCGCCGACCTTGTCGAGCCGGGACGCGAGCATTACCGCACCGAAGCTGCAAAAGCCCGCCATCGCGCCCGCAAGGCCGCGGCGCGCCAGCGCCGGGAGCCCATGCCAGTCGGGCGCTCGGCCCCGCGCCGCCAAGCGCCGGTGCCGGAGATAAGCCACCAGCGGCATCACCAGGCCCTCACCGGCGAAGAACCAGGCGAGGAAGGTGAAGGGATCGGGCGAGATCCGAATGCCGTAGGCGTCGTAGGTGGTGTAGGCCGCGACCGAGAGACCGGTCAGCAGCGCGTAGAAGACGGCAGCGACCAGGATTGGACGGCCGACCTCGATGCCCACAAGACTTACGTCCCGGATATTCACCACCGCCAGGCCGAAAATGCCGCCCGAGAGCAGCAGCACACCAAACCACTGCCCGACGGTGAAGACCTCGCCGAAGACCAGCCCCGCCAGGATAACGGTGGCCAGCGGCCCGGTGCCGCGCACGATCGGGTAGACCAAGGTGTAATGGCCGCGCGAATAGGCCATTGCCATCAGCACCTTGTAGACCATCTGCACCGCCCAGGCGCCGACCAGAACCAGCCACAGGAAGGGGCTGGGCCAAGGCACCAGGAACAACGCGACCGGCAGCATAAGGATCGTGCTGACGAGGTCGATCGCACCCCGGCTGGTCCAGGGGTCGTGGCGGCCCTTCTGCAGCGCGCCCAGCGTCGCATGGGCCAGGGCGGAAAACAGCGCCAGAGCCATCGCGACCTGCGCGGCCAGCGGCGTGCCCTCGATTGCGAGGATCCATTCGGAGGGGGTCACCCCTCAATGCCCATCAGCGCCTGGGCAAATTCCTGGGGGTCGAAGGGCGAAAGATCGTCGATTTTCTCGCCGACCCCGATGGCATGGATCGGCAGGGCGAACCGGTCGGCCAGCGCCACCAGGATGCCACCCCGCGCGGTGCCGTCGAGCTTGGTCATTACCAGGCCCGTAACGTCGGCAATCTTCTGGAAGATCTCAACCTGGGAAAGCGCGTTCTGGCCGGTGGTCGCGTCCAGCACCAAGACCGTATTGTGGGGCGCCTGAGGGTCCTTCTTGCGGATGACGCGGACGATCTTGGCAAGCTCCTCCATCAGGTCGGCGCGGTTCTGCAGCCGCCCGGCCGTGTCGATCAGAAGAATGTCGGCGCCGTCCGCCTCGGCCCGGCCCATGGCGTCGAAAGCGAGGCTGGCCGGGTCCGAGCCCTGGGGCGCGGTCATCACCGGAACCCCGGCGCGCTCACCCCAGATCTGAAGCTGTTCCACCGCCGCCGCGCGGAACGTATCACCCGCGGCGATCACGACCGACTTGCCGGCTGACTTTAGCTGGCTCGCCAGCTTGCCGATGGTAGTGGTCTTGCCCGATCCGTTGACGCCAACGACCAGCACCACCTGGGGCCGCTTGGCATAGAGCGGCAGGGGCCGCGCCACGGGATCAAGGATCGCAGCGATCTCGCCCGCCAGCGCCGCCTTGATCTCGTCGGTGGAGACCCGGCGTCCGAAGCGCCCCTCGGCGATCCGCGCCGAAAGCTTGAGCGCCGTCTCGACCCCCATATCGGCGGTGATCAAGAGCTCCTCCAAGCTCTCGAGCATCTCGTCGTCGAGGACGCGCTTCTTGACGGTCTGCGTGCCCGCGACCCTGCCAATTGTGCGGGCCAGGAACCCGGGCTTGGTCTCTTTCGGTGTCGGCCCGGCTGGCGTCTCCGCCCCGGGCTGCGGCACCTCGATTGCCGCAGGGGCGGGTTCGGCAGGATCGGGCGCGGGCACGATCTCGGCAGGGGCCGGTTCGTCGGCAACTTCTTCCTCCGGCGCCTCGTCGACGATGGCTTCGAGCCCTTCGTCGAGTTTGGACGAGGACTTGAACAACCGCTGTTTCAGTTTGTCAAAGAAGGCCATGCGCCGCCTGTAAGATAGGTTTCGCGCTGCTTAGCGTCAGTTCGGGTTCAGGGAAAGCCTCAAGCGGCGATCAGGCGCAGGCCGTCATGGCCGCCGATCCGCGCCGCGGCGATGCCGCCGACCGGCTGGTCAGCCGTGAAACTGACCTCGGCGAAGCCCTCGGTGCGGCCGAGGCAGGGGCGTTCCATCAAGACCTGCTGCTCGGTCCCTACCTGAGTGGACAGATGCGCCGCGACCTGTGCCGTGCCCGCCTGGCGCAGGCGTGCCGCGCGTTCCTTGCGCACCGCCTTCGGCACTTGAGGCATCCGGGCAGCGGGTGTGCCCTTGCGGGCGGAATAGGGGAAGACGTGGAGCCAGGTCAGGCCGCAATCCTCGACCAGCTTCAGCGAATTCTCGAACATCGCGTCCGTCTCGGTGGGGAAACCGGCGATGATGTCGGCGCCGAAGACCATCCCGGGACGCCGCGCGCGCAGTTCCTCGCAGAACCGGATTGCGTCGTCGCGGCCATGGCGGCGCTTCATGCGCTTCAGGATCATGTCGTCGCCTGCTTGCAGGCTGAGATGGAGGTGCGGCATCAGGCGGGCTTCGGAGCCCGCCGCGTCGATCAGCGCCCCATCCGCTTCGATCGAGTCGATGGACGAGATGCGCAGTCGCGGCAGGTCGGGCACCAGGGTCAGGATGCGCTGCACCAGGTCGCCCAGCGGTGGCCGCCCGGGCAGATCGGCGCCCCAGGAGGTGAGGTCGACCCCTGTCAGCACCACTTCGCTGTAACCGCCACCGATCAGGCGCTTGATCTGCTCGACCACCATGCCCGCGGGGACCGAGCGTGAATTCCCTCGCCCATATGGGATGATGCAAAAGGTGCAGCGGTGATCGCAGCCGTTCTGGACCTGCACATAGGCCCGCGCCCGCGTGCCGAAACCGTCGATCAGGTGGCCCGCGGTCTCGGTCGCCGACATGATGTCGTCGACCTGCACCGCCTCGGTGTCGCCGATAAGACCGTTCGCGAGGCCATCCCACGTTTCACCGCGCATCTTTTCCAGATTGCCGATGACCTGGTCTACTTCGGGCATTCCGGCGAAGGTCTGCGGTTCGGTCTGGGCCGCGCAGCCGGTGACGATTAGGCGGGCTTTCGGGTTCTGGCGGCGGAGCTTGCGGATCTGCTGGCGGGCCTGACGGACCGCCTCGCCAGTTACCGCGCAGGTATTGACCACAACCGCGTCCTGGAGCCCGGCACTGGCGGCCAGGTCGGTCATCGCCTGGGTCTCGTAGGCGTTGAGCCGGCAGCCGAAGGTCGAGAAGATGGGGGCAGTCATCGCTCCACCCTTGCGAGAAACTCGGGCGAGAGCCGGCCCTCGAAGACATGGGCGATGGGACCGGTCATCGTGACGTGACCGTTCTCGAGCCATTCAATATCGAGCGCGCCGCCGTCCAGATGCACGGTGACGCGGCGCTGGAGCAGCCCTTTGCGGATGCCGGCCACCACCGCCCCGCAGGCGCCGGAACCGCAGGCGAGCGTAATGCCTGCACCGCGCTCCCAGACGCGAAGCCGGACCTCGGTGGATGAAATCAAGTGCACGAATTCCACGTTGGTGCGCTCGGGGAACATCGGGTGATGTTCCCATTCCGGGCCGACTTCTGCCAGAGGCACCGCCTCGGCATCATCGACGAAAAAGACGCAATGGGGGTTACCCATGCTGACCGCGCCCGGCGCGCCGTCGAGTGGCAGGGCCACGGTGTCGGCTTCTTGGGCCAAGGGAATGTCGCGCCAACCGGTGCGCGCCGCGCCCATATCGACCTCGATACGGCCATCGGCGAGGCGCGTGCCAGAAAGCCGCCCATTGGCGGTTTCGAGGGCCAGGGTGTCGATCCCGCTCTCGTCCATCAACAGATGCGCAACACAGCGGGTGGCGTTGCCGCAGGCCCCGGCGGTCGAGCCGTCGGCATTCCAGAAGGTCACATCGGCATCGGCGTCCCCGCTGTCGGCGATAACAGCGAGCTGGTCGAAGCCGATACCCCGGTGCCGATCACCGAGCGCAGAGGCGAGCGCAGGCGTCACCGGATCGCCGCCGCCATTACGAGCGTCGATGATCACGAAGTCATTGCCCAGCCCGTGCATCTTGAGGAAACGCAGGCCGGGAGACGTTTCCGAAGTCCGCCGGTCCATGGGCGCGGTATATAGCGGCGGTGGAGGCGTTAGGCCAGAGATAGGTCATTTCCCACTTCATGGCGCCCAGAGGGCCGGTTGACGCCAGGGCCCCGGCAATAACAGCTCGCCCGACTCAATCGGCTCTGCACCGTCGACGTTCCTTGATTGCCATGCCTCGCGCCACTCCACTGGCAGGAGATAGGGCGGCATGATCTTAGACTCCGGCAAGAAGCCGAAGCGCCCGTAATACCTGGGGTCGCCAAGGACAAAGACGCGGGACCGGCCCAGGCTTCTTTGTCGTTCGAACCCGGCGCGGACGAGCGCACCGCCAATGCCCTGCCTCTGCCGGGCGGGAACGACGGCGAGCGGCCCCAGAAGCGCGAATTCCTTGCTGCCGCCGGCGAGGCCGCATCTCGTGAACAACACATGCCCGACGATGGAATCTTCGAAGGTCGCGACCAGCGAAAGAACGAGTGCCGGTTCGTGCAATAGTTCTACGACCAGTGGTAGCAGATCCTCGTCCGGAAAGGCGTCCGAATACAGCGTCTCGATTGAGGTCAGGTCGCGTCGCACGCTCCTGCGAATACTCAGTTCATCGATCAAATCTTCATCTTAACCATCTAAGAAGACTGGGTTATTCTTATGAACAAAGGCCTGAATCCCATCACTTGGCGCCCGCTCCGCAGTGCCGGTCCACCAACCGCTGCACCATCGGCGCGAAATGGGCGAAGGGGGGCGTCGCCATGTCCGCCCGCTTGCCCGCGTCGTCCAGATAGCGGACCTGAACGATCGCCTTCAAGTTCGGTTCGCGCTCGAATTCGGCCACTTCGTCGTCGCTCATCGGGCCGCCCTGAAGGTTGAGAGAATGAACCGAAGCCTCTGACAGACGTCGAAAATAATCCGGCCGCGCGGCGCAGAGATAGCGCTTGGCCGCCACGTGGTGGCGCACGCAATCAGTGACGGTGCTGGGCAGGAAACGTTCCAGCACCCTCGTTCCCGCCTCCTCGTGGTACTTGTCCTCGGTGTCCTCCATCGAGAAGGTACCGAACTCGGAAGTGAAATGGCCGATATCATGGAGCAGCGCGGCGACAATGATCTCGTCTGGGTGGCCAGCCTCCTCGGCCAGCGTCGCGCCCTGCAGCATGTGTTCGGCCATCGTCACCGGCTCGCCTAAGTATCCCTCGCCGCCCCGGCGCTCGAAGATGTCGGCCAGGAAGGCGACGATATTGTCGCGGCTCAGATCACCAGCGCTCATGCGGCCTCCAGAACGCGCAGGGTCGAGAGCAGGCCGTCCTTGTCCGCGTAACACCCTTGCAGCCAACGGCTGCCACCGCTCGCCGCATAGCCGGTGCGGCCGTGCAGGACGCGCGTGTTGTCGACGATGAAGCTTTCGCCCGGTTCCAGCTTGAACGTCACCGCCATGGCCGGGTCGTCGATGATCTGACCCAGCCTCCGGTAGGCCGCGTTGTAGGCGGGCATGTGCTCGTAAGACACGTCGGTGATCGGCGCGGTCGAGCGGTTGTTGAACCGGATTGCGGTAAGTTGACCGTCCGGCGAAACCTCGATCATCGGGCGCCTGGCCTGCAAGCTGACATCGCCCGCGCCGCGATAATCGAACCGGGCGCAGTTGCCGGCGAGCACATCGAAACCCGTCGGGTCCTCGGCCCGCAGGCGCTCGGCGGCGTGGAAGCCATCGACCACCTGGCTATCGCCGCCCTCGGCCGAATTCTCCAGGCAATAGAGCACCTGCAGCGTCGGCACCGGGTCGCGATAGGGGTTGTCGGTGTGGGCTTGGAGCCCCAGGCCGGTATACGCGAGGTTCGAGGGATTGACCTCGGTGCGCACCTCGAACCAGCGGCCATAGTTGGTCTCGCGCACAAAACCGAAGGCCTCGACGACGCTCAGCAGTGCACCGCTTTCCGCAGGGCCGCCAGTCAGGTTGGCGAAGCCCAAGCGCCGAACATGGGTGAGCCAGTCGCGCAGCGCAGCACCCCCTGCCGTGACCTGGACGAAGTCACCGGTCGCGGTCTCCGGATCGAGACTGCTGTCCCAGAGGTCCACATCGTTGGACGCGCAGGCCGGCTTCCGATCATAGGCGTGGCCCGCCAGCCAGTCGGCCGGAAAGCTGACCGCCTTGCCCTCGGGCGCGAAGGTGAGCCGCAACGCGCCGTCATCCAGCTTTGCCTCGGCGATCCGGGTCTCGGTCGGGATATCGCCCAGCGTGATCAGCCGCTGGCCGTTCGCGGGCGAGCGCGTCTCTGGGTCCAGCGCGTTGTCGCGCAGCCAGATCGCGTGAAACAGGCTCTGCGTGCCGTCCTGCCAGGCGAGGCGGATGGCCTGCCCCGTTTCGAGAAGTTCGACGTTTGCCAGCATCCCAGTCATCCATGATCGATGAAACCAGCGCCTAGCACATCAAGCGCCGCCCTGCTCCGCCAGTTCCGCCAAATAGGTGCCGTATTGCGACGTTCCCGCCCGCTTGGCCAGCGCCGCCAGGTCGGAGGCCGAAATAAACCCCATGCGGAACGCGATCTCCTCCGGGCAGCCGATCTTCAGTCCCTGGCGTGCTTCGATTGCGCGCACGAACTCGGCCGCTTCCATCAGACTTTCATGAGTTTCGGTGTCGAGCCAGGCGAAGCCGCGGCCGAGGGGCTCGACCTGCAAGGCGCCGGCCTCCAGATAGCGCATTAGCAGGTCGGTGATCTCAAGCTCACCGCGCACCGAAGGCGTCAGGCCGCGTGCATGCTGGGGGGCACTGCCGTCCAGGAAGTAGAGGCCGGTGAGCACGTAGTCCGATTTCGGGTGCGTGGGCTTTTCCTCGATTGATAGGGCACGCCCTGCCTCGTCAAATTCGACCACCCCGTAGCGCCCCGGATCAGCGACCCGGTAGGCGAAGGCGGTCGCACCGGTGCCATTGTTGGCGGCGTCCAGGATCCGGGGCAGACCGTGCCCGTAGAAAAGGTTATCGCCCAGCACCATGGCCGAGGGTGATCCGGCCAAGAATTCCTCGGCGATCAAATAGGCCTGCGCCAAGCCATCGGACGACGGCTGGGTCAGCCAGGTGAGTTGGATCCCCAATTCCGCTCCGCTGCCCAGAAGGCGCTGGAACGCCGCCCGGTCGTGTGGCGTGGTGATGATCGCAAGCTGGCGGAGGCCCGCCAGCATCAGGACGCTGAGCGGATAATAGATCATCGGCTTGTCGTAGAGCGGCAAGAGCTGCTTCGAGACCGCGCGGGTCACCGGATCGAGCCGGGTGCCCATGCCGCCCGCCAGAATGATGCCCTTGCGGCCCTTCATTGCGCCCTGCCCAACCCGAAATCGCCTGGCGCGCATCCTGACCCGCACGCGCGCTACCGGTCAATCATGCAATATGGACATGCGGCACCGCCCATCGCAGAAATGCCGGACGGGAGGCCTGAATCGTGACCCAGATCATCCTCAACGCATCGAACCGGCTGCGCCGCTCGCCCACCTTCGAGCGCGTGCGCGCCGCGGGCGCCAAGGCCTACTCGGTCTACAATAGAACCCTGATCGGCCAATGGTTCGGGACCATGGAGGAGGACTACGCGCATCTGATATCCGCGGTCCAGCTCTGGGACGTAGGCGGCGAACGGGTGGTCGAGGTAGTGGGGCCGGACGCTCAGCGCCTGGTCCAGATGACCACGCCGCGCGACTTGAGCGCGCTGGCCGACGACCAATGCGCCTATGTCCCCATGGTCGACCCCCAGGGCGGAATGCTGAACGACCCTGTGCTGACCCGGCTGGCCGCCGACCGCTATTGGCTCGCCTTGGCCGACAGCGACATGACGCTCTACCTCAAGGGGCTGGCGGCGGGACTGAAGTTGGACGTGCGGGTCTTCGAGCCGGATGTTTGGATCCTGGCGGTTCAGGGACCGGAGGCGGACGCCCTGATCGCGGGGGTCTTCGGCGAGGCAGCGAACCGGACCCGGTTTTTCCGCTATGCTCTGGTCGATGTTGGTGGCACGCCTATGGTGCTGGCGCGGACGGGCTGGTCGGTGCAAGGCGGGTTCGAACTCTATGTGGACGGAAGTCGACATGCGGGGCCGATTTGGGACCGGCTGATGGAGGCCGGGCGCGCATTGGATGTCCGCGCGGGATGCCCGAACCTGATCGAGCGGATCGAGGGCGGGCTTCTAAGCTATGGCAACGACATGACGGCCGAGCACACGCCCTTCGAGGCCGGGCTGGGGCGGTTCTGCTCGGTCGACCGCGACACTGGATGTCTGGGCCATGTGGCGCTGGTGGCAGCGCGCGAACCCGGGCGCCAGATCCGCCCTATCGAGATCGGCCCGTCGGAGGGCGGCGGCGGAAAGGTGCCGGTGGTCGCCGCGCTCTGGCCCCTGAGGAGCCTGGATGGACAACCCGCCGGCACGGTCTCGTCGGCGGCCTGGTCGCCGGAGCAAAAGACGAACGTCGCAATAGCAATGGTCGACCGCACATTTTGGGCGCCGGACACCGAACTCGTGGTCCAGGCGCCCGACGGCGTGCGGCCCGTGCTGGTCAGGGACCGCTTCTGGGGGAGGAAATCAGCGTAGTCGGCCACGCCGTCAGCGCATCGCGGGCACGGCGGTAGGTGCCTCTCCGGTCGTCGACGTGCCCTTCCTCGCTGAAACATTCTCCAGGTTCAGGTGCTTGAGGTAACGCTGCTCGACCAATCGGAACAGGCGGACCAGAGCGAAGGTGATGATCATATAGAGCGCCGCGGCAGTCAGAATGCCCTCGTAGGGGATATAGTATTTCGCGTTGACCGTGCGTCCGACGCCAAGAATATCCTGGATCGTGATGACGCTGGCGACCACCGTGCCGTGCAGCATGAAGACGACCTCGTTGCCGTATTGCGGCAATGCACGTCGCATGGCCGATGGCATCAGGACAAGCCAGGTGACCTTTCGCTCGGAAAGGCCCAGTGCCTTGGCGCCCTCGATCTCGCCCTTCGGCGTCGTCTTGATCGCGCCGCGCAGAATCTCGGCGGTATAGGCGCCGGAATTGAGCGAGAACGCGATCAGGGCGCACCACCAAGCCTCACGCAAAAGCGGCCAGGCGAAACTGTCGCGCACATAGTCGAACTGTGAGAGGCCATAATAGATCAGGTAGGTCTGAACCAATAGCGGCGTTCCCCGAAAAACGTAGACATACGCCCTGACCAGCGGCGAGAATCTGGTTTGCCGGGCCATGGACAGCGAGGCCGGCAATGCAATCAGCATCCCGAAGAGAAGAGCCAGGAACGTCAGGTGGAGCGTAACCCAGACACCGCTGAGGAACAGATCCCAATGCCGGAAAACCAGATCGAACTTCATGCGATCTGCCCCCGGTTTGCCCGCTCGTCGGCGTATTTCAGCGCCAGGCTGGAGACCCAGGTGATGGCGAGATAGACCAGGATCACCGCGACGAAGAACAGGAAGGGCGCCCGGCTGGCCTTTCCGGCCTTGTCGGCCAGGCCAACCAGGTCATTCAGCCCGATCACCGAGACGACGGCGGTGGATTTCACCAGCACCATCCAGACATTGCCGTAACCGGGCAGCGCAAAGCGCGCGATCTGCGGCAGAAGCACGGTCCAGAGGACCGGCAATCGGCGCATCCCCATCGACTGCGCCGCCTCTGCCTGCCCCTTGGGCACCGTCAGATAAGCGCCACGGAAGGTCTCGGTCAGGTAGGCGCCGTATATGAAGCCGATCGAGATTACGCCGGCCCAGAATTTCGAGATTTCCACATGGCCCGCATCCGGGCCCGCGACCATGAGAACGGCATTGTTCAACAGCCGCTGGCCGCCGAAATAGATCAGCAGGATGAGCACCAAGTCTGGCACTCCGCGCACAATGGTCGTGTAAATCTGAGCGACCAGATTGGCGATCAGATTGCGGCTAAGTTTGGCCCAGGCGCCGAGTGTTCCCAGAATTGTCGCGAGAACCAGGGCCAGCACCGCGACGCCAACCGTAACCAGCACGCCGGTGCCCAGGAGCGGCGCGTATTCAATGAGCTTGTCCAATGCCGCCTATCCCCCTGTCGGTGTTCCCCCGGCGAGCGCCGCCGGGGAAAATCTCGGACGGCGTCAGCCGCCGTAAATATCGACGGGGAAATACTTGTCGTTGATGGTCTTGTATTCGCCGGAATCGCGGATCGCCTTGATCGCGGCGGTGAAGCTGTCGCGCAGATCCTCTTCACCCTTGCGCACGCCGATCCCGGCGCCGACACCGAAGTATTTCTCCTCGGTGTAGTCTCTGCCGAACAGCGCGAAGCCCTTGCCGGCATCGGTGGCCAGGAACCCATCCGAGATTGCGATCGAGTCGGCGAAGGCCGCGTCGATCCGGCCGGCGGTCAGGTCGAGATAAACCTCGTCCTGGGTGCCGTAGAGCTTGAGCTCCACATCCGGCATTTCGCCGTCCATGAAGTCGTTATAGGTGGTGCCGCGCTGCAGGCCGATCACCTTGCCGGCCAGCCCTTCGGCGCTGTCGGTCAGGCCAGCGTCTGCCTTGGCGACGAACCGGCCCGGCGAGTTGTAGTATTTGCCGGAGAAGTCGATGATCTGCTGGCGTTCCTCGGTGATCGACATCGAGGCGATGATCGCGTCGCATTTGCGCTCGAGCAAAGCCGGGATGATCCCGTCCCACTCAGACTGGACCATTTCGCAGCTTTTGCCCATCTGGGCGCAAAGCGCGTTGGCGATGTCGATATCAAAGCCCACGACCTGGCCGTCGGCATTCATTTCCGAGAACGGGGGATAGGCACCCTCGACGCAGATATTGAGATCGGCCGCTAAGGCCGAGGTGGTGAACGCCGCGAATGCGGCGGCAAGCGCAACGCGCTTGAAGACGGGGCGTTTCATTTCGGTCTCTCCCTGTTTTCGCGCGGATTTTATGCGATCCGGCGCAACTGTGCCGAATATTGGGCCGCGGACTCGACGCCCGTCAACCGGAACCGCGCACTGCGCCCGGCGCGTGACGCAACGGTAGGGCAATGGTTTACGGGCCCGCCGCGCCTCTGATAGCCTTCCTTGCAGGATTTGATCATTGGCGGCCGAGGGGGCTCCGAATGCTGAATCTCGAACATTTCGTCGATGATTGCGTCACCGCGGGACGCGCCGACCCCAGCCATAAGGGCGTCGCCGAAATCGTCAAACGGGCCATGAGCAACCCGGCGGCGGTGTTGAAAGCGGTGGGCGAGCCGGCTGGGCCGGGCCTGGTGCCGATCTACAAGGCCGATGACCTGACCATCGTCAACGTCATCTGGAAACCCGGTATGACCGTGATGCCCCATAATCACGAAATGTGGGCCGTCATCGGCATCTATGGCGGGCGCGAGGACAACATCTTCTGGCGCCGGATCAAGGACGATCCGGAGGGGCATATCGAGGCCGCCGGTGCCCATGCCATGTCGACCGGCGACACAATGCCGCTCGGAAAGGACATCATCCATTCGGTCACCAACCCGATCCCAAAGCTGACCGGCGCAATCCACGTCTATGGCGGAGACTTCTTCGAGGCCGAGCGCAGCGAGTGGGACTCGGAAAACCTGACCGAGCAGCCCTATGACATTAGCCGCGTGAAGGCGATGTTTGAGAATTGCTGAGTAGGAGGACCTAATGGCGTATATATTCGTCGTCTCGATGGACGTGGACCCGGCCCACGAGGCCCTGTTCAACGAGGTCTACGACACCGAGCACATCCCCTATTTGCTGCAGGTGCCCGGGGTCCGCAGTGCGAAGCGCCTGAAGGGCGAACCCTTCGCGGTGGCGATCGGCGGCGAGGTCAGGCAAATGCCCTCGCCGAGCCCGGCCTACACGGCGCTCTATGAGATCGACGGGCCCGAGGTGCTGACCAGCGCCGAGTGGCAGGCAGCGGTCGAGAAGGGCCGCTGGTCGGGTGAGGTGCGGCCACACACGTCGAACCGAAGCCATGCGTTGATGCGGGTCTTGTAGGGCGGGGTTCACCCCGCCATTGTTTGCGCATCGGCGGGATAAATCCCGCCCTACCTGCTCTCCGGCAAAAAATCGAACGCCCAATCGTTGTAATTGCCGTCACCTCGGAACCAGCGGTCCTCGGTGGTGTCCGGTGCCTGGAAATCCCATGCGGGCCGCGCGCCCCGGTCGTGCGCCGCGCGGACAAGCAGGCGGCGTCTTTGGCTGAGGACAATCTGCTGAGACAGCGCCTCCTGATCCCACAGCGTCGCCGCTTCTGCCGCGAAGGCCGCGACGGTCTGAGCATGAGCTGGATCGCCCGCCAGGTTCCGCCGCTCGTCCGGGTCAGACTCGACGTCGAAGAGCAGATCGGGGTCCTCGCCCCCGGTGATGAACTTGAACCGCCCGCGTCGGATCATGAAGATCGGCGCCTTGATTCCCTCGCAGAGAAGCTCCGCATGGACCGCCCTGTCGCCGTCCGCGCCCAGCACCGTCAGGTCCGCCCCATCCAGCGGCTCGACCGCACCGTCCCAGCGCCCGTCCGAGGCGATGCTGGCGAATGTCGGCAACAAATCGACCAGCGAGGCGAGCGTCGCCACGCGTCCCGGCTCCATCCGCCCCGGCGCGTGTAGGATCAGCGGCACCCGCAACGCCGGTTCGAAGAATGTCTTCTTGAACCACAGCCCGCGCTCGCCCAGCATCTCGCCGTGATCCGAGGTGATGACAATCACCGTGTTGTCGGCCAGGCCGCTGGCCTCGAGCGCCGCCAGAAGCGTACCAACCTGATCGTCGATATAGGAGACCATGCCGTAATAGGCCCGCCGGGCGCGCATGATGTCGGCCTCGGGCACCTCGCCCCCATGCAGCCCATGTTGCTTCAGGATCCGGATCGAGTGCGCATCGTTCTCCCCGTCCGGCAGCATCGGCACGCTGGGCGCCGGGATGTCGACGCCCTCGTAGAGATCCCAATGTTGCCGGAGACAAAGATAAGGCTCGTGCGGATGGGTGTAAGAGGCTTGCAGGAAGAACGGCCGGTCGTCTTCGGACCGCGCAATGTCATAGATCTCCTGCACCGCCTTGTGGGTCACGTCGTCGTCGTAGTCGAGTTGAACCGAGCGGGCGCAGATGCCGGTGACCGCCACCGCCCGGCTGTCGGTGGCGCCGGGGAAGCCGTCGAGGCTCCAATCCGCGGTCCAAGTGAAGTCGCCGGGATAGATGTCGGGCGTCAGCCGTTTTTCGAAACCGTGTAATTGGTCGGGGCCAACGAAATGCATCTTGCCCGAAAGGCAGGTCTGGTAACCGAGCGCGCGCACATAATGCGCATAGGTTGGGATCGAAGCCGGAAACTCGCAGGCATTGTCGAAAGCGCCGATCCGCGAGGCAAGCTGGCCCGAGGCCATCGAGAACCGCGACGGCGCGCAGAGCGGATAGTTGCAGTAGGCACGCTCGTAGACCACGCCTTGCGCTGCCAGCCGGTCCAGATGGGGTGCGATCGCGATCCCGGCATAGGCGCCCAGGGCCTCGGCGAGCAACTGGTCGGTCTGGATGAACAGGATGTTCGGCTAATCGCTGCGGCCGGGCATGGTCGCTCCCCCATCGGTTATGTTTATGGTTTGATAACCCGGATCTTGTTACCCCCCGCCTGGGCACAAGTCGAACGGGTCGAGGCGGAGGCAAACGTTCGCGGATGCGGCAACCGCCTTCGCACCTGCGGCATTTTCTTTCTGGAAAGCCCTGCCGCATCGCCCTAACATTCGAATGAAATAGCCACAGCAGAGCCGGGAGAGCGCCATGGCCGACGTGAGAAGGGGCAACCGTCCCCTGTCGCCGCATCTGCAAATCTACCGACCCCAGCTTTCCTCGGTGCTGTCGATCTTCCACCGGCTCACCGGTGTCGCCCTGACGCTGGGCGCGGTTCTGGTTGTCTGGTGGCTGCTGGCCGCCGCCACCGGCCCGGACTATTTCGCCACCGTCGATGGGCTGATCACATCGTGGATCGGCAATCTGATCCTGCTCGGGTCGAGCTGGGCGCTCTGCTATCACCTGCTGAACGGCATCCGGCATCTGTTCTGGGACATGGGCTACGGCTTCGAGGTCGAGACCGCCGACAAGACCGGGATCGCGGTCGCCGCCGGGTCCGGTGTGCTGACCCTGATCCTTTGGCTGCTGGCTTGAGGGGGATGAGATGAGCTTCAAAACCTCCCGCGCCCGCGTCTCGGGCCTCGGCGCCTCGGGCGAGGGCACGCATCACTGGTGGACCCAACGGATCACCTCGGTGGCGTTGGTGCCGCTGACGATCCTGTTCGTCATCCCATTCGCCCGGGCACTGGGCGGGCCGCATGGCGACGTGATGGCGCTCTATTCCAACCCGTTCCACGCGTTGGTCGCCGTGCTGTTCCTGGCTGTCGGCTTTCACCATCTGGCCCAGGGCTTGCAGGTGGTGATCGAGGATTATGTCCACGCAAAGGGTTGGCGCACCGCGCTGCTGCTGGGCAACACGATGCTCTGCTTCGCCTTCGGGTTCGCCGGCATTTTCGCCGTCCTGAAGATCGCTTTCGCCGGCTGAGGGGACCGAGATGGCTGCATACGAGTTCATCGACCACCGATACGACGTGGTCGTCGTCGGCGCCGGCGGCGCGGGCCTGCGCGCGACGCTGGGCATGGCCGAACAGGGGCTGAAGACGGCTTGCGTCACCAAGGTCTTCCCGACCCGAAGCCACACGGTCGCGGCCCAGGGCGGGATCGCCGGCAGCCTGGCCAATATGGGCCCGGACAACTGGCAATGGCACATGTACGACACAGTCAAGGGATCGGACTGGCTGGGCGATATGGACGCCATGGAATACCTGGCCCGCGAGGCGCCTGCCGCGATCGTCGAGCTGGAGCATTACGGCGTGCCCTTCTCGCGCACCGAGGAGGGGAAGATCTACCAGCGTCCCTTTGGTGGCCACACCACCGAATTCGGCGAGGGCCCGCCGGTGCAGCGCACCTGCGCCGCAGCCGACCGCACCGGGCACGCCATGCTCCACACCCTCTACGGCCAATCGGTGAAGGAGAAGGCGGAGTTCTTCATCGAATATTTCGCGCTGGATCTGATCATGTCCGAAGACGGGCAGTGCCAGGGGGTGATCGCCTGGAACCTGGATGACGGCGCGATGCATCGGTTCTCCGCCAAGATGGTGGTGCTGGCCACCGGCGGCTACGGACGGGCCTATTTCTCCTGCACCTCGGCCCATACCTGCACCGGCGATGGCGGCGGCATGGTGGCCCGCGCCGGTCTGCCCTTGCAGGACATGGAGTTCGTGCAGTTCCACCCGACCGGCATCTACGGTGCGGGGTGCCTGATCACCGAGGGCGCGCGCGGCGAGGGCGGCTATCTGACCAACTCCGAGGGCGAGCGGTTCATGGAGCGCTATGCGCCCACCTACAAGGATCTTGCGTCGCGCGATGTCGTCTCGCGCTGCATGACTATGGAGATCCGCGAAGGGCGCGGGGTGGGGCCGGAGAAGGACCACATCCACCTGCATTTGAACCATCTGCCTCCCGAGACCCTGGCGCTGCGCCTGCCGGGCATCTCGGAGTCCGCCAAGATTTTCGCGGGCGTCGATCTGACCCGCGAGCCGATCCCGGTGCTGCCGACAGTGCATTACAATATGGGCGGCGTTCCTTCGAACTATTGGGGCGAGGTGATCAGCCCGACCGATGACGACCCACACGCCCTGGTCCCGGGCCTGATGGCCTGCGGCGAGGCCGCGTCCTGCTCGGTACATGGGGCGAACCGGCTGGGGTCGAACTCGCTGACCGACCTTGTGGTCTTTGGCCGTGCCTGCGCCATCAGGGCGGGCCAGACCGTCGAACCGGGGGCGCCGAACCAGATGTTGAACGACGCTTCGGTCGAGAAGGCGATGGACCGGTTCGACAGGCTGCGCCATGCCAAGGGCGCGGTGCCGACGGCGGTCGCACGGCTGAACCTGCAAAAGGCGATGCAGGAAGACGCGGCGGTGTTCCGCACCAGCGCGACCCTAATGGAGGGTTGCGCCAAGGTCGCCAAGATCGACGCGGCCTTCGACGATGTCTCGGTCCAGGACCGCTCGCTGGTCTGGAACTCGGACCTGATGGAGACCCTGGAACTGGCGAACCTGCTGCCTAATGCGCTGTCCACCATCTATTCCGCCGAGGCCCGCCACGAAAGCCGGGGGGCGCACGCACACGAGGACTATCCGGACCGCGACGACGGGAATTGGCGCGAACACAGCCTCGCCTGGGTGGGAACGCAAGACGTGGTGACACTCGGCTACCGGCCGGTCGTCACCGAACCGCTGACCCCCCACAACGAGGGCGGCATCGCACCCGAGAAGATTGCGCCCAAGGCGCGGGTGTATTGAAGGATGCCAGACCAATTCGATGATCAGTTCCGCGCCCTTGGCGTCAACGACCCCGAGGAATGGGCGAGGTCACAACGCGAGGAAGGGATCGACCAGATCGCCCGCGCGACCATACTGCGCGCCCTCGCAGACATCGCGGCAAGTGCACCCCGGACATGGGACGCACAACGCAACCACGCGACGCCCGCGGTCATGGCAGCCGCCGCGCGGATCGCTGAAATTGGCGTCCCTGAAGACGATTTGGCGAAAGTTTTGCAAGCGACTGCCTGGGAAATGATCTTTGAGATTGTTGCGTTGTTTGGTGGAGCGACAGAACCCGACATCAATCCCGCAAATGTTTCCTTCACGGTGCGCCGAACAGACGAAGAGGAATTCGAGCCGATTGGCGACGAATTGATGCTTCACGAATCTTGGCGTGAAGTTGCTGCGAGGATCCTCGGCGAAGAGGTCGTGCGGGCATGATGGTTGAGGCGGAGGAAATGACAGATCGCGGTCGCCGCTTTCGCATCGATCCGGCCGAGATCGCCGCGATCATGGACCTTCGGGCGAAACGGGCGATCGACCATGTGACGTCGTTGGCCTGGGGTAAGACGCCGCGCCTCTGCCCGATCTGTGGCTATGAAGGCATGTTCAGTCCCGTCCGCCACAAGCCCGAGATCTGGTGCCCGCAATGCGACTCGCGGCCCCGGCACCGGCAGTTGAAGCTGTGGATGGACCGGGAAATGGTGCTGCCCGAGGGCGCGAAAGTCCTGCACTTCGCCGCCGAGCCCTGGGTGCGCGGCTGGTTCGAGGAACGCGGCGCGGACTACGTGACCGCCGACATCAACGACAAGTTCGAGCTGCAGCTAAATATCGAGGCGATGGACCTGGCCGACGAGAGCTACGACTTGGTCATGGCCAACCACGTGCTGGAGCATGTAGACGACGCCAAGGCCCTGGCCGAGATGTTCCGCATTCTAAAACCCGGCGGCCAGGCCGTGATTACCGTGCCAATGATCGAGGGCTGGGACCAGACGCATGAGGATCCAAGCTTGCATACGGAAGAGGAGCTTCGGCTCCATTATGGCGACCCCACCCACCTGCGCTTCTACGGCCGCGACGTGCGCGATCGGATCAAGGCACCGGGGTTCGAGTTGCATGAATTTGCCGCAGTGGAGCCCGATGTCTCTGCCCATGCCCTGCATCGGGGAGAGCGGATTTTCGTCGGGGTGAAACCCGGCCAAGAAGGAGCGGACAATGGCTGAGTTCACCCTGCCCAAGAACTCGAAGATCACCAAGGGCAAGACTTGGCCGGCCCCCGAGGGCGCGACCAACATTCGGGTCTTCAAGATCTACCGCTGGGATCCGGATACGGGCGAAAACCCCCGCGTGGACACCTATCAGGTGGATATGGACACCTGTGGGCCGATGGTTCTGGACGCGATCATCAAGATCAAGAACGAGATCGACCCGACCCTGACGTTCCGCCGTTCCTGCCGCGAGGGCATCTGCGGGTCGTGCTCGATGAACATCGATGGCATCAACACGCTCGCCTGCACCTACGGGCTGGACGAGATCGAGGGCGACGTGAAGATCTATCCCCTGCCCCATATGGAGGTGGTCAAGGATTTGATCCCCAACCTGAGCCACTTCTACGCTCAGCACGCCTCGGTCAAACCCTGGTTGGAAACCGAGACGCCGGCGCCCGAGCGCGAATGGCGCCAGGCGATCGAGGACCGCGAGAAGCTGGACGGGCTTTACGAATGCGTCATGTGCGCCTGCTGCTCGACCTCGTGCCCCAGCTACTGGTGGAACAGCGATCGTTACCTCGGCCCCGCCGCCCTGCTCCACGCCTATCGCTGGCTGATCGATTCGCGCGACGAGGCGACCGGCGAACGGCTGGACGACCTGGAAGACCCGTTCCGCCTCTACCGCTGCCACACGATCATGAACTGCGCCAAGACCTGCCCCAAGGGATTGAACCCGGCCAAGGCCATCGCAGAGATCAAGAAGATGATGGTCGAGCGGCAAGTTTGATGCGGTTTTAGTTGCGCTGTCGCACTTAAAGTACCGGAATCGCATATTTTTTCGCGATTCTTGCTCGCCTCATGCGGGATTTTGTTGTGCCCGACCCAACCTTGCGTGTTTAATCTCATGGAACTTTGTCTGTGTGTTGGTAAGCGTATCGTATGTCCTCGGTGATCGTCGACCTGACCGCCAAACGCGGCGGTGCTGCCTTGCTCGGGCCCCTGCGACATCCCGCGGGTGTCGAGTTGCCGTTCGAGGGTCCGTCGGACGCCGCACTAATCATTCCGGAAATTCGCAGCGACGTGCGCTCGGGCGCCTATAGCGCCGACATGGTGGCGCGGCTGCCCGAGGCCGTGAAGCCTGGCGACCGCGTGCTGGTGATTGGCGCGGGGCTGGGCATCGTCTCGACCCTGTTGGCCAAGACCGGGGGTGTCGAGCGGGTCATCGCAGTCGAGGCCAACACGACGCTGGTCCCCTATCTGAACCGGGTCCACGAAGCGAACGGAGTACCCGAGGTCGAGACCGTCAACGCGGTGCTCTCGGAGAGCAAGCAGGGCCGGGTGCCGTTCTTCGCCCGGCGCGATCTGCGCATGTCGTCGCTTCTGCCGCATGACCGGTCATGGCAACAGGTGATGATGGTTCCGTTCATGAACCTGAACCTGATCCTGGCCGAGGAGCGGATCAGCCTGATTGTCTGCGACATCCCGGTTTCGGCGGCCGAGTTGGTTGCCGAGGCCGAACTCGACCAGGTCGAGCGGGTGCTGGTGAATTGCGCCGAGGAGACGTCGGGCTGCTGGGACGAGGGCGGCGCGTGCGCGCTTCTGATCCAACGCGGCTTCGTGCCCGAGCCAGCCGGTGGCGCCATCCTGTTCAATCGCCCACCGGGATATGTGAAGCCGGCTACGCCCGAGGACGAGGATGAAATCGCCGACGATTTGGATGCAGACGACCTCGATGACGAGGAAATCGAAGGTGACTTGGTCGATGAAGTCCTGGCAACCGAAGAAGTAGACGAGGAAGGCTTGGTCTCGGGGACCATTTCCGGAGTTGACGCCGACGAAGAAGACCTCGGCGAAGGCGCCCAGGCTGACATCGGCACAATTGAAGACGAACTCGACGCTGAAGACCTTGCGGAACCGGATGCCGAGCCGGCCGACGGAATCCCCATTGCCGATTGGGACGAAGACACGAAACCGGAGCCCGAGACCGAGCCGGAGGCCAAGAAACCGACCGGGCCTGCTGCCGAAATTGCCGCCGAGATCACCGAAGGGTCTGTCCCGGAGGCGGCAACCGAAGCGCCGGAGATCGAGACCGAGTGGGAGATCGACACGCCTCCGGTCGCGCCGCATGCGCTCCCGGCCGACGATCACTTTGCCTCGCTGTTCGAGGACCTGCCCGAGGAAAAAGCCAGAAGGGCCGATGCCCAACCCACACCGGCACCCGCGCCTGCGGCGGCCGGCGACGAGCCCGCGGTGGCGGCCCCCGTCTCGAGCGGCGGATCCGGCCTGCTTTTGCTGGCGATCTTGGCCTTCGTCCTTGCCTTGCCGCTGATCGCGATCAGCGAGCTGGCGGGCTCGCGGGCCGAACGCCACGCTGCCGCGACGGCCCAGACCATCGCCGATTGGGGCGGGGCGCAGACGCTGATCGGGCCTTATTTGGTGGTTCCAGTCCAGAAGGCAGGTGCATCGGCACCCCCGGTCATCATCCTGCCCGAACGCCTCGAGATCGCCAGCACGCTGGATGCTGCTCTGCGCCAGGAGGACGTATTCCAGATGCCGGTCTACCGAGGCCGGCACAGCATATTGGTCGACTTCGACCCGGCCCTTGCCTCAGGCACCAGGGTCGACCGCCTCTTGGGCGCGGACGAGGTGCCGGTCTGGGAGGACGCCCGGCTCGGTCTCGGGATCTCCGAAACAAGGGCATTGCGGGCCGAACCGGTGTTGACCCGTGGCGGCGGCGCGCTCGCATTCGAATCCGGGAGCGGCGTTTCCGGAATTGCTGGAATTCACGTGCCCGTGGGCGATCCGCGGGGCGACCTGCGCGGCTGGTCGTTCAACCTGGATCTGGACGGCTCGGGCGGTTTCCGGCTGACCCCGGCGGGCCGTGTCACCGAGGGCTTGATCGATGCAAGCTGGAGCCGGATCGGCATCGGTGCGCGCGCCGACGGCAGCTTCGAGCCAGACATGGCGCAGCGCGGCGCTACGGGCATGACCAGCCGCTGGTTCGTGCCGCAACTGGCCCATTCGCTGCCGCGCAGCTTCCGGGGCAGCGACGGTCTGACGGCGCTCGCCGCTGCAGATTTCGGCGTCATGCTCAGCGCGACGGCGGACCTTTACCTGGGCGTCCAGCGTGCGGCGAAACTAGGCTTCCTGGTGGTGATCGTCAGCTTCGCGGTGCTCTTCCTGCTCGCCCAGCTGGAGGGGCGGCGCCCGCATCCGGTACAATACGCACTGGTCGGCCTGGCCCAGTGCCTGTTCCTGATGCTGCTCCTGCCGCTGGCCGAGACGATTGGCCTAATCTCCGGCTTCGGACTGGCCGCGCTGGTGACCATTGGGCTCTTGACGGCCTATGCCTGGTGGGGAATGGGTCTGGGCTCACGCGCGCTCTGGCTGGGCGTGGTGCTGGCCGGGCTCTACTGGGTCATGTATGTCGTGCTGACAGGCACCGGATCGCTTCTGCTGGCTGCCGCGGCGCTCGCCTTCGTCGTGCTGGCGGCGGCTATGTGGTTCACCCGTGGCGAGCCCGAGACCGGCAGTTGGGGCGCCTGGGTCGGCACGGCGCGCGCGGACAGGACGTAATTCACCTGAACGGTCGAAAGAAAGAAACGAACCTGCTGCGAAATCCAGTCTCGTTCTCGGCACTTTTTTCAAGCGTCGTTGCGGACCAGGTCAGCGCGACAATCCATCCGTAGATGGTCCAGCCTAGAAAGAGATTCACCAAACAAATCTTGACCATGTGCCGGTGACGCCTGGCCAGCGCGACGATCGACGGAATCGCGTAGATGACGATCAGGGCAGCGATATAGAGGGGCTCGCCGGTCACTCAATCTTCCTTCCGCAATCATCCGCGCACAACTTTGGCGCCGCGCCCCATCCATGCATCCGACTGCATCTCGGCCAGCCGCGATACCGTGCGATCGAATTCGAAGGCACCGGCGCCCTCGGTGTAGATCTCCTCGGGCATCACCTCGGCCGAGCAGTAAAGCCGCATCTTCGCCTCGTAGAAGGCATCGATCAGGGTGACGAAGCGTTTGGCTTCGTTGTTCTGGGACCATTTCAGCTGAGGGATTTCATCTATGAAGAACGTGGTGAAGTGCTCGGCGATGGCCAGGTAATCCGATGGGCCCAACGGGTTCTCGCACAGCTCCTCGAACGAGGCGCGGCCCACATCCTCGGTGGCTTGTGCGATCCGCACCCGCCGCCCGTGGATCGAGAGCGTCACCGGGGCCGACGGCTCGCCCCCGGTCTCGCGCCGCCAGGCCGCGGCCATGCCCGCCTTGGCCGCGGGACCGAGCGGCGTGAAATAGGTCAGCGCCTCCCCTTCCTGCCCCTGCCGGTAGTCGATCGCGGTGTCCAATTCGACCAAATCCACCCGATCCTTCAGCATCTGGATGAAGGGCACGAAGACCTGTCGGTTCAGCCCGTCCTTGTAGAGATCGTCCGGCGGCCGGTTCGAGGTCGCAACCACGACCACGTGGCGGACAAAGAGCGCCTCGAAGAGCCTCCCCAGAATCATGGCGTCGGTGATGTCGGTGACCTGGAACTCGTCGAAACACAGCAGGATCGCCTGGTCGGCGACCTTCTCGGCCACCGGCAAGATAGGGTCCTTCGCATCCGCCTGACGCGCCATGTGCACGCCCGCATGCACCTCCTGCATGAAGGCGTGGAAATGAACCCGCCGTTTGGTCTCGACCGGGGCACCGTCGAAAAAGAGATCCATTAACATCGACTTGCCGCGCCCGACCCCGCCGAAGAGGTAGAGCCCAGTCAGCAGCTTGTCCGCCTTGGCCGCCTTGCGCCCAAAGCCCAGCCAACCGAGTGCAACCTGCTTGCCCTGATCCGGATCGTAGTCCTTAAGCCGCATGTGCAGAAGCTGCAGCTTCTCGACTGCCGCGCGCTGCGCCGGATCGGCACGGATCGAGCCCGACCGGATCAACTCGCGGTAACGCGCCATCGGGCCGTCGATCATGAATGGTAACCCCGGGAAAGCCCAAGCTGGAGAAGCCCGTCCCTCATTACATTTGTGATCAGGGGCATCACAAGTCTTGCTTTGACCATGCCAGGCGGGCGAACCAGTTTGTCGCCAGAGGAGAGCCATGAGCGACGCGCGCGTTAGTCCGAGCCCAGGCACCAGCCTGATCACCCCGGTCCTGATCGGCGGATCGGTGATCTTGATGCTGGGCTTCGCCGTGCGCGCCTCGTTCGGCGTTTTCCAGATCCCGATCGCCAGCGAGTTCGGCTGGCTGAGGATCGAGTTTTCGCTGGCGATCGCCATCCAGAACCTGGCCTGGGGGATCGGACAGCCCATCTTTGCCGCCATCGGCGAGCGCTTCGGCGTACGCAAGGCGGTGGTGCTGGGGGCGCTGTGCTACGCCGCCGGATTGGTGCTCTCGGCTTATGGCACCACGCCGGGCGAGCACCAAATATGGAACATTCTGATCGGCTGCGGGGTCGCTGGCACCGGATTCGGGGTGATCCTCGCGATCGTCGGACGGGCAGCCGCCGACGAACATCGCTCGATGACGCTGGGGATCGCAACCGCCGCGGGCTCGGCGGGCCAAGTGATCGGCCCGCCAGTCGCTGAATTTCTGCTGGGCCTCATGGCCTGGCCGTCGGTCTTCATGGTCTTCGCCGGGGTAATCCTGGCGAGCCTGCTGTTGCTGCCGTTGCTCAGGGCCCCCGAAATCGTGTCGAAGCACGAAATCGAGCAAAGCATGGGTCAGGTCCTGACCCACGCGATCCGCGATCCGAATTACATCCTGATCTTCATCGGGTTTTTCTCCTGCGGTTATCAGCTGGCCTTCGTGACCGCCCATTTCCCGGCCTTCGTGACCGAGGTCTGCGGGCCAATCGATCCGGCCGGCATCCTGGCCGGGATCGGGATCACCACCACCTCGCAGCTCGGCGCCTGGGCGATCGGGCTGGTCGGGATCGCCAATATCGCCGGCACCATCGTCGCGGGTAAGCTGGGCAACCATTTCCCGAAAAAGAACTTGCTGGCGCTGGTTTATACGGGCCGCACGATTCTAGCCGCATGGTTCATCCTGACGCCGATGACGCCGACAACGGTGATCGTCTTTTCACTGGCAATGGGCTCGCTGTGGCTCGCCACCGTACCGCTGACCGCCGGGCTGATCGGCTATATCTACGGGCTGCGTTATATGGGTACGCTTTACGGCATCGTGTTCTTCTCGCACCAGCTCGGCAGTTTCCTTGGCGTCTGGATGGGCGGCAAGTTCTACGACCTCTACGGCTCCTATGACGCGGTCTGGTGGATCGGCGTGGGCGTCGGCGCCTTCTCGGCGATCGTGCATCTGCCGATCCGCGAAGCGCGGGCCGAGATGCAGCCGGCATGACAGGGGTTTCGATGCGGGGGCGGGATACCAGCCGCGATACCACGGTGATCATCCTGGCGGGCGCCGTGGTGATCGGACTGGGGTTCGGCGCGCGGTCGATCTTCGGCATCGTGCTGGACCCGATGTCGACCGAGTTTGGCTGGCCGCGTGAGATCTTTTCGTTCTCACTGGCGATGCAGAACCTGGTCTGGGGCTTCTCGCAGCCCTTCTTCGGCGCCTTCGCCGACCGCTACGGCGACCGCAAGGCGATGTGGCTGGGGTTGGGGCTCTACATCGTCGGCATGTTGGTCTCGGCGATGGGCTACGCGCCCTGGATGCAGCATCTGGGCGCCGGAGTTCTGGTCGGCCTGGGCGTCTCGGGCACCGGATTCGGGATCGTTCTGGCCGCAATCGGGCGGCGCACAACGGATGCGAACCGCGCCAAGGTGATGGCCAGTGCCGCAGCGCTGGGCTCGCTGGGCCAGATGGCGCTGCCGCTGCTGGCGGGGTGGCTGACCGAGGCCTATGGCTGGCAGGTTACGCTTTTCATCGTCGCCGCGCTGCTGATCCCTACGGCCGCGGTGATCCCGATGTTCGGGCGCACGCCCGTCGTCGAGGAAGGCGAGCCGGAGCCGAGCGTCAACAACCGCGCCCTGCTAACCCATGCCTTCGGCCAGTCGAGCTACATCCTGCTGATGTTCGGCTTCTTCGTCTGCGGCTTTCACGTGGGTTTCATGACCGCGCATCTGCCGGCCTATGTGTATGAGACGTGCGGATCGCTGACACTGGGGGCCGCGGCTTTGTCGATCGTCGGGGGCGCCAATGTCGTGGGCACCTGGGTGTTCGGACAATTGGGCAGCCGGTTCCCCAAACCATACGTACTGTCAACGCTTTACGCGATCCGGGCACTTGTGATGCTGGTCTTCCTGATGGTGCCGACAACACCGCTGACGGTGCTGATTTTCGCGGGCGCCGTGGGCCTTGCCTGGCTGGCCACAGTGCCGCTGACCAGTGCGCTGGTAGCCTCGATCTTCGGGCCGAAATACATGGCGACGCTCTATGGCGTGGTGTTCCTGTCGCACCAAGTGGGCTCGTTCATCGGCATATGGATGGGCGGCAAGGTCTACGACCTTTACGGCAACTACGACCTGATCTGGTGGGCGGCTATCGCGCTGGGCATTTTCTCGGCCCTGGTGCACCTGCCGGTGAGCGAGAAGCGGGTGCGTCTGCCCGCCTGAGCAGCGGCCGCGTTCGAAACCACAAATTCGCGCTATGGTTGAACGCTAAAATGCCATTACAATCAGTGCTTTAATCATATCCTAATCTTGATTTTCGACTGCATTTCCAATAGGTTCGGCTAGGGTGGATGGAGACGGGAGAGCCGGGCCTTTTATTGGCGGATATTGACTGAAGAGCCAGGCGGTTAAACCGCCGACGCAACCATATTAGGGCCCGCCCACGCACGCGAGGGCGATGATGGCGAATACCACTGTTGAGTTTGACAGCTTCACGCATTCGGCGGGCGCCGGCTGTGCGTGTCCCGGCTGCTGCCTGGATCTGACCGGCAAAGCCGATGTGGATGGCCCCTTGGGCCGGCCGGAAGGGCCCAGCGCCACCGCGACCGAGAAGCTGGTCGAGCTTGGGCTAGACGAGGTTCTACTACGTGGTCAGTGGATGGGCGACATTCCCCAGCGCGCCGACCAGCAGGCAACCGCAGGCTCTTTCCCCTATGACACCGACCCGGGCGACGCGGATCAGGGTGTCGACGGGTTGATCAGCGGCATCCAGTGGAATGAGACGGCGCTGACCTACAGCTTCCCAACCAGCGCCAGCGACTACGAGTCCAATTATTACAACTCCGGCGCGCTGAGCTCGCTCAGCGGATTCAGCGCCACCCAGCAGGCGGTCAGCCGCGAGATCTTCGACGAATACGCCGAGATCAGCGGACTGAGCTTCACCGAGCTTGGGGACGATTTCGGCGAGCAACGGATCGACGCGGATCTGCGGCTAGCGCGCTCGAACGATCCAGGCACGGCCTATGCCTATTACCCGTCCACCAACCCGGTTGGCGGCGATGCGATGTTCAACACGAACGTTTACAACTCGCCCGAGATCGGAAACTACCAGTATCACACCTTCCTGCACGAGATCGGCCATGCACTGGGCCTGAAGCACGGCCACGAGACCAGTGGCCCCGGCGCGGTGCCCTTCGAGATGGATTCGATGGAATACACCGTCATGACCTACCGGTCGTGGGTCGGCAAACCGCTGAATTATGGCTATGCGAACGAGGGCGCTGGCTATGCCCAGAGCCTGATGATGTTGGACATCGCCGCCATCCAGCGGATGTATGGCGCAGATTTCGGCGCCAATTCGGGCGATACGGTCTATACTTTTTCTGCCACGACCGGCGAGATGTTCGTCGACGGCATCGGCACTGGAACGCCGGCCGGGAACCGGGTCTTCCGCACCATCTGGGACGGCGACGGCACCGACACCTACGATTTCTCGAACTACGCGACCGATCTAGCGATCAATCTGGAGCCCGGCGAGTATGTCGAGCTGGACGCGAACGGCAACTTCCAGCGCGCCATGCTGGACTTCGGCTATGCGGGCAACCCGGTCACGTATGCCCGTGGCCATGTGTTCAACGCGCTGCAGCATAACGGTGATGCGCGCTCGCTGATCGAGAACGCCAACGGCGGCGCGGGCGACGACACGTTCGTCGGCAACGCGGCGGATAACGTGTTCCAGGGCAACGGCGGAAACGACACGTTCTTCGCCAGCGCCGGGGCGGACACCTATTACGGCGGCGCCGGCAGCGACGATGTTATCTTCGACGATCTCTTCTCCAGCTTCAGCTTTTCGACCTCGGGCAGCTTCCTGCAGGTGATCGACGGCGCGGTCGACCTGATCGCGGATACGGTCGAGACCGTCTTCTTCTCGGATCAGAGCTGGACGTTTGGAGATTTGTTCAGCTTCGCCGGCGGCAGCGGGAACGCGGCACCGGACGCGGTCAATGACGGCTACTCGGTGGCCGAGGATGCGGCCCTGGGTGGCAACGTGCTGTCAAATGACAGCGACCCGGATAGCGATCCGCTGAGCGTGACGGCGGTGAACGGCCAGGCCGCCAATGTGGGCAACCAGATCACGCTGGCCTCGGGCGCCCTGCTGACCGTCAACGCCGACGGCACGTTCAGCTACGATCAAAACGGCGCGTTCAACGGCCTGAACACCGGCCAGACCGGCGATGACAGCTTCAGCTACACAATCGATGACGGCCAGGGCGGCGGCGACACCGCCTCGGTGACGATCACGATCAACGGCGCAACCGACAATGCGGCGCCCAACGCGGTGAACGACGGCTATGCGGTGGCCGAGGATGCGGCGCTGAATGGCGACGTGTTGAGCAATGACTCGGACCCGGACGGCGATCCGCTTAGTGTAATCGCGGTCAACGGCCAGGCCGCGAGTGTCGGCTCGCAGATCACGCTGACCTCGGGTGCGCTGCTGACGCTCAACGCCGACGGCACTTTTAGCTACGCTCAGAATGGCGCTTTTGACGGCCTCAACAATGGCCAGACGGGCAACGACAGTTTCACCTACACAGCGGGCGACGGATCGGCCACAGACCAAGCGACCGTCAGCATCACGATCAACGGCGCGACCGACAACGGGGCGCCCAGCGCCGCGGACGACAGCTACGCGGTGGACGAGGGTGCTGGCCTGGGCGGCGATGTGCTGGCCAATGACGATGACCCGGACAGCGATCCGCTGAGCGTGACCGCCGTCAACGGCCAGGCCGTGAATGTGGGCAGCCAGATTGCGCTGACCTCTGGTGCCCTGCTAACGCTCAACGCCGATGGCACCTTCAGCTATGACCAGAACGGCGCCTTTAATGGCCTCAACGATGGCGAGACGGGCAACGACAGCTTCACCTACACCGTCAGCGACGGCCAGGGCGGAAATGACGGCGCCACGGTGAACCTTACTATCAACGGCGCCGGCACGCCCAGCGGGCCAGGACCGGTGCTGATCGACTTCGAGGGCGCCACGCCGGGACCCTATTCGGGCGCGGGCGGATTGGCTTTCTTGGGCCTCGATGTCCAGACGAGTTCCGCCATGGGTGGGGCACGGCTGGGGTCGACCGGGCCGGACGGCGACGCCACGGTCACCGCGACCGGTGAGGACTTCGACTTCGACTCGGCGCTCTTCCGCTCGGTCGACGGACGCGCGCGGGTTACGGTCCAGGCCTGGGACGACGGCGTCCAGGTCGGCCAGGTCAGCTTCCGCGTGCGCTCGGATCGCGACAAGTTGCGCGAATTCGACAACAAATTCGACTCGATCGATGAGGTCCGGATTATCGCGAACGAGGAAATCCTGATCGACGATCTGAACTTCACCGCCACCGGCGGAGGCACTCCCGATCCAGATCCGGGCCCGGGCAACACAGCCCCGACGGCGCTCGACGACAGCGCCTCGACGGCGGAGAGCGGCCTTGCCAGCGGCAATGCGCTGACGAACGACACCGACCCGGACGGCGATGCTCTGACGGCCAACACCTTTGCAGGCGGCACCAGCGCCGGAAGCACGGCGACGCTGGCCTCGGGCGCCACGGTCACGATGCAGGCCGATGGCTCCTACAGTTATGACCCGAACGGCGCCTTCGACGCCCTCAACGCGGGCGAGAACGCCGCCGACAGCTTCGATTACGTGATCTCGGACGGCAATGGCGGCGGCGACACAGGCACGGTAAACGTGACGATCAATGGCGAAGGCGGCGCAATCCCCAGCACGGATATCTTCGAGGATTTCGAGGACGGCGTGGGCGAGAGCGGATTGGCCTTCCAGAACACTGTTCTGACCAGCCAGGATCCAGGCGTGGTCAGCGGCACGCAGGCCGGCACAAGCACCGGCGATCAGATCGTCTTCAGCATGGGCACCGCGTTCGACTTCGAGTCCGCATTTTTCACCTCGGCGACCCGGAACAAGACCAAGGTCAAGGTCGAGGGATATCTGGACGGCACACGGGTCAGCAGCGAGAGTTTCACCATCTTCCGCGACCAGGAGAAGTTTCGCGAACTGAACGATAGCCGATTCGACAATGTGGACGAGGTTGTGATCACCGCCTCGGGCGGCGTGATCCTGGACGATATCAGCCTGCTGCTCTGAACGCGGCAATCAGCCAATCTGCGGTGTCAGATCGGGTGGTTTAAAATTTCCGACCCGATCCTTGACTGATCGGTTCATGTAACCCATATCACCCGCATGACACGCGGACCCGCAAAGCAATTCGATCCCGACGTCGCGCTAGACAAGGCGATGCAGTTGTTCTGGTCGAACGGCTATGCGGGCACAGGCCTGACCGAGTTGCAGCAGGTAATGGGGATCGGCCGGAAAAGCCTCTACGATACCTTCGGCAATAAGCGGTCGTTGTTCCTCAAGGCACTCGACCGGTATTCGAAGACGATCGTTCGCGATCTCACGGGCAAGTTAAACGACCCTGACCATGCGCCGTTGGAGAACGTGCGCGCCGTGATGCAAGCATACGCGGCGGAATGTGCGCAACCGATGAGCCAAGGCTGTTTTCTGGGGGTCGCCATGTCACAGATCCGCACTGATGACAACGAACTGGCCAAGGTCTTGCGCGACCACCTTCTGCGGGTGGAGCGCGCCTATCACGATGCTTTTGCACATGCTCAGGAACGCGGCGAGCTGGGCGCGGATGTCAACGTTCGAAATCTCGCACGCCTCTTCGTGAGCGCACACCAAGGCCTCGCCCTGATCGGCCGGGTCAGCGAAACCCCGGATTTGCCGGATGGCATTGTCGAGGGAGCGCTGGCCGCGCTTACATCGAGGTAAAATTTTTTGTCCAAATGTAGACCGAACAGTCTAGAAAAAGGAGTCTCTGAGATGACGACATCAACGAACGAACGCGGCCATCGGATGACCGCCGGGGACGCGGCGGACAAATCGAAGCCCCGCACGGCCCAAGCTGCGTTGACCGCTCTTGTTTTGAGCTCGCTGTTGGGTGCCTGCACGGGCAACCTCCTAGAGGCACAGCCCGTATGCATCCAGCCGCATGGCGGCGCGAATGTGCAACTTGCACCGAATGACCAGTGCGACGCTGGCGCTGCCGGTTATGCCTGGGTCAATGGTGCTGACCTGAAGGTTGCCGGCAAGGACCGGTAGATACCCCCACTCACATCCAGAGAAGGAACAACCGATGACCAGCTTCACAATCCACAATGCCGAGACAGCCCCGGCTGATAGCAAAGATCTACTGCGCCAGACGGAGCAGCGGATTGGAATGATCCCCAACCTCTACGGCGTCTTGGCCGAGGCACCCGTCGCGGCAGAGGCGTACGACCGGCTGAGCGGCCTGATGATGCAGTCGAGCTTCTCCCCTACCGAACGCCACGTAGTCTGGTTCACGCTCAACAGCTACCACGGGTGCGACTACTGCATGGCGGCGCACACGTTCCTGGCCAAGGGCGAAAAGGTGCCGGAGCACGTCATCGAAACGGCGCGCGCCACGGGCCGTTACGCCGACGCGAAGCTCGAGACATTGCGGGACTTCACTCTCGCCATTGCCGAGAACCGCGGATGGGTTTCGCCCGACGCGTTGGCCTCTTTCCTGGATGCCGGCTTCACTAAGCAAAACGTGCTCGAAATCGTCGTGGCCATCGCCCACAAGGTAATCTCGAACTACACGAACCACATCGTAGCAACTCCGGTTGACGGCGTGTTCGAACCGTTCACCTGGACTGCCCCCCGATCGCAAGCGGCGTAGGGGCGCAAGAAACGATCCCAAACTCACGGCTCCAGCCACTGGCTGGGGCCGTTCAATCTGAGCGGCCGCCGTCTCGCCCGGGTCCGAGATGCTCTGTCCCTCGGGCGCGGCCAAGTTCGATCTGGCGTTGGCGCTCGGCGAACCGGGCACGGTCGGCTGCCGAATATTCGCCGATACAGGCGGGGCAGCTGACGCCTTCGGCAAAATCCGGGTGATCGCGATCGTCGGGCGAGACCGGCCGCCCGCAGGCGTGGCAAAGGCTGTGGGATCCCTCCACCAGCCCATGACGGATCGCGACACGTTCGTCGAAGACGAAGCATTCACCTTGCCAGCGGCTGTCCTCGGCGGGCACCTCTTCCAAGTATTTCAGAATACCGCCCCGCAAATGCAGCACTTCAGGCACCCCCTGGGCCAGAAGCCAGCTCGACGCTTTCTCGCACCTTATGCCACCGGTGCAGAACATGGCGATGCGCTTTGCCCCCAATCCGGCGCGATTGCGCTGCCACCAGGCGGGGAAATCAGTGAAGCTGGCTGTGCCCGGATCGACCGCACCCTCGAATGTTCCGATGGCGGTCTCGTAGTCGTTGCGGATGTCGATCACGACCGTGTCGGGATCATCGATAACCCGGTCCCAATCCGCGGGCGCAACATAGGTTCCCACGCGGGTCGCGGGATCCGCATCCGCGACGCCCATTGTTACGATCTCGCGCTTAAGCCGCACTTTCAGTCGGCGGAACGGCTGGCTTTCGGCGGTGCTCTCCTTCCAATCGAGGTCGGCGCAACCCGGAAACTGTCTGAGCGCCGCGATGAGTGTTTCGATGCCGGCACGGGATCCTGCAATCGTGCCATTGATTCCCTCGGGCGCGAGCAGAATCGTACCCCGCAACCCCGCCGTCTTGGCGGTGTCGAGAACCCGATCGCGCAGGGCGGCGGGGTCAGGCAACGGCACAAACCTATAGAATGCGGCGACGGCGATCATGGGTGCGGTCTAAGCGACAACCGGCGCAAGGGTCACGCATTTTCCGCCCGTCATGCGGCGCTTCATCACGCCGTCGGGGTGATTTCATGCTGGATTGGTCGCCAATGCTGTTGCGTTTGGTCCCGGTCCTATGGCTGAATAGCGCCTGGGCGGGGGTGTGAGTGATGTAGCGTTAGCCCAATGAAGATCATCGAGAACACGAGCCGGCGTCTGGTCATCGAACATAAACCCTGGATCTTGGCCGGGATCACCGGCTTGATGGGGCTTTTCGCGATCTTTGGCGGGGTCATTGGTGACGGGACTGGCGGCATTGCCGAGCGGTTACTGATCGTCGCCCTGGGCTTGGCCGCCCTCTGGGTTGCCTGGCATTTTTTCTGTTTCCTGAGAATCACCTTCGACCGGGAAGCCGGGCATGTGGACCATCGCAGCATCCGTCCGTTCGGGTCGTGCCGAAAGCATATCGACCTGGGCCGCGTCGAGAAAGCGCAGGTCGAGGCGAATTGGAGCGACGACGGCGGCAGGCTGACGCGCCTGACGCTCGAGACCGTGGATGGGCCCGTTCCGCTGGAATACGGCTATGGCCCGGCTGACCGGCGTAAATTGGAGAGCGCGGTCAACAAGTGGCTGACGCAGCCTTGAGGCGCGCGCCTCAGCACGACCTTCAGCGCACGACCATCACCGATCTGGGCGTGTGGAGCGCCACATGAGCCGCGTTCGAGCCGATCAAGTAGTCGGTGAAATTCGGATCATGCGAGGCCATCACGACCAATCCGGCGTCGATCTCGTCGGCCGCCCAGCGGATCTCAGACGGCACCGATAGCCCGATTTTCAGCATTGCTTCGGCGCCGGGGGCATGTTCCTGGACGAAGGCGTCGAGCTTCGGCTGATAGGAGTCGAGCGTTTTCGGCGCGTCCATCGACATGACCTGCTGCACATTCACGATCGCGAGCTTGCCGCCGGCGGCTTCCGCGATTTGTCGCCCCACCTTTACGGCCTTCAAGCAGCTGTCCACGCGGGCCAGATCGACAGGCACCAGGACGTTCTTGGCTTGCCCGTCCCCTTCCTTCGATCGCACCACCATGACCGAACACGGCGAATGTAGCACCACATGCGCCGCGTTCGAGCCGATCAAGTAGTCGGTCATCTTCGGGTCGTGCGAGGCCATGACCACCAAATCGATCCCCTTCTTCGCGACCGCCTCGATGATCCGGCCCGAGATCGAGCCGCCATTCTTGACCTCGCCGGTCATGTCGGTCCCGTCGGAGACGGTCTCCAGAAACGCCTCGAGGTTGGGTTGATAGTCGCGCGGCTCCTCGGCCATCAGATCCTCGGGCCAAGTAGGCACGACGCTGACGACGCTGATCCGGGCGCCGTCGCGGCGGGCGATGGCACGCGCCGCCTCGAGCGCGTTGGCAGAGGCGCCGGAATTCGCGAGGTCGACGGGAACGAGGATATGCTTGTGCATGAGCTGTCTCCAATTCCTGATGGCCCAAATCTGACTTCTGGCAATACGCTGTGCTTTGATCGGTATCAAATGCTCACGCGCTGGCCTCGGCGAGGCCGCGCCGCAGGATCGGGCAGATCGCCAGGGTCATAGCGGTCAGGCCGGCCATCGTCAGCATGGTCACGTCCAGGCCGAAAGCGTCGCTGATCAGCCCGAAGGCGAGCGCGGCCACGATCGCGGCGATGGTGGACGTCGTGTAGATCAGCGAGAACCCCCGGGCCTGGCGCGCGCCATGGAAGATGTCGGAGACTGTTGCGTAGGTGATCGAGGACGAGCCCTGCAGGAAAACGCCCAGCACCGGCAACAGCACATAGGCTGCCTTGATCGGGGCGAAGACAACGGCCAGGATCGAAGCGACGGTCAACACCTCGACCAGCACCAGCGAGGGCACGATACCCATTCGTCGGGCCAGGGATCCGCAGCAGAATTTGCCGACCACCCCGCCAGCCAGCGTCAGCACCACCGCGAGCCCCGCGAGGACAAGCGGCGCACCGCGATCGATCATCAGGAAGGCGACGAACGTTAGAAAGCCGGACTGCACCATCGTGTCCAGGAAGTTGATCGCGGTCAGCCCTGTGAATGCCCGGCGGCTGCGCAGGCCCCAGCCGAGTGGGGCGGCGGCGGCCTCGCCTGGATCATGGCGTTGAGGCGACCCGCCGATGGCGGCACGGGTCAGCAGAACGATCACCAGGATTGCCAGAACAATCCCGATCACCCCATAGCCGAAAGTCACCGTGCGCCAGCCCACGCCGAGCCCGATAAGGAGAGTGAATAGCCCGGTCATCGCCAGTTTGCCCACATCGCCGGCCGCATTGTAGGTGCCCAGCGCCGGGCGCCGCCCAGGCCCCTCGAACGCGGCGGCAATCACCGCCGAGGAAAGCGTGTGCTGGAAAGCCGCCCCAACGCCTGCGATCGAAAGGCTGAAGAGGACCGCCTTGAAGCCGGCCGCCTGCGCGAGCCAAAGATAGCCGAGCCCGACCACCGCCAGCCCGAACGCCAGGAGAACCCGCGCGCCCCAGCGCTCGGACAGAAGGCCCGAAGGGATTTCCAGCATCCCCATCGCCACCAGGTTCGCCGCCTTCACGACTCCCACTTGGGCGTAGCTGAGGCCGAGGCTTTGCGCGAGGATCGGCAACAGCACGTTGACCGTGCTGGACAGCCCGTCCTGGACCGCGTGGACACCCGAGCAGGCGCCGAGCACGAGCCCGGCCCGGCGCCGGTCCGCTTGCGTCTCTGTCCCCGCCATGGTCATGGCGCCCCCTCTATGACAGGTTCGGGGTAGAGGCGAGGAAATTCGCCACAAGAGGAGCGCCGCGCATGGACAAGCCCGAGACCGTCACCCCGCCCGGCACCATGACCCCGCTGGGGCCTTACAGCCACGCGGCGCACGCGGGCGGCCTGATCACAATCGGCGCGGTGGCGGGCGTCGACCCGTCGACCGGCGAGCTGGCCGGGCCGGATGTGGAAAGCCAGACGGCGCAGATCATCGACGCCTTCCGGACGATACTCACCGCCGCCGGGTCCGATCTCGACCATGTGCTGCACATCACCGTGTTCCTGAAGGACATGGACGACTTCGCGGCGATGAACCGCGCCTATGCCTTGGCCATGCGAGAGCGCCGCCCCGCACGCAGCGCGGTCTCGGTCACCGGCCTTCCGAAACCGGGCGCGCTGCTGACCATGAACCTGATCGCGGTGGGCCCCACCGGTTGACTTGAAGGCCCGTAAGGGCTATCTGCCCGCCATTCCGGAAGTGACAGCGCTTCCGGTCCCGGATTATCCGGGATCGCCGTCGGTCAGCGCGTTGCGCCCACCGGCGCGGTTGTCGTTTGATAGATGGGAGTCGCCCATGTTCGAAGCCCTGCAGGAACGCCTCTCCGGCGCGCTCGAGAAACTCGCCGGCAAGGCCGCGCTGAGCGAGGGCGATGTCGCCGAGGCGCTTCGCGAGGTGCGCGTGGCGCTTCTGGAGGCAGATGTCTCGCTGCCCGTAGCACGCGGATTCATTCGCCAGGTGCAGCAGAAGGCCACGGGGCGCGCCGTCGTCCAGTCGGTCACCGCAGGCCAGCAAGTGGTCAAGATCGTCCATGACGAGCTGGTCCATGTGTTGGCGGGCGACAATCCGGAAGCTGGCCGTCTCAAGATCGATACGCCGCCCGCCACCATCCTGATGGTCGGCCTTCAGGGCTCGGGCAAGACAACAACGACGGGCAAGCTGGCCAAGCGCCTGACCGAGCGCGAGGGCAAGCGGGTGCTGATGGCGTCGCTGGACACCAACCGCCCGGCTGCAATGGAACAGTTGGCAATGCTGGGCACCCAGACAGGCGTCGAGACCCTCCCGATCGTGCCGGGCCAGAAGGCGGTCGACATCGCCAAGCGTGCCAAGCAGCAAGCGACGCTGGGCGGCTATGACGTGGTGATGCTGGACACCGCCGGCCGAATGCACGTCAACGACGAGCTGATGGACGAGGTTATGGCGGTCCGCGACACCGCCAAGCCGAACGAAACCTTGCTGGTGGTCGACGGCCTGACCGGCCAGGACGCGGTCAACGTGGCCGAACAGTTCAACGGGCGCGTCGGCATCACCGGTGTGGTGCTGACCCGAATGGACGGCGACGGGCGCGGCGGTGCCGCGCTGAGCATGCGCGCGGTCACCGGCCAGCCGATCAAGTTCGTCGGCATCGGCGAAAAGCTGGACGCGCTGGAGGAATTCCACCCCGAGCGCGTCGCCGGCCGTATCCTGGGCATGGGCGACATCGTCAGCCTAGTTGAGAAGGCCCAGGATCATATCGAACAGGCCGAGGCCGAGCGCATGTTCAAGCGGTTCCAGAAGGGCCGCTTCGACATGAATGATCTGAGGGGGCAGCTCGAGCAGATGCAGAAAATGGGCGGTATGCAGGGCGTCATGGGGATGCTGCCCGGCATGGGCAAGCTGTCGAAACAGATGGAAGCCGCCAACCTCGACGACAGCATCCTCAAGCGCCAGGTCGCCATCATCCAGTCGATGACCAAGGACGAGCGCAAGAACCCGCAA